>Ga0247765_1000316_pt1 | contig 39030 bp, 36 predicted proteins | sample UWRJL106311C6_FD_179949 | JGI IMG/M metagenome (GOLD analysis project Ga0247765, IMG submission 179949) | Plant litter microbial communities from Arlington Agricultural Research Station in Wisconsin, United States - UWRJ-L106-311C-6 | ecosystem: Environmental > Terrestrial > Plant litter >...
CGAGAACAACGCATTCGTGCATAGTTATTGCTCGTTGGGGATTGGGGGGAGGGTGCGAAGTCAAATCAAGGTGTAAAAAGAAAAAAAGGTGGCTTGCTTACGCCAAGAACTGCCCATCCGTCCTTCACCGAGGGGAACTTCGCTTCCAGAGCCCGGACGAAGCCAGGCAGCTTGCCAGCAACACCTGGAGGAGGGTTCTTCCCGAAGAAGGCGCCGAGGTTCTTCTGCTTTTCGGGGGTGTTTGGAGGGTACCTCGAGTGTCGCTCAGCTCGCGTGCTGCAGCGAAAAGGGGGGGTAGGGTAGCAGGGGTCAAACTTACCATTCGATCGGGCAGGGCGAGCCCTCAAACCTGGATCGATATTGTCAATGCCTGTGGATAGGGTCTGGAGCGGGGGTGTGGAATGCAGCTGTACCAATCCGGAATGACAACCTTGTACTTATGGTAGTCGTCGCTTGTGGCAAGGATGTCGGCGCCTTGGATCGTCTGGTCAAAATACCCGAAAATATCGTAGATGACGACGATTCCCTTTGTGGCATCGTCAGAACCAGTGGCATCTTCGGGATTCAGGTCAGTCAAATGCGCGAGGGTTGCCAATTCGAGCGAGGCACCTACACGTCTTCAAGCCATCGACCTCGTCATACGACCCCTTTGCGCTGTATCCCGTCGCGACGACCGGAGGCACGTTGCAGCAGGCGACCGAGTGGCCGTGGCTTGCTGGCATTGTCGACATCTTGGCGACCAAAAATGTTCTGCTTAGCGGAAGAGCTAAACTGAGGCGTGCTTGGGTCTTGGTTCTACTATGCAATGGGGGATGCTGCGTCCGAGGAGGGGCTGGAGTCGAAATGAATTGTGAGCTGTCCGGGGAACGGCCGACGTAAGTAGTTGTCTGGAAGCGGGGGATGCTCCGGCTCGTGGGCCTGCATGCAGCGAGATACTTGACTGGACGCCGCATACCTCGCGACAAGACGGTGTGATTGGGACACTTACGTCTAGATTACCGCTTCACGCTCCTCGGTACCCAACCTTCTTATCGTACTTACGCATCCAGCGGCTGGTTTTACCAGAAGCTTGAGAAAGCAGCTGCACTGCCAGTTTCAGCGGCGGGCAGGCGGGGTAGCTCCTGCTGCAAGACCTGTGATGTCACCCAGGCACTCTGGGACCCCTCGTCAACCCCACCGCGCAGTTTGGTTGGCCAATCAACAGCCTGTCTAACCACAGCGGGAGACTGAAGGCAGGCAGGAAGGATCCAAGCAAGGCGAGGTCAACAAGCAAAAAAGTTGACCTGGGTCAACACTCTGGCACCGCTCTGGCACCGACACCTCATGAGCCACGATCACCACAATGCATTATATTTCGCACAATCGAAACGCCATGACCGCATATCACTCATCTCCCATCTCCCGATTTGTTTGACAGCCCAGGGCTGGCAAGTCAACGCCTCCGGTTTTTGATCAGCAACGTGTTGTCGCGACCAGTCGAGAAAAAAAGAGGTGCCTAGAAAAACACGTTTCGATTCAATTCAATGGCTACCAAATACCAATGCCCCGACTCACTCTTACAAGACCCTTGGAGGTGGGAGGTGTGTAAAACATGTAACTCAACAGTTCAGCTCAGCCTTCTGGGTGAACGACAAACTCCGTAACCATGCATCCCAGCCGCACTCTACACTGTTCACCAATGACAGATTCAGCCGCCAATTGTGTAACCAGTCTTCCTCACATCTTCGACGGCCTTCTGCACCGCGGCAATCTCGCCATTGAAGCGCAGCTTGCCGGCAACCTCCGAGATTGGAACCCAAACAGTGTCGAGCTTCTCCCAATCCTCCTGCGTGCCGCTCTGTGGGGTAACGGTCGAGTCGGCCGTTGCGGCAAAGTAAAATACAGCCTTTAACGCTGGTGTGTCCGACTGTGGGTCTGGGTAGATGCACACTCCCAGAAACTCGGTGCTGGGTCGTCCTTCGGTTATCTGTGGGTTTTTCCCATCCTTGGTCTGCTCGTCAGCTGGGGGTGTCGCTCGGGTGGCGATGTTGAGCTGGAGGGGTGTGACATGAATTCCCGTCTCCTCGAACGTCTCGCGGATGGCAGCGCTCAGCATGGACTCGTCGATATTCCTCCTTCCCTTGGGTAGCTGGTGGATCTGGTGCTGGCGGTTCCAAATCAGGAGCACCTTACCCCGAGCGAGGTCGAGCGTAACTGTACCGCAAGACATAACTAGCTCGTCGGCCGGGCGGAACGCCATGCTCGTGTCGATTCCCTCGAGCCAGAGAAGCTGGTCAAGCGCCATTGTCGTCCGTATCTCGTTGTTTCTTTCTTCCGATTTCTGACTGGACCTCGGTTCACCACAGGAGCGTGCCAACAGCTGCGAGGAAACTTCCTCCAGCTTGCAGAAAATGGCTGAATAGAGAAACAAGACACGGGCGTTCTCTGCAAAACCAAATACCAGGAGATACACTGAGGACCTTGAGCAGCTGCCCGTCAGGTAAGTTATTGGCTGACGAGAGGCCAAGTGGAGAGACAGGTGAACATGAGGAAACACAGAGGGAAAAGGCGAGCAGGATATATAAGAGGTGGGACTACCTCGTGGCGCCTGCCGGGCTACGACGCGGGTCCCGGGCGCTCTTTTATCGACACTTGGTCACTGCTGCGTCCAGCCTGGTAGGGGCAGCTGTGGGTGAACAAAAAAGGAAATGTGCCTGTTCCCAAGTACCCAGTACGCAGGCTCAACCGCCTCCACATGGTCCAAACCACCGGTGAGCGACGGCATGGACCGGTGAGAATGCAAGGCTGGACGAGAGGGGAATGATGCCGACCCGACTTACGGCGATGCAAGTCATCTGAAGATCCCGGCTAACCCCCACCAATGGCATGAGCAAAGGACCCGAACCAGGGATCCTCGGGTCTGCAACCTCGACTGCCCATTTAGAACTGGATTTCCGGCCTAAAGAGTCCTGGTAATCTCAGGCCATTCTCCCTGGTTGCAACGTGGTGCTGGGCGACTGGGCAGCTGCGAATTATACCGGCATTGGGTCCCGACTACCTCTCCCTTGAAGACGGCCCCGAAAACTCCCAACATTTGTCATGATACCCTCCCACGACGTTGCTGCCGGTTCCCGATTCAGTAAAAAGCAGCGGGGTATTAGCCTGCTGCCGCTAACCATGTTCCCCAGAAAGACAAGCCGAAGCAGTCCCGCGAATAGAGTAGCACTAAGACCCTTGGGGTTGCCCATCAACCTGAAGCTCGGCCAGCTGGTTGCGACCCGGCCGTCCCAAAATCGTACCGCGACCAAGCCAGCAAGTTAAATCAGCAGAAACTGCCGAGCAAATCACTGATCGACGAGGCGCATCCCAGCCGGCCGGTGTGCCCAGCTTTTCGTCTTCTCGACCACTCGGCGGCTGAGCCGTCCATGGGACTTGGGACCATCTCGAGGTTTCTTTCCGCATCCCGCACGCGCTTCCCACGATTCGCATCCCTCTGCCGCATTGAGCATGCGAATTCTATATCACGCGTGTCATTATAGCCCCCTCGCAACTCGTAGCTTGTTCATCACATGGGCCAAAGCCACCATTGCGACAAGGACTCTCGCCGACCACTTGGTTACAACGCACTTGTACCTATAAGGCACCCATTAAGATGCTGCTTGTTCAGCTCCATCTCCTCACGCGACTACCCATGTCCATCCCTTTCTGAGCCACCGAATGGGGGGCGAGGAGCAGGCCGCTGTATTACACGCCGCGACGAATCCAGACCACCTCTCCCCCTCCCGGCTTCCTTTTCTGGAGTGGCTTGCACATGGCATTACACACACGGCGCTCGGACTAACCTCCGGAAGGGTCAACGTGGAAATTAGTGTCAAATTCCAGGCATGCCAACAACAACCGGCTGCGAGACTGCGATGCCGCTGTCGAGCGGGCTGCCGCCTCTCATCCAATGCCATTCCTAGTTCATCCGATGTTGCGTCTTCATTGCCCACACCTGCCTCTAGCACATCAGGCAGGCGGTGAGGATGCCCTCCCTACCCTCTGCATGTGTCCCTTCTCGGCCATGTTTCCTCATTTCCACTTCCCGGCGATTCATCTTCGTCTGCCCGACAGCTGAGATCTTTTTTTTTTTTTTTTTAGCGGGCAACACCTCGTCATAGGCTCGAGTAGCTCTTCTAACGACGTCGGGGTTGTCTTGGCGGTACATGTACCCGATTACTCACGTTGTGCCACGAATGCTTCAGGTGTCCGTGCCTTGGGTGACATCGACTCGGCCAATCAAGGGTGTTGCCAATCTGCTGCGTGAGGAGCTTGCAATGCTCACCGCAACCCGACAAAGATACCACAGCTCGGGTACTCAATCGGCTTCTTCCCACTGAGATGGCGGAATATGCCTAGTGATTATGGGGATCACTATAGAAGGCAGCAAGTTCACCGCCATGTCCAGCAGGTGTGAAAATAGTTCGATGAACGGGCGGGTCCACGGCCGAACCCGGCTCGTACAGGCCGAACTGGACGGAAGCCGGTGAAGAACAAATGGGAACAAACACACACGGGGATTGCAGCTGACCACAAGTAACTGCCAATGGGTCGATTTAGGAGGAGAGAGTTCCCGGAGAGGGCGGTGCGGCGGCCCACATGCACCCCTGAACCTTATGCCGATGCCGATGGCTGGGATCCCTCGAGGCTATAAACTTAGATGCGGCACTATCTGAGAGCCTGCCAGGGTGCCAGGCACCGGGATGGCCCGTTAGCGGACCTAGGAATTTCCTAAAGCGTCGCTCGTGACCATGCTGTCGGGCTCCAAACAAACATAGAACGCTATCTGGAAGAGCATGGGCGCCTACAAGGGCTAAAATAAGCGCGTAACCCGTTGGGAAGGGAAGGCGGAAAGTGGGAAGGTCCAACCTAAGCAACATGAGTTTCCGTATTAATGTTCCGTGAAACACCCTTTCTTGAGGTTTTGGTTGAAGATCTCCCAAGCAACGCTGAGCTGGACGGGTCCACGCTGACATTTCCTCAGGGGCCAGGCCGCATGCTGCGTTAACGATGTCAGGCGCGGGAGCTTGCAGGCTTCTCTGCTGCTTCTAGATTCCTTGCTGGACCCGCACCCCCTTTTATGCCCCACGTTCCTCGCCTCGCTGGTGCGCCTACAGCCACCATTCCTTCTGTTGGCGAGGAGGCATACTGTATCGGAGAATCGGAGGTCGCACGAGGCACGACTCTTGTATTACGGTCAGGCTGCATCTCGAGGGCTCGAGCGCTGGCAACCAGGCCAATCAGGCGTCCAAATCCTACAAAATCGAGAATCATCGTCTCGGATCACAAGCCGCGTCGCAAATTTGCTCATCCGAAAGCCTGAACTATGCGTTGGCCTGTCCTGGTTTGTCGACACAGGCGTCTCATCTCGGGAAGTCGGCCATGTTTTCTACCACCCTTCTCCAGAGGACAGATGCATCAAGCGTTCATTACGCAGAGAACCTTGTAATCAACCCCCCCACCGCTTCCGATCTGCGCAGGATGGGTAGCCTAGACATGACACCGCCAGGCTCAGAGTTAAAGTACGGAAGACCTAAACTAGAAACAGGAAAAGAGAGTTCGGCGGTCTTGCCATACAGGCGCTCCGGCCAGCGGAGGGTGGATGCAGTCATCCTGCGCGTCGCCCCAATGGCTCAGCAGTTCACCGATGTTGCAGTATCATGTCGAATAACGGAGCGAGCTGCCGTGACCTAGCCGTTATCACTGACCGGTCTCGGAAGTCCCAAGGGGGGAAATACCTTTTCCAATGCAAGAGAGACCAAGGCCGCGCTGCGGAAACGACAGAGGCGAGCTGCTGCTGCGTTGCTGCTACACTATATTGCTGGGGTGCCAGTCTGTTTTCGGCGTCAGGCGGGAGTCCGGGTGCTCGGGCGGAATTATCGGCGTAGCGCGTGACGATGATGACGCTTGTCTTCCTCTTTCCTGCATCTGCACATTGTCCTACTACTGCATGGTAGAACTCGGGTTGTTTCTCTCCCGCCTTTTCTTTCTTCTCAACTCACTTGCCGTGTTTCTGCAGCTTGCCACTTCCCGCATCCCATCCCCGTCTGGAAGCACCAAGCAAGCGATCCAGCGATCCAAGCAAGCGGGCCAGCGAGTCAGCAAACCTCCCCCCACCCATCCACCCACTTGAGTTCATCTCTTGTTTCCATGCCTGTATTATTCCGTCTGTCCCAACCCCATCCCATCTCCTATCTCCATAATTCTTGTCTACATACTGACGTTACATACATGGCCCGCTTCCCCTCTTTCATCACCTCCCATTCTCTATTTTCGCCCCCTGCCTGCTTCCCCTCTCCTGATCCCATCCCTTTCCCCTCTCTCGTGGCCGAGAAATCAGGATATGCGGCTCTACATCAGCCGATGCTAGAGTAGCATTTGAGTGGGGGTCAAACGGGCCGGGCGCAAAGGGGATCGACCGGGGCGAGAAGAATGGCTGCCGCGTGGCATGGTTCTTCCTCTGTCAAGCGGGACATAACGGGCGGGGGGACGGTTGAGGCGGGAAAGAAAGGGTAAAACAAAGACGAGGCAAGGATAAGAGCCGCAGAATGAAAATAAAAACAAAAATAACAAGTTCACCGCAAATCAAAGTTAAGCAAACAGAGCGAAAGCAGGGGAAGATCTCAAAAAGAGCCCTGCCCATACGAACTCTTCCAACAAAAGACACGGGCAAGAAGAAAAGAAAAGAAAAAAGAAACAGAACTACAGACGCGGGAAGTCCAATGTTACGTAGGTACACATCGGTACACTGGATTAGGTGCCTAGCGGGAAGAGGTTCGGTGCAGGCAGTTGCAGTTGCAGACGGGTTGCTTGGATGGGATGGATGGATGACGAACGAACGAACGAACGAGCGGGCCCTCCGCATTTGGTCTACCCTTCCCTGCTCCTATTCTGGCGCTTTCCTCCGCCCACTCAGAGGAAAGAAGAGGGCGTAGAGCAGAGTAATCAGACGATGAAGTGGAAGGTGAAGACAAATCCAGACATTATGAAATGGAACTGCAGGGTACTTTCTTTTTGCCCTCTTTTCGTTCGTTGCTTGGTCGGGTTTTCTATTCCCGAGCCCGGGCTACCGCGGCTACGTTGACGGACTTTATTCCCCCCCCTTTTCTCCTCTATACAAGCGACATGTCGACACACAGACAGCAAACACCTCGACCTGTAACCTAACTCGATAGGTGGGCATACTCTTTGTTGAAGGCACGTCCGATGACCATGCGCCTAACCTCTGAAGTTCCCGCCCCAATCTCGTAGAGCTTGGCATCGCGCAAGATGCGCGAGGCGGGCATCTCCTCGACGTAGCCCATGCCACCGAGCACCTGAATGCAATCCAGGGCGCACTCGGTAGCGCGCTCGGCGGCATACAGAATAGCTCCGGCGCAATCCTGTGTGCGGATGATGCCGTGTTCGTCCACGGCCTTGGCCGTGGCATATGTGTAGGCGCGTGAGGCCTGCAGCTTGGTGTACATGTCAGCGAGGCGGCCCTGGACGAGTTGAAACTGGGCAATGGGGGTGCCAAATTGCCTCCGTGTGTGGGCAAACGGCAGGGCAACATCGAGGGCCGCTTGCATCAGGCCCAGCGGGCCGGCGCTGAGCACCAATCGTTCCAAGTCCAGGCCCTCCATCAGCACCCGGACCCCGCCCCCGACCCGCCCAAGCACTCTCTCGCTGGGCACAAAGACATTCTCAAACACCAGCTCGCCCGTATTGCTGCCGCGCATGCCCATCTTGTCGAGCTTCCGCGCGCACGAGAAGCCAGCCGACCCGCGCTCCACAATAAATGCCGTGATGCCCTTTGACCCAGCGTCGGGCGACGTCTTGGCGTAGACGACAACTACGTCGGCGTCGGGCCCGTTGGTGATCCACATCTTGGTGCCGTTGAGTACGTAACCGCCATCTACCGCATCGGCGCGCGTGCGCATCGACACGACGTCGCTACCCGCTCCGGGCTCTGACATGGCCAGCGCACCAACTTTTATACCGGCAATGAGATCGGGCATATACCGCTGCTTTTGCTCCGGTGTACCGTTGAGTTGAAGCTGGTTGACACACAGCTGCGAGTGCGCCGCATAGCTAAGCGCGATGGACCCGCTTGCTCGCGAGAGCTCTTCCATGACCACGCAATGCGCTTGGTATCCCAGCGCCAGCCCGCCCACGTCCTCATCTGCTGTGATGCCCAGGAAGCCCGCCTCACCCAGCTTGACCCACATCTCTGGCGGAAAGTTATTGTTTTTGTCGGTAGCGGCGGCGACTTCCTCGGTCAGCTCGCGGCGCACAAACTCTTGGACGCGCTCGCGTAGCTCAGCCAGGTCGGAGGCGGTTGGTGGCTCGAAGTCCTTTGGGTGTTTGGAAGACGAGGCATTGCGTCTTTGTTGGGATAGACATGGTGCTGTGACTGACGGGGCTGTTCGTCTCAGTGTCGGCGCCGAAGCGCAAGAGGCTGTTCGTCTGAACGCGGGGCCTAGGGTGGATAATCGACGGGGGAGTGGGAGCACGGGTGATGAGCGCAGCAGCGTCCGGGGTATTCTAGAGCTGGACATTTGTGATACCGATGAATTGAGTTGGGAAAGTGCGTGGAGGGTGAATTGGCTTTGCAGATAGTTATCCAATTCAGGATCACTATGTTGTGTTCGTCGACATCGAGGAGTTCGCGACGGGTTTGTCGTGCCGAGCTTTATTACGTCGTTGCTCTCCAGGAGGATGAACCTCGGCTGACAGCGGCTTCCGTCGGGCCGCAGCAAGCCATCGCATGGAGGAGTCCTGGTGACCGGTTGAGTTTGCCCGCCACGACAAGAGCGACGGCAGTCAAATGTAACTGTGCTTGCTCATTCCCATCGTCGCCGCTGTTCAATTGAGCTCCAGTGAAGCATGCAAAATGGCTTCCACGCTTACACCGCGCCTCGTCTCGCGACAATTGAGTCGTCAACTCGCCTTAGCCGCCTCGAAGATATCCACACCCCGCGTGTCCCTGCCTCCAGCCAGCACCACACCCAGCGTCCCTCTCCGCGCAATTTCCACAGCCTCTACGGCCCCCCACCACGCCGCTACGATATCCGTCATAAAAAGCAATGTCGACACGGCTTCGGACGAGTTCAGGGAAAATTTCAAGCGTATGGCCGAGGCGGCGAGCAAAGTGCAGGAGCTGACACAGCGCGCGCAACAAGGCGGCTCGCAAAAGGATCGACAGAGACAGCTCGACCGCGGCAAGATGCTGCCGCGCCACCGTATCCGGGAGTTGATTGACCCAGGCACAACCTTCCTCGAGCTTTCGCCTCTGGCGGGCTACAAGCTGTACCCCGAGGCGGACGTACCGGCTGGAGGCATCATCACAGGTGTAGGTGTGGTGGAGGGAGTGACGTGCGTGATCGTTGCGAATGATAGCACAGTCAAGGGGGGGTCCTATTTCCCTATCACTGTCAAGAAGCACTTGCGGGCACAAGAGGTGGCGGAGCAGAATCAGTTGCCGTAAGTTGGTCCAGGCTATCGGACACATAAGGGAGAGGCTAACGAGTTGTGTTATTATGCAGGTGCATTTACCTCGTCGATTCTGGCGGTGCCAACCTTCCGAACCAGGCCAACGTCTTTCCCGACCGCGACCATTTCGGGCGCATCTTCTACAACCAGGCTCGCATGTCTTCCAAGGGCATTCCACAAGTCTCGGTCGTTATGGGCCCCTGTACTGCGGGAGGTGCATACGTGCCGGCGATGAGTGACGAGAGCATCATTGTCCAAGAGAAGGGTCACATTTTCTTAGCTGGTCCCCCATTGGTGAAGGCCGCGACGGGCGAGGTTGTTACGAACGAGGAGCTCGGCGGTGGCAAGATGCACTCGACTGTCTCGGGCGTCACAGACTATCTTGCCGTGGATGATGCCCACGCTATTGTTCTTGCGCGGCGCTGCATCAGCAACTTGAACTGGCCTACCGAATTGAAGACTCTGGAGGGGGTCGAAGGCGTGGAGGAACCACTCTACCCGCCCGAGGAGCTCGCTGGTATTGCACCAACCAATCTGCGTAAACCACTACCCATCCATGAGGTCATTGCCCGCATTGTGGACGGCTCGCGGTTTTCCGAGTTCAAGCGCGACTACGGCACGACACTAGTAACTGGTTGGGCGACCATCTACGGCCAGCGTGTGGGAATCGTGGCCAACAACGGCATTCTGTTCAGCAGCTCAGCCTTGAAGGGGGCGCATTTCATAGAGCTGTGCGCCCAGCGTGGTATTCCTCTTGTCTTCTTGCAGAACATCAGTGGTTTCATGGTTGGCAGTGAGGCAGAACGGGAGGGAATTGCCAAGAATGGAGCGAAGCTGGTCACAGCTGTGGCCTGCGCTGATGTGCCCAAGTTCACAGTAGTGGTCGGTGGAAGTTATGGCGCCGGAAATTATGGAATGTGCGGGCGTGCCTACAGCCCGAGGTTTCTGTGGATGTGGCCAAACTCAAGGATTGGTGTTATGGGAGGAGAGCAGCTGGCAGCGGTCATGGAGACTGTGGGCAAGTCCGTCGATCCCGCACTGAAGGAGAGGATTGAGAAGGAGAGCGAGCCGACATACTCAAGTGCCAGGTTGTGGGACGACGGCGTTATCCCGCCGGAGCACACGAGGAGGTATCTTGGTTTGGGACTGAGAGCAGCAATGGGAGGGAGGAATGAGGTCAGGCCGGGAGGGACAAAGTTTGGCGTTTTCCGCATGTGATATACTCAAGACGTTCCATCTGGGAAGCAGGGTAATAGGCCGGTCTATGTGCGTATCTGGCCGGTCGGAGCGCGGCGTTGGACTTGTTTGGGTGTGGACATGTTTTGGTGAACTGGATCTTTCACAAGCTTTCCAGTCTGTTGTGGCCCATTGATGAAAAGTTATATCTCGAAACACGACAGTGACCTGGTTTCATAACGTGCATGTTAGCCCCGATCTTTTGTATTTTGGGCTTCCCGAACAGAGCCCTGCACCTGCGAGCCTGGGGTGTGATCATGCGGAGAGGTCATGTGGCCTGGTCTCCCCGATAACCTGCATCAAACTGTTTCTTCGTCTGAGGCAGGTTACATCACGAGCGGGCCTGGACCTGGAACCCAGTTTGGGGCCAAGAAGTAGGCCGACCTCTATCTGTCTGTACAGCCAAGGGCTAATAGGGACCCAATTCAACGTGTGGCATTCGTTATCATAAAGGTGACACCGGCCCAGCATACAAGGCCACTTCGTCTAGAATACAGTTTGCTTGCTCGAGTCCCTGATGGGGAATATGTTGCCGAGTCGATAGGTAGCATAATATCTGAGTGAGTGGGAGGTAAAATACCTATCTCTTGTTGAAGCCCCCATTTGAGCGGAGTGAAAGTGAAGACTACTTACTGGAGGTAAGTAAGTAGGTGCCTAAGCAGCAGGAGATGGGGTGAGCTGAAGAGACGTGAACTGTGCTCTTTTGCCCCGTTATAATGGAACTTATCTTGGACAATAGCTGCGTAGAGTCAAGCACACACAGTGCCGCTGCCATGCCATGCCATACCATGCGGTGTGCTGCAAGGTAATGCAATGCAGCAGCATCCTAACCGACCGATGGAGAAAAGGACGAGCTGGGGGGCACGCTGACAGGCTGGCTCCGAGGGATGTAAACATTCTGGGTGTGGACAAAGTGATAAAAGGAGGCGGACTACCCCGCTCCCTCCACCATCACAATCATTCCCCGCATGCAAACTTGGTGCCGTGTGTGCTACAAGCCGAGACAGGGCTTGAACTTGAATCTGGAGAGCTTTCTCTCTTGACAATTACCTGAAGCTGGTATCCCATAGAACCAACCTGAGGCAAAGTGAGGGTAAGCTGGTCTTCGCTTCGGATTTGGTGCTCCCCTTATTTGTTGCACATCTCCACTCAACTTCAATTGTCATTATCGGTGCGATGACAGCGGCCGGTCAAGTTACTTACATATGTCACAGATTCAACTGTTTCTTACCCTCACTCAGTTATGGCTCTGCCATTGTTACCCCTGTCGCGGCGACACTGCCCGAGTCTCACTCGGCTCAAGGCATCCCGAGCCTCTCTGAGGTCAGGCTCCATTGCTGGGTTTCACAATTCCAACCGACAGAACGGTCACAAAAAGGGCTCTAGATCCCAACACGGTACGGAGCCCGCAACGGCTGGGTCACACGCACGAACAGAGTATGTTGCCTGGTCGCTTCAGAAGCTACCATTGCACCGGATAAATGTGTTTGTTGGCACGCCGGCTAACCAGCTGCTATGACAAGCAGCACTTCCATCGCGATCAAAATCCCCGCTGACGAGGCCGTACCTCGGTCCCGACCCGTACCAGGAGCCGGGCGGGCAGGGACAACAGCGGCTCCCACACTCGCAGCCTTGTCATTGCATGGCAAGGTCAGCGTGGTGACGGGTGGAGCGCGAGGGCTGGGGCTAGTCATGGGGCAGGGTATTGTTGCAAGTGGGAGCGACCTGGCTATAGTAGACCTCAACAGTAGGTTTCCTCCAGCGCCATGCTAGTGGGAATGGATGCCATGCTAACTGATGAACGTAGAGGACGAAGCAGTGCGCCAGGCCGGGTTGATCGTCGACATGCTCAAGCGGGATAACCCTGATGCAGCCAGGCTCCCCAAGGTCACTGCGCACTACGCCGATGTGTCAGACGCGTCGTCGGTGGAAGCATGTATGGCCGAGATGGTCACAATCCACGGCCATATCGACAACCTCGTGACGTCGGCGGGGTTCGTCGAGAACATCGACGCTACCCAATACCCAATTGACCGGGTGCGAAAGTTATGGGGTGTCAATGTTGATGGGACTTACCTGTTCGCCACGGCCATTGCCCGTCATTTGGTGAGTCCGGACTCCGGAGTTCCTATGAGCCCTACTGGCTTCGGGATTGGCTGACGCGAGAGCTCTACTGCCGAGCAGATGGCCCGCAAAGCTCCGGGGAGCATGGTCTTCATTGGAAGTATGAGTGGTTCGATTGTCAATGTGCCGCAACCACAGGCGTAGGTAGTTGATATCGGCGCTGATGATGAGAGAAAGCTAACGGCCTCCCGCGGCCACGTCATAGGCCCTACAACGCGTCCAAGGCAGCCGTTAGACAGCTCGCTGCGTCTCTGAGCGTCGAGTGGGCAAAAGTCGGTATCCGAGTGAACTGTATCTCGCCAGGCTACATGCTCACCGCCTTGTAGGCTTGTTTTCCCACCCTCGGACCCCCTTCCTAGCAGTTTCCATTATCTCATATCAAATGACCGAGATGCTGATGGATGGCAGGACCAAAAAGATTCTCGATGACAAACCAGACCTAAAACGGCAGTGGATTTCCCTCATCCCCCAAGGCCGGATGGGCAATCCCCAAGATTTGATGGGACCCGTTGTCTTTCTCCTATCAGATGCCTCCGGCTATGTCACCGGCGCGGATCTGCGTGTCGATGGGGGCTATACTGTTACTTGAACATCGTTAACGAGACGTGCGGGAACGGATAGTGTTGCGACCATGAGGCTGCTTGCCGACACTAGACTCATCCTGGAACTATCGCCCAGCTAGAAAAGAGCCAAAACTGAGTCCGGGTGTGGGTGCACAACGTATCGATTCAAGAGCGGGGCTGGAGAAAAAGAACAAAAACTAACTAGAGTGGTTGGTCCGATGTCGACAAAAGGTGCCATCCCCTTACGTACCGAGGAGTTAGACTTCCCAGTGGTCAAACCGGTGGCGTTCAGCTTGTTCCGATACGACCGCCTTTCTGTTGGCTCACCCTGTCTGGCCTCACCGCTATGTTGCCATCGCATTTATCGAATACGAAAGTGATGCACGTTGGTTTATCTAGATTCTGCCGTGCATGTTTGACAACTTGACACTGTGCTGACTTCTCCTTACCCCCGGAGACTGAGAATCGCGGCCGGACCCGATGGTACAGCAGCGGGAACGAGTTGAACGGAACGGACCACGAACGGATAAGGACGCAACCCGACGAGTTGGTGTGACGATGTGCCAATTCCCCAGGTGCCCAGTTGACGCTCGTACTATTGCATGGTCATACGCATCACCAAGACCTGGGGTATGCCCAGCTCTCCGTTGAGATGTGACAACTCATTCCCCGTGCGTTGCAGCCGCCGCAGGGAGAGCCGGGCAGCAATAGCAGCCGGTAGCAAGGGTACAAATAAGCTATAAAAAAAAAAGAGCAATGTGCGACACCGTAGGGCTGATAACCATCGGTGTGTCGGTGAACCTTCAGGGTCGGATACGAGTCAAGTTGTGGTTCTGGGCAACAGTTGGTTTTCCGCCACTCGAGACGGTGGGCTACCTTATTGGTGTGCCTGTCGAGTTTGGCGTTGGCGCACTGGGGCCAGTTCTCCATTGATTGAGATTCGAACAGAAGGCTCCGCTCCGTAATGCAGCAGGTGGGGTCTTGTGTGTTTCGCTTCTCGCCCTATAAACTAACCATTGTGAGTGAGATTGTGAGATCTCTAAAGGGGAAGACTGGCGCTCGTGGCGGTCCCTTGTTTGCCCATTCTCGCACCCAGTAACCCAAGCCAATGCCTCCTATTTTTCCTTTAAGTGGCCTGCTGTGACTGTTTCGTTGAGAAATATGCTTTTGCAACATCTGAGCCAATGATTGTGGCCATTTGCCCACAAATGTTGGTCACACGACCCGTTGTTGCCATGGTCCCGCAGTCCGGCAGATGGGTCCATCTCTGAAGCTCTGAGCTAATCACCAAGATGGACCAGAGGACTCTTTACGTATCGTGAACCGTGATTGAGAGGAAGTGAAGCGATGCGAGTGGTCAGCTCACGGGCATGGTTGTTTCTTTGTCTCGCAGTGTAGGATGACCATACTGCGCCGTAGCGAGTACGGTGGATCTTCGTGTGGGGAGGGCCGGGGGACATCTGCGGCCTTCGCAATGATGTCGCCGCTCCCACAGGAGCGGTGAGATAGGTCAGCACGGAGCCCAGACTGAAGGCTTTCGAGGTCACAACAGCGGACGGGAAGTCTCGCCGAAACGTCACCGCCAGTCACAATCTGTGAACACAAGGTCCGGGCCGCCAGCCTCAATGTTTCGGACAAAGGTAACTGAAAGAGCACTGCTGAAGTTGAGGCGGTTTTCTGGTGACACAGGGGACAGCCAAGACCGGAAGCTGTTTGTGGCTCGCGCAGCCGCGAGGAGATCCTCTGCAGCAGCGCAGCGCCCCCGATTCCCGTGATGGGGGCAGTATCACGTCACGAGCTAGTTGACTAGTATCTGAGCCCAAAACTGGCCGGCTGATTGTTTGGCGACTTCTGCCCAGCCCGCTGGTGCTTGTCCATTCCATGAGAGAGCTTGAGCTTCTCGGCCAGAGACGGCTCACCGGTGTTCTTTGACGTCGCTCGCTCTCGGTATGTCTTGCCTGGGTGGTCTGTGGCCAGCGCCGATGGTCCGGGTGATCACCGGTGATTTCCAGGGAGATGCAATTGCCCCTGATATGATAATATCCCGCCCTTATCCCTACACTAGGCAGCTAGTGTGTGGTTGGCCAAGGGGCGCGTGGGGGCGTAGTTCCGAGGAACAACGACGTCAGCAGCGCGGCGCGGCCTCCGTGTGCAACCAACCTTCAGGTCTTGTGAAATGAGGCGGCGTGCTGTGGCCCGTCGTCTGGTAGCGTTATAACTGGTGTAAGCTGGCACGGCTGGGTTGCGTCGCACGGGCGGCGGCTTCTCTGCATCTTCTGGGCCATTGGAACGTTGACGCGGGACAAAGAGGGAAACTGGGGACCTCGGTGTCGTGATCGGGGATGGCAGGGCTCGCCATGGCACCTCGGACGGCTCTCCCATCGCCCACGTGTGCTTGCCGTCGGCCATCGGGCGTGAGTAGGTTTCGTCACACTCTCTGGCATTCCCACCAAGTTACAGCATTGAAAAGACTGAACCTCTTACCTTATCCTGAGACTCCAGTGGGTGGAGTAGCGATTGCGCTGGCCTAATCCCACTTGCAAAGCCCGGTGGCGCCTGCCGTGTTTGGGCTGGCTCGTGTCTGGATTTTCTTTCCTTCTGGCTCCAGCTGCATTGCTGGGGAGGAGGATCATGGCGTCACTCTGGGAAACATCATGTGTGAAACAAATGGAGCTCGTGGCAGACCTTTGCAATTTGCGATCCAGCTGCCCCTCGTTGCTCCAGTCTCCCGCTTGGAGCGTCCGAGAACCCCGCTCAGCGCCTCTGCCCTTGTCCGCTGGGGCAAGTGCCGCCCAAGCTGGCCCAGAACAAACTGCTGAGACTAGCACGGTTTAGGCATCATTAGTCACCTGTCGTCTCGCTCTTTCCCTGTCAATCCAAGCCTCCAGGGGCTGAATCACAGCACGGGCAAGAACCCGGCGAGCTTGGTCACTCGACACACGGACGGAGAGGTCAGAACATCAGCGTTTCTTTTTTTTCTCTTCCCTTTCCACACACTCGTTTCTCCCTTTTCTTCCCCCAACCCACGAGGACGGATCAGCCCCGACCTGTCCCATTTTTCGTCGTTTTCGAGAGCGGATTGTCAGAGGGCTTGTTCCGTCCAAACACGCCCTCAACTCGCGGCGGCGCACCGTGCCCGGTCCTTCCTTCCCTCCTCTGAGGTACAGCCCAAGCAAAGGTTGAGATATCTACCTCCAACCGACTCATACCCGTCAACTTGTGCGATTGTCCTTGCGATTGTCCTCCGTTGGTTGTGTGTGAGACGGTGCAGGTGCAGCAAGAGCTGTGGCCTAAGCTCTGGGTCTCTCTGCTTGAGGGCTCCTCTCCCTTGGAAGTGTGCTTCTCTGCACGGTACGTGATGTTCAAGTTGTCACGGCACTTTTCCTTCACACAGTCTCGGCGGCCTCCCTCTAGGCCTAACTCGAGAGACAGACCCTTTCCTTTTTTTTTTCAATGGGAGTTTCCCTTGTTGGGCTCTAAATCCTGACCTTGAAAGTGGCTTCCCAGTCTTAGATTGATATCTCACCCCCCTCGTCCTTCGAGGGCATTGAGAAACTAACTTTGGGGGAATAATAGCTAGACTCTTCTGGACCACTATTTCTCTTCCCAGCGCCAACTATCCTCCCTTCCTTAGTCTCGATCAAGCTTCATGGCTCCGTTCCGGTAGGCACGCGAGACATCCCTGTCCTAGACGGCCCGATCACATCGGCCTGAACTATGACCGGCGGGGCTTCCTAGAGCCCGCCCTTCACAGAGCACCCCAACTCTCGTTCTTGCTCGCCAGCCCACCGTGATCATGATTTTGCCCAAGGGAATTCTCGAGAACACGCGCGAGATATATGCCGAGGTTGCAAGTTACAATGTAGTCCCACCCGAAAAGATTTGCCAGTACTGGAACGGTATGTGGGCTGGTGTGCTTCGTTTCACCTCTCTAAATGCGGGCCACTGACCAGTAATGGCGTTGTTAGTCTACACGACCACATTTCGAAGGTTGGTCGACCCCACAGCCTACCGCCTGGAGAACTTTTGGTGGCATGTCTGGGGCAGCGACCTTCGGTACATGAGTGGGCCAACGCTCGCGAAGCTATTCGAAGAGTTTGCTACCGGACCAACGTTTGTACCACTAAGGAGTCCCGCAAGTCGTGATGAGGGGCCTTCAGTACGGATTCACAAACCCACCGTTGCTTTTGTTTTTCGCTGACCCTCTCCGAGATCCCCAGGGTCAAGCGGCGGGAACTCGATAGGTCCGACTCCGAACCGGGTCAGCCATCAGATTCGCCCCAACAACATGAATCAGAACCGGCGAAAACTAGCGTCAAGTCGCCAACACCGTCCTCGTCGAGACCGCCACCGCCCCATCCGATCTTGAAGAAGTCGAGAGGTCCATCGTCGACGGGACCTCGGCCAACCGCCCGCTTTGTTTCGCCCCCGGACTCGGGAGACGAGAGTGGTAAGAGCACCAAAGAGTCAACCCAGAGTCTAGTCGCGGTCTCTTCGGACGCGGAATCGGCGCCCTTCGGACCAGGTTCAGAGCAGGAGAATCCTGTATTCCCTGCAGGATCGAAGCTTGCCCCAATGGCAGTCACGGCAACTCGGGCGGCCCCCGCGCCACTGGCCCCCATCGCAGCGAAACAGGAGGAGACAATCTCGGAACGTGGCCTGCAGGCGACGGCCACGGTAGCATCGGAAGCACCTACGACGACGATGCCGCCTCCGCCACTTCCTGCGAGTGCGGCTAAGAAGAAGGCAACAGCAGAAATGCCACCTCCTCCCCTTTCCCCAGCAGCGAGGCGGGAAAAGGTAACCTCCTCTCCGGCAGCATCAGATACCACGTCTATTCGAATCGAGAACCGCCTACCCTCGAATAAGAGCGCCACACCGACGAGAAAGATAGTCGCCTCTACCGCCGCATCCAAAAGACGGCCTGTTATGCCGCGCAGAGCAAGTTCACAGTCTTCTGCAGGATCAGATACGGCATCTCGAGAAGCCGTGGCTGCTATGGCAGCTGCTAGACAGCGGTCGATGATGCGTAGCAGTTCTCAAGAAAGCGGCGCCTCATCCTCATCACAAACCAGTCAGTCTTCAGGCCTTACAATGAAGGCCCTCGGAAAGAGGCCAGTCAGAGCACCAACAGCAAAGCGATTACCCTCAATCCGGAATCCATCTGGCCCACCAGCCTGCCAGCAAGAAGTGACAGTTGTGCAAAAAGAGATAAACCAGCCACAGCGTAGGGGAACATGGGATGGGAGGGAAACGGTGGAAACGCGAGAGCCGGTTCGGAGCCGAAGTCGACCCCCACCCGTGGCAGGCTTTGTTGTGGATCAGGCGCCGTCGCTGATCCGTACACGGTCAATCGGAGATGCCCCTGCGGTACGTCTTCCGTCACATGCGTTAGTGGCCACAACAGTTGTTGCAACCACAACGACTACAGCCCAGGGGTTTTTCGACTCAGATTCAATCACGCCCATTCCCTTGACGACAATTTCGGAAACCCAGGATCTGCCATCGCGGCCTTCAGCCACAGCGTTGCTCGATTTGCAGTTCACGCCGACTCCTCCGAACCCTGCACCTCCGATCCCCTTCGGCAGAACCATGAGTCAGCTAACCCTGTTGCTGGAGCGTGACAAGGCGCGGGACAGCAAAGGGCGCTAGTCTTACACGGCTGGCTAAAGGGAGCCAAACCCCATTGAAGGATAGAGGCTTTATGAAGCTGGGGGCATCGTTTCACACTTTGTCATTTTTATACCAAAAGTACACGGCTCTGTTGGGAGAGAATAATTGAGAACACTGGTTGTATAGTCGGCGTTACGGTTTCTAGACTTGAAGGACTCTTTCACATGACAGTTATCAGCATCGGCGGGGCGGGAATAGCATTTGGTACACAGACATAGTCCGGGATGTGTGGGAGGGCCGGGTTTGCAATGTAAAAAATAATTGTTCAAGTGAGCTGATGATCTTGTGTGTCAGCTCTTGGCAATGGTCCTCGGCCTCTGCAATGCCCGTGATCCTGGCAAGATTGGTTCTCGGCCGAGCTGCCAACAGTGGTTCTCATTTCAGCATCGTCACGTTGACCTCGGTCACCGGGAGTATCCCTGAAGGACAATGCGAGTTACATTTCTTCCGGGTCTAGGAACCGGCCGTGCCTGGAACTTTCCGGTTCCCCTTCCCTCGTGCTCCTGGGAACCATAATCTATAATTTGGAATGAGGAATTGAAATTTCTGTCGTCATGGAATGAAGCCAAGCCCCGAGAGCCCCTCCGATCGTGCACTACCCGGAATACCCAAGACAAAAGATAACAGCAGTCCAATTCTATCTAGGCTTTGGGCTCTGGACCTCTGGTCGAGAAGTTATGAACTCGCGCAGTGGGAAAATACTAGATGGGGGAATAGTGGAATGGCGAATGCGGGGGAACTTGGGTTGGGGTAGTTTGGTACCTAGTTTGGTCAATCAGTGGAGTGGCCACTGGGGGGGTGGGACTGGAGTGTGGAATGGGAATGGGAGCGGGGAACGGTTCCGTTTTCGGATTCTCACCTCCCTGCTTGTCAGTTCAGCCATAGGTGATCTTTTTTTTCTTGTGCTCAGCTCACGTGTAATGCACTTTTTGATTTTGTAAAGGGAAGTAAATAAGTGTACAAAGTACTGACGTCGCCTCGGTAAATAGGTACCTGCCTACCCAGGTACCTAGGTAGGTTCACCTTTCCAATGAAACGGGGGTTTGATTGAGTCTGTTCAATAGTGTACCACCTGAGCGAGCCCGGAACCGAGTCCGAGTGAACCTGTCTGTGCTTTTTGTGTGTGGTGTGGGCTGTCAGTGGAGGCCAGGTACCTAACTACTGTAGTGTAGTACCTAGTTACTTACCTACAAAAGTAAGTACCTGATCAGGCGGTGTGTGCGTGCTACACTAGGTGCACTACAACAGTCAACAGCAGTATGGCGCTTCTAGAAGCGGGATGGAATTGTTCCACGTTCCACGTTCCACGGTTTCCACCCCAGTAGTGTAGTTCCAGCTCCTTGCATCGGGTTGTTCAGGGGGGTCGATGGTCAAGGCCAGGAGGGGTTCTGCAACCAGAGGGAATACGGCAGGTGAGTTGGCGTCCAACACGGAGCGATGCACACTCCTTCGTACACTAGTGTACGTAGGTAGGGGTTGGGAGGTCTCGTGAGACGTGCTCCCTTTCCTTTTTTGAGGTTGCCCTGGGCCGGGGAGATAGGTAAGTGCAGGTGGTGGTGAGGGGAGAGGGTGCCTAGCCGCACCCTTTTGTTCTGTGCTTTGCAGTTTCGATTTTTCCCTCCTTATCTCGGCCAGGGCCATGCTTCTGCCACATGGTAGGACGTTGAAGGATGCAAGGAGCCGACCGCCATGCAGGCGGAATACATCAGCTGGCCGACATTGGCTGCAAGATATCGTTTTTGGAAGTGTGGCCGACTCGCCGACCGGTTGACCGGCGGGAATCTGAAACGTTCAAAGTACATGCTACGCTACCATTACATTTTACAGGGAAGAATCTTGGCTTTTACATGTAACCGCGGGATTCACCCACCATCATTCAGATGCATAAGTATGCACTTTACTCTTACACACCTGTTGACTTCCATACCCCCACCCCTCCGGATTTCCTCCTCAGAGCGGCCGGTCGCCCAGACTCGCCGAGTGATTTCTTGAGTCTGTTTCCTAGGCTAAGCCTTGCCGCCGAGATAGGCTCGTCGCCAGTAGGTGGTGGTTTCGTCCCCGAGTAGCCTCCCGCAGGGGCGAGCCCTGGGCTTGATGGGGCACTCTCCCAGTCTTCCAGGGCACCGCTCTCTCCCTGACCGGCCCGTGATGTGTTTGTCCTCCTAAGGCTGGGTTTTGTTTTCTCTTGCTCCAATTCCCCTCCGTATTTTGCCAGGTCCGCTGGCACGGATCGTCTCCGTTGCTTTGTCCCTCCTGCTCGCAGAGGTGATGCGGCCCTCCGTCTCTTATCCGCTGAGGCGCCTGCCCTCATCCTCGCGACATACATGGCGGCCTGCAGTGCTGGCCAGCTTTCCACCTGGCCATTATCCGCCTCTTCAACGCAGTTACACTCGTCGCCGGCCGGACACTCGGTTTCGCCCATGGTATGCCACTCAGCCAGGCATGATTCGTGAGATGCACAGCCGCAATTGAGACATGGCGGGTACAAGGCATCCACGGGCTCTAGACAGTAAACGCAACGCAGTTGGGTCTGGGGCGTCTTGTTGGAATGGGTTTGGCATCGGTGGCAGAATCCAACAGCACCACCTACTTGGCCGTTTGTAGCACGGCTATATTCGACTGGGTCGAGTTGCATCTCATGAATGTGACACATTCCTGTGACGTCAAGACCGCGTCCAGACGCCAGCAAGGACTGAAGCTGCTCCTTACGACCTCCGAATGTTGCCGTGGGTGACGTTGTGCCGGCGCTGTGTGTCTGTGTGGCATCTGCAGATGGGTAGGGTTCGTAGCAACTGTCACCAATACTGCCCATGAAGCTGTTCCCCGTGTCCTCCTTGAGTACGTTGAACTTCATGATTTCGAGACGAGACAGAGGCTGGCCCCACATTTGAAGCATCTCTGCGTAGGCATAGCGGTAGCTTGCGTACAGCTGGCTGCGACTGGGATCGAGCAAAGGCGTCGACATCCATCCATCATCGTCAAAGAGGCCCTGATTTTCAGGGACGCATGAGACAGCAAGGGGAATCATCGATGTGAGCTCTTCTCTCCGATACTCATCATCTGAAAGCGACGTCCGCGCCGTGCCGGGAGTTGTGTCTGGGCCGCCACCGAAAACGGTAGATGCGCCCCAGGTGATGCTGCTAGGAGCGAGGTTGCTAAGAAGCGTTTCAGCAGGACTGGGCCGCTTGCGCGGGAATTCCGGCGGAGACCCTGAGACGATGCCAGCCAAGGTTCGGGGCAGACTTGCGGCAATTGCAGCGGCCACTGTCGAGTTAGAGCGGTGGAGAATCCTGTTGCTCGGAGATGTGGATAGACTTTGCGTCTGGTCGATCTCTCTCAGATGTTCCCGGGCCCCTTTCGGGGGTGTTTCTCCACACGAGTACGAGTTTGAGCCCGGCTCGATCAAGGTTGCAACTACGTCATCGGATCCTTGGGAGTCTGAGTACATGGCTGGTGTATGAGCTATCCTCGGCGTTGTTATGGTCGAACTAGCCTGGCTTTTGTAATTGATAGCCCAGAGGGCGGGGTCTGTCGGAAAATACTCCAGCGAGAAAGATGGCGCCTTCATTGGCAGCGGTGTCTCGGGCTGGGTGAGATGCGACTCGGCATACGCCACTCCGTCTTCTGCCGATGCCTCTCCAAAAATGCAGGTCAACATGGCCAGCATCTGGATGTCGGCGACTTGCTCGAAGTAAAGGAAGAGATCGGAAATCAGGTCCTGCGCTAGAGGGTGGAAGCCCCATCGCACTCGGCCGCAGAGGTTGGTCTCCTGGTTCGTTGATTGGCTGGCTTCACCGTCATCGTCCTTGGCGCGACTGACAGCATCGCGAGCGATCACAAGAACAGACTCACCCCTTCGCTGCTGTTCGTGCAGCTCGAGGGGAATGCTCTTTTGAAGTAAAAGAGCTGCGTACTTCCATACATGGACGAGGTCCGGGTAGCCGTACTTCTCGGCGACTGATGCGTTATGAGTGCAAACCTCAGCACCATCACCAAAAATGGCGTACTCTTGTGCAAACTGCTTCTTTGATGGCAACTCTCCGCGAAAGTCGTGAATCGATATTGTATTCTTGGGTTTTCCTGGCCTCTTACGGCTGGCCCCGGTTCCTGTGCCTGTTCCGGCACCGGTGCCTCCTCCGCTGGACCGCACCGAGTCGTTGGCACTCCAAGTCTTTTTGAAGTTGCGGCCAGTTCGGTACCACAAGATTTTATTGATAGTCGTCGGCTCCGAATCGCTGGATGTAGACGAATCTGACCCATCAGAATTTTCGGACGGATCATCAGTCGCCGAGGTTTCGTCATGCAACCGGTGCTTAGGAGGCGGTGAACTTGCGGCAAGCCTGCCGAACCCGGCAAAGTTTGGTTCCCCTCTCGGCCGCTCCCGGTACGGTTCTGGATTAGGCATTGCAAACAGAGCCCTGGTCCGCTCTTTTTCTTCCTTTGTCGGAAAAAAGCAGACAAGATGGCCATCGTTGGAGAACCGGGCTCCACAGTACCTGGGTAGCGGGGGAACAACAAGGCGCTGAGGAGTGGCCAAGGTGGCCGTGGGGTCAAGCTCCTGGCTACCCGTAAGTTCTTGTGACATGGATGCCGAGCCCCCGGCGGGAATATCGTGCTCATCGTCCTCGCTAGAACTCTCGTCCGCAAGTGCGTCGAGCTCGTCGTCAAGATCCCGTACATTCTTGAAAAAAGTTGTGCTTGTTTCGAGATCGGTTTCACCAAGCAGATACATGAATGCGTACTCTAAACAGTTCTGCTTTCTCTTGAGAAAGCGGGCCGCTAGTTCCTGCAATTCGTGCTCGATTTTCTTGTGGGTTTCGTCAGGCATGAATGAGCTCCTTTCAACAATGAACCTGGGTGCTTTCAACTTGGGATAGCTCGCAGGTATGTCGACCTTGACTTTGATGAAGATGGTTGCCTTGCTTGCACCCCAAGGCCCTTTAAGCGAGGCATTTAGCACGAGAGCGTCCATGTCAATATTGTCCCACTTGACGTTAGGTAGTTGATTACTGATTCGGAGAAATTCATCCTGGACCGTTTCCGGCTGGCCCCAGCTCTCATCATAGCCAGGGCTGAGCATAGCAGAATCTTTGGAGTCAGACCGCATGGGCAAGTCCCCAGGGCTAGTCTTCCGCTTGGACATGGTGATGCCTTTCATCCATCCTATCTGAAGCTGGCTCTTGTCCACGTCTTTTCCGGAAGTCTTATTTGCCTTCATTGAGGTGCTCCTCCAGGTTGGGCCGACTCGGCGTAACCGCGAGTGCAGGCCTTGGCTCAAAGCGCTAGAGCGATACTGTCCACCGCTTCCTGGGCGCGGATCACTCATGGTGGCATTTCGTCGGTCCCGATGAACACTGTCGTCAACGGTACGGAATGTTTTATAGGCTGCACCTTTCCGTGTAATGTTCAGGTTCTTCCTTACAGGCGCACCACGAACGTAACCAACAGATTCGAGGGTATCGGCGTCCACCTTCTGTAGACGGAGCAGATTGTCTTCACCCCAAGACACAAGCTGGAACTCGCGGTTATCGATGCCATCGTTTCCAACGCCTCCACGACTCCTCCAAAGAAATTCTTTGACCTTGTGGTTGCCATGGCCTTCGAAAACGGCAACAGGGTTTACGGTCCCATCAACTGGCACATGCGGCGCGGTGCGGCGATCATAGAGATATAGATTTCCCGGCTCATTTTGAGGCATAGCCAAAAGACCCCAGCCAAAAGGGGCGTGTCGTGCTCTCCAGACCGGGAAATCAGTTCGGATAACCCTCTCGGGCAGTTGGTCACATTTTGCGTAGTCCCAGAACTTGATGCTCTTGTCTAGGGAGCAGGTAACGAGGCCAGTAGATCTGGTGCGGTTCCAATCTAGGCCGTAGATCTTTGAGGCATGCGCGCTGATAGTCTTGAGGGGCTCAGCAGTCTTCCTGTTGTCCCAGATGTGAAGCCACCGATCATGGGACGAGGCGAGAATGTTGGGATCCTGGCGGTTGTACTTGACTTGCGTCGCTCCAGCAAACCAGTCACAAAAAGTTAAGGCGGGCTGTCTCGGCCTTCTCAGGTCCCAGCAGTGTACATAGCCGTCGACGGCACATGTAGCTAGGAAATCTGGGTGGTGGGCCGAGAAGTTGATGTCGGTGATGGCACGACTGTGTGCCTGGAGGGAGTGTTCGATGGCGCCAGATGGAGAGTCATCTCTCAGGTTGAGATTCCAGACCAAGCAGCGGTGATTAGCGGTAGACGCAACCCAGTAGTCGCGGGCGGCAAAGGGCGACCACTGTACGTCAACGACGAGCCAAGGAAGACCGTGGCTGCTGAGCCTCCGAGGAGGGCTCAACGAGTCCAGATCAATGATGGCCAAACCATCTGGGCTGCAAGCCGCTCAGTATTTGTACGTCAGAATAATAAGAGGCGAAGTGGAAGCTCACGATGCAAGGGCGACATCACGACCCGAGGGCGAGATTGTTGCTGAACCAACCAAGCCGTCGACGTGGATGGTGCCGTCGGCATCAAACGTCTCGCTGTCGTAGGCCGATTTTATCGATTTGACCTTCTTGGGAGCATCCGACAGGCGGTCGAAGGTAAAGGGCATGATGGAAGCCGTGGTTGGGGAGGGTCACCTGCATCCATGTGTGGCAGCATAGCGCGGCCTGGACTAGGACCAGGAAAGATTGTTATCACGAGGAACAGGGGCCACAAATCCCACCGGCGGTCCTTCCAGAGAAACTGGTGGTTGCGAGAAAACTCAGCAGAGCAGACGTGTCGCTGGGATTTCCTTTTAGCCCTGCTCAGACTTGAGTTGCAATTGAGTTTGCCGAGATGCAATGTGCTCAAGCTTCATCGTTCCCGAGCTCCCAGCGCGCCAAGTCTTTGTGTCTTGAACCCCTGAAAGATTGTTAACGTAGGACTTTGAAAGACTCTTAACATGCTATGTAATACTATTCCCATGCCTGCGTGCAAAAATAAACCGTTCCCAAAGGGCATTCCTAGATCTCACAAATCTCATATATTACTAGGATATCTTTCAAAAGGGCCAGTCTTGACATCTTTGATCTCGCTGAGCATCCAAGTAACCCCACCCACCCGAAGTGACGGGCTATCAACCGTCTCCTGACTAGCTGAACGATCCAACTGGCCCGTGCGCTTATCGCGGGGTTAACCCATGATGCCGCCTTCAGGTGTTCTTCGCCAGCTGCTCAGCCATTTTGCACAAATTCCGCCCGCTAGAACGGTCTTGACCGTGACCTCGCTATCCGATTTCTCTCCCCTCCTGGCCTTCTGCCCGACTTAATCCCGGCACTGAACTCAGAGCAGAGACGAAACTCTTATAGCGGCGTTTTTTTAGCTTCAGCAGCCTGGTCATTACCCCTCCTCCCTGCGACATTTGGACTCTTAAAACTCGGCGGCATCCGGCGCCGAGCCCTTGTCACTTCGCCGGGTCCCTTTTTGCTTGTTTTGACGCGTCGCATAAGAGTTTCCAACATGGCTTTGCCGAAAAGAATCATAAAGGAGACAGAGCGACTCCTGGCCGAGCCGTGTGTTGCCCAAAGATCTCTCCTGCCAGTAGCCAAGTTCCTAACCACGGTCGCGAACAGAGTCCCAGGTATCAGCGCAGTCCCTCATGAAGAGAACCTCCGCTATTTCGATGTCGAGATTCACGGGCCCTCACAGTCACCGTACGAGGGTATGATTTGTGCCCGACGTCTTGCCTGCCGAATTTGGATGCTTACCAGAAACGAATAGGCGGCGTTTTTAAGCTGGAACTCTTCCTGCCCGACGATTATCCAATGACGCCCCCGAAAATCCGCTTCCTCACGAAGATATACCATCCGAACGTGGACAAGTTGGGCCGCATCTGCCTTGATGTTCTGAAGAGTGAGTCCAAATCCCAACAATGGCCAAGACTTGAAAGGACAGCAACTGACAGAACCCCAACAATACAGACAACTGGTCACCAGCTCTGCAGATTCGCACTATCCTGCTTTCCATTCAAGCTCTCCTGGGTGCCCCCAACCCCGATGATCCGCTCGCCCCCGATGTTGCCAAGACGTGGAAAGAGAACGAGGCCGCGGCCATCGCCACGGCCAGGGAGTGGACACAGAAGCACGCCATTCCCAAGTAACTTCCACTAGAGTCACGGAGCATCGAGACAACACCTTCCTGATAGAACAGTGGCACAACGGGCGTCGGCGGGCGTGTATTTGGCGAAATTAGGCCATGATTTGCGTTCTACCAAATTTCGGACAAGACCGAGATAGATACGGGCAGAGGCAGAAGGTTGAGCATGCCTAGTTGGGTGTGGGGCGCGCCAAAGGTACGCGTGACCAGGGGAGGTAGGCAGACCCAGGTAGATCGAGGCTAGAAGCTGAATGGCCAGCTCACAATGTCTTGAGAGAAACGTTGATATATCTGAAGAACGCGCTGTTAGGTGTTGGTTGACACGAGGCCAGATGCGCCAGTCTTGGTGTTTCTCCATATAAGGGTAATATCATACGCGCCCTAACCGAACGTTCGATCTATTGCCGCGAGCTGAATTGCTGGATGTCTTAATTTTAACTGCGTCGTATTGAGGTCGGGCTGCCTTTTTCATCAACTCGACATGTTCACCGCCTTCAAGCCGCTCAGCCATGCAAGCAGTGGCATTTCGCATCCAGCCAAGTTTGAATCCAGCAACGTCTAGTCCTACTAAACTAGATAATGAGTATATATAAGTTTGTCATCAGTGGCCATATCGTCGTGAGTGCCTCGGTCTTTTTCTTCCCTCCTTGGTGTTAGAGCGTTAGCACCCATTTCCTTGCTCTTATGTAACCTCATCCATTTCCCCATCCATCCGATCCTCATTCTGAAGTTAGGGTATCGTGACTAGCTGTATCCTTCATGGTTCAAATTATCCGATCTCATCGTATTCCATCCAGATTTCGCAGCCCTAAGAAAGCACCACCCCTTTCCATCTACCCCGTTCAGTATGCCACCACCTCTCTCGGTCCTTCTTATCCACAATATCCTTTGCATTCCACTGCCCGCAGCATCCCTCCCTGGTTCTCACCTCCATATCCGTCTCCGACTTGTCCCTGTCCCATCTCGAGCTCCGCTTCTTGTCTGTCACTTCTCCGCCACCCGGAACGGGGAGGACCAACGCTTCGCCGCGGTCGCCAAGTACATCGGTGATGGTAACGAGACCCCCACCTTCGTCGGATCCACCCTCGTCTGGGGTGAGGATGTATCGTATTGGCGATCCGACGGTGCCCAGGAAAGCGCCGACGCCGTGCTGCTCGATCTTGATGCCGTGCTCGTTGAGCACGTCGATGTTGAAGCGGGGAAAGCGGCGGGCATGCTCGATGCGGGCTTGTGCAGCAAGTCGGGCGGTGTGGAGATCACTGTTGTCGCGGACGGGGGAGGCGACGGATGAGTTTGCTGAAAGGAAGAGGGAGTTGGTAGAGTTGGCAGTCACGGTGGCGCTAGAGGTTCGGGTGTGGGATCCAAAGCGGCTTGATGGGGGGCGGAGAGGGCTAGGTTGGAGGCTGTGCGTATGTCGGTGACCGGCACCGGGCCATTGGTGTTGCTGGCTACGGTAGCGGTCGGTTGGGTGGTCGGCGCGCTCCAACGGGCGGCAAAGCGCTTGGAAGATTCCGTCCGGGTCGTTGGGTGGCCGAAGGAAGCGAAGGGATGGGAAGCCGCCTGCCTTTATAGACTTGGCGAGAATGGTGTCTGCGGTGGTGGCCCGGGTAGGCATGTCGGGAATATCCCAGTGCAGATGGCGGAGAGTGGATGATGCAAGGTAGGGGAAGAGCCATATCGTCTCATCAGAAGGCAGCACAGGTGCCAAGGGTTGGACGAGGTTGAAAGTGGTCAGGGAGGTCAGGTTGGAGAAGAGGCGGGCGAGGGCCGGAAGGGTTTCGACGTTGATGTGGATCAGAGTCAGGCTTTCAAGTCGAGCGCTAGCCGTGCGGGTTGCAAAGGAGGATAGGCCTGCTGTGGTAATACCCGGAAGATATGAAAGAGAGAGTCTCTTCAGAGGTGGCAGAGAGAGGAGATTGGTATCCTTAAACGTATTAGGTGCCAATCGCGACAAGTGAAGGGTTTGGAGTGACGGGAGTAGCTGTAGCGTCCGTACGAGGGGCGTGCCTGGTGACAACGCCGCGCCGACTCGACAGTGCACCACCAAGGTGATTAGATTCTGCCAGTTCACGTGGTACTCGGAGAAGTTTTGCACCTCGCGTTGCTGAAAGTCCTCCAATGGCCCATTTCGATGGCTGCTTGACGGCCTCATCCTATGTCGCTGGAAGCTACTGGCAGCTGGTGGTGGTGGAGGGGATTTATCAACTATCCAGTCCATCTCCTTCAATCGCTTCCGGGTTGAGAGGGCCTGGAATAGCCGCTGATGTGTATGGTTATATGTCGGGTGGAATCCTGCGAGCCTCTCGAAGTTCGGGCATGCCATGACTACTGAGGCAACTAAATCGTTGTACTCAACGACGCCTACAGCAGCTGGAAGCGCTGGCGGCTTCAGCGAGCGCACAATGACAGCGATCTGTAGATTAGCTCGCAGTGTTCGGCGTAATAGTACTAGTCTGGCCCCATAATTCATCTTCGTGCGTTTCTTCATCTGAGGGGAATCGTCTCCTGCCAAGTTGATGTGTTGATAAAGGGCCTCCCGAGCGTATTTGAGAAACTTGCGGGCGCTCAGCGCCACGGAGCAGCAGTCTCGCATCCAGCATGTCTCGCAGCTGTTGCTCCCCGGTTTTAGATGAAGTTTGTGAAGTTCCACTAGGATCAGCTCCAGAACTTCGCTAGGTAGAGCAGCGAACACCTCCCCAGGCTTCGCCTTCCGCCGGGGTATCATGGCCAGTCTCTGCCACTCGTAGCCTTGTGGGCCGTGAACCGGACAAGCTGCAGATGAAGATGATCCTGGTCTCGAAGTCGCAGGAAGCGGTGGCATCGACTCGAGGCTTGTCCGGCTGCTGCTGACTGAGGAGCCTCGCATGCGGCTCTCGAAACTTTCGCGGCTCCAGGCGGCGCTGCTGGATGCCGAACTCGAGCTACTGGCCGAGGAGCTCCGCGGCCGGATATGTAAGCTCGGTTGCTCCATTCCCGGATAGGCAGCAGAGGGATGAGCAGTCGGGATGAAGTTGACCAATGGCGCGTACAAAGGACCTCTCAGAATAGGCTGGCTTTGTGCTGCCTGCTGGACCTTCTGGCTTGCTCTTTGTGTTCTTGCGACAAAATCCTGTTCTCTCGGGGGGTACATAGCAACGGGCATTCCAGTGCTTATGGGTAAAACAACCACTGGGATAAGTGAGGGCGCCGGGCCCGGGCCTGTGGGATTTTGTGGGGGGCCGATAAAGTTAGGATTCCGGAAACGTGAGGGTGGGGGCTTCAGATAAACATCGTTGTAGCTGACGAAAGAGTTGTGCAACGCTGCGGCGACGTGCGATACTTGTTGGGGCCGTCGCCTGTGGGTGTATGGGACGTTGTAAAAGGCAGGCGGAGGGCTGTGAGAGCTGCTGTTAGATTTGGATTCTCGCCCACTTTCCATCGAAACAGAACAGACCAAAATCACCGCCGATCCCCAGATCGACTGGCAGGACAGAGATGGGAGGCCAAGAAATTCGCATCAACAACCCTCGCAAGTGGGATGAAGGGGCAGCGGCGACATTTAAATGACAGGACTTTCCCAAGAGCGGGAACACAGCCTCAATTACACGCGTTAAATGGGTGTGCGGGTGCCTCCTCATGGAGTCAATACTTTGTGACGCGCCCCTGCCTCGCAGCCTCATAGGACAGGACGTGCGATGAACTCAACAACGAATGGCCAAAGTGAAAATTCCGGATTTTAGAGCGCCGAGCGCTTGCTGGAGGCGTGCCAAGCACTTGTTACCAAGTCGTGCCGCGACAACGTCCGAGGCCGACGCGCCCGGTCCCAATCAAGTGGGAAGGAAGGGAAATTGCGACTCCTTGAAGCACGCACTCGCAGCCCCGCGCATTGGATTCTCCAAAAGGCAACTAATATTGAACCCGCTCCAAGATGGAAACCTCCCAACCGGAATGAGATGTGAAGAGGGGATCAACAAGGATGACATCCCCAGCGAAGAAAACAAACAAGAAAATCATCCGTTGTGTCGGGCAATTTTGTGAAACGGCGAGAACACAGCTGAAGCTCGAGGATGCCAAGCGCAGAACCAGATGCCAGCCAGCCAGAGCCAGTGCTGGAAGTGAGGCTGACGAGAGGCTTAAAAGCGGGGTGGAATTAAGACAGGCCAGCGTCGCATCTTACGAAGACAGACTGGTGAAGCGTTTCACAGCGTCCCATCAACTGCCAGCGATCCGATGTCCGACAAGAACTTTTTTGTCGACGAGAGAATGACGGTGTGGCCCCGGAGGCCGGAGAACGGAAATTTTGAAAATTGGCTACTCACCGGGAATTGGCAATCGAGGATCTGCGCGGGCTATTCTTAGCCTCATCGGGAGAGCCGTGCCCCTCCCGTCCTCCAACTTGACATAGTCGTGGTGGGTTTGGAGATGAGTTGTTCGCACCTGACATCCAGGTCACCACTTCCTCCCGCATCGAGTCTGCCGTCCTGCTATCGATGGCCGACATGGAGCTTCGCCCTGGCCGCATCCCCGCAGCATGTCCCGGCGGAGTTGCCAACGCGGGCTGCGGCCCATCGCCGAAGCTGTTTCGTCGAGTGCGACCGCGCCATGACCACGAAGATCTTCGAGATAGTGTCGAGTCGCCAAACATGGCGAGTTTGTGGAGCGCCCGAGCTGCCCCCCCCCCCAAAACCTTCAAACCGTCGATGCGGTTGTCTGACCAGTCGGTCTCAAGTGCGCCTTCCCTCACTGGCTACACAACTGACGTAACGTCCGAGGAGGGGATCGCCACAAGGGTTCATTTGCCGGCTCCGACTCGAGTCCTTCAGCCGCAAAAAGATCGGGCAGACAGCCTGGTGTCTGAGTCCTCCGTGCCCGGATTCGTCGGTGGCAACAATTCGCACCGCGTTCCCGGTTTGCGTAGTGCTGTAGCTTTTACTCCCGGTGCGTCTTGAGTTGCGCGTTTCTGGCTTGCCCGATGCAAACCCGCGGTAGGATGTGGAAGAGACGTTTAACTTTATGCTTTTCCCTCTCCACCCACACCCGCACGCACACACGCACAAGCCCAATGGCGGGAGCAAGGCAGCCTTCTCTGTGCCCAGGTTCCCCGCCAGAGCTGAAGAAGGCCTGTTCGTCTGCCGACTTGGTTTTCTGGCAGCCAGGATGGAGTTGGGTGGTAGCGAGTGAGATATTATGCTGTAGGGTGTCGTCCAAAGTGAGAGGAGGGGATCCCAGGTTGCGCTCAATCATGCGCGGAAACGCAAGGTGTCCCCCCCTTTCATAACTGACGGGCAGTAGACGTGGATATCTTTTGTATCCCCTCTTTTTTTTCGGGTGAGACATGGCTTGTCCCCCGACCTCCTCGGCTCAGGTGGCGACGACGCAAGGCAGTGAAGACCGCCTGGGTTTGGCAAGAGTGTGGACAGTATGTGCTGTACATACAGTGCAGCGTGCATCGCAGGCCAAACCTTGTACGGGCATCAGTTAGCTGCAGATGCTTTTCTCAGCTCTCAGCTTGTCGCTCCACGCTACTTGCAGCTTTCCAGCCTGCCATGTCTCACCAGACGAGCATCTTCACCAATCGACGCGGCCAGTTCCGGGCCCTTGGCGGGGCTGCCACCGACCTCAGCAGAGACCCCCAACAACAACCAAGTCTCTCACGCCCGAAATCTCGTTGCTTTCCCGACACGTGTGGCTCTGGTGGTTTTTGACCGCCAATCTTGGGCAGGTCTCAGCGCTTTCTCGAAGCCATCCGTGGGGCTTGAAGCGCCTCTTCGCTGTGTGTGTTTTCGTATCCAGACCACAATTGTGGAGCTGATGCAATGCGCGGCACCTCTGGCACATTCGGAGGTCTCAGTTTTCGTTCCCACCGCAATTATTCATCTCTTTGGAGAGAAGCAGGGAGTCAGAAAAAAAACTCAAAGCTAGGTGATGATTGCACAACACAACTCCCGCCTTGAAGAACAGAATCACGGCTCACAAGCAATCAATCGACTGGCTCCTGGCTCTCCACCCCGCGACTGTTACCCCTCTCCATTCGATCGGACAAGTATCTCAGCCTCCACCTCGAATGCAACTTCCTCTACCCCTCACTCCCACACCAATCCACTCCATGCCGTCATTGTCAGGGAGTCATCATGGACCAAGGATGTCTCCCGTTAATATCTATCTACATTTTGCGCATAAATCTTGAAAGCAGTTCCAGGTCTACGTGGTAATCAGAAACAAACTCGGCAGTTATCGTGATGCCAGACCGGGTAGCAGGCGCTTAGCTACCTAACGTTATTCGCATTCCACCAACATCTGCATGGACCCGGTTGTGCTCCGGACAAAACACCGAGTATGCCTCACTTGTGTCGTTGGTCATCCGGCCGAAGCGCTCATCGGCCAATCTCATCTGCCAAATACACCCCAACCGCTGATAGATTGCTCCGGCGGTCTTTTACTCTGTACAGCTGGCATCCAGCCCCTAAAAACCCTTAAAAACCGCCTGATGGAAATCCCATAAAGGATTCTCCTTCCCTTCTTAGTAAGGGCGCCGCGAAAAAATCCAGGGGCGCAAGGTAAAAAATCTAAGAGTCTCAATTTTGAACGAAAGGTGTGAGTGTTCTTGTTTGACACCCTTGGCGCCTTGCAAACAGTTGCTCTGTTGCAAAGTATCCTGTTCCTATTCAAAGTCCTGCTAAAAGTCCCGCGATCTTCTGGAGGTGGGATTATGTGCTGGCCTCCTGCATCGCCACATCTACCCCAGTGCCCACGGAACGACCCATGAACTTACCATGGCATGGCTGCTTGTCCACGACAGTACGCCGCCGTATTCGCACAGTAGATTGACACGGCCTCGCGCCGTTTGGATAGTCCCAGTCCAGGAGTGCACACATGTTCCATCGCGACGATGCGATGACTTATCCATCATCGCCACTGAACTGTCAATGGGCACGACATTCCCCTCTTTAGCCCGTTTTCTGTGAGCCCAAGCCCCTGTCAACACCCGTTAAGTACGGTGCTGACAATCTTTGAGCCGTTGGATTGTGCGGTAACAAAGCAACTGCGGAGCTGTTTGCAAGGCGTTAAGCAAAAATATTTCCACCTTAGGATGAAAAATCGGAGGTGTTCAAATTTTCACGTCGAGGCCTTGAATCGGCAACATTCCCACACGGCTCGGCGGCCGGCGCGGGCCAATCCGCTCTCTCGGCCGGTTGCTCCTGCATGCCCTGCCCCTGCTCCTCCAATCAGGCAGCCAGCTCACCTCCAACACGCAACAAGCGCAACACACAAACAACACAACACGCCATGACAAGACGATGGGTGACGGCAAAATGATGGACTGGGACAGCCCTGCGCGCGGCTACATCGCGGCAGGATGTTGGCCCATCATGAATGTGAGGCTGGTTGCTAAGGGTGTTCCGGCCGAGATGTGGTCCGCCCCCGAGATGAAGACATGGCGCTGGCTCCGTGCGGACGACCACTTCCGCGCCTTCACTGCTGTTCCGTGTCTCCCTGACGACTGCCGGGACGCCCTTCTATCCTTGCGTTCTCTCACTTCGCTCAGGTGGCTTTTCTCGAACATGTGGATTCTGCTCAGCTTCCGCATCAGCTGCAACGATGACCAGAGCGGCATCCTACGCATCTATATGCTTCCAGATAATATGAACAACCTCGAAGTACCCCGTACTAACAAGTTATTACAAGCCACCCGCGCCAAGCTTCTCCAAGAGCTCGACTGGTCGAAGCGCACCTGGGACGGCGAGGCCCCCATAACAGTCCGAGATGGCGTCTCCGGTCCGGTCTTGGTCCACAACGGCTCGGCCGGCGAAGAAGAGACTGGCGACTCCCTCTTACAGATCTTCAACACCCTACCGCCCCCCAGCGTTTCTCTCCAGGCTGTCGAGGACCCCTGCGCTCGCCACGACATGACCAACATCCAGCTCGACGCCATCCCCGGCATCATCACGCGCCTATATGACCACCAAAAGACTTCAGCTCAAGCCATGTTGCAGAGAGAGTACCAGCAGCAAAAGTTCAATGACCCCCGCCTCAGCCCCGCGGTTGACCAGGAGGGCGCAACCTGGTACTACGATCCTGTTACCGGCAACTGTCGTACTGAGGCCGAGTATTATGACGGCCCGGCTGGGGGGATCCTCGCCGAGAATATGGGCTGTGGAAAGACACTGATCTGCCTCACACTCATTGCCGTTACAAAAGATAGGAATGCTCTGATGCCCGAGCTGCACCGGAATGTTTCACTGCCACCACGCTCCCGCGTTGCCAGCCTTGCTGACATGGCAGCAGCCTTCATCACCAAGAACGCAGTGCCATGGAGGTCTGTCTTTGATGCAACGGACGGGCCGACCGAGTACAGGAACTGCATAGCAGCCATAAAGAGAAACATAGCATGCTACTCTCCCAGCAGCTTTCGAGAGCCACAAAAGCGCAAGAAGCGGGGTAGGGGCAACACAGCCGCGACCTCTACCAAGATCTTCCTCAGCATGGCATCTGTCATCATTGTCCCACCGAACCTCCTCCACCAGTGGGAAGACGAAATCAGAAAGCATACAAAGGGCCTCAGAGTCATTACTGTCGCCTCGGGGAATCCCATCCCCGAACTTGAGGACCTCCTTTGGTCTGACATCATCATCTTCACCGCAAATCGTTTCGAAAAAATACCACGAACCTGGAACTTCAAAGACGAAGGCATCTTGGCTGGTTGTCTCAACAGTGTACACTTCAAGCGCTGCATCATAGACGAGGGTCATGTTCTGGGCAACTCGACGACCAACACTAGAAGCGATCTGCATCTCGCTGCCAGTCTGCTTCATGTCACGGCTCGCTGGGTCGTGACAGGAACGCCTTCCAAGGGGCTTTATAGCGTGAGCGACGACACGGTTGTTGGTTCAAATTCTTTTGTTCCTGATCAACGATCTCTCGATATGGAGAGGGACGATCTCAAGCGCATCGGCTCGCTGGCGACTCTGTTCATCAAAGCAAACCCGTGGAGGACGCATGCCGATTGGGCTGATTACGTTCTCCATTCCAAGGCAAAGTCCAACAAGGCCATCGCCATCCACCGCAAAAATTGTATCAAGAGCACGTTTGAGATGCTGATGATCCGGCATGTTGATGTCCAGCAACTGTTGCCCCCTGTAGAGGAAAAGGTCGTCCGCCTCGATGGCAGCTACTTGGACAAGCTCTCCATGAATTTGTTCTCCATGATGATCATTTTCAACTCTGTCCAGTCGCAGCGGGAAGGCCCCGACTACTTTTTCGACCCCAGACAGCGCAAGGCCATCAATGAGATAACCACCAACTTGAGCCAGTCGACCTTCTTTGGGGGCGCATTTTTCTCCCGGGCCGAGATCGCCAAAGCAGTGGACACGGCCGAGCGCTTCTTGGAAAAGGGCAACGTGGAAATCAGCGCAGAAGACGGCACACTTGTTCGAGAGGCGATCCGGTTCGGTCGCTTGGCCGAGCAAGACGGCTTGAAGTGCTGCGCCTACGGATTCGGCGATGTCCCCGTATACATCAAAGGCCTTCCAGCGGGCGTCGGTCAACACTGGTCGCTGAACTTAAAAGACGGCGATCCTGTTCTTTTGACCATGCAGCTCCTGTCGTGCCTGGAGCGTCAGTTCTTCCGCATCACAGACTACTGCCTGTTGGAGGATCTTTCGAAAGATGGGGAATTCCATCTGGCAGGGTTGAAGGCGAGATCTTGTTCCATTGAGAAAGAAGATCCCATAAGCGGAGAGCAGGCGACGACGAAGCGAAAAGAAACCTTCGTTTCCGCAACCAAGTTGTTAGGGAAGCCCAATCGCGCTTCGCTTGCCGCCGTCAGTCTCGTGTCCACGGCCTCAGCGAAGATGTCGTACCTGATTGGGCAGGTTTTGCGTTATCACGAGAGCGAACGGATTGTCATTTTCTACGAGCATGAGACTGTGGCATGGTATATTCAACGGGCCCTTTCAGCTCTCCATGTAAGATGCACCGCCTATGCCAAATCTATCCCCCCATCGGTGCGTGAGCAGGTATGTCCATCTTGACAACTCCCAGCCTAACAAAGTTCTGGTCCGGCTGGACTGACATGCCGTCTAGAACAAAAACGACTTCAATAACACGAACAGATACCAGTAGGCACTCCTTATGGCACATAGTATTACTGAACAGTCAACTTCCCTGCACCCACCTCCCCCACATGTTCCACCTGCAGGGCCTTGTTGACCTACGCATCCCCCCTATGGCACAAAGCACCAGACACTCTGCAACAGAGGAACACCTGCAAGAAACTGACAGTCCCATTGCACTAGGGTCCTCCTCATGGACATCAACATTGCCTCCTTTGGCATCGATCTTCGTTCCGTATCACGCGTTTACTTTACAAACCCCGTTCTCAACCTCCAAGTCGAGAAGCAAGCTATTGGCCGAGCCCGCCGCATGGGCCAAAAGAAACAGCCTATTGTTGTTGAAACGTTAGTCCTCCGTGACAGCGTCGACGAGGTGGTTATCGAGCGCCGAGGCCAACTTCACACCAACAACCCGTCCAAACGCATCTCTCTCCTCGACGACCAACCTACCAACAAATGGATCCGCAACCCTCGCATTCTGCCACTCCCTGTCGTCGACGCTGAGCCGAACCCAACGCTCATGGCCAAGCTGGACAGTCCTTACCGGCTCTGGCCGCAGGACTGCGTCGACCCGCCTCTAGTTTCACGGGTTCGGGACGCGCCACCGTCAGAAACTATTCGGGAGGAAGGTGATCCGCCGGCCAAGAGGCCCCGGTTTGATCTTGTTTGACTGATTCAAGCGGGTTTCCGGCAGGGTTTTGTTTGATGCAGTCCAACTGCTCATAGATTACTCGTGCGGTGCTTTGCAACTTGGCAGCTAGCCAAGCACCCCTTAGAAACTGCCCAAGGCGTACCTGTGAGGGCATTGCCCCAGTCATTACGGCCTAGATGAGGAAACTCAAAACCCTGATGACGCGAAAGGTTAAGGCCTCGATGCCAAAATTCAACACTTTTATTTCTACATTTAGGGTGCGAGTCTTCTTGGTTGAGGCCTTTGTAAAAAGCCGGAGGGCTGGATCGAGGCGTGCCTACCTGGGTGTTCTGTTTGAGGGTCCGGCCTCCTCGGCCCAGGTTTCTGACTTGTTCATTGCCACAACAGGTAAGCACGCAAAGTTTACTATTGATGCAATCACCAGTGACTGGACCTTGTTCTATGTCATCTCCCGGTTCAAAAAAGTTCCGACTGATCAACGCCCTCTGTGTACGTACAATGTTTAGGGTGTTTTTTATGTGACTATCAACTGTACTATGAACACAGCTAGGCTTCTACTCAGTTGATTCCTTGGTCTGGATACCTAAGTATCAATCCTGTGGTTATTGAGGTGAAAGAGGATCGGCAAGCAAGCACATTTCAAGCGCACGGCACCCTATGCACCCTATGTTGATCACATAAACTAACAAAGGTGGTGATGTGGTGAACCAAAAAAGCTATTGACAGCACACATTTCTAGCAGCTGTGTCTACCCGAGAATTTAAAAAAAAAAAAATAACGTCTCTTTTTTCTTGCTCTTGCTCTTGTCTTTGTTTTCACTTACTGCCTACCTAGCTAGGTAGTCCTGTCTAAAAGTTGGATTTCAATGTTAAGAATTGAAGGTGATGACAGCCAGGACAACAACCGAAACAGGAGGTCCCTCCTCATCACCAGACTGGGGGAGTTGATTGCTGGGGTTGAGGAAAGATTTTGTTAATTACTTACCTTACCTAGACAGGTAGGTAAGGTAAGTAGGTACCTAGTAAGTAGGTACGTAGCCCGGAAGGCACCAGACTCGATGTCCCCATGCCTGGCCCAGCCTGTCAAAATG
>Ga0247765_1000317_pt1 | contig 39017 bp, 19 predicted proteins | sample UWRJL106311C6_FD_179949 | JGI IMG/M metagenome (GOLD analysis project Ga0247765, IMG submission 179949) | Plant litter microbial communities from Arlington Agricultural Research Station in Wisconsin, United States - UWRJ-L106-311C-6 | ecosystem: Environmental > Terrestrial > Plant litter >...
CCATCACCACGGCTCGCGCCTTCGGTGCGCCCTGGCTGCGACATCGCAGATAGGGGTAATCGGATGCGTAGAACGCGATTCCGATGTTGTTTTTCGTTTTGGCGATGGTTTGACAGTTTGGGGGGGGGGTTTGGCGTCTTCCCGCGCGTTTTTTGTTAGTCTATTACGAATAATTATAATATATAATAAAATAGTATAGGTATAACTTAAACTTAGTATAATATTTGGTAAAAGATTTTAAAAATACCGTAAAAAAGTTACATAAATATTATAACATTTACCCTAATTAAACCAATTTACTAATAAAATTGGAAAAGTAATTAAAAGTAAATGTGGAAAATTGGATAATAAAGGATTATATTAATAATAACTAATTAATATATATAGACGTAAATTATAGTAATTTATAAAGAAATAAGTAAAATAGGTTCCTAAAGTTAACCTTTAATATATAAAGCTTTTAAGAAATATTATTAGCTTTTTCAACTTCTATTTCCCTTAAACCAAATATTAGGAATTACTATATCTTTTAAATTATATAATTAACTTAAATCTAATATAAATTTAACGTAGGTTTGGTACTTAGGAATAAGATCTAATAACCTTTTTTAATTAAAACGTTTTTTAAGTTATATAATTAACTTAAATCCGATATAGATCTAATATAAATCCGATACCTAGGCCTAATAACCTTTTTTACCCAGAACGTTATAATTAAGTATAATCTTTATTATTATTATTTGTTTAGGAATTTTTATACCTTTTAAATTATATAATTAATATAAATCCGGTACCCGGGCCTAATAACCTTCCTTATCCGGAACGTTATAATCAAATATAATCTTTACTACTATTATTTATTTGGGAATTTCTATACCTTTTAAGTTATATAATTAACGTAGATCTGGTATTTGGGTTTAATAACCTTCCTTATTTAAAACGTTATAATTAAGTATAATCTCTACTACCGTTATTTATTTGGGAATTTTTATACCTTTTAAATTATATAACTAATTTAGGTCCAATGTAGATCCAACGTAGGTCTGGTACCCGGGAATAAAACCTAATAACCTTTTTTACCCGGAGTGTCTTTTAAGTTATATAACTAACGTAAATCTAATACCCGGGAATAAAACCTAATAACCTTTTATACCCGGAGCGTCTTTTAAGTTATATAATTAACTTAGGTCCAATATAAATTTGATATAAATCCGGTATTTGGAAATAAAATCTAATAATTTTTCTTACCCAGAACGTTTTTTAAGTTATATAATTAATTTAAATTTAATATAAATTTAACGTAAGTTTAATACCTGGGAATAAAACCTAATAACCTTTTTTACCTGGAATATTTTTTATATTATATAATTAACTTAAATCCGATATAAATTTGATATAAATCCGGTACTTAAAAATAAAACTTAATAACCTTCATTACTTAAAATATTATAATTAAGTATAATTTCTACTACTATTATTTACTTGGGAATTTTTATATCTTTTAAATTATACAATTAACCTAAATCTAATATAGATTTAACGTAAATCCGGTACCTAAGAATAATATATAATAACCTTTTTTACCTATTACGTAGTAAACTTTTTTACCGGGATTAAGTTTAATAAACGGTTAATATAACGTTAAAAATGCTTTAAAGGTTTCCCCTATAGGCCTTTACGTATAAATAAAAGGCCTACGAGTTGGAAAAAAAGGCGTAGGAGATTTTATTATACGCTTTTATATAAAAAAAAAAGGCCTCCGGGTTAAAAAAAAAGGCGTGGGAGATTTTACTATACGCTTTTATATAGAAAAAAAAGGCCTTCGGGTTAAAAAAAAAGGCCTTCGGGTTAAAAAAAAAGGCCTTCGGGTTAAAAAAAAAGGCGTAGAGAGATTTCGCCATATACCTTTACATATAAATAAAAGGCCTATAGGTTGGAAAAAAAGACGTAGGGAGATTTCGCTATAAGTTTTTACTTATTATAATAAAAATTAGCGAATTAGTTAATAATTAGTTTTATTAACTTTAAGCTAATTAATTACTTTGGGTCTAGCCCTTATTATACGAATTTAATAAAATCTAAGTTGGATTTAACGGTTTTTTCTTATAACCTTAATGCCCTAGGTAGCTGATTTAGTAACGGAATATATGATTTATTAGGTTGTTTTTACTTTAATTAGCGATTTTTCGATAACCCTTTATTATATAATTATATAAAGATTACTATTAGATTCAGAATCTTTTATTCTATATAATTTTATTTAGTGGTCTAGACTAGATGGGGCTGGGTATTTATTATAGGTGGTGATTTATTTTTATTTTGGTAACCCCTTTTTTCTATCAGACGTGGTGTTGTAGCCCCTGCGGTAGTAGCGTAGTGCTGTGGCCCCTGCGGTGGTGGCGTGGTGCTATGGCCCCTGCGGTGGTGGTAGTGGTAGTATAGCCCCTGCGCTGGCTAGCCCGGGTAGTGGTGTGGTCCCTGCGTTGCCCGACCTAACGTACTAGCCAGCCTAAACAAGGTCTGGGCAGGACCTTGGCACACCCCAAACCTCTAATACACCCAGTATTTTCAATTTAGTATATTTTAATAGTTATTGCTTGTACGATATAACTGGTTGCATAAATGTACAGCCCTCGTCAAGATGAATCTAACGGTACTAGTTGCACGATTTTTGATATGTAAAGTGAGGCATATTCATTTAAGTTTAGAAATTAAATGAATATGACCCCCTGTTTTTTAAGTGGGCCCTTTTTTTTGTATGGGCGAAAAATGAATATGCCTCATATTCATTTGAGAATATTAGGTAGGGTTCCCGCCCGGTGCAGGTTCCGCCGGTAAATCTCGCCGGACGCGGACCCAAGTGCCTCAGCCAGCAACCGCGCCGCCTGCGCCCGCACCCCCGCCGCGTAACCCCATATACGCCGCCACCACCGCCATCACCACCACCTGGCCGACGGCTTGTACATAGCTGCTGAGGGGTGCGCTCAGGAGGCGCGGCGGGCGTGCCTGTCATCCTGATCGGTATCCCCTTCCCCTAATGCTGCCAAGACATGTACGAAGCTGGGGCCAAAGGGGATCTACCCTCCCCACTAACAATTTTCTGGCTTGGCACCAGGGTGATGGTTTGGTCAATCAGAATCCGAGTGATGGTCAGCACCCAGCCCTAGGTGCCGAATTCGTCCATGTGAGGGAGGTAGGACGCCCAGGAGAAAGCAGGGTGCGCAACATTAGAGTTGCAGTGTTTTGATATTCGCCTCTGCTAGGTGACCGCCCTGTACACCACTGGCCAGTGCCTACAGGAAATACTTAGCAGCTGTTGTTCGTTCAATGGCTGGCGTGGGTAATGGCAAGGTACGCGGCACGGGCGGACGTGGGATACCGACGGAGATACCAGACTCAAGTTTGAGTTAATCCGACGTCTAGGCCGCGTTTATGAGGCTGCAATTAGCTCGCTTGCTTTGGCGTTACTTTACTCCAGAAAAGCTGGGGAGGGCGGTCGTCCCGGCTGTCCTTCACTTCGTTCGGTGGACGCGATGAGGGTAGATACAGCTCTCATGGGGGATTGAGAGAGTTATATGCGATGTTACATATACCAAGTTACTTCGACCAAGGAGGGACTGGGAGGTTCATTTACTACAATTCTATCAAGAGCTCCTCTCAAGGACAAAGTCATAGTCAGTGCGCCAACCCTTTCCGTCTGTCATCGGTACAAATTTCACAAGCAGTTCTTCCCTGACAGCAAATACGGGGTCCTTCCCGAGGTTCTCGTCCTCCATGTCGAACAACTGCGTTATCATAGAGCGATGGCCCGGCGCCGAGACTTCAACGTGGAGGTGTGCAGGCTGAAGAAAAGTACGATCGAGCGACGACAATATCTTCCGCACAGGTCCGTCGGGAATTCGGTAGGCTGTAGGCCTCAGACAACGGATAAGATAACGCCCTTCGTGGTCTGTCGGAAAGCACCCGCGTAGGATATCTTTCTGTGTGCTATAATGTCCATCTAACCCATTCTGCCAGAAGTCGATCGTTGCACAATTGATACGCGTGCCGTCGGTATCCGAGACATAGCCTGAGAAAAGAGTAGAGTTCTCTTCGACTTCCCCATCCAGCCGAGGTGGATTACGACAGAAGCGCCATTGTCCAGGATCGGGGCACCCTTGAGGTGGAAAGGACCACGTATAGCGGAGGGCGTGGCGACCGATGTCGAGGGTGCGATGGCTGTGGGTGGCGTGACGACCGGCAAGGGCGGGCATTGACCCATCTGGTCGACGAGAGTCTCGAGGCCAAAGACGGCCCATAGTAAATGGATTGTATTGGAATCCGATGGAGCTACACACTCGTTTAGCTTCGGAAGTGTTAGCCACAAACAAAAGATATGGTGAAGAGTTATAAAACGTACGAAGTCTAGAGCAGCCGTCAATTCTTCGTAAGTAATCTCTGCGTCATCGGTGAGTTTATCGAAGTTATGCTTTAAACGCGTCGTGATCTCAGCGCGCGGGGTTTCTTGATGGCCCTCACTGGGGGGGCGACCGGTTTGTGCTAATGCACAGGAGCTTGATGATCGCATGCGTCATCGGCACAAAGTCGTCCACGGTAAGGCCCACATCGCGAGCGAAGGCGAAGAGGTGACGCACGAAGAAACCATGTATTATAGTGAAGCGAGGCCCAATATCACCCCCAATGGCGGCTACGACACGGTCTTCCAGTGGCGTATCGGTATCCATGGTGTTCAGCGGGCGGACAGCACCACACACTGGCGGAGGTGAGAGGAAAAAGAGGAATTATGGGCGGCCAGATGCCTCTCTCCCGGTGGCATATCGTCTCAATCGGTTCGCTGCGCAGACATGTCTACGGACGACTCTGCCACGGGGACAGCCACCACATTATCGTTCCCAGCGCCAAAATTCCCACGACCAAAACGAGCTCCTCATCCCTTTGGAGCGTAAGCCAATGTGCCTTGTCTCAGCGCTGCCGAAGGCAAGGCCTCTCTGCCCAAGTCCGGGTGCCTTGGCAAACCATTCCATGAGTCCCACAAGTCGACGACCTGGAGCGCATGAGCCAGCCTCGCAAACTTCCTTGGTCGGGGGTACGTATCTCAGGCTCCATCGGATGTGATAAACGGCTGGGGATGCATTGCGCTCAGGTATTGTCATCCTGCCGTGCAAGTCAAGCAGGCAAACTTGGTTGCCTTACGAAACTTCAGGGGCATCCCTGAGAGCCTATTTTTCCAGCGACGCTGTCATGGAAGCCTTGAACGTCCCACTAACGAGATGCCGGAAAACCCAACCACCCCCCCGCGGTGATCACGTCCAAGCGTCGGAAGCGGGTGTAGGGAGGAGTGGCATCCAGGTTTATGCGAAAAATATTGCAATGAGGCCTGGGCGCCCATCCAGTTCGCAAGCCCACCGTTCCTCAATACCGGAGCGTTGTGAAAAAACACCCCAGGGCTTGTACCCAGACAATGCAAGAGGCGATCGCGCATTCCCGACATGGAGGAACTCCAGCTCGGGAAGGTGGAACTCTGAATCAACTTGTCGCTCATCCCCAAGATAGCCGGCTCAGAGCCAACCAAGTTCGTGGACGGCCCCTCACCACGGACAGTGTCCTTCCCCTTTCCCCGTTAGTACATACTGTTTAGGAAGCGTCTAGCGTTGCGATAATAAGGACCCCAGATTTGTTGGTATACAGATATCAGCTGGTGGGTGACAGTACGAAAAAGATACCCATCCTTGCCAGGGCTTGTGCTGGAGGCGGCCGTACTAGCCAGGTAGTGAGTCTCTTGTTTTGTGTCAACCGCTTAACACCTAAAATTAGCCTGTATGATGTCCACGTCATCTTTCCCGCCCCTGTCGCTGCCCTTCAGATCACCGCCTTCACCCCCTGTCGCCACCTTTCAGGTCACCGCCTTCACCCCCTGTCGCCGCCCTTCAGATCACCACCGTCCTTCACCCCCCTGACCCATCCAGTGCTCGACAACCGTTTCCCCAACCAATGTCATCCACATGTCTGCACTGCCATGCGCGCAAAAAGCGTTGCGTACGGTCACGCGGGGCTGCGCAAAGTTGCGATCTTTGTTTCCAGCAATCCAGACTGTGCAAGCTGCGGATCCCCAGGGCGCCCACTTCTCCGAGCCCAGCCCCAATCGACTCACGCATCTTTCTGACACCTAAGCTACCTCTTGTCGTTAGCAGCTGATATTTCCTCTCTGCCGGTGGTAATGATTGGCTAGTTAAGTCACAGCTTGCTGGGAGTAGACGAAGCGAAATAATTGGCTAGTTGAGTTATAGCTTACTGGGAGTAAACGAAGTGAAATGATTGGCTAGTTAAGTCACAGCTTGCTGGGAGTAGACGAAGCGAAATGATTGGCTAGTTGAGTTATAGCTTACTGGGAGTAAACGAAGTGAAATGATTGGCTAGTTAAGTCACAGCTAGCTAGGAGTAGACGAAGCGAAATAAATTGGCTAGCTAAGTCACAGCTTGCTGGGAGTAGACGAAGAGAGAGTTTGACGAGATCGCGGCGCAAGCAATCGGCAGGCCGAAAATCAACGCAAACCTTCACCTCGAACGCTGGCGAGCTGCCGAGCCCGACTTCCATCGTCTCCGCCTCAACACAGCGCGTTAGGAAGACTGTTTCCTATGCCCGCTGATTTTCGCTAGCTTTAACGACAGCCTCCGAACGACGTGCCACACAAAGGCGCCTGCGCAAAAGTCATCGCAGACAGTTAGCGGCACCAGATCGGCCAATGTCTGTCTCCTAACCATGTTCAACCACGGTTTGTGGCTAGCTTGGCTAACCGCTACTTCGGTACAGGTCTTTCGTCAAGTAAATCTCGCCCATCGCTTTTCGACCCGCGCCCTTGTGGGCCGCCTCAATCCTAGGATCAACCCGCCGCGGCGTGCTCCGAACGCAAACGACACTCGCAGCGACTCGACGCCCGTGTCTCGACAGCACCACCGGTCAGACCAGCAGAGTCTCGATTACTCTTTCAACACAGTCAGAAGCTCTGCCCTTCTCGACACTTTGACAATGCAGCAGGGGAAGGATCGCTTTCAGGCGCTGCTAGAGGTGATCCAGTCAAGGAAGCAAGCTTCCGAAACGGATGATAAGCGCTGCGATGAGGAAGAGGCGGCATTGCTGCGAAAAATCTCGGCAAATACAGCGGTCAAAGACGAGAAGGATGAGGAGGTGAATGACTTACGGAAGCAACTAAACAACGCCATTAATGGGGCTAGGGAAGTTCAGAACCTGGGAGAAAAACTTGGTGAAGAGCTGGCCAAGCTGAAGGCAGAGCGTGAAGCAGCCAAGAGGTGCAACGATGAATGGATTTCGGGCGTGCTCAATCTCACGGTAAGTGTAGGCCAACATCTGGAAATCGAGTCGCTAATTTCATCAAGGAAGGTATCGATGCAAAGACCCCAGTGACAGAGTTCAACGACTTTACTCTGCCGCTGGACAATGCCTCCCAAGAGGAGATGGCACGTTCACCGAATTGTTCTCTCAAACGATCTCTGGCCGGTCCCAGCACGGGCAGAGCGAAACGCTATCGCACTATAACAGAGTTCATCTCGCCGGCCTCCGATGACCGAACGGATGGCGACCTAGCCCCTGGACAGTTCTGCATTGCACATTGGCGTAAATGGGGATGGTACGCCGTCATTATTCTTCCAAGAGACGGATCCTTCAAAGAATTGGGATTGAAAGGTAGTGTTGTCGAGGTATTCAACTCTGTCCCAGCCGATGGCGAGATCCCAGTTATGGCCTTCGAAGACGAACAGAGCACGGACGGATTGAAGGATAAAATTCCGCCAGAATTGCTCGCTTGGAGGCCCCCAAAGAATATGCTGCCATTGGCGCCAACCGGACCAGACGGCAAAGCGGTCAACGGTTATGATGTCACCGTAGAGTGGCAGGAGAAGCTGAAATCTAAAAGAAAGGTACATTATTCTGTCCCGTGATATGCTTGCTCTGACAGTATATAGTTGGCAGACGGCACGGTTTCAATTCGTGGGCAATCGGATGTCGATCGATGGCGCGTCACGGCGGATGACTTACCGCAGGTCATCAGCGGTCAACTCAACGACAACATCGTGAACGCGTACCTGCTACGACACCTCAAGTCACCCTCTAACGTCAAGGTTCAAAACTCTTTCTTTTATAAATCACTTGGTCGCGATTGGACACTCAACCTTGATGTTTCATCCCATGATTACTTCTTGATCCCTATCCATAATTCTCAACACTGGTCTCTGGCCATTGTCTGTCATCCTTCTTCCTTGAACCCGCCTGTTGAGAGTGGTAAGGCATTTCGGATTCTCATTCTCAACTCTATAAAGCAGATACACGGAAACGTTACTACGGCTCTAAAGCATCACTTCTGCAAAGTCGTGGGTCGAAGGTTTAGCTGTAAAGTCTCGTTACCAAATAAACCTGGAGTGCGAGTTAAAGTTCCTAAATAGATAAATTTAAAAAATTGCGGCGTTTTTATCTTATGCTGGTCCAAGGGGTTCCTACTTTAACTAGAAGAGTTTGTCCGGAACGCTATTAACTGGGAAACGAATTGTTGATGAAGCTATGGGTCACAATGGTGATGGAGGCAAGTCATGGAGAAGAAGATGAATAAGACCAACGGGCCAAGAGTGACACGCAATCGCGACGTTCAAGAGACGCCGGTTAGATCGGCAAGAATTTGCTAGGCGTGGGGGTCCGTGTCCGTCTGCTAGAGCGCCAATAGTATCGCCCATTGCGACCACATGCAGAGGTTCAAAAGTGACCGGCAAATATCCCTGCCACGACCATCTGCTACTCTTTCTTACCTGTCCACAACACTGACTAGCGGCCGTTCGATCCAATGTGTGAAGTACTCAGTTGGAGAACATTTGAGTTCATGGTGGTAATGTTGACCTAGGAACATAGGAAACACAGCGAATGTCTGTCTGCAGCAGTAGCGATGAGAGGAGGAAAACGAAAGCACTCATCAATGGCAATCATCAACCCTGCCGCTGCACCAGTCACTAGCCTTCTTGCATGAGAATTAAAATGTCCTATTGGGATGTTCGGCATTTGCTCGGCGCTCCCACGGGTGCACCCGCCACGGGATGCGGCATGCGCTTCAGAAGCTGAACGGGAACGGCGGCCTCATGGCCCCCTTCTCGGTCTCGACTTGTTGCCAGAGCAGGAAAATCTCACAGCTACATCTATCATGCACTAGTGAAGCCAGCGGAATCCATGACGAATGGCCCACAATGTCTGCAACAGTTATCTATCTTGAAAGTAATATCAGGCATAGCTGCAATGGCAAGCTGGTACCTTATATCAGTTGAATCAAGTATCTCTGGTGGCATGCCGATCAGTCGGTGTTTCTGTGAATGTGGGGCTGTATGACGGAGCGGAAGCCCCACGAGCCAATCCGGTGTGCGGACCCGGAAGTGATGATGGTATTATTTCTCAATGCTTGGCGTCGCCAACTTGATGTGTTTGGTTCTCTACCTGGATTTGACGTAATTTTTAGGCCGGCTCTTGATCACCCTATGTAGAGCCGCCGATATAAACCTGACGTTCCCATTTGCCGAGCATTGCTCTTATTTTCGCATTCTCATTGCATCCTCACCTCCAACGATCCATCAATCCATTGTTTCTCACTTTATCAGCAGTCCGTCAAAACGGCCCACGCCAAACCCGACACCATGGGCACCACCGCCGCCACGGTCGACAAAAACGACCAGACCGGTCTCCTAACGCGTTTCGTGCCCAACGCACTTAAAAATTCCTTCCTCTACCGCTGGCTCCTCCGCCTCGTCCGCACGCTCCAGCTCGCGTCCTCAGCTGCCTCCCTCGCCATCTTCTCCTCGCGCGTCTACAAAGTCTACCGGCTCGTCAACTCCATCAAGACCCGCCGCGGCGTGAATGCTGCCACCGGAGCTGTCGAGGGTATCCTCGCTGCTGCTGTCCTTTACACCCTCCTCGCTACCATCATGTCCCTGTCGTTGAAGGGCCGCGGTCCGCGCTGGCTGAGGTGGATGTGGGTGTTGCTGGATTTGCTGTTTGTGGGCGCGTTCATTGCGGTTGCGGTGCTGACGAGGCCGAATGGCGGACATGCGGGACCGAGGCATTGCTATGGGGAGAGGGACGTTGCTGGACAGGACAATGTAACGGGCAATGTGTCGACGGGGGATGATACGTGTGATTTGCCGTGGGGGACGTTTGCGTTGGCGATTGCTTCTACGTGAGTATTCCTAGCCTCTAGTGGAAAGGGAAGAACAACAAGTCTCAAATGAGTTGACTGACATGGAAAAACAGGATCTTGCATGCCATCACCGCCGCTTTCCATGAGGTCCAACACCATTACAAGCAGCATCGCCATAGCACAATAAGCGAGGCGCCGATGGTAGGGGGGCATCAGGGCTATAATGGGGCGACTGGGAACGAAATGCATCAGACTCACCATGGGAGGAATGGTGTCGGCGTGCACCCAGGTGCTGGGGAATATGTGCCCGCTGGAGCGCCAACTGGTCCGGCTAGAGTTTGAGCGCTTATGAGCTAAGGGACTGAGCGAGGAGATTTTGGAGAAAGCGGGTACATGTATACCGTTGGGCATAGTTATTGGGTGGAGTAATGAGACTCGGAAGTAATAGCGCTGATTGCCGGGGAGTGCTAGATATCCCAGCCTTGAGTTTGGTGCCATACCTAATACATACCTCTGCTCAAGAGATCATCAGGAACACTGAACTTCTGCTACCGGTATGGTGCATGGATATGCAAGATCGAGGATGGGCCATCTCCTGGCGTGAAGCAGGATTAGTGCCAGTGCCTTGAAATAGATTTGAAGAGCGGAATCCGCATGGGAGTCAAGTTGCCTCCGTAAACCAGTGAAGGAGACGCCCTGGTTTGTCATGCTTTGATATCGAAGCGCCTAAAGGCCGGCCCGCACTTGCGCATACGGAATAGGCGATCTTTCCTCAGGGTATGACGATGAGGGGGTGAGCGCAACGACCTGCAAGTTGGCTGAGTAACAAATCAATTTGAAGACTGGGAGCCGCCAAACACACTTTGTGCCAACCTTCACAAGCACCGACCCCTTATACCGCGGCTCTAATGATATCGTAGGTCCAATCATTGTGCAAGTAGATCTAAAAGTCCGTGCAAAGTAAAAGTGTTCCTATGACTGCCGCGGCAGCGGATGCGCCAAACAGCTCGAGACTAAAATAGCCCTTCCGTGTCATCATAGTCAAGCCTTATAGTAATTATAGTCGCCGCAATCACAGGCCGTGTCTTCCTCAATGATGAATACGAAGGCCTCCCCACCGAAAACAGAGCCCGCACGCTCGCCCCGTTGATGGCAAGCGTGGCGCTCGAAAATAACCCGACGAACTAGCCGCACGCGGCCGGGCTCGCGAGCGTGATCAGTAGACCTGATCCGAGCACAAAAAATGAGAATAAAAGGTTGCCACGATGTAAGTGGGATTCTGCCCGACCGTCCCGGATAGCGGTCCCGCAAACAGCGAACTAGCGCCGACCCGGAAAGTAAAGGCGTTAGTGTTATCGACTCCGGCTCCATGGCTGGCCACTCTTGGGGCGAGGTTAAGGAGGCGCTTTGCACCATTACCCCGATCTGTACCGCCCACGACGACGATGGCGTCGATGTTTACTTCCTAAACGCCAGGAACCCCGCCTTCCAGTGTGGCGTCGGCGGGTTGAAGATCCGTAGCGCCGAGCAGGTCGAGACCCTCTTCAACAGGTGCACCCTGGCGGAGGCACGCCCACCGGCACGCGTATCTAAAAAAAAGAGCCCTTCCTGCGCGCCTATGAGCAAGCCATCGCCGCGAACGGTGATCCCGACTACAGCTGCATCAAGCCCGTAACATAATTGTCACCACTGATGGCGTCCCGACTGATGGCCTAGAGAGTGTCATTGCCAGCATTGCGAAGAAGCTCGATAAGGCTAATGCCCCACCGCACTAGGTTGGGATCCATTTTTCTAGGTCGGCAACGAGCGCCTTGCTGCCGAGGCTTTGCAGGAGCTCGATTTCCAGCCCCGGTCCCTGCATATTCTGATGCATTGGGTCAAAGTCAATCCAGTACTCTTCCGGCAGACGGAAGGGAAGTGAAAAAACCGCGATTCCCAACATCCCCAAGGATCGGCGCCATCGGTCGGGACGGAAACGACTCGAAAAGAAAAATCACTGACTGACTCGCCATTCGCCGCATCCTCCACGGCGTGGGGGACCTGAAAGACAGACCAGCGGGCTGAGGCCCAAAACGTGCTGGTGACAAAAGCCACGAGATTTGACACAGTCGATCCCTAATGCCAAGCTTGAAGCTGAGACCTGACACCGAGATACTGGGAAATCTGCTGAACAGCGAAGCCTCCGATGTATTCCTGGATGAACAGTTCAGGGATTTGCACAATGCCTTGTCCACCCCTTCCAGTAAAGCCGTGGACATCAGCAAACTGTTGAGACCGTTGCAACTCGGAGGCTGTGTCGCTTCGGTTCCACCATTGAGATGACAGCCCCACACATGGCAGGGACCGTAACGCTACCATCCGGGGATGCAGGGGCGTGGACGAGATGAACACGGCGAATGCCGACTATTTGAAGTGACGATAGAAGGGTAGAAAGCACTAGACCTGTCCTCTCGTCTCAAAGGCTAATCCCATCATTAGCTCATCTCTTGCGTCACTCTTTTGCAAAGTCACTCGTTCTAGACTTATCCAACCGTCACTCATTAATCACACCTCGTAACACCACCACTACTACAGCCACTACCCGCCACAACGAAGTTCTTTGGTGCCACCCTCATCGCCACCCTGGCCGCCTTGGGTAACTGCCCTGAAGGTTCGATTCTTTAATAAAGGGGTTTGCTCCGGAGACCCCCGATAAATCTCCAGCGCCCCCCCCATCTCCACCTGTGCTAGTGCTAGACACCTGGGCATTTGAAAGCCAAGGTTTTGTACTGGAAAAAGTCAGAATTTCATGTTTCCCTGTCAGTCACTTGCACAACACCACAGCCTCAGTTGCCCGATCAATCCGGCTGCGCGATCAATCCAACTGGGTGATCAGTCCAACCACGCGATCAATTCGATTGTACGATTGATCCGACTGCACGATTAATCCAACTGCGCGATCGACTGCGCGATCAACTGCGCGGTCAATCCGACTGTGCGATCAATCCAACTGTGCGATCATGACCCTGGGTGCTGGGCGCTGGTACGATGCAGCCTGACCTGACTGGTGTATCGAGATGCCCCCGTTTTGTATGGGTAATTCAATGTTTTCGATGCAGGTGGCAGGTGTGTGTTTTATGTGGGGAGGGGGGTCGCGGGAGATTTATCGGGGGTCTCCGGAGCAAACCCCTTAATAAATGCCATGGAGATCGATACCGTAGTCCAGGCTGTTGTTGCTCGATTGCCAGCTACTCGTCAAAGTCCAGTGCGGGTATTGTTCCCTTGAGGCTCAGCGGACCTTGGTCAATCCAGACATGCGGTGCATGTCCCGGAATTTATTGGAGATTAAAGAGCTTGGGGGCCTTATATCCTTCTCTCCGCGGTAGTGTCCATCCTACTTTTCTTTGGCGTATCTGCTAATGTTCTTAAGCATGTTTTCCTCGAAGTGGGTAGCATCCCACCGCGAGACTCCAACAACTACAAAGCGCCTCCGGGTCTCTTCACCAGAACCGATCTCTATCTATGTCCTGACTCCTCCGCTGGTACCCGCGCCTGCCCCCGGCCTTGTCAATACCGCTATCCAACACTTTTTGTTCCTCCGCACAATCCATCTTCGACTTCTCTACGACACCGGGAATCGCTCCACAATGTTAGCAAAAGTGGAAGAAATCAGCCCGTTGGATCTAAGGTGTTATTGCGCTACTATCGTGACATTCGCGCTAAGAAGCTGCCCCACCGTCGCTGTCACGGTGAAGGCGCCCTTCACACCCGGCTTTGCACGCACAATACACGGCGCCATGCCACTGAAGGCCTTGCGCTGCTTGGACGTAAAGGCGGTCATATCGTAGGGGTTGCCGTTGTCGGTGGCCACAATCTCGCCCTCTCCAGAGGAAACAGCAAAGGTAACAAGGTTGCTCGCATCCGGTACAACCTCACCGCCCTCATCAACCACTTCAAGCGTAAGGAACGACAGATCGTAGCCGTCTGCCTCGATCTGGGCGCGGTCGGCTTGCAGTCGCAGCCGCGCGGGCGGTCCGGTGGTGCGAACAGTGTCGTTCGCCCACGTCTTGCCGTCCTTGTAGGTTACAACATGCAGCTCGCCAGCCTCGTACTTGACATTATCCCACCGGAAACGGTAGTTTGAGGCCTCCTTCTTAACTCTCCCTTGAGTTTTGCCGTTCAGGAAGAGCTCGGCCTCATTGGCGGCGGAGAAGACATGCACAGGGGTCACCTCGCCCGTGCGGGCAGGCCAGTTCCAGTGCGGGAGGAGATGGGCGGTCTTAAGATCCGGTCGCCACCGCGCTTGGTACAGGTGGAACCGGTCTTTCTTGAAGCCACAAAGATCGACAATACCAAAATACGAACTACGTGCCGAGTAGTACGGCGTCGGTTCGCCCAGGTAGTCCCAGCCTGTCCAGACGAATTCGCCGGCGACGTACGGGTTCTCGTCCTGCTTCTTGAATACCTTATCGGGGGAAGCACCGAACGGCGTCGTATACAGCTCGTAAGCGCTTACCTGCCGCAACTGTGGATTACCACCACCGCCGGGTTGGTCGGTTTGTGGCGCACTGAACTCTTTGGCCACGGGAAAGAAATAGGTACCGCGAGTACTGAGGGCTGCTGCTGTCTCGCTGCTAAGGAGAAGGGCATTGGGGAAAGCGCTGTGAAAGTCTGGGTACAGGGGTGGCGTGCGAGTGCCTTGGAAGCCGGCGTAGGCACCTGAATCGCGAATGCCTTCGCCTTGGTAGTTGAGACTCATTACATCGAGGGCCTTCGGGAACGGCTGGTCTGGTTTTGCCACGTTCATCGAAGCCGTGCTGCCGCGGAAAGGGTCCTCTTCGTGGACGATGGCGCTCAGCCGCCGGCCAATGCTTTCGCCGTTCGCCCCGTCCGTCTGTTCGCCTACCTCATTCCCGATGCTCCATGCGAAGATAGAGGGGTGGTTGCGGTCGCGGCGCATCATGGCCCGCACGTCGGCTTCGGACCAATCGTTAAAGATGAGGTGGAAATCATTCGGGTTCTTCTGCTTCTGCCAGCAGTCGAACGCCTCGTCCATAACGAGAAAGCCCATCTCATCCGCCAGATCGAGTAACTCAGGGGCGGGCGGGTTATGCGACATGCGTATTGCGTTACTCCCTAGCTCGCGGAGTATCTCGAGCTGACGCTGCGCCGCGCGGTAGTTGAAAGCAGCACCGATGGCGCCTAAATCATGGTGCTGATTGACGCCTTGGAGGTAGATACGCTCGCCGTTAACGAGCAGGCCCTCGCCGGTAGCCTTGAGGGCACGGATGCCAAAGCGCGTCTCGTACGTGTCGATCGTCTTGTTGCCCGTGACCAGCTGCGTCACCGCCACATGCAGGTTCGGCCCCTGCGTTGGTGGCGGGCCCCAGAGCTGCGGCTTCTCTATCGTGACTGAGGTGCGGACAGTCTGCTTCTGGCCGGCGGTAACGGTGATCACTTTGGGGGCGAACTCGGCTAGTACGCTTTGGCCTGGCTTCCCGGTCTTGGGGTCGAACCCGTGTACCTCAGTAAGGATTTTAATTTCCCGATCCTCCTTGCCGCTATTTTCAACCTGCACAGATAGCTGAATGGTCGCCCTCTCGGCAGTCGCGCCCTCGGTCGTGATGAACGTGCCCCAGTGACCCACGTGGATCTCATCGACCTTCACCAGCCAGACGTTACGGTAGAGACCGCTGCCGGGATACCAGCGAGACGACTGGACCGGGTTATCGAGACGTATGGCTAACTGGTTATCGTCACCAGGCTTGAGGTACGGCGTAAGGTCAATACGGAACGAGTTGTAGCCAAAAGGCCAGCCCCCAGCCAGGTGACCATTAATCCAGACCATGGCATACGACATAGCGCCATCGATGTCCAAGTATGCACGTCTGCCTTGATCCCCGGGACCCATGGACAACTTGCGACGGTACCATGCAACGCCTTGAATCGGTAGACGGCCCATACCGCCACCGACTACTGCATTTTCGGCCGTGTAGAATGGCCCCTTGATGGCCCAGTCGTGTGGCAAGTCTACTGCCTCCCAGTCGCTGTCGTCATAGGTTGCCGCCGCGAAGAGTATATCGCCGGTCGGATCGCCCGTAGGCCGCTTGTGGTGCTTAGCTGGGTCGCTGATGAAATCGTTCGCCGAAGGAAGGATCCAGGACTTCAGCACCTGGGCTTGGTCTGGGGTGTCTTGGCGCTTGTCGTAGATGAGCTTGTCCGGGTTGGACTCCCACCGCTGAAAGTGCCAACCCCTGTTGAGGCTGACGCGCTCACGACCAACAGGGGGTACATTCTGTTGCTGTCGATTTGCGTTGGAAACCGCCTCGGCAGCTTCGAGCATCAGCAGGAGGCTAAGCAGTAGCATGCAGACATGGGCTGCTGTCGTAAACTGAGGACCTGCCATTGCTGCTGGGACTGCCTGTGCGCAAACACATGCAAAGGGGTTGAGAATCTAAGTTAGTCTCAACTGCCTTCGCTTTTTGAGCACTCAATCTCTGTCGTTCGGTGACCACCGTAATGGACTGGGATAGTCCTTCTTACTGGTGGTCCTTTTGGCTCCCTTGGAAAGGCTTATAAGGCCCAAGGTTCTAGGCGTATTATTCCGCCCCCACTTGAGAGATACATTGCGAACCATTAATAAATATCCAGCTTCTTTAGCCTCCAGTCTCAAGTTCCGATAATTTATTTCGGAGGTTTTACACTTCTTTGGATACGAGTAAACTTGGTGCCTACCTACCTTACCTAAACCTTGGTTCTGAGAAAGCACTTGGCGGAGGACCGGATCCATTTACCCACCCGGCCACGAAACCTTGCCGCTCCAACATGCTAAGGTCATAAACCCCAGCCACCAGCCAATAGCAGATGAAACCTTGGCACACACTGTACCGTACTAACCCTCCCCAAATCCCAGGCCCAATTATGAAGCGTGCATTGAGGCCCGGGCATTTAAATTTGTACCGGGCTACTGGCTGGTACCATTGTTTTGATTGGAGGACAAATCTTCTCCACCAACCATTCCGGCATTCGCATGGATAAGCCGTCTTCATCAGCCTCCATATGAAATCCATTTTTCTCGTGAGGAGAGTGCGCAGACAGCTCGTTCTGCGGGCTGTTCTCTTCCTCGGAGCAAACAGCTGCGTAATCTGGATTAGACGGCCCCGACCGTGTTCTTATTCATCAAATATTTCTGTCATGCAGCCACCCTTCAGACCTCACTCTGGGGTAGGCAAGGATTACATAGCATAGTTGTCTATAACTAGAAGGACTATGTTCATCTTTTGCTGAGTCGTCTTCAAGATCATCTCCGTCATCCTGACACAAGGCTATAGGACTCTGCCTCACGGAAACGCTCCTATGGCTACACTACCGCCGCAAGGATGATCTACGAGGCCCTTAGCGCAACCAATACCATAGGCTTCTCCTAGGTCGCTCACGGTTCCTCCCACCACCAGCTGCCGTCTAATCAGAATACCGACGTTGCAGCCTTCTTCAGTCGCTTTTTAATGGGGTAGAACGCTGTTGATACCAAGATCTGGAAGCTTGACGCGAAGTTCAACTTAGATCTGAAGCGTTATGTGGATTGGACCGCACCAAAATTAATATAGCAATGGAGGCTGCTACTGGAAGGTATGGGCTGGCTTGTGTTAGGCACATACAAATCAGGGGCGGTTGTTAAAGCTGGCTCGGTGCAAATGGGGGATGGCTTGTAACGGTGGATTAAATTCGTCCGACGATGTCAAGTTAAGCGTCATGCCTACGCGGCCCTTGACCATCGCCCTTCTTCCCCTGGTGCGAAATGCTAACACAAGATAAACATCTCCGCGTGACAGTCTCCCCGAACGTATTCGCCATCCATAATCCCATAAACATATGCCTCACCCACGAGTTTAAACCCGTTTTCACCCGCACCAGGTCCCGGCCGGAGCACAAAGGGGACTGTTGCACCGAATAAAATCGCGACAACATCCCCCGGCCGCGTCTCCCCTGGACATAACCCGACATATTTATTATCCAAGCCGCCCAGTTTCCCCCCCTTCAACAGGAATGGCTTGGCATCGTGGGTAGCCTGCATGATAGACTGATAGGAATGAGTGCCTGCGATGTCGTCTCCGCTCAGCCTAGCAGCCCGAGCAGCTGCGATTCGTTGATGCATACCCTGGCTTCTTTCGCTCGTGGCCCGTTGCCATTGCCTGGACTCTGGATGCAATTCCCTGTCGCCAATGGGTATGCGCCAGGTCGCCTCCATTTTGGCTTGGGCCGTGTATGTGGACGAGTCCTCCAAGAAAGACTTCACCTCGGCGAACAAGCGCTGGGCACCAGGAACATTGAACCAAAAGTGAGGCTCTGAATTCGGAGACCGCAAGGTGTTCCAGACGGTTCCGACTGCCGAAACATGGCCAACAAGTGTGCCTTGGAGAGCTAGGATGCCAGGCCGGATCGGCCCGGTGTTGAGATCAAAAGTTTGCTCTTTCTCGCCCGAGGCTCGGTAGATGCCGCCACTACCCCAAGGATCTGGGATCGGGGGTTTCGTTGAGAGCTCCGAGTTACTAGTACGATTATCGCGGTCCCAATCAGGCACCCAAGACGGTAGTACTAATCGGTTCGGTGACGGCTCCGAGTCGGCCCGGCAGAAGAGAAGAGTATCGATGATGCCGTCTCGCAAGAACTTCCGGGCAACGGTTTCGTAAACTGACTCAACCGGCTGAGAGTAATCGATCAGAGTCTGAGCAACAGGCGTTGTAACGTCGTCGTGGTCGTCCTCCACCATTCCAAGGAGACCGAATATTTTGTCTCTGGGGTCCATGCACATACTGCTCCGCCATTGGTTCAACCCCACGTGGAAAGATTTCAGCAGCCAAAACAGCGTCGGTCGCGTCTTTTCCTGATGAAGCTTTCGGCGAAGAGACATCAGAGGACCGATGGCAGCGCTTGGCTGGGCTGTGTTTTTAACCTCCCAACCTCCCGACTCGGTTTCCACCATGATCAAGTGCTTGGGTGGACTTGCCAACCAGCCTTCCTGCCACTGAGAGCTCTCCCACGCCGTGTAGGTGGCGAAAAACAGAAATGCGCTGGCGAGATGCTCAAACGAGGTGGTTCTTTTTCCGCAGACAAGATGGATTTTTCTGGCGAGGGCCACCTCCTGCTTGATCCACAAGCGTGAAAAGTAAGGGCGATTTGTCAGGGTAGCGAATTCAGTCCTGTCGAAGGCCTCGGGACTGTTGGTCTTGTCCGCTTCCGCTGCTGTAGAGAACAGCTCAAAGATGCGTTTCTTGACCTCCTGGAGCTCGGGTGGCACATCATCTCCAACCTCGGGCCATGTCTTCCAGACGCTGGGCGGAAGCGACAAAATCCCAGCTTCGAGCGCCGCTCCACCATATCGCTCGATGCTTTCCATGGCAAGATTGCTGCCCCCTTCTTTCTCGCCAAGCCAAGAGATGACCTCCTCTGCCTGTTGGTAGATCTGCGCCATTCTCGCAACCTGGTCGGATTTCTCTGCATTGTCTTGCTGGTTGATGCACACCGCATCAATCCACAAATACTTGCCGATGTAACTCGGGAAGTGGTTCAGAGCGGCGGCGAGATTATTTTGGATCATGAGGACCGAATTGTGGCGGTCCACAAACAACTTGTGGTAGGGCTCGGGTCTGCCCCAGGTGTAAGAGAGGGCCGAATACACGGGGTGCGAACCAATCGAGACGGGCGTAAGCGTGCAGTGGAGCTCGGAACATGAATCGCAACAAGTGAGCTGGAGGAGGCGGATCTGACCCGGGGCTAGCGGTTGGTATTGGAACTTAGGGGTCGTGTCCATGCTGTCAGACGTTGAAGTCTGCTGGGCATCCATGTTGGCGGCAGTGACAGTGACAGTGCAGAGGAGAAAATAAATTGAAGTTTTTTGGGGGCCTTTCTACGAGCACTCGACAGTTCCCTCGAAAATGTACCAGGGACTGAATTTTTATATTCGGAGCAAAAAGTAGGACTGCAGCCTTGTTGGTCGCACTGAAGTCCCTCTCGGTTGCCGCACAGGCGTGGTCTGAGACTTTATCTAATTTCCACCTCCAGGGGCTGGGATAGGTCTGAGCCCAGCGCTTGACCGAAAACACTGTTGGGGCTAAGACGGCTGCAGTTTACTGCAATGGACGTCCGACAACATGCATGCGAGATCTCTGCAAAAAAACCTGGAGGCAGAACAAAGTCGGTGGATGGAGCAAAGAAAAGATGTGGTTTTGAGTGGAATCCGCGGATGAGGTCGAGGAGCGAACTTGAAGCATGGGGAACGGGCAGAGCTCAGGAAGCGCCAGCAGGCGCGAGGCAGCCCACAGCCGTTCAAACAACCTGGAAGGAAGGCGCGGGTGGTGAAAAGTCGGAACACACAGGTGCTGGGAGCAAATCAGGGCCCCGTTAAGCTAAGAAATGCCCGAGCCAAGTCACACCATCAAATCCAGTCTTCAGCGAAAGTGTCTCCCTTCCGCTCACAACTTAGAGCCGCTTCTCTAGCTCTTAGTATCGTCTATCTCGTCTCCGAAGTCGTTTTATTATCCGCAGCTAGCGCAATTTGCACTGTCACGCAGTCTAAGTTGTCACTGTAGAGTTAGTTATAACGCCACTTAGGTGCGGTTAGAGACTTCCGCGCCACAATGCAGTGCTAAGGGGGTCCCCGCACGGCCACAGGGCAGGGACTGAGCCACGTCAAGCCGGCAGCTTCCGCAATCTGTTCGTTGCTGCCCCAATAAAAAAAATTGCGAAACATCGTGCTCTTCCGGTGATTACGTGATTCACGTTGCCTAAGCAAAGCGTATGTCGAAGCGGTTTTGCGGCCGTAATAACCCTGAGGGTGCGCAGGCAGTTCCACAAACCAAACGTCCCGGCAGCCGGCACGCAAGCAACCGACCATTGACACGAAAGACGCTACGTGCCCCGCACAGATAGATCTCGTCAGGCGTTCACATCATCGCCTGACGCGTTTTCCTTTCAAAATCCACATTCACGACCATCCCGTTATATCCCACGCATTCCCGATCAAGTATCAAGGCGCATACCGAGCGACAGCCATCCAACTTCCTTACCAATGTCTAAAGTAGGATGCATTGGTATTGACCCCAACCTTTCGCTAACCATGAAGAAAAGGGATGGCCAAAGCAGTGATGAGGATTACGAATATCACGAATATAAAACCTTCCACCCCGTTCAACACGACAAGACTGTTATCGTGGAAGGCTTGGAATGGACATGTGCATTTCGGCAATAAAAATCCGACATCATTGAGGGCGGATACGGACCGTGAAGATATAGTTATTCCAGGGGGAAGCACACTGCTGGTAGTCAAGACTCAGGTTAAGTTGGTTAATCGAAGCTTGTTGCCGAAGAGTACTACTTCCAGTACGGAAGAAGGCCGCATGCGCCACGTCGTTCCCTGCCTCTTCGATCTTCATGTAAACTAGTGTTAAAGCTAACATAGAGGAAATTCCCGAGGATGCTCTGGAGCGACCCGATGCGCCACTGCGAAAACTCCATGCTCCAACGCTGTATCACTAACGCCGCTGTCATCAACAGCATGAAAGCATTGCAGCAACGTGCGAGAGACGAAGACCCAGTGCTTGTACCCAGGGGGCACAGGTAAGTCCGAATTAGCCAGATCATCGATGGTCTTTTCCATCAGCTGTGTTGCGACGTCTAGGTGATTGTATTAGTCTCTGATTCAGCACAACAAGACAGAAAAAGTATTTGATTTTGGTGGTTATAATGCTTTATCTGACAGCCCTAATCTGAATCTACCTTGTCGGGTTGCACTTATTAGCTTTTGTTAAGTCCTTGGTGTTGGTCCCTAGAACACACTAATGCGAGATATCTTAGGGAAGGTGAGCCGAATCAAGTCAGGTGATCATGGCCGCCCAACATTAGGTATCCATCCGATATACAGCGTCCGAAACCCTCGACTTTGAGGATCGGGCGCCGAAGCATTTAACGTATTAGGTAATGGACCCAAGTTCCGAGTCTGAGTGGAAGTGATCGAGGCCAAGCAAGTTGTGAACCGGTAGATGAATCTTGTACATGCATGCAGAGAGAACATGGTCTTCTACAGGAATACAAATAGGTAAGGTATCAACCCAAAGTGCTGCTGGAAAGAAGGGATGAAGTCTGGCAAGAAACATCAATCCATACCTTGGTATCTTTACGCCCACCAAACTACACCAGGTACCCACATTCTTCAGATTTAGCAACCACGTTGTCCAAACTCGCTCTCACCCTCCTCTTCCTCTCGGTCCCCACCACCCTTTGCTCACCCGCCGCCTTCAACACCACATTCTCGCCTTCCATTACTAGCGTTGGCCAAAACAACGCGCGCCAAATCGGCCTCGCCTTCTCCACGACAAAAGACTACGTCGAGATCCCCGGCCAAGTATTTGCGCGCGACTACCTCTCGTCCGTCTGGTCCCGACGCGGCGCCCGCGCGTGCGACGAAACCCCGGTCCAGCTCAACGACGGCGAACGCAGCCCCGGCTGCACCATCAGCTTCCAATGCCACGGCAACAGCAAAGACGAATGGGTCGCGACCAACGGACTCGCTCAGACCCTTGTCGACATTGTCGCCATGCAGGAAGGCATCCACGAGCACACCAGTCGCCAGGAGAAATTCTGCGAGGAGGGCTGCGAGGACAACCGCGGCTCGGGCAAGTGCTGCGTGTGGGGCCATCGGACGCGGTGGACGACCAAGATGGCTAAGACGGTTGCCATTTACGCGAGGAATGTCGATGAGGAGAGCGATTATGGCGAGATGAGGTATACCCTGACCTGCCCGGTAAAAGAGAATTCCTTGTGTAGAGTTGCCAAGGTGTTTGCCAATGCCTTGTCGGCCGTGGCGCCGGGCATGGGCGACGCCTTGAGCGGTGTGGCAAAGGCGTTTTCGGCTGTGTCAGCGATAATCACGGGGACTACTAGTATTGCTTGTTAGTTGGACATGTGCAAGCAAGAGTCCACACGCATTCTGAGAGACGCATAGTCAGTTTCTAGGCTAAAATGCAATTTTTTTTCAACTGAACTAGGAACCAGCCTGGTTTCATGCGACGAATCTGGGCATACGAAATTTCCTTTTCGTTCGCAATCCTGAGCTGGGGTGACCGGTACACCGCCGCCGCATAGCCTTACAGGCTCCTTTTCAGTCCCCGCGGCTAAAATTTCCTATCGATGGAACGTAAACGACGCGTAATCTGTAAAGATAGCGTCCTAGATAACAATTCTGATTACGGCGTATACGCATACTAAGTGTACGTGTGATTTGGACCGGAAGCCCTATTGTTAAAGCCAAGTAACCTATCCCTTATTAAAAAATCTAAAACAAGCGAAAAGGATTCAATCACAGCAATTTAAAGCCTATAGCATTACCATACTGCCTATACTACAAAAGGATACGGTATGGACAGAGTCGCTAACGACAACAGCAACGTCGCCTCTCTATACTCTTATCTGGTTAACAAGTCATTTTATACTATTAGGGATATATAAGCTGTCTTGTTAAATTTTTGATTCCTGCTAAAGCAATTAGTAATACTAGCGATGAACTTTATAAGGAGGTTTCTATCCCTTGTCGATGTTTAGTACGTATAGTCTTACTAGGTGCGTATTTATTCTGCCAGTAGAAAATTATCCGGCCTCTAACTCTCGTTCCACGTATTCTGCGCTATTTCTAATGATAGAATATAAGATCTAGTTCTCGGCTACAAACCTACGTTTTATCACCGATATTGTAGATTATATACCTTTCTACAAGCAGAAACTTACCGGCTAGTATCAGCTACTAGTTCTCGGCTACGAGCTTATATTTAGTCCCTGTTACTGTACGCTACGTATCCTTTTTAATAGAAATTTACCACTTAACATAAGCTATATAATTCTCGTCCCCAGCCCAAATCTTATTTCTACCCGCCTGTCAACTCCCACTAGCGGCCCCTTAGTAAGCGGTGGGAAGGACCTGGCCTTAAAGGGCGACGGTAGTAACGTCGAAATTGTCATGGTACCATGATGCTGCCTGCCTGTGGCTACGCAGCTAGATGTAAAAGGACTACGGTGCAGTGCCCTGACTGCACAACGTTCCACTTTTTGTGGTGTTTACGCATTGCGTCCTTTGGTGCCGTGACACCCTCTCTTAGATAGAAGAATTAAGCACTCATCCATCTTCTTCTCCATGACTTGCCTCCATCACCATTGTGACCATAGCTTCATCAACACAGTATAAATAAGCTGGGGTAGAGGTGAAACTGCTGGTTTACTATGGGAAAACGTCGATTAGCGTTTTTTTTAGCGCCCCACTGTATCTCAGCAAGCTCAGACCCTTTCTGTAGCTGCAATGTACCCCCCGCTGTTGATTTAACCCCACTGCCCCTTTTAGCCAACCAGAAAACCCCCTCCCCAGAACAAACGCAGCTAGAGGGTCTGAGGGCGATCTGCGCGAAAACGCGACCAACGTCCTATTCTGTTGCTCATCGTTGGGGCCCCTGACAGAATCAGTCGATGAAGCCGGATATTCCACAGACGCATAGGGACGTACCAGTATTCGCTTCCCGACTTGAAGTTATTGAAGGGCCGGCCGTGGAGCTTGCGGTTCTCCCAGATGCTCCCGGTGAGCGAAGCAATAGAGCTTTGGCTACATCTCGGTCAGCGCAAGGGATGGGTTAGGCAGGTTCCAGGTGAAAGGGACTCGCACATGTCTTCCACCCCGTCAGATTGAAACTGATACGCATCGCTGGTGTCGACCACGATGGCTTCATCGCCGGGTTTCGCCATGTTGAAACAATGAAGGACCAGGGCCCTCCCTGCGCATTCCTAGGTATTTGGTGACGCGGGGAAGGAGACAATGCTAGGCTGCCATTGCAAGTGCGAGGGAGTACCCTCTTTTAGGGCGACGGAGCGTCCTTCGGTGGGACCTTTGATGCTCCGGGTTAGCATGCTGTACCACGCAGTCGTAGGATTGACGACGCTGGTCTTGTGAAGGGCCTTGGGTTCAATCGCGTACACCTGCGCAAGGGGCTATCGTCTGTGGCTTGTTCCATGAGGGGTCCATTTGGTTAAGCGGTGATGCAGGGAGAGTTGGGTCAACGTCCCAAGCCCTCGCGCAACTGGGTAGGGAGGCGCTAGACAAAATCACTGTAACGCACGGGCCTCTTTGCGGTATGAGCGTCATACCCTTCTCAGCACACCGACCTTGGGCGTAGCTGCCTAAATCGAGATTCAACAATAATGCGCAGCCTGACCCTTCATCGCTCCTAGGTGGGTATTCTCTTGCACTCTCCCTTCACATCAAGTGGCTCAACTCTGTGAGGAGCAATCAATCCGTCGACCATCTTCCCGGGACGGCCATCGTTGTTGAAGACGCCGTCTGGTGCGATGCCCAAGAGTCCCAGCTGCTGCGATGCGCCTTCTCAATACGCACAGTGGTCTCATGCGGGAATTCTCGGATGACGACATCCCTGAATATTCCATCCTCTCCCACACGTGGGAATCCGAGCAAGAAGTCAGTTTTCAGCAGTGGGAGGACCGCAAAACTTCAGATATCGGCCAAAAGTCCGGTTTCGTGAAGATCGAGAGCTTCCGTGCTCAGGCCGCTCGGGATGGATTCGAGTGGGTCTGGGTCGACACGTTCGTCACCCTGTGCTTTTCATCACCCATCGTGCTAAAACTCCCCAGTTGCTGCATCGACAAAACGAGTAGTGCCGAGCTGACCGAGGCTATCAACGCCATGTTTCGGTGGTATCAGAACGCCACCGCATGTTACACCTACCTCGCGGATGTCGAGACGCTTCATTCAAGCGCCGAACTAGCCGCTTCCCGATGGTTTACCAGAGGATGGACCTTGCAGGAGCTTATCGCACCAAAAGATGTCCGCTTCTACTCGAAGATGTGGGAATACATCGACACAAAAGCCAACATGTGCGATCAGATCTCCGACATAACCGGGATTGACCAAGCCATCCTACGAGGTGGAGATCTCGAAACCGTCAGCGTGGCTCGAAGGATGTCATGGGCATCCCGACGCAAGACATCAAGAGTAGAGGACATGGCATACTGCCTCCTGGGGATCTTCGACGTCAATTTACCCCTAATCTACGGCGAGGGACACAAGGCCTTTCAACGGCTTCAGGAGGCCATCATGCTCAAGACACACGATCAGTCGCTCTTTGCATGGGGAAAACTAGTCGACACGCCCTCGGTTGAACTCCTTGATGCTGATCAGGTTTTGGGAGTTGAGCCGATACCATGGAAATCTCCAGCAGAGCGACAACCTCTCCTCGGACTATTTGCCCAAGGGCCTGAGCTATTCCAGTCATCGAGGGATGTTGAGCCCCTCGGAGTGTTTTCGCATGAACTCCGCCGCAGCCATCCGCCAGTTTTGGTCAGCGGCGGCGTGCTTCTCGGCCTTGTGACAGCCAGTGACTTGGAGGACTCCTTCCTGTATTCGGTCATGTATCTTGACAATCCCAAACTCTCCGTACCGGTACCGATATATCTTGTCGCCCTGATTTGCAACATTAAGGGCAGCGAGACACTTGTTGGCTTCCTCATGCGACGCTGGGAGGAGGGATATGCAGGTCGGACACCAGAGTTGTTTGAACTGGGCATACAATTCAGCAGGAGCAGATTTGCGAAGATGATCCGGCAGTGGCATATCATGAAGGAGCGGCCCCTAGAACCGCGCCACAGCGACATATTCTACCGACGAGACTCCTCTGATTTGATCATTGCACACGCCAGCAAGAGCAGACTAGAGCGCATCACTTGGGCCGAGTGCGATATCCTCAGGTCTAGTTCCAAAATTGCTGGCGATTCGAACGAATATATGCGTTACAACTACAAGGTAACGCCCGACCAGGGGCTCCGTGTGAGCCTCGGGAGATCCATAACTAAATCAGGGTCAGTGGAGCCACTGACTATCAAGGTCTGCTGCGTCAAATTCCGTCGGCCCCTGACAAAGGACGAGGAATTATGGGACTTGATCGCCGTTGCGCCACCAAGCACTGATGAATCCCTCCACCACTCGCATATCATGGCACTACCTTGCGACTCTTGGCATCTAGAACTTGAAGGCTATCCCGGGGTCTACATTCGCGTAGAGAGGAAAGCTTTGGGGGCTGGGAAGAATGAGACCGTCGATGTTGTTGATTTTTTCTTGCTCAAAGGGCCAGATCACGACTTGGAGAAAGTCAAAAGGGCTGTCACGTCAGGTTGTGGGTGAGATATGTCAAATTCCGTGCACCATGTCAATAGTGTGCAAACAGGCACAAACCCCAGAGACAAAAAGTCATTCTGAAGGGTAAGAAAACACCACAAACAACACGCTATATCCTCATATTTGGTTAGTAAGAGGAGGCAATTGGCAAAGAATCCAATAGAGGATAAATAGCCGGCAAAATAAAGCTTAGTCCATTTACCCTCTGTAGCTTCTGCCAACGCAATAGACCGACATGCCATCTGACAACGCACCTAGCCTTTGACAAGATATATCTCCACCTTATTGATTGCTCCTTTTCTCCTTAGTTGTACGCACCCTAAACTCGGATTCGTACGGAATACCTCCTTTGCCCCGTCCTCACGGGTTGAACCCATGCGTCTGTCGCTTCCAGGGTTGTGATGATTTGCCTTGCAATATCAGGCAGGCACTTGTACATGCCTGATTGACGCGTAATGGGGTTTTGCGAGCTTACTCATTGAGAATAACGACCCTTTTGCCGCATACTTGCCGTGGGTAAGCACCTAGCTAACCATCATCCTGCACGAAAGGGAGTCCGTATCGCAGATTCTTTCGAAGCCGTCCAAGCGAATAGCGACTGGTCCTTAGAATCCTTAAGAATTTTTCCTGAAGACGAATGAAGGCTTTGGACCCTTCGCCAGACAACATGGGCATGTTGATGTCGGAAATTCCCAGCAAACAATAGGCAGCGTAGCCATTTTTTTTTATATATGGGACCAATTTTAGGCTCGCTCGGCTAGAGTTGAAGTTGTTATAGATGCTGCGGCGCAGCCTTCCAGAAATGGTTCAAAGGGTGAGCAAGACTGAGCAAGACTGAGCCAATCCTGAGCCGGCCCTGAGCCGGGTGAGCCCCGTCACATGGTCGCGGTACGAAAAAGGTAATTTGGTGAGCCCAGATTCGTCGCAGGAAACAGCCTTTTCCATGTTATGTCAAGTGTGCAACTCTGTCACCATCATCTGGTGCTTCTCTCACTGTCAGAGGTTGGAAGAAACAGGAGGCGTGACAAGAGGCGTGAGCCCTCCGCCCCCAAGTTGTACCGTCCCCAACATTTGTTTTCCAATAAGAACCTCGGTATCCATCTGGGCCGTTTGCAAGGCCTGGTAGGCAACACGAAGAATGGTTTGATCGTGGCCTTCCAAGGGAGTCAGCGAATCAGGCTCTAGCTAACATCTGGGCTTCAGACATGCCTTTTTGGTGAGTATCGCTGGAAGGCATGGGAGCGGAGAGTAGCGCCAATTGAAACGATCACTGTTTTGTAGCCTGGGATAGTATCGTTCAGGGTCCTGTCGTTTAAGCCGAGGCCAAGAGGCGGAACCTTGGGAGTTGGCAGAGAGTTGAAGGGCACCATTAGTTCAGGAAAGGCGCGTCTGATTATATTCAAGGCAGTTAGTAGTATCTAGGTGCTTGGGTAAGTGTAATCCTTGAGCGACCTGCTCTTCACGAGACATGGTTTATCTGTATGTTCTAGCATGAGAAGGTAAGAAATTTGTAGCAGATCTGCTCCTCGCCACTGTCCTAGAGTAAATTCCCACATTTCCATTTTTTTTTTTTTAGAAATCCGTCTCTGTCAGAATCTCTCCGGCTAGTATCTTCCCCATATGCGTCTTCTCCAAGCCTCCTACACAGTCGCCTCTAATCCCGTTATATAGTTTAGCCAGGAACGCCACGGGACTCGACCCGAACTCGCACTCGGGGTATTTCCTCTTCCCGACGAAGCCATCTGGCGGCACCGCCGTCTCTGGGTCCTTGTTTTCAGTATATGCCAGACCGAGATATTTGCACAAGCTTTTGTATTCGTCATAGCTGCGTAGATATAGCTGGCAGGCAAAGAGGTTGAGCTCCATTACCAAATCCCGGGGTGCCTCCCAGCCTGCTGGCACGGCGGGGATGGTGTACGTCTTGAGATGCTCCATAGACGGAAAGGTTAGGCTGGGTCGTGGGAGATAAGCATGCAGCGTCACAGGGGGTACTGCTTCTTCCGAGGCGGCCGCCATGTTCTCGATGACCCCCTTGAGTCGGCTGGCCTCCCACTGGCTCACCAGCACCATTCTCTCCGACCTGAGGCTCGTCTCGTTCTGGGTCGCCGTGGCGCGCGCGGAGCGGACGAGAACCCACTGCGCGTCCCGCTGGTAGCTATCGGAACGATACAGCGGCCCCGTCTCCTCTACGGTGCGGGCAAAGTCCTCGGTTGCGAGCAAGCTGCTCGGAAACGCGGCGAGGCCGGGGGGGAACAAGGAAGCAGCGCTGGTTGTCAGCATGACGGAGAAGCATGGGAGGAACGCGGCGCTAGCAATTTCGGCGCATCCGGTGCGGACGAATTGCACAAGGCGCCGGTCCAGCTTGTGCGGGAGGGCTTTCCGTGGCGGTGGCCGAGAGACGTGCGCCTCTTCTTCCATCTCGGGCGCCAGCTCACGTTCTTGCTCCTCTTGCAGGGCCGAAGAAGAGCTGCTGGCGCATGTCGTGGTGGCGTGGGTGAAAGCAGCCAGCTTTGCTCGGATGGCCGACATCTGGGCACACGGCTGCGCCGTCGTCTGCTCAGGCTCGGCCCCATCTCCTCCCAAGTCGAGGTTCGACATCCGCAGCGCGACCGCCTCCTCCGCGCTATCCCTCCCGGCGGTCGGCGCCGGTCGGTAGCGGCTTTCTAAGCATATGGCCTCGGGCTCGAGGTACGCTTGCGCGTCGGCTGAGGAAAAGACACCTTGTGCTCCTTCTCCCTCGACCCGTTCCCATATTGCCTCCTGGCGGATGTGGCGCATGCCTTGGACCGCCCACAGGGGGACGCTGCGGACCGCCTCGTCCCACGTCTCCGAGATGGCCCAGGCGATGACATCGGCAACGCTGAGGGGCCGTTCATCGCGTGCCACGTTGCGAATCGCGCGGATCCGATTCTGCATCTCGGGCGACACCAGGAAGCTCACCGACTGGCCCCGGCCGAGCTTGCGCATCCGCATGCACGCCTGTACCAGCGTGTCCTTTGTCACGCCCGGTCCGAGGGTGACGGCGGCGCGGTAGTCGTCGGGCAGCTTCAGGTCGGTGCCCCTCGTGTGGGCCTGGTCGAGGAACACGAGGCACCGGTCGGTCCGCGTCGCGAATGGGGAGGTGAGGAACGGCACAACGTCGCCGTTACGGAGCAGCACAGAGAGCTCGTCTTCGTCGTTGAAGAAAATGACGGCGTCTGCGCTGCTCGCGGGGGCCGAGGCGAGCTGCAGCAGCTTCTTGGCCATCTGCGCATTGCTGCTCTCGATGACCTGGGCGCCCACGTCGAGGATCACCCGTATCGGTGGCTCCGACCGTTCCAGCAAGCCGAGCAGCATCTCCTCGGATAGGGCCGCCGCCGCCGCCCCCTTCTCCGGCCTCACCTCCAGGACGGTGTTCTCGTCTCGGAGGATGGTGCTGAGCACCACGGCGTTGGTGTGCGGCTGCAGATCCAAGGCCCTCACCGACAGCGGGAGCACGTCCTTGGAGTCGTTCGTGCCGCTGAACCCGGTCAGGGGGTGCTTCTTCGGCCTGGCCAGGTCCCAGCCTGACGCGGAGAGCTTGAGGGGAAACTGCTTCATCTCCTTGGGGAAAACCACGCGAGCGAGGTAAAAGTCCACCACCGGCCGCGTCCATCGCAGCGCAGGGAAGACGGTGCGCTCACACTGGGGCTTGTCCTCGATGTTGATGGAGGAAAAGTGCCTGAAGGATGGCGGGAGGTCTGGCGACTGGGCAGCCCATCTCCCGAACTCCTGCTCGGCTTGGTCCGACTCGCCGAGCAGTTCGAGGCACGTGTACATCTGCGCATCAGACAGGCCGCTGTAGTAGTAGCTCAAGCAGGTGAGCACGATGACGACGTCGGGGTGGCTAAACTCGGAGCGCGGCGAGGGCATATCCTTGGCTCGGTACGGCACGGCCAGCATGGTCTGCGGCCGGCGGCCGGGAGCGAGGCCGTAGTTGACGCGGAATCGCTTCTGGCCGAGCGCAAACAGGATGACGCCCTTGGCCAGCAGGCCTCGCAGGAGCAACAGGGCATTTTTGGCGTCCGGGCTGCCGAAGAGTCCGGCGTCGGCATCCTCGACGAGCGCGATGCTCTCCGGGGCGGCCGGGTCGGCCGAGATGTAATTGCGGACGGCTTGGCGCATGCGCTCGTTCTGGTTATGGACCGGGAAGCCTCGGAGGCCGCGTTGGCATATTGTAGCAGCGAGCTCGGCGATAAGGTGTCGGCCTGCAGGCACACCCAGGATGCGGATCAGAGGGACGCGTCCGGCATGGTGGTCCTGGAAGATGATACCCTCGGCCACCTCGACCTCGTGGGCGGTTTCATGTTCGACCGCTGCCGCCACGAGCCGTCGGACGACCGTCTCGGTCATGTCGAGCAGCTGCTGGATCAGGGTCCACCGTTCGGGGCTCATCTCAACGGGCTCCTGCGCACCCATGGTGTATATCAGCTCAAACTTGACGCTGAAGTTCTCGTCGCTCTCGTCGACAATATCACGCGAGACGGACTCAAAATGTCGGTACAGACCGACAATACTGTCCCCCAACGCTCCGCCGCCATCTGTTTTCTCGTGTCTTGCCCCCACCCGCGCCGGTGCCGCCCAGCTCTTCTCGATGCCCATCAGCTTGAACGAGAGCAGATGCTCAGGCTGCACGAGGAGCACCCCGCCCTCGACTCGGCACCTTTGCACAATCTCGCTGACCACGCAAACGCCGTGGCTGGTCAGCTGAATCGACCGGGAAAGCGGGAGGTAAAAGACTGGTCTGTTCAGCAGGCCTCCCAGCTTGGCGACGAGCAAGTGGGCCATCTGGTTTGACTGCGGCTTTGCCACCACGACGCGAACCAAGCGCTCCCCGTCTGCCAGCGCAGCGGCCACAATAGGCACGATGACGGACGACTTTCCCTCGCCCATGTTGAGCTGCATTACCGCGTTCTTCATCTCGGGCGGGGACCTCATAGCCGCGGCGATCTTGTTCTGCACCGGCCGAATCAGGATGCCCTGCTCGATCTCCAGCAGCAGGTTCTCGGGATACTTGAGCGGATCCCATTCTGGGTTCTGGTGGTCGCCGGAGTTGGACAGCTCCCTCTGCAGATCGCCGCGGCGCTCGGGAAGACGGGAGCAGTGGTCATGGAGCCGTTCGGCACGCTGAAAGTACACCAAGCTCAGGGCGAGGTCAACAAGGCAGCCCTGCCACTGCGCTGGCAGCTGGGTCCAAAACCCTCGTGTCAGGCGCTGCAAGAGGAACATGGGCGAGATTCGGGGGTAGGCGCCGGCATCCAGGCACACCTGGTGTGCGATCGAAGTGCCGGCCAAGGCGAGTTCCGCGCTGCGGAAGCCGGAGCTGTACCTCTTCTGCGCCTCTTGCAGGTCTCCCGATCGAGCATCCTGGGTCACGGCCGTCGTGGCGGGTTGCGCGGTTGCGGGACTGGCCATGCTGTGACGGAGCTCGGCCATGTACGAGACTTGGTGGCATTGGAGATTCCCTACGGCTAACAACTCGTCGATGAGAGCAGATAATCGTGCGTGCTCTTGCTCCGGCTCTCGCACACCCGGTGCTGGCCGTGAGAACAGCGATGCCGCAGAGACCAGCCCGGGTCGTGAAGATGGCCTGTCCGAGGAGCGAACCGAGACCAGTACCGGCTCGCGGCGGTCCATCGTCGTCGTGGTGGCTATTCTGCCCAGATTCCTGGCCAACGAGTTGAGGTAGTTGAGGAATGCATGTGACTTCCGCGCCGTTTCCACCAGATCCAACACTCGGGGCATGAGCTGGTCGACGCGGAGGTACGAGCGGCAGGTCGCGCTGGTAGGAGCATGCACCGTCCAGGATCTCCCAACCTGGGTTATCAGCTCATCGGCAAACTCGGCGATCGCCGTCCAGGAGTTGGACTCGCATGCCTGCTTCTGCCGGTAATCGAATTCCCGAACTGACTCGTAGCTGTGCTTCGTCCATCTGTATTCCGGGCACTCCCAGAGGTATTTGGTGCCGTCCTGAGCAACCCTGACGAGCTCGTCGCGCAAAGTGACATGCCTGATGCTCAGGTCAAACGTATCATCGGGTGGCGGGAGCATGTTAGCCTGGGCAAAGACCGAAATGCTGCCCAGCGCCATCAGCGCCTGGACCACTTGTGGGTCTGGACCCTCGGCATAGAGGAGGCAAGACAGGAAAAACATCTTTCTGTACTTGTTCGTCTCGGCGACGAGCGCCCGATGGAGCCCGCACCACAGCCCTCCGAGCGCCCGGGTCGGCTCACGCAGGTGGTTGAGACGGAATGCAATCTCGACCGTGGGGTTCCCGCTAAACTTTGCACCGTTGACGGTTTCAATCCTGCGTGCCATGCCGGGCTCTTGTGTCCATACGAGACGCTCGTCCCCCGTGTCCATGCATCTCACGAGCTGCGGAACCCAGGGTTCGCTGTCCGGGCCGCCAGCGGCTGCCCTACCCCGAGGAAGGTACCATTCGTCCTCAGTCGTTGTGTGCCCTTCGGCGCCGAACTCGGATACGCGGAAGATGGCGTTGCGGATCCTTGCGCGCTGCGCCAGTTCGGGTGATCCCTCTTCCGATAATACGTCCGGCGACAACGCAGGCGTGTCGTCGTCATCTGCGTCTGCAGCCCACAGCTCCGGATGGAAGAGCATTCCTGATTTCTTGTAGTCTTCAAAGATGCGTGTGGCGAGCGGCCAAAAGTCTTCATGCTGCGACAGCGGCGGCAGGGCATCGCTCCACAACGTCTGTTCCATTGCTTGGAGGTGCGGCGGGTAATACGTGCGCAGAGGCGAAAGCCTTGCGATTTGTGCCAGCAGCGCACGGGAGTCGCGGTCGAGGCTGGGGAAGGACCGCACAGCAGCACCCTGCAGGATTCGGAGGGCCTCTTCGGTTCCTGTCCGAGCCGTAAGGGGGTCGGGAAGACAGTGCGACGTAAGGGCGTGAAGCCAGCACAGGTAGAGCTTGCTCTGGAGAGACCCGGCGTCCACCAGACAGCCGAGCTTGTCGTTGACGTGGAAAGCGTCATGGCGCACGCGTTTATTGTTCCCCTGATGTATCGAGACCCTGACGTGGCTGGATGCTTCGACCAGGTGACACGAAGCTTGTCCCCGCGGAACCAGAACCAGCCTGAACCCAGTGCCGTGCTCTGACTTTAGGACCAGCTTGTTGACGAGCCCGACCAGGCTGCCCACCCCTTGGGCCTCATCGACCTGCATGCCGCTGTAGTTTATACACCGAACCGTATTTTTCCCTTGCTGAACCTGGAAGGATAGCGAGAGTCGAGGGAGTTCCAGGGCCAGGGAGCTGTCGTTACAGTCCAAGATAGCGTTAATGTTGCCCGGCGTCTCGATAGCACGCAGGATGATCAGGTGGCTCAGCTGGGCCGTAGGGCTCGACGGATCCATCACGACGCGGGAACCCTTCCTCAATATATACTTGTGGTCCTCGCGGGCCAGGCACCAGCCCACCCCCATCACCGACTCCCACCTGCGGTCAAGAGGGCGGAATTCTACTCGCCCGGTTGCTAGATGGAGCCAATGGGCGTATTCATTTACAAACGAGCTAGGCAGGTCGTTGGTGAGATGCTCTCGCGGAATATACTCGTAGCCGTCGTCCAACGGCGAGCCGTCTTGCACGCCGCCGCCGCCGCCGCCGCAACCTTGGGATCGCTGCCGGACGGCGCGCACCACCTGTCGACTGTCCTTCGTGGCAAAGTGAAGAACCCAACCGCTTACATCTCGAGATGCCGAAAACTCCATGCCTGGGACGCTTGATGGGCCGACGTCCAGGATCTGGTCGCCGAGGAGCTGTTGGAAGGTTGAGTGGTCCTGATAAGACGAAGGGAGTTTGGCCAGCGGGTAGCCGTTCAGAAAGAGATTCCCCGTCATGAGGTTGAAGGTGACGGGCACTAGGCCGCCGCTCATGCGCGTAAGGATGTGGCCTTGAGCGTCCCGATCAACCCGTACCCAACCGGCGGCGGCAGAAGGGGAGTAGTCCGCCCACAGGAGCTTGATGGCACTGTCCAGCCCTGCGTTGTCCCGCTCCATGACCTCTCTCGCGACCAGGTGGCGCGCCCGGTACATGACGGCATGCCACCGCTGCACCAGCTGCAGGGCAACGGCATCTGCGGGTCGCCCAGACGTTGCGAGGTGGTTCCGCGCCAGCACGGCGCTCTCGACCAGCTTGGAAAGGTTCTCCGGGTCGTTCAGGACAGCTCCCAGATGGGCTGCCCCCATGCTGAATGTGGCGCCGCAGGTCAAAGCTGCCAAGAGCAGCCTGTCAATCCATCTCTGCCGGTCCAAGGCCTTGTCGCTTCTATCGAGCTTGTCTCGAAGCAGCCTTGCCCACGTTACCGATACCTCGCGCAGCTGCCCGAGATAATCGAGCAGTGCCGATGCCATGACAGCCGAGGGGGACAGAGCGAGGAGCCTCGTGGCCAGACAGGTGAGGACGCAGAGGGCGATGTTGTTCTGCCAGCTCTCACGGACGCGAAGAAGAGCGTCGTGCAGAGACGGGAGGACGCGGTTCATGAAGGACTCCTTCTGCGTGTCAACGTGGGCTTCTCTCCAAACCGAACCGACGTGCTCCCCTCCCCCTACCACCCCGGAGCCTGGCCGAGGTCCGGCCTCGAGGCTTGCCTGCAAGACGAGGGCGAGCGTTCGCGTCTTGTTGAAGTCAAGCGACGGGATCACAAGCTGGCACAGAATATTGGCCCACTGAAGACCGACGCCCGAGCGGAGGTTCCCAAGGCTCCGAAACTCGCGGAGAGGGACCGTGAGCGGACAGCGATGCTGCTCCGCGATAACATCGTTGGAGGTGTGGTTCGTGAAGCGAATCCATTGCTCCGCCGCGTCACCCTTGACAAGCTCAGCGTACGAGCAGCGGCGGGGGATGCAGGCATGTAAGGGTACCCTCTCTGCCGAGACTCTCGTGGGCTCATCGTAGTACGTATATCGCGCGGCGTGCGGAATACAGATGTTTTCAGGCGTCGCTTCCAAGATGTGCTTTGTCCTATAGTGGACGACCTCCATAGGCTTGACCGTCGAGGCCGGCTGGAGATGACTCTTGGCCTGGAGAAAACGCCCCATACCTTGACGTCCCGCGGCAAAGTACAGTGTCTCCTGACCGGGCTCGCAGAGATCGGCATCCTTTCCTTTCTCGCAAAACACTTCAGTTACCAGCTTCCATGTCACATCTCGCCAGAACACGGCGAGCTGAGGAACGCTGATCTCGAATACTGCCGCATCAGCGTAGCTAGGGTCCTCCGGCAAGGGCCGCTCAAACACATTGATGTTGACATTTTCCATCTTGCGCTCCAGACGGCAGCGTTCGCATCCGGACGAATGTTTTTTTTCCTGCCACCGATAATCCCAGTAATACTCGCATGATGTCGCGTTGTAAGCTTCGGCTAATGAGTCGTATTCTGCTCTAGTTCTTTCGTACTCCTGCAGCTTCTCCGCCTCCATCCGTACGCCCCAGGCCTCAATATCGCGACGGAGACGCTGGTGCGCTGCCGAACTGCGGAAGAAGCGGACGGCAAACGAGTCGTCGCAGCCAAATCCTCGGAAAGCCGACGGGTAAGAGTTCGGGGCTCGTGCTCGGCGGGAAGAGAGGTAGTTCTCGGCAGCATGGAGACGGCCCATCTCCTCTGTCCTCTCCAGCAACAATGGGTTAAAGGCGTCGGGCGGAAAACCCGGGTCGTAATCCAAGAGTAGCGGAATCTCTCTCCCAGCGAGCTTGTCTAGGGCTATCCAGAGCTCCCCGATGACCAGGTACATGATGGACAAAGCCCCTGGGATGCCTTGGTAGGCTGCTGATGCTCGCCTGGAATATGCTTCGATCAGCTCTTTGAGAGCGCTTACGGCCTCCTCCACAGAAAGGCGGTTGCTGCTTAACCAGCCCGGCAGCGACGACTCGACCCAGGCCTCGAATTCGGCTAGCTCGAAACGCTCCATAACAGCGCTCCCATGCATGCAGCTGCCTAAAGAAGGCAGCTCCATGGGTGGGAGTGGGCGAAACTGTGTGACGTCGCCCTCCCCCATGCCCCCTCGCTGGCCAGACTGTCGAGATTCGATCCACGATAGGTGCGAGAGCAGCCCTGTCAGCTTGAGCTCCGAGTCTTGGCGGAATGATAGCTGGGAAAGCTTGTCTAGCGGGAGACTTTGGTTGTCCCTTCTCAGCTCGGCGGCCCACCTGGCATCCAAGGTGGCCTTTACTCCCCTGATTGTCTCCTGGGCGGCTCTAAGCCACCCCGAGCATACGTCCCCCGCGGGGTCGAGCTTGATGATTCTACGAACCAGCTTCGCTTCCATGGAGAAAAGCGTATCGCTAGGGATCGAAAGGTGCGATGCACTTCGGGCTACATGCAAGATGCGAGTGCAGTGATGCGCCATCAGCGCTTTGTACCACGACGTCTCGCCGTGCAGGGCGGCGCGTCGGTCCAGCACCAGCCGCAGCGCCACCCGGATAAGAAGCCAGGTTGCCGACCGGTGAAATGGGAGGGCGTTGTTCCAGCACACTTGCTCCCGGCTGCGTTTGGTGATGCGCTTGGGGTGCACTTCTTGACCCAGGCCAACGAGAACATCGGTGAGAAGGCCGGTGGCAAGCGCAGGGGACAGTGTGTCTCTCTCCTCTGGATGGAGCTTTCCCGCCTTGCTCGCCTCGGGCCGAGCTCCAGGCGCAATGTTGAACTCGAGTTCTATGATGGCGTCAACTAGCACATCCAACAGCGCAGCATCTCGAAGCTTGTCGAGAGGCAACGTGACGGCCCGGTCGGGGAACTCTCGGAGCAGGGCGCCTTTGCAGGACATGACATTCTTGTTCGGCGCAAGGAGCTCGAACGTCTCGAACAGAACGTCGTCCTGTCGGGAGGTGAGGAACAACCCAGCATTCTGGTCCCGCAGATGGACGAGCGCAACGTCTCACCCCCAAACTATTTTAGCGAAAGTTCATTTAGCCAAGATAAGAAAGATTTGCCCACCGCCATCTTTTAGGTCCGAGATCACATTGCGCAGGATGGCTCGATCATCCACATTGGCCTTGCCTACTTTGGGGTTCGTCTTGAGAAACCGATCGAGCATATCCAGGGCAGGTCGCACAGAAGGGGCGGAGTCTTGCTCTGCTACCACAAAGTCCGAGACCGAGTCCCGCAAGACCTGGATCATGGAGAGCAGGTGCTGAGCATTTGTATCGTCTTCTTGGGGCAGACGAGGAGGGAGAAAGACATGATGGATTATGAAGTTGATAGTCTGCATATCTAAACGCATTCTACTGCTTGCAGCACGTAGGTCAGTCGCCATTTTGACGACTGGAAGGCAGTAACCGATTGCAGAAGATGATGTAATGGATCAGAAGGTCTATATCCGAGTCTCCAAGTGAAATGCAAGGGAAGAAGAAGAACAACGGCGACGAGCAACTGGGAGCTCGAAGGCAAGTTGGCCGTTGGGTTTCAATCAGGCCGAAAGACCATGGCAGCCCTCAGCGGGCAATGGTAGGCCTCAGTGCATCAGTGCATCAGAAGCGGTTTCCCGCGCACCATTCTCGCGCCTGAAACTCAACTCAAAAGGAGAGCCCAAGACAAAAAAAAAAAAAAAAAGAAAAAGGGAAGAAATATGCTCCGACAGAAACAAGAAAAAGAACAGGGAAGGGG
>Ga0247765_1000318_pt1 | contig 38959 bp, 43 predicted proteins | sample UWRJL106311C6_FD_179949 | JGI IMG/M metagenome (GOLD analysis project Ga0247765, IMG submission 179949) | Plant litter microbial communities from Arlington Agricultural Research Station in Wisconsin, United States - UWRJ-L106-311C-6 | ecosystem: Environmental > Terrestrial > Plant litter >...
AGAAGAAAGTTTCTTTTTTTTTTTTTTTTTAAATTTTTTTTATAAACACTGAACCAGTCCCTTGACTAGGTAGTACCGGAGATATTTGGTGAACTTCGATAAAATGCATGTCATCCAAGGAAGAAAGCTAGCCTGCTAGTTAGTCTGCTCGGCTAGTAGCGGGGTGAATTAGTATATGGGTGCGCGTGTGCCTTTCTATATAACAGTACATGACTTGTTTTTATATGAAGCCACTTTTATCTCTTCTTTCCGCTTCCCTTTCCTTTGTGTTCAGAGCAACCAAAAATCGACATCATGAGAGGAGCATTATGTTGTACAGGAACAGAAAAACGCCATAAGGTCATCGTGCCTGTGCTTTGCTTTGCCATGACATTGACAATGAGAACCATCGCCGCCAACATTAACATCAACACACTTATATAATACACCGACGGACCCCAACCCATCCATCATCACCGAGCAAGGAGAGAGATGAGTCTACCTATTCTTAGCCACCCCCACCTTCGCCGGTCTCAACACCCGCCCATTCAACTTGAACCCCTTCTGCTGGGTATGAATCACGGTATTATGTTCCTTCTCCGGCATCGGTGTCATAAACGTCGCTTCATGTTCATTCGGATTGAACACCTCACCGGCAGGATCAAACCGCTCTAGTCCATGGTTCTTTAGCGTCTGCATAAGGATCTTCTCTGTCATGCGCAGACCGTCGTGTAGGTTGACAAGCTCCTGGAGGTGTTCAGATTTTTGGGCCTCGGACAATCTCGACTCGGGGACCATAGCGAGGGCGCGGTCGAAGTTGTCGACGCTGTCAACGAGGTCCTTGGCGAATTTTTGAATCGCAAAGTCCCGTGCGGCTTTCATGTCACGCGTGGTGCGGTCCTGCAGGTTGCGGAAGTCGGCGACAGAGCGGAGGTATTTGTCCTGTCCATTGTTAACTTCCGAAAAAATGGGGGAGAAGGGGGGTAAACAAACCTTCCAGTCGCGGATCTCGGTGTCTTTAGCCTCTAATTGCTTGCGCAGCGTAGCCTCAACGCTTTCTTCTGTAGCGGCATCACTGTTGCCATTAGGCTTCTGATCATCCTTTTTGGTCTCGGATGCTTGGTCGCTGTACCAGCGCGATTGGGTTGGTTGTTGTCGGGTTTGTTGTATTTGTTGTTGTTGTCGTAGTAGGGAGGCTGCTATCGGTGCCCGGAAGACCTGCGTTCTGGAAGACGTTTGCCTTGTGGCGGCGAGGAGCGCTCGGGAAGACGTGGTGAGGGATTGTCTTAACATCTTGTCGGTTTGGGTAGAATATCTGCCGATGGGTCTGTTCCGTATCGAAAGGTTTATAGACGTGTGCTGCGTAGCGTCACAGTTGTTATACTTCAGATTTTTTTATGAATCAACTCTAGGCTCTCAATTAGGGACCTGGCATTGATTAGGCTGCTGCAAAAATTTTGGCGGATCAATTGACGGCCCGCCTGACTTTTACGTACATCTACCGATTGCCTGCAGCTGGCCAAGGGTTGGTACGACAGTGCATATGCACTGGGCCCCAAGACTTCAGCCGCTTGCAGGCGAGCAATCGGGTGGTGGCGGCGCGCGGCTCACAGAGCATCTTCATCTCATGTCAAAGCAGGAGCCGAATTTTGAAGCTTAGCTTCCACACAGCAACACACAATTGCACAATTTGCATTCGCCCCAGCGCATTCCCACCATCAAGCGAGATCTTGAAACCCGAACCCGAAATCGCCGCCGAACAAAAAGAAGCTTGCGATCCCACCTGGCAAAAGATGGATTACGATCCCATGGCCATGGACGAGGCCGAGGCCCTTGGTCCCGTCATCAAGATCTCACAGGTTGGTTTCTTTGTGGCGCAATCCGAATCCGCTCGTCCGCCTGCCCGCCGCTGACCCTATTCTTGCCAGGCCGACCCGGTGCGCGTCAAGTTCGAACTTTCCAACACTGATATCTCGTTTGCCAACTCCCTGCGGCGTGTTATGCTCGCCGAGATCCCCACAATCGCTATCGATTTGGTCCAGATCGAAGAGAATAGCTCCGTACTGGCTGACGAGTTCATCGCCCACCGTCTGGGCTTGGTCCCACTCAATGCTGAAGGCGTCGAGCATCTCAACTACTCTCGCGACTGCGACTGCGAGGAGCATTGCGAGCGGTGTTCTGTGACCCTGACTCTTCACGCCAAGTGCACTGGCTCGAGCGGCGACGACAACATGTCGGTCGTGGCCCGTGATCTGATCCCGACTGGCGACCGCATAAACCAGGTCATCGGCGCGCCTGTGATTACCGACCCGGACGGCAACGGTCCACTCCTTCTCAAGCTGAGGCCTGGACAGGAGATCAAGCTCACATGTATTGCCAAAAAGGGCATTGCAAAGGAGCACGCCAAGTGGGCACCCTCTTCTGCGATTGGATTCGAGTATGACCCCCACAACAAGCTCCACCACCTAGACCTGTGGTACGAACAGGACGCTAAAGAAGAATGGTAAGCAAGTACGCGGTAAGCTTGTTACACTGCACCTTTCCTGACCTCATGCAGGCCGCCGAGCGAGTATGCCGACTGGGAAGAGCCCCCGCAGGAGGGTGAACCCTTTGATTACGACGCAGTGCCGAATCGCTTCTACTTCAACGTTGAGTCGGCGGGCCCACTACCACCCGATACGATCGTCGGTGAGGGCATCAAGGTGCTACAGCTGAAGCTCGCTGAGCTCGTCAGAGAACTGAGCGACGGCGACGAGGGCGCGAATGGTGGCTACGACGGGCCTCGAAGCCCGGACGCCGAGTGGGGGCAGGAGCAAGGGTATACCACCCCCTACGGCAATGGGGGCAATCAGAGCACATGGGGGGGCGCTGGCGGAGGCACAACACCCTACGGGCAAACCCCGTATGGCGGATCTGGTGGTGGATGGTCATGATGCTCGAGATACCTGGGGGGGGGGAGGTGGCAGAAACGGCTAGTTGCACGGCTTCTGAGTGTTTCTCCAGGGCAGCTACTCACATTGTGTAGTTTACTGCTGCGTCTGTGATAAGTTGCGTCAGGACACATAGATGCTCTTGGTGTCTACCATCCCAGCAGCGGGAGGGAGGGCGGTGGTTTCGCTATCTTTACAATTTGCGTTCCTGCACAACAAACTGCGTACGTATAGGAGATCGGGGGGTGGAATACCTTGGGAGTTCAGGGTGGGGTGGGAAAGGAGTGGCTTTCAGGTTCCAGGTTTTGCTTTTGCTGCAGTTTTATAGTCTATGAACAAGGGCAGAAGCGGCTCACGTCAGTGCAGACGTGTTTGGCCGCATTACGGTTATAGAGAAAACAAAATGGACGATCTGCCGACCTGTTTGGCTGTCGGTCTGCAACATTTCCTTTTCTTTGGTCTTCGTTTTCATTTGTTTTGGACATCAGAGCCTGACCGACGCTCCCGGAATGAGCGGAAACTTTACTCGGAAAGGAGATCGTTCGCAGGGCGCGAGCTGCGCGAGTTTCTATTGGACTCACATACATAATGTGCATAGTAGATTTACAGAACATGCGTGAGATATGGAGTCTCATTTATTGATCTGTGCACCAGAGCCATGATGTCGATTTATCCGAACCGACGCAGGGCAGGCAAGAAATTACTGCCGCCGCGAGCCTGCTATCCCATGTTGGCCCTATGTCTAGCATGTAGGCATGCATGCTGGGTATGTATACTGAATGCAAACTTTCTGTACGCCCCCTGACAAGCCGTCAACTCGACTTGTCCGTAATAGCCTCGGCCTCTATGACTCTATCGAATTACCGTGTATGCTTTCCTTTCCGTTACGCCTCCTTGGTTCGCTGCCCAAGTCGTTTATCGTAGTCATCATTGTTGCTGTTCCCCCCCGCACCCCTTTCTATAGGAAGATGGTAATTAGTTGTCTAGGCTTTTGATCTGCCGGTAGACCTTGCGATGAGATTCTAGAAAGAGAAAAGTACAGATGGTTTGCCTGTCATAAGATATTAGCCACTGGATCAGAGAAAGTGAAACGAGGTTGCCTACGGTCCAAGTCGCAAAAAGCTCGGTACCCAGCCCTTGAACATCCAACGCAAGCCCTCAGCTGCGTAGATGTCCCCAAGAAGCTTAAATAGGCCGCTCGTCCCTTGAGCCGTCATGATGCGCGTCTTGACAACGTCAATCGGGCTGGTGACGGTAGCCGCCACAATTCCCGCCAAGAACGATGCTGTAAAGTGGGTACCCATGTTGTCTTCCATGGGTGTCTTCTGTATCAGTGTCCGCTTGAACACATCGTAGCTCGCGAGTTGGCTGGCCGTCATAGCAGCGGCACGCATCGCATTAGGCCCTACACCGCGGAACCATGAGACCACGCCCTCCTCACGCGCCATGCGCACTAATCCGTCCACGGCATGCGCGTAGTTGCGCCTTTGTGAGGGAGGGAGCGATGCGTCATGCTGCATGCGTACATTGAGAACATCGGCTGGGTTTCCTGCAAACCCACCAATGAAGCCAGACGTCGAGGCCATGGCGACGAGGAGCGTAAAAGACGGCGGTTTTCTCTTGGTACCGTCGCGGGAATCGGTGGCAGGGGCGAAGCGTGACTTGAGTTCCTCGTAGATGCCGAATCGGGTCGTCGAGTATGTAATCTGCCGTAGAAGTGAGGCCGAGAGGCCGCTGTACAGGCCACGGAGGCCGTCGTGCTTGACGATGTGGACAAAGGTGCCGCTCATGGATTTTGGCATGTCGCCGGCTCGGGTTTGGAGGCGCACCTTGACTGTTCGGCAATTTTCAGCTTCTCTTGTCCTCATCAATACTTGGGGGGTCATCGACATACCGAGATCGAGGGGGTGAGTGACACAGGCGGCCATGCTGCTGGCGCTTCCACCGAACCAGAAGGGGTAGTGTATTTGCACTGGCCTGCTCTGATTATCCTGCGAGGCCGACGCTCCCTTACGGGATAGCGCCTTCATTGCAGCAACCGCAGCGCCAGATTGGTCCGCCGCGGACACTGGCTGTTGATGATGTGATGCCTGCATTCTGGCGACTCGTCTTGCTATAAGAACATTCCGTTGAAGCCAACGATGGAAAGTGAGGCGCAGAAATTCAACCCGAAAAAAAAGGAAAAGGGGGAGAGCGGAAAAAGCCGGGTTATATTTGCCAATCCATCAATTCGGCGCTATGCACTCACGAGAGCTTATCTTCAAATAAAAAAAAGGTGAAGACTCAAGCTTGAACCTGAAACTGTGGATGAGATGGGATGACGAAGGTCCGAACGACCAGATAAGGATTTTTCGCGCGGTTATCAGAGCCCGGCCTCGGGGCTGCCAAGACTGGCGCGATTGATTTTTTTGGACCCGTTGCCGCGAGCAAAGACCGAGCCAAACGATGTCATCGTGCAGCAAGGGGACCCTTGCTAAACGTCACCCAAGACCACAGGGGTTTGGCTTGGCTTGGGGAACCGCACCAGGGAGATCCCGACTTGTCGGAAGAAGTCAAAATAAAATTCTGGGGAACAGCCGATAGTCAAGCTCATTTCGTCCGAGGTCCCCATACCATCGACCCGCCGGCAACGACAAACCGCTTGGGAGAGAACCTTGTTTTCTCGCCGTTCGTGTTGGAGTCATAAGACTTTGTTTGCGCGGGCTCCAGTGCCCTGCCTTGCGACGTCGCCGATAATGGGTGTGTCAGGTGGTCGGCGAACCCTTATGGTCAGCCTCTTGTGGCGGGCGGGAACTCACTCACCTAGCTGCGCACATGTCACAGCCCGATTCCGGAGGATAGCAGCATACTCTTCAAGTTTGTCAACCTGGGAATTGTCTGGTCTGGCGTTACTGATGATGCGGCCACAAAGGTGCACCAAATCCCGTTTCCCCCGCGAGAACACATCAGCAGAACAACCCCACTTCGATATCATCAAAACAACAAAACAAGACACCACCAATCGTTACAATAAACGGTAAAACATATCCGACCGACTCCTGGTACAATGTCCCCACCAACGTCCTCGCCTCTACGAGTCGCAAGCTCCACCTCCGAAAGGATCACCCTGTGTTCATTACCCGACAAATTCTTGAATCTAAGTTTCCCCGGCCGACGTACCGCTATCATAACGACTTCGACCCCGTAGTCTCTACCCATGAGAACTTTGACTCTCTGGGCTTTTCCCCTGACCACCCGGGTCGTAGCCGCTCCGACACGTATTACATCAACCGCGAGACTCTGTTGCGGACACACACAAGCGCCCACGAGGCGGCTCTCTTCGGCGCCAGTGCCAGCGATGGCTATCTGATCAGCGCCGATGTCTATAGACGGGACGAGGTCGACCGCAGCCACTACCCGGTCTTTCACCAGATGGAAGGCGCGCGCGTGTGGGATCGCAACAAGGTGCCCCATGGCGACATTGTTGCTGCTGTCTACGCCGACCTCGCAAGTTTGCCCACCCACAATGTCAAGGTCGAGGATTCCAACCCGCCTCATCACCCGGAGCGCAATCCTTTGCAGTCGGGGCATCACTCTCCTGCAGAGGCAGAGGCCATTGCCGCACATCTCAAGCGGTCGCTCGAGTTGATGGTGGTCGAAATCTTCACGCGCGCGAAGGCAGCGGCAGCGAAGCAGGACCCCAACTATGTTGATGAGCCACTGCGGGTGCGTTGGGTGGAGGCTTACTTCCCCTTTACCAGCCCATCGTGGGAACTCGAGGTGTACTACGCTGGTGATTGGCTCGAGGTACTGGGCTGTGGTGTCAGCAAACAGGACCTTCTGATCAACGCCGGCGTACCCTCGCAGATGGGTTGGGCTTTCGGTATTGGTTTGGAACGCATCGCCATGTTGCTGTTCCAGATTCCCGACATCCGGCTGTTCTGGTCACAGGACGAGCGCTTCCTGAGCCAGTTTACAGGCGTGTCAGACAACCTGGATCTCCTGAAGCGCTTCGTGCCCTTCTCCAAATACCCGGCCTGCTACAAGGACGTATCTTTTTGGCTGCGCTCTTCGTCAGCCGCTGGAGGCAACACAGGCACTGCTAATGTCCATGACTTCCATGAGAACGACGTCATGGAGATCATCCGCAACATTGCAGGCGACGTTGTCGAGGATGTCAAACTGACGGATCAGTTCACCCACCCCAGGACGGGCAGACGGAGCATGTGCTACCGCATCAACTACCGCAGTTTGGAACGGACACTCACCCACACCGAGACCAACGAGCTCCATAATCGGGTTACGGCTGCGCTGGTCGAGAGGCTGGGGGTTGAGATCCGCTGACCCTCCCGTTTCTCCTTCTCCCGCATCTATCGTGCCATAGCCATAGTGTAGATGAAGAAAATCCTGTACTATATTGTAACCTATCATTACTTCGTTGCACAAGTCCCAACAACCCCCGACCGGGATGATTTGAACCGAACGCAACGAGGGGGTGGCTTCGCTCCAATATCTTGCATTTGTCTGCCGCCCAGTCTAACAACCAGGCTGTTATGGTAGTATCGAAAACCTTTCAACTTTTGTCACGTTCGGTTTACCCCCTTTCCAGATTTTGGGCAAGAAATACCAAGGGCAAGTGGAGAGCGGGTCTAAAACTCTGGAGCCCAGGGACGCGAATGCGGCTCCGCCACCATTGGTGAGACAGCCCACGACACCCAAGCGACGAGTTATGCACAAATGGAGTTACGCCTTTTCAAACCACAACTTTGTGATCTGTGATCTGTTACTGCCATGCACCGCACTTTTGGAACAGGTGAGGATTCCCGCCAATGCGGAAAGGCAGATTGCAGACTATCAGCGTGCTGCACCCACGCCCATCCTTGCGGTGGCGGATGGCGTAGGTTTGTGAACCTTGATGGATAATCTCAACGCCACGGGGCAAAAAGCGACGAACCTGTTGCTCTGCACTTTCGCCAACCCCACGCTGCATTTTGGGCTTTCTTTGCACCACAGTGCTCGATCGGCGACTGTTGGCCCGGACCATAAAACCGGGAATAGGAAGTCATGCCCCCGGGGCCGAGGCCCTGGGAATGCAAAAGTTAAGAAGTGTCGATTCTTCATAGTATCCGTAAACCCGAGCAGGGACAAAGAAAACAGGGGCAAATTGCCTTGGCGAAATCCCCTCCGTGAGGCTGTGTAAATCGCTGCTGTTGTAGTTTAGGGTGTGATGCTCCCGTCGTTGCCGGAAGGAGGATTGACGCAAGGTTGGATCAGTGGGAGTCCGAGTAGGCTGTCCTTGGTGCAAGGTGTTTACTGCGCGTTGTCTCGATATGGCAGGTCGTGATGACAACAAATCCGATCGACTTTGGATTGCACTGGTGTGAAAGGCATTGTGCGTACGGCAAGGGACGGCTCAAATTTTCTCAGATAAGGTGATATTGGTATTCTTCATGGCATCTTTGGTGCCGTAGTGGATTTAAAATTTTTGTTGAGATTGAAAAATGAGGCTGTGTACGAAATGTCAGCCATTTCATATCATCGGTGGGTTTTCGCTCCGTGATAGGATCATCGACAGCGGCAAGACTTAGTGCGAGCAAAGACTGGAGAAAAAGTTCGGGTCGTTCCTTCGTAGTCTGGAAAGCTCGACTGCTTGGTGTGTCAGGTGGCACAGAGAGAACGTGAATGATCTATTCTCGCCGCAACAGGAGAGAGCTATGTTCCATGGCGGCGATTCTAGTGTGTGTCAGTGATCAATGACTGATAATGGGGCGCTAGTTGCGATGTTTGGGTAGCCGCGTAACACTCCCCAGCATCACCGCATCTTTGCCATTGCGCGGTCACAAAAAAAACCGGAATGGCTGGGCAACTCCGCATCCGATGTCGAGAGGATGCGCCTAGTGCGTCAATAAAACCTTCAGCAGGGCTAACGAGGTAATCAAGCAAGCCGGAAGCGAGGACAACAACACGAAGCCCTGCTCAGGGTAGATTGTAAGAGTGAGGGCGAGGAGGCGCTGCCGACACGTTGCCGGCGGACCTGTTCTTGGCCCCGACGGAAGAGGCCCGGCATTGCGATGAGTCCGTCTCGCAACAAGGCGGAGGCCCTGAGAGACTAGATTCTCAGTGGCGTGACAGGGTATGATAGCGGGGTCTTGACGTTTCTCGGCGGGAGATCCACGCAGCCACTGGGGGAGGGCTCCTGTGAGCCTTCGGGGTTTGCAGGCGAGTGTTTTGGGGCTTGGAACGGAGAGAAACTCCATTGTCACGGCCAGAACGTGCGCAGAGGCTGTGCAAGACCCCACGACTGCCAGCGGGAGCCAATCATGGCAGGTACCTCTCGGCGCTGGAACAAGAAGTTCGCCCCAATTTTCCCATCCCGTGGGTGTCTTGGCCCTGTGGCCCTCAATCAATGGGCTGCGCAATAGGAAGCTGCAGTGGCGACCAGAAGAACCTGGAAGAGCTGGGAAGCGGGGAACACAGGTTGGACTTGACAGGGCAGGTGGCAGCGCAAAGTCGCCAGCAAGCCGTTGGAAATGCCAAGATGTGCAACAAAGAGAGCAACAAGAAATTGCCTCTGCAGGCTGAGCTTGAGGTGGACATCATCGTGTTGACGGCCCCAGCGCGACTCAGCCATCCAACTGGGTCACTAAAGCCACGGTTTAGCGCTGCTGGCTTTTCAAACAGGCCCGTGATCGACAAGGCCGCCTTCTGTTTCACTGCATTCTGCACCTCTTCAAGGCCGCACCACCACCCTCGCTATAAATCCACCCACCTTCCACATCCGTTCCCTTCAACCCCAAACAATCTCTCAAGGCAACAAAACGTCAACATTCAACAACAGAACTTAACAATCCGCTTGCCAACCTTCAGCAACTGCGCACCTTTATAAATTTCCTGTCGACGGATTCACCAACAACACCATCACCGCAATGGACCCAGAAACCTCAAGGTCATCGGCGCCTTCGCGCAGCCCATCGGGCCGGTCGTCCAAGAAAGTGTCGCTTAGTCTCGACCTCTCTGCGATCCCACCGCTGGTGCAGCCGACCCCGCCATCGAACACGCTCATCATCACCAACCTCCAGTCAGCCGACATCTTCCGGCCCGATAACCTGCAGATGATCCGCGACCTGGTGTCCAAGACGGCGTCGATCCACGCTTGGTCACCGCTCAAGTCGTTGAAGCGTATCGTGGTGTCCTTTTTCGACGAGCAGTCCGCTATTGCCGTACGCTCGGTATGGGACGGTGAGGCGATCATGGGCGACCGCTGCCGCGTCTACTTTGGGGCCCCGACACCCATCTCGACGCAGGCCAGCCGGCTCAACTTGCCCGACGCTGGCAAGCTCTTCTTCATCAGCCCGCCGCCGAGCCCGCCTCACGGATGGGAGGTCAAAATGGAGGACGCTCCCAACAAGATGGTGCATGCCGAGGATTTGGCTGAGGCACTTGCTAAGCTGCGGCACAACCCCACGGCTTTTCCTGCTGCTGACGCATCGCCCATCTCGCCTACTGACAGCAAGGTGGAGGGGGGCTTTGCCAGCAGGCAACGAAGCCGGAGCTCGACGCTTATCTTCCAACCCCAGGCCGAGGATGACCTGCCGTGCGTCACGGTTGACGACATGACGGATGAGCCACTGCCACTCGAGATGAGCCCGCTTCCCATCTCGCCTGAGCCCAAGCCGATTATGGCCCACACAGCACGCCCACCTATCGAACTCATGCACGAATCATGATCGTCCTGAAGGTTTCGGTGGCTCCCCTGTATTTTTATCTAGCTGTTTTCCTACGGAGTTGGGCGGTTCTGGACGGCTGGCGTTCGGTGATCTTATTGGGCAGAGGCGAGATGGAGCGAGACCGGAGTCTGTGTGTCTTTCCCTATCACAGCATTTGGGTTGTAGGCATGAAGGCGTAGTGCTATTAATGTGTGTGTCATTCAACCCGCAAGGGGAAGAACCATGGTGTCTAGACTCGATAGAGAGGCCTAGACTGTAGATATGTTCCTGATCCAGATGTGGATTGGAATCGCATTGAGGAATTAGAACGAGTACAGTATTCAGAACTATTCGGGCCCTCCTCTTATCCATCCACTCTATCGCCGACTGTTTTCATCCTCTATGGGACTCGGAATCTCGAAACTGACCACGGCACGGTTACATATCCGACAACAGCTTCCCCCGTTTGACGGACCCCCGGTCTGGGCCGTGTCCCAAGGGCCGTTGTCCATACCCGTCGCGTTATTCCCTCCCCGCGTTTCATAGCGTAACAACGCCGAGCCTGGGCCCAGATTCTGATTCAGATCAGACTCCACTACCGGTACCCCAGATGGGATCAGAGGGAGGTTTGGTGATCTGGCAAAATATACCATTTCCTCTTACCTACGTTGAAGCTAGTCTAGCTCGAGCCAATGACAGAACTTGATGAGCCCCAGCGCCACAACCTCGTCAGTATCGAACCGTCCGACTAACGACCCCCGCGAGAAAGGAGGTAAAACCACCAATAAATAGCGCGGATGCTAGCACCGCATAGTGGTTCCGCCGCTTGACGCGGTTGGAAAAGATCCCGTTAAGCCCATGGTGATATTCTCGTCCCTCACTTAGCGCTTTACACTATTTGCGTTTTTGCTCGTGTCTGTCATCATCTCCATCCCTTTTACCCCCATCTCCGCCTCCATCTTCATCCTCAAAGGAGAGGATGACCCCGATGGCTGACCCGACCGCTAATCCTCCGGCCCAAGCCACATCCCAAAGTTCGCCTCCCTACCCGCCAGCCGTACCGCCATCTCCTTCAGTGTATATCTTAGCCGGGCAATAGCGCTCATCCCACGCGGGTACACACCTCCGCACGTAACATAGCGTTATAAAGAAGAGACATTGGCCTGCTACCAAGATGATGAAATCGACGGGGATCCATAAATACCCAGGAGGTTAGAGAGGGCTGCCCCATTGAGCCAGAGGGCCTCGGCGCGGAGAAAGAGTGCAGAGTCGTGAATGAGAGAGAGGTTGGTTAGTTAGGGAGGTGATAATGTTATTCGCGAGGCTCGATGTGGGCGAGGGGTTGATCTCGCTAAGGACGAGGGACTCCAGGGTGGCTTTGGCAAGGGACTAGTGAGGAAGGAGGTAGGTGACCCGATGAGGTGGGAGAGGTAACGCCAGAGAGCGAGGTAGTCGGCTTTTTCATCTAGTCGCAGGAAGTTGCCTTGATGAGGGAGGCTAGCCCGAATGGGCGCGGCGGAGAAGGACAAGACAGTGTCAAGGGAGTCGAGGTCGGAGATGAGGCGGCCGAGGGCGCAGGATGAGTAGGTAGTATGCAGGGCTAGACGAGGAGAGATCGAGGATGTGGCGTCGTACAGAAGCGTGTAGGAAGCGCACGCACAGAGTAAAGAACAAGCCCGATCCACCGAGCTGCGGGGAGGAAAGGAAGTATGTAGCGGATGGGAGGTTTCCAGTAGGCGGTGGCGTGCAACCTAGACGCCGAACCCACCGGCAGGGAAGAGGGTTTTCGCAATGTGGTGAGAGCCCATGCCACTGAGAAAAGAGCAGAAGATGAGCGAAAGTATGAAGGGCCCGACGTGGCGGCAGGAGACCTTCTACCATCGTGAGATTTGTTCCCAGTCAACCTAGGGAGGAATGGTCTCGACATCTGGCAGGAGATGCTGGAGGGTTGGGTCGCGGCCTAGTCTCCGGGTACTGCGGTTGACTTCATACCTAGATACCTATAAAGGAGAATCACACACATGGATAAGAACACACATTGTAGCAGTATCATGATTCTCAAAGAGGGACCATGTCCCAGCTATTCCTCAGAATGCGGCAGACTATGTTTTTGTGACGTGTGAGAGCCTTTATCCTGCGTCGATGGCGAGTTGACAGGCAAGGGAGTTATACCGCTGCAATGGATGGGAGCTTTTTTCAACCTTTAAAAAGCCGAATTTATCTGCCAGGAGAAAATGTGAAGGACAGCAGATTTGACAGGATTTCCTTCTCAGCAGAGGCAATCCAAGCTCCGATGTGCCTTCCTCTCTTCCCCCTGCCCGAATCCAGTGGTCGAATAGCAATGACTTCTGCAACTAGAAACACATCTCTCATAAGAATTGGATGGTGTAATCTTCATCAATCCTAAATGTTTGGTATGCCGCAGCAGCGATCATTGAAGATTCGAATCCTAGATAGATGCCCTCAAGATGAATGGCCGCGATCACGTGACAGAGTGTTCCTCCCAAGGGCCGCGCTAACTAACGCCTCACGGAGGAAATTTCCAGTTTTTGTAGCACCTCAATCTCCTTAGCCAGTACTCATCGCCCGTCATCAATTCCAACTTTGACGGCTGGGACTGCGCATCCTGCCACTATGAATTGCTCTTGTAGGATAACGGCGCTGCGCATCTTTGTTCGAACGATCGCGCAGGGCCAAATCCCTTCCGTCACCACTGCGAGTTCTTTTGCGCAAGCCACCGCCTCATTCGGAGGACGTCGCCCTTCCCAACTGACCGCCGTATTCCCCGTGTCAGAATGTCAGCCTTTCCACACGACACGTGCCAACTGGGGCCAGGCTTCTCCTGATGCACAAACGCCGAATGCAAACGAATCGGCTGCATCAATGAACTTGACAACGTTAGAGCCAACGAGCCAAGATGGCGCAAAAACTTCATCAGCACCGACATGGGCAGATCTCAGAAAGAAGGCTCTTGCTAAGACGAAGACAAATAAACGGGCGAGGTCTAAGGAAGGAAAGACGACCGATGATCAAGACGATGAACTCGCCCAGGCGCTTCAGGGGAGGCGGAAACCATCACTGATTGAACGGATAGCCGAGGAACATGATGAGGGCCGAGATACTGAGAATTGGAAAGTTCAGAAAGTAGCGCTTAAAGGAAAGTTCCCCGAGGGGTGGCAACCCCGAAAGAAACTATCTCCAGACGCTCTTGCCGGCATTAGAGCTCTTCACGCAGAGTTCCCGAAGGAGTACACCACTGAGGTGCTAGCAGATAAGTTTGAAGTATCCCCAGAGGCAATTCGCAGAATCCTCAGAAGCAAGTGGACCCCCTCTCCTGAAGAGGAGATTGAACGCCAGGAAAGATGGTTCAGGAGGGGTAAGAGTGTCTGGAGTCGTTGGGCCGAAATGGGTGTCAAGCCACCGAGGAGGTGGCGAGCAGAGGGCATCGTTCGGGATCCCATCTGGCATCAGAAAAAGTCCGACGAGACTGAAGCCAAGAAGGCTCGGGCTCGGGCACACAACCTTCTCTCTGAGACGGTGATCTGAGCAAGTGGGTGACGAGTTGTGTACTTGTCACTCATTCTAACCAACCGTTACGCGGTAATTCTTTTGTAGAGATGGATAGACTGTAAGATATTGAAACCAACAGAACGAGTCGCGATTGCTGAGAAGCAGACCCAACTCGTTGCCACATCTGGGTTGCGACGTGGTCCCTTGTCGAGTCAGTGTGACACGGTACAGAGCACCGCTGTTCCCAGGCACGTATTCCCTGGGTTACCGAGGGTAATCATTGTCCTTATCAAAGTGAGAAAATCATGCAAGCACTCATCGTGCTGAACACCTCAGGTTGAACCTGTTTTCTTGACACGCGCTCGGAAAATACCTCCAGGCTACAGTAGTACCTCTGTAAGGCTTGCTGGTGCGCATTCAGCCCTGACCACCAACAAGGATCCCGCTCATCTCCCAAGTACGCGCTAATGCAGTGGACCGTGGCCCGTCACAAACGGGCAACCGCATTTAATATCGTGGGGGTCGGATGTCAGCCTGAAGCAAATGGCTTTGCTGCGCGACAAGTGCGTATTTGTAGTATTTTTGTAGCAGCATCGGGAGCAAGAAGAGAAGGTTGCTCAAAGTAAACAGCAGTACGGATAGAATGACACCGTTCTACGCGCTTAAATAGTGATTGGCAGAAAGCCGTCAGCAGATGCCCGATTCAGCAAGTTGGCGCACAGACCAGTGACAGCCGCTCACTGCCCACACCGCTTAGTCTCTTTCAGCAGGAGCACGAGCCACCTCCTGGCCTTCCCCGGTCAACCAAGAGAGCCAAGCCGACCCTTGTTTACCGGACCAACTTTGCCCAAGCTCCCCAGAGAGACGGAGGAGGGCTCGGCGAGGCGTGCAGCAGGCATCTCGAGGTGAGCACCAGCCCTGGGCTTTTTCCTCCTGTATCCTCCTCTCCAGAGTCTTGCCATCGCGTGTCGATGATCTCAATCCAATGTCCTGCATCGCGCAGTGGGCCTAATTGAACGCCAACTCGGGACAATTGACTTGTCTCGCAGTGCCTTCTTGTCACTGTAAGCTAGCCTCGGTGCTTGCATCATCCTGACCCGTCCAACAAAGTTTGTCCAAGGTTACTGACACAAACTCAACGTCGACCGTCTGCAGCGTTAATTCGACGAAACCCGTCAACCATCAGCCATAGTTTTATTTTTTTCGGCCTTCGTTCCTTTCAGGCCTTGGTCCGTCATAACCAACGCATCTACATCTGCAGCGGCACCACACCGCTTTTGACCCGCCACTCTACTTCACACCTTCGTTGCCCTTGGGCCATAACCCAGTCCCCGATCGTATTCTTCCCTTCGACTCGCGCCGGATGCCAGAACGCCACTTTTGAGCGTCTGCACCCGCCCTGTCCGCTTTCTCGCCAGCCAATGGGTATTAGGAGAAATGGCATCCACTCCCTCGAACCGGCTTAAACTCACGCCATCCAACTCTCCTTTCTTGTCCCGCCCATCTCGATCCCCAATTCGATCCCGCGTACTCTACGACACTTGCCTCTCGCTCAAGAGAGTCATCGGTACCACTTGCAGCTCTCCGACTGGGTTTGATGCTGTCCACTCCTCGTTCGCCTACATTGCTGGCGGCGCTGTCGTTGTCGTTGATGTTTCGGGTGAGGTTTACTCGCAACGTTTCTACCGAGCACGACCATCTGCTGTGCCTGTGTACGCTGTCTCACCTGTGACACATGCTTCCTCAACTCCCAACTCTACACCAAAGGCGAACGACAGCAGGAACCGAGCGGCTGCCTCCCCTCGAGACTCACTCTATGGTACATTAGATTGGGCCGACAGCCCAACCTCAAAGACCTGGACGAGCCGCGAGCGCATCAAAGCCGCGACATGTCTTGCCCTCAGCCGTGATGGGCGATATCTCGCTGTGGGAGAGACGGGTTACGCCCCACGGGTCCTCATTTTTAGTCTTCAGGAGACATCGTCCGATATTCCCCTCGTATCGATAAGTGAGCACACGTTCGGTGTCAAGGCTGTCGCGTGGTCCCCCGATACCAAATACCTGGCATCTCTCGGAACGGCGAATGACGGTTTTCTTTTTATGTGGAAGATAGATCCGCGAACTGGCGCTGCCAAACTCTTTCAGCAAAATCGGTGCACCTCATTCGTCAAGGGGATGGTATGGATGGGGAACAATCTCATCACTTTGGGCGTCCGTCACGTCAAGGTTTGGAGGGTGGATGAGGGGGCATCCGTCTCGCCAACCAAGCAAAAGTTCGCCGGGGACGGCTCCTTTCCTGCCCCACAACCAGCGCAAAAGACGCTCCCCGGGAGGAACATTTTGCTTGGGAATATGCTAGACGCAACGTTCTGTTGTGCTATGGCTGTTGGCGAAGACAAGGCGATAATCTGCTCTGAAACGGGCAATGTCTGCCTCTTGGATGATTCCAATAAGCAAATGAAACTGGACAAGATCCTGGACATTGGTTTTCGCATAAATTGCATTTCCAGCAGGAACGATGAGGTGTGCATCGGCGGCAAGGATGGCCAGTTTGCCGTCTTGAACCTCGAGAGCATCTTGAATGGTGCCCCGGACCCTACTATCCACAACCCTCAGCCCACCGACGGCCTCATCGCCATGGGGTTTTTAGCTGAGAACTTGGTGGCCATTGACACCAGGCGCTCGATTGATGTCTGGAGCCCAGATCACATTCCCGCAAGCTCCAAGCCAGACAGGAATCATATCCCAATTCCCGGACCTGGAGATCAAATTGTTGGTATTCAGCGTTTGTCGGAGAGGAATATACTAGAGGCGCATTTCTTCACTTGGTCTAGGGCTGGCAAAGTCAACGTCTGGGACATCGATGGGATGATTCGATCTACCTTCGACATTCCAATTGAACAGATTGATGCAGGGCTCGAATCGGATCCTGTGAATCAGGTGGTGGTGGTGAGAGCCACCGACGACGGGAGGCTCTTTGTGGCTGGAGACAAACTGGGGATGCTCAGGATTGTTGATGCCGCCACCAAGGAGTGCCTTTTGGAAACGAAAGCACACGCTTCCGACTGTCAAGACATCACAATTTACGAGAGCAAGACGAAGACGCTGGTTGCCTCGTGCGGTAGGGACCGTACAGTACAGCTGTTCTTCAAATCATTAACGGGCTCATTTGAGCATTTCCAAACACTCGAATTCAGCGCCAAGGTCGTCCAGATTATTATCCCATCGAATGACAAGATCCTGACATGCTCTCTCGACCGCACTCTTCAGGTCCACGACCTCGTGACAAAGGAGGGCGAGCCGGATGCCATGGCAGCCATTCCCCTCAAAGTCATTGCCCTGAGGGCATCGCCATCATCCATGGTCATAATGCCGGATGAAAAATCCGTTTTCGTATCTTTACTCGATCGGTCCATATGCCAGTTCGACTGCTACAGCGGACGGCTGCTTAGCTCGTTTAAATGCAACGACGAAAGTGGTCTCGACGCCGTGGTCCTAGAATCTTTGATGTATGGGCAGTTCGGCGCCGGCGACTTTACATTTCTTTTGGGTTTATCAAATACAGACAAATCTGTCAGAATTTATGACGCGCAGTCCGGTCTCTTTATGGACCGCGAATGGGGTCACACGGAAGCTATTAACGGTGTGACTATGATTGAGAGTGACGAGGCTGGGCGGAAGGTTGTCAGCGTAGGAGAGGACGGCACCATCATGATTTGGGCGCTGGATCTACAGGACACTCTCACTAATACGAGAGCCCGCGACCCATCCCCTGAAAAAGCCATCGCGCTGAACCTTAACCGGCCGCCGCTGAGGAGGGTGCTTTCCAAAGCGGAGCTGGCGGAATTCCAGCGGCCACCGTCGAATCAGGGCCGGCGGTCTCCCCCACGACCGGTTCAGAGGCGGCCCTCCAAATTTCAACTTAACACAACGGCATCCACACGCACACCTGGTCAGACGGAAAAGCAAACAAGCCCGTCAAGCGCCATCATGGAGGACACGCCATCGAGGCGCGTCTCATCAGGAGCCAACAGCGCTTCAGGAAGCCCACCTCCCGAGAGTCCCAAGAATCGTGCAAGGATATTCCGACGGCCCTCGCTTCCTGTTCTGAACACACCGACAGGTAGCATCACGTCTCGAAAAAAGTCGGGAAATAACCTCCGTGGAGGATACGGGTTTGGGAGTCTGAGCATGGCTACCGAGCAAACATGTCGCCAGCTTCGGACCTACCGGAAGAAGCTAGCATCTACCGAATCAATCAACAGCGACATTTTGTCCGAACTAGATGCAGAGCTACGTCTGACCGCGGCGGCTTTGGGAGAAAGGGCCATCAGAAGTCGAAGCAGTCGAGCAGGGTCAAGCCGTGGTAAGGCCGTCAGCGAGACAGTGCTGAGCGGCTTGCTGGACCAGTACAGCGAGAGGCTAGTCAGCTTGTTGGACGAGAAGCTTCGTTTGCGACTAAGCGAGGAGGAGAAGGATTCTCTGCTTAGGGAAAGACCGCGAACTGCTGGTGCCGGCTCGAGCGACAGCTCGGGTTCGGGAGCTCTGTGCGCGGAACCCGAATCGATATAACAAGCGGAATGGAAAAGGGTTACCCTGGAACCATAGAGCGAGAATGAGAGAATTGGCGAAGGAGAGTGTGGAGATGGTGTGGCGAGATACCCCTTCCTGTTTTTCCTTTTCTTGGTTTCACGGATATGTATTACTGATGGGTTGGTGCGACTTTCCTTATCTCTCTCGGGGCGCGGGTCAATTTTCTGCTGGGAGGGTATCTATCTTTTTTTGTCGAGGCGGGACGCCATTCCCTTGAAAGACAAGGGCGAATTACGGATTTAACTCTGGGTTTTCTCTGGGTTGGAGAAAATGGACGGCGTTGGGGTGGCATATGGCATGTCCGGTTGTTTTGTAAAAGACCTTGCCAGGAAAAAGCGAGATGATTGGGCCGATTGGGTCGACGCGGCTCTGGCAAATACAGACTTGTGAATTCCCAAACATGAATCTGGGGCTGAGTTGGCTTTGCTCTGTTGCTCTTGGTGTTCTCAGCTGTGTGGGTCGTATCCGGTCTATCCATAGAGAGCCAGCATGACTACTTACTAGACTGAGGATATGTCCAAGTAGGGAAAAGCGTCAGCGCTGCGGAATCTCCGGTATTCTCAAGGTCTCACCCTGACCCCGCCATCTCCCTGAACCTAGTCTCGTGTTGTCCTCGTAGCCCCTCCGTGACAGATCTGGCAGCCTATCCACCTGGTGCCAGGATACAACCGGTCCCATCCTTTACGCCAACGGGACAGCCAACTGCCGAAGAAGCCCAGACTGCGGAGTCTGCTCCATAAAAGAGAAGAAAAGGAAACATTTCCAGCAGTGGATAGAAGGTGAATAGAGAGAGAGAGCCGCAATACGACACGAACCTTTTGACACCAACCAAGCTCCCTAGACCTTGGGAAAGGCCCAATTAAATCAGTTTTGGTCAGAGTGTGACAATAATACTGTACGGAGACGGTGTCTCTCCTGTAAGGAAGGTTGCTAATGCGCCAATGTGAAATCCGAACGGTTCAAGCCAATCCGTCCGTCCGTCCGTCCGTCATTGGGTAAGTACGTAGGCCCAAAAAAAGGGGGGGGGGAGTTCAGTTTTGTTCCTGTCCCTGTCCCTTGTGATCTAACCTGACCTGGATACGTACGTATTCTGTTTTTGCTTTTCTAAAGGTGGGAATGGGGAGTGCCCGGGGTGTGTGTGTGTTTTTGGGCCCGGGGCAGGGGAGGGGTGGGAGAATGGTGAGTACCTACCTACCTATCTATCTATACCTTACGAGTGAGAATGATACCTATGTATTGGACTGTGGGAGAAGTGAGCAATCATGGGGAACGAAGAAGCTTGGAAGAGAATTTTACGGCTTATTCGCGTAAATACCTACCCGGGAAGCGTCATTAACTTAGATGGCCAGAGTGCTATATTCTAAGTCAGGAGTTCAAGTCCGCCGCGAGGTAGCTGATTGGCTTTTTGCTGGTCACTTCTTGTAAAAAGAAGCGCTCCCGTTCCTCTTAACCGTTACGGGACTGAGTTGGTCAATGGATCGTGTGAAGACACATGGCTACCACGAGGACCCTAAGTAGGTGAGGGAGGGATGTGCCGGCGCCCAGGTCGTGTTTTCTCGCCACCCGACGGTGTTTTGTTTTATTTTATTTTTATTTTATGTTCGCTTTTGTGTCTCCAGGCTCCAAGATAGACAAATGCATCGCCCCCATCGACTCCCGTCTGTTTGTTAGACTGTCTGCCCATGTACTGGAACACTCAGTCATCTATGTATCATGCCTATATAACCATATCCAACCCTAGTTTCCATCCTTGTTTTCCTTTTGTTGTCAAGCACACATAAGCTTTTAGAACACCATGAATACGCTCATACCCAGGCAATGACCTAGAACTGTTTTATGGCTGGGCTCTCATCAGCCAACCAGCTGGATCACAGCACGGTCAAACAACCAACCCCTCCTCCGCCTCATCTCTCTCTAGCCTCTCTAACCCGTTACATACAGCGCCATAAACACGAAGCGGAACCGCCACCTCGAAGCTTTCGCATATCAGATTCTCAGCTGCCACCAGCACCAGGCCACCCCTATCATCCCTGGACAACTCTTCCAGTAGGGGATGCCCAGTCTGTGGGTGAGGACTCCTTGGCCGAGGTGATTTCGTCCGATCACTTCCACGACCACCCTCGCTCTCGTCCCCCTCACTTCCCTCATCCCGCTCTTCCTGGCTGTCCTCACCCTCCACAACCGGGACAACAAACTCGATCCGTATCTTCCACTCGAGACTTACCCCGCTGGTGACAAATTCAGGCGTGGCCGTCGTTGGGATAGTCGGGCAGAACACCACTCGCCTCGCATACAGCGCAGCTTCGCTCGCACTAGCCAGCACCTTTCTGGTAACGCGGTGAACGCTCGCCTCACTTCGGAGGGCAAGACTCGCATCGACGCGTTCCGAGGTCTCGAGGCCAAAGTGCACGGCGTAGCAGGGTATCTCGCCTCCGCTGAAGTCGATAGCGAGAGTGACTACTTCGCCGAGGCGGTAGGCTGGCCGTGCTAGCATCACAACACCGACGCGGTGGCCGTTCCGGGCAATCTCAAAACGATTGGCGGACTGCTGGCCGGCGCGAATTAGGTTGGCGCGCATAATGGCCATGTCGATGGCTTCCTTTGCTGTTGTGAAGCTAGGAGAGTATGGGCTTTGTGGTGACATTGGGTCGTTCGAGTACGTTGATTGGCGGCGGGAAGGGGGAGCAGCACTAGGGCTAAGTAGGCTCCCGTGAGGGCCATCCTGAGGTCGGGCCAGGAGCTCATCGAGGTACGAGAGAAAGCTGTTTAGAGTAGCAGGAGGCCCCGGCCTATTCTCCTGACCGCTTTTTTCCTGGGTGTCTGGATTCTGACGGGAACGAGAATCGACGCTTCGAACGTGGGCTTGGTCCCGGAGGATAATATATGGCGACATAAGGTCATGACCTAGAATTTCGCCATGGCTGTTGACGCTTCCGAGTACCCGAAAGGGTACCTCGACCGACTTGACCTGCTGCTCTTTGGCACCGCCAGGCCTTTGCGTCCCAATCACGAGACTGTAAGATATCTTCACTACCTTGCCCCGATGTGTCGGGGGTAAGCCTTTTGGTAATTTGAACGAGTATTCGTATGTTTTCGACTCGCCTGGCGCAAGTTGCAAGTCGACGAAAAGGATAGACTGTGGTGTCGATAACAGCGGTACCGATTTTGAGCTCGCAATCCCCCTCATCTCTTTAATGGTGCTCAACTCGCCCCCTCCTAATATCTCACTGATGGAGCTGGTAATATTTCCCCACCCGAACCCCCTTAGAAGACCACTATCCCTCTTGGCCGTCTCAACGCCGATAACACCGCCTCCCTGGCCGCCAACAACAGCTTTTCGTTTCACCTGTTCAAAAGGTGCCAGGTTGACCAATGAACCATCCAGGACAAAGGATCCCTGAATCTGAGCATAGCCCATCATGAGCGCTTCCGGCAGCATCCTCGCCGCGTTTGACGTCGCCAGGCCTGACGTCCGCCTGTTATGTGGTTGTGACCGGGCCTGGGTGCGCAGCGGCTGCTGTGTGATGTACTCGGAGGCCAACGTCTCGGATGAGTTGTTACTCAACGAGTAAAACTCACCGCTACTTCGAGGTGTACCGGCAACGCTTGTCGTCGAAAGCACGCGTGCCGAGGGCGCGGCACTGTGCTCATTGATCGTCGGGACGGGATCTCTCGACCGAATCGGGAAGTTATGCACCTCGCTAGTGACGCTAGTTGGGCTCATGAGAGTGTCGTCGATGGTTTTGCTTGGGCCTACCGAGGCAGGAGACTCGGCCATGGGAAATCTGAAGTCAGGCATTGACGCGGGTCCGCTGAGAGGAGATAACCGCCCCGTTCCGAGGGCGGGCGTGGCGGGTGCAGTAGCGGTGCCCGAGAGGCGGCCACCAATGGATCGTTCGGGAGGGTATGAGGCATGGAACAATGGGGAGGACTGGGCCGAGGGTGGTTTTAGTGGATGGGTAGCTAGCGGCGCCGTGTTAGCAACCTTAGCCTGACACGTTTCTCAAGAGACAACTGACCGGAGCGCGGGCTAGAGAGGGGCAAGCCGCGGGGCACGATTTGCAAACTGGAAGCGCGGGCATGGCCCCTAATAGAGCGCTGCGTCTTGGTTGCGGTTGAGGAATCGCTCTTAGCATCATCGACGGTACTGACGGAACCGATAGAGACAATCGAGACGGAACGCTTATGTCCGCCGTTACGAGAGGATCTTACGGTGCCGAGGTTGGCCGGTGGAGACCAGGGGATGGACCCGGCGCGAGCGCGGGAGGCGGCCGAGGGGACGCTCAAGGAGAGGGTAGACCGGTGGCTTCGGGCAGCAGGCGGGGGCAAGAGACCGACATTGTTCTTTGCGCGGTCACGGGTAGCGGCCGGCGAGAGAGGGGAGGGTTGGCGGGGACGGCCATCGGCGCTGGATTGTCTCGAGGGGGACAACGAGGACGACGAGAGGGGTTGGAGTTTCGGAGGCAGGTTTGGTTGTGGGGGGCGGGCGACATTCCGAAAGGTGATTGTGCATTTGACGTCGTCGCCGGCGAAGACGATGTGGTCCTGCCAATGCACAAACACGCGTATGTTTGTCGACGAATTGGCCGAGAATCCGTCGGGCGACATGGTTACGCGCTCATCCGATGGCCGCGAGCTGCGCTGCTAGTGCGAAACATCTTGGGGCGCGTGTGGTGCGATGCGCAATCATGCAGCTGTAGTCGAGAGCCCATTCAACTGGTGATGGTCCGACCATCCCCCGACGTCAGCCGGGGACCTGTGCCAAGAACCTGAGGCAGTCAAGCAGTCTTGGCAGCCAACAGGGGGCGCGACCCTAACCCTATTTTACCCCTTTTTTTACGCCACTGACACCAACAACTCCCCGATCATGGAATCCACGCCTTCTATCTGGCAGCCGTGAGAACCCTCCGACAGCCCAAAAGCCTACCCACCAGGTCGTTTCTTCTGTTGCCAAAAGCTCGATGAGGAAAATTCAAAAGACCTCGATGAACGAGAATAGTGAAATGCTTCAATGTGGACTTTTGGGGCCTCGAATTTGAAAGCTAGGGCCCAAGTATTGGCCAGAGCTTGTAATGCCTCGCCAACGAGTAGGCAGCTGTTTGAATATTGCACAAACCTCCTGCTAGATGCCCATAAAGTCCCAAGCTACAATTTTTTCAAGGGCAGGATTGTGTTTCATTCCAAGTACTCTCCGCATGAAAGCTCAAATAGCCAAGCGGTAGGGGGGTAGTACTCAAGAGTCTAGAACCAGGAAGTGTACCCTAACTTTCCATGTCTCCCACCCAGGTCCCCTTCATCACCATGCATGCCACCTCGGCCGCCCTGGTCCTTGCCTCCTCCCTGGTGGTCCCTCCCTTGACCTCGGCCAGGCATCTTCCACCGACAGTCACGCGGCACACAATCTCCTTCTCAGCCTCATCGCCCTCGTTCTGTACCTCAACAACGTACTCAACCTTCTCGCTCACCGCCAGCCTTCCGAGTTCCTCCTTCGGGTGTACAATATGCACTCGGTCCGCAAGCAGTCTTTCCATCAGCGGCAGTATTCCCGCCCTCCGTACAATCGCCTTACACTCCTCCATATTGCCCGAGTCTACCCACACGGCGCCGAGGATGCTCTCGAAAACGTCCGAGTAAAACTTTTGCACCTGAAGTTTGGCCAAAAGAGCCCATGGGTAATGGCTTCCTGTCCTGAGCATCTTGATGATCTCGTCACGCATCATTTTGTGCCGTTTCTGCGTGGCTTGCTGAACAACGCCCATGTCCGGCGAGAGATGGCGCAGGAAGGACCACAGTGCATGCTTAACCATTACAGACTTCATCCGGACCTGAGTACCTTCCCTGTTCCTCACTTCTGTGGTGTCCTCATCGACGATCGGCTCGCCGGCGGCCGTGAGAACCTCGATCTCTGCCCGCTCTTCCTCAACCACCCACTCCATGACCAAGAAGCCAAGGATGTCAGCATTCACCAGAGCCGTCTTGAGCAGATGCATGTCCGAATTTTTGAGCCCAGGGGTATCAAAAAGAGCAGTAACGACCACGTAGTCGAGAAGAGCATCGCCCAGAAACTCGAGGCGATCAAGACAAGCAACAACACCGGGTACGTTGTACGAGCCATGGGTTAGAGCCTCCACAAGGAGCGACTTCTTCTTGAACGTGTAGCCAATGAGCTCTTCGACTCGCCGCATTGTAAGGGGTATTCCCATGTTGTCCGGTGCATTATTGAACAGGATCCGTCGGCAGTTGTCGATGCTTTGCCACTTCATTTTCTTGTCGGGGAGAAGCAGGGAAGTACAGGCCAGTGCCTTGTCCAGTCCCCCGTCGATATAAGAAATGCCAATGAGGGACTCGACCACGTCAGCCACTGTCTTGGTAGATAGTTTTCGCCGCTTCTTCATCTGGTCGATCGGGCTGATTTCGACCAGATCCTCAACATAGACCGGCTTCTGCACTGAATACATTTTTGTGATGATATATCTGTCGAGCCCAAACTCGGTAGCTGCTCGGAACAGCCGCGAGTTGGAAACAATCAGGTCCTTGTACCGAGAAAGACAGCCTTCCGGAAATATCAAGACTGGATGCAGAAGCCTCATCAGCGATAGCTCACAGTTATCACGGAGGGGAACAGCTCACATTTCGCTGACACGTTAATGGTCGTGTAGAATTTCAGAATCGAATCACCAAGGAATTCGACCCTTTCGTAATCAGTCGGCCCGCGGGCAGAGGTAGCGGTGATTGCCGTAAGTACCAGTGAGAGCTCACCAATATCAACGCTCTCCAGTGGGCCTCTCATCAGATCAGAAGCAACCATGTGAGTCTCCAAGGCATGAGCAATAGCCGGAATGAGCATTCCGACGTGCGCGTATACTGCGGGTATACTATCAGCCTTCACCAATTCCGCAGGGTGAATGCGATGGTACGGTCGAGCACGACTCTCTGACGCCTGTGTCGATGGCTCAATCGGGCGGAAGGATCCTATCCTCTTGGGCCAGTCTCGGACAACGACATAGGGGATATCGGCCGGGTTGGCCTCAGGCACCGAGACTGGCGGCTTCGGCTTATATAGCCGCCTAACCAACTCGAGTGGGGGTCGATTCGGCAGCCACTCCTGGTAAATGTATGGGTGGTTCGAATTCGTGAAGTCCCTGACGAGCTGGCCGCGCCCGGTGCCTTCCATCGACTCGGGGTCAAACTCCAGCGCCGAAATATCATCAAGACTGACATCTCGGCCAATCGAGATAACGCGAAGAGGGTACTGTTTCTCGGCATTGGTCCAACCTCCACGGTGCCCGAAAGCCATGGACAGAAGCGTGTAGGTGTGATCAACGTGGCTATCAGTCATCTTGGTCTGTCGATGAGATGCGCTCATGGTAACCTCCCACTTAGATAAAGCATCCCAGTAGACCGTGAATGGTTCCATATGAGGAATCTCGGCCGGAAGAACCACGTCTATGTCGACAGACATTGACCCGACTTGGTTGGAGAGGCTCAGTCGACGGTGAAACAAACTGCCATCGGCTCGCTGCCACTTTTGCGAGATATCGATCCAAGGGTTCATCTGCTCGCTGACCTCGGCTATTCCATCTCGAGCCTCGGGTCCTAGAACCAAATCCGACATGTGCACAGGGAGCAGGTTTCGATTTACCAGACCGACTTCGCGCAGCTTACTGTAGGCTTGAAAGGCGGCATCTTTCATGGCGTACTCCTGGGAGTACCATGACTGAAGGCTTTCGAATCGACGCAGTTCCGGGACCAAAAACGGTGGGAGGTGAACTGCTGCTTTGAGCAGGCAGGACTCATCTGGATTCACTGGCTTCCCGTCTATCGACTCGATAATATAGTAAGGGCTCGAGTCGATAAACCTTTGGCTGGATAGTGTTGTACAGAAATGCTCCAAATGGCGTTTTGCATCATCGATTGTGAGACGAGCGCCGGTTATCTCATCCTCGAGAACGGGGTAGTCGGAATTCTCGAGTTTTTCAAGCTCTTCGACGGCCTTCTTGCTCCGCATATCGTCTTCGTACAGGCGCTTCATCTCTTCCTCAAAAGCCTTCCATGCATCTGCTGTTTTGGAAGATGTTTCCGGGATCACGAGGTACAGGTAAGAACTCGACATCCTTGCTCGGCCCCTGCGCTGGATAAAAGATTTTGGCGACTTTGGTTCATCAAAGCAGACGACAAGATTACACTCAGGGACATCAATGCCTTCCTCTAGAACATTGGTGGCGACTAAGAGGTTTGTTTTCCCAACGCGAAAATCTTGGAGGCTGTAAATATCTTCTTTGCAAGTGAGGCCCAGGAAATCCTGTTGCCTCCCCAGCCTTGTCGAGGTTCCCACCATTGAACCGACCCGGTAGCGATCGGCGGTTAAGGGGTGGACAGACAGGAGATGCGTGAGAACCGCAACCGTTGCTCGTTCCTTGACGAAAACAATACCGACTGCGTCCTTCTGTCTGTGACCATGGATAACTTCAACCAACTTCTCAGCCTTCGGTGACAGCTCCCCAGGTACTGGAGGTGGAGGTCGAGCGTCAACCCTCTGGAAGGCTTCGGCAAGGTATTTCTTGGTTTCTTCGCTCAGTTCCGCCAGCAGATCATCAGCCGGCGCAGTGTAGCTTGCGAGAAAGCGCTGGATGACCTTGTGGATGTAGTAATCGGCAGCCCAAGGGCCAAGCTCGGCGTATATCGCCGTGGCCAAATTGCAGAAGGACTTGACTCGGTTGCGGCAGTAGGTGGAATGCGTTTGTATAATTTTCCTCAACCTGGCTCTGCTCCGCTCCGTCTTCTCGGCTCGCAAGTGCACGACCTCGGGATCTTGCTTAATGTCAAGCTCCCGGAAGACACGGCTGAGATTAGCCATGCTACGGGTCGGGGGAAGTGTGCTGGCGACAGCGGGATCCAGGGGCTCAGGGTAACGGACCGTGTACATCTGAGGACGGTTGACTTTGGCCATAAGCTCCTTTCTGTGCCTTTGGGGTGATTTGCAAATGGCCCCCAGTGTATTTTCTAGGGTGTAGAGGTCGTCAAAGTTGCTTCTCATGAGGGGGCTTGCCGTTAGACCCATGATATGAGGCACATCGAGTCCTCTCTCTCTGTCCCGCCCGTAAAGCTCCCGCATCAGCCGCGCGATCGACTGTTTCTTGACGCAGTGGTGTGCCTCGTCGATAACAATGAGACTCAGTGAGTCAAGGCGGACAAAACCATGGCTAACAGCATCGAACAAGATTTGAAACGTGGAGACTACAACTCGAATGTTGTATAAGGCGGCATCCCAGATGTCCTGATCCGACCACGCTTCGACATTGTCGGAACCGCATATCAGCCTGGACTGCAAGCCGGCGATCTGAGCCTGCAGGACACCGTGTTGCTGGTCTGCAAGTGCCACAGTCGGAGCTAGGAACCACACTCTTTTTTCGCTGCGAGCTAGCTCTTCCTTGATCCTCAGGACAGCCACCTGGGTCTTGCCGCTTCCCGTGTCCATCTTGTACGTGTCAGATGGGAAAGTCCTGGACTGCGCCTGGAAGTTTGAACATACCGTGACAATTATATTTCGCTTGAGGCTCTCCTCGAACATCTCTTGCTGGTAGGCTCTGGCCATCATTGTTGTTGGCCCCCGGAGTCCCTCGGCCGGCGTGCTCTGGCCCGAGAGATGCTCAGAGGGCGCTTGGCCAACGGGCAACACCGGGCAAGTGATTTCTTGGGGCTCATCGTGGTGGGACTCGGCCTCCGAGCCGGAAGAGGAGCTTCTGTACTCTTCTTCGTCGTCTATAATCATTTTTGTGTCCGAGTCGGCCAGGGCTTGCCCCGTTTGCCCCATCTGGGCACGAAACTGGCGAGAGGAGGACTGTGGGAACGATGCAAAGCTGGGAACAGCAGCTGTCCTTCGTCGAGGCGGCCAGGGCTTCCAGTTTCGTGCAAGAGGGAGTCAGAAGCCGCGGTTAATGGATTGCGATATAGATTTCATTTTGCGCGACTTCAAGATCGATGGGGATGAGACTGAAATCGTCACACTAGAAGGCCCGGCCCACAGCTCACATTTATCAACTTTTCGGATCGCTGACCTACGCAGTCAGACCTCGTGCCACCCTTTCCAAATCATCGCCTTGAACCACACGACTCGGATGGGCCTCATGTTTGTTGTAGGCCTCATTGCATTGCGACGAACCAGTCGGAGACGTTGGTAGGTGGAAGCGGGGTTCCAAGCCGTTGGGCGGGCAAATTGGCGGAGACGCGGGGGGTCTAGCGCTCCTCATAGGGGTCGCATTCTCCCCATTATAAGGGCCTGTAAGTGGCAAGGCGGGTGACATGTCGTCTAAAGTCCAAGAGCACGTTGTATATTGGAACAATTCTACAGCGTCAGCCGAGATAGCGTTGAGAACGAAGACATACCATGGAGCTATACGCAACAGGCCTCAACGCATGGGGCCAATTGAATTTCGACAAGTTTGAAAATAGCGAGCCTGGCGACCTCTCGCACTTTACCCGCATCTTGAGCGACGACAAAATCAACGCTGTTTACCCTCACCTTTCCTACACTCTTGGTAAGCGAATAGATAGGATCAAACCCACAAGCTCCATCCCCCAAACTGACATTCCAGCAAAGTTTATGTCGCGTCCGGCCCCATCTCCGCCGGATTGGTACCCCCAGACCATCCGCCTCTAACCCTCCTTGACAACCCTTCTGCCCCCTCGCACTTTGCCCAATCCGCCAATGGCATAACCACAGGTGAGCCTCAGGTTGCTCCACTCAGCTCAACGATGACCAAACAACAAACGGAACCGACATCACGTTTCTGACCTACTATTCCTATGCGCAGTAAACGACGCCCACGCCCCTCTTGTCCATCCACACTCCAACACAGCCTGGCTCCAACTGAGCAAGATATTCCCCCATCCCACAGATATCACCCAACTCGTCGCCTACGACACAGGTTTCGCAGCCCTGACCATCTCCGGCGAGGTCTACACCTGGGGCGACGAGCGGTATGCAGCGTGCCTTGCCCGAGATGACTCGACGCCCGCTCACATACCCGGTCTCGTAACCAGACTGACCGACTTGCCGACGGGGTCTATTACCAAGATCGCTGCTGGGGGGTATGTCCTTGCCGCACTGACAGCTGGGAATGATCTCTATGTCTGGGGGCACGCAGGTCGGGCTGTTGCGGCTGGTCTGTCCGTGGGTGGTATTGAAATCACGGAGGATCCGACACCAATATTGGTTGAGGAACATGACATTGTCGACGTCGCCGTGGGGGAAGCGCATCTGGTTGTGCTTACTATGACTGGGGATGTGTTTGTCATCGGATCCAACGGCAACGGACAGCTTGGTTTACCGGGAACCATGGAGGTTATGATGTGGACGAGGGTTGAGCTGCCATGTCCAGGCTCCACGAGTAATCGTCTCGTTGCAGTCGCCGCTGGTCCTAGAAACACTTTCTTGTTAGTCGGCAATAAATACCCGAATAGATAATCACGCAAAACGATTTGTCCGACTGGTTCGATGATTCGCTTTCTCATGCGCGATATCTATCTTTTCTACTGTACAAAGTCGCCAGTCAACGCTTCGCCGTCAACGCCCCAACCTTTTGCTCGCCACTCATAGATTCGTCAGGTAATCCTCAATCTCCTGAGGGGTAAGCTTCCGGAAGCGCGGGCCTCTTGCCCCTTCGACTCCCTCGACGCCCAGGAGGTGATCAGCCGGTGGGCCAACAATGCCTGAATGTCATTATCAGTACAAAAGACGAGCCAAATCCGAGATGCTAAAACTCACCGATCTCAATGGTCTCTCCATTCATCTCACCCTCGATCGTCTCCTTGAGCGTCAATAACGCAATGTGCACGGCATCTTCAAGCTCTAGCCCTTCGGTATATCTCTTTTCGAGAAAGGTTTTCGCTGTCGTGGCGCTCTTTCCAATGGCCGTTGCCTTCCAGGGGAAGTAACTACCCGAAGGGTCAACCTGGTACAACATGGGCCCGCCTTTGAGGATGCCACCCGTCTTCCCGCTCAGCTTCTTGGACTCGCCGCCGACCTCAGCCGCCTTGGCTGCCGCTTCAACCTCCTCCTCGGGGAGAATACCCTCGTCCCACCCAGCGATGAGCAGGCTGACACCATAGGGCCGCACTCCACCAGACTGAGTCGCCTCCTGCATGACGCGTGCTACATCCTGCACCAATATCCGTGTCGGCGGGTATTCGTTGTAGATGCGCTTGTAGTTCGAGTGCGACACCTTGCGCGCCCGGTCCACAAGTACTCGGTAGTCGGGGCCCATGCCTGAGTACACCATGCCGATGTTGGGTGTGATAAGGCTGATCTTGGAAAGGGTCGATGGATCGGCGAGAGGGGTCGACGACTTCTTTTCTGTGGCTAGGACGATGCCATTGGTGGCTGTTTAGAACAGAGTCAGCATTGCTGTGGAGCTTGTGGGCGATGGGGAAGGCATGCTTGCCTTTGATGCCGAGAGCGGTTACACCCTGGTTAACGGCGTTCAGAGCATATTCTATGAAGCTGTTAAGATCCAACGACTAAAAAAGGGGGCGTCGCAGGGTTTGCGCTCCAAGCCATCGGATCACTGACCGATCTGTACCAGCTTGCCGCTGCGCATAAGGTTGTTAGCCCAATATTTCCATGATCTCAGCTCGGAGGCGAAGATGATCAGGGCTTACCTGGGCGAGAAGGTTGTCAGCGAGAACGAATATCTGTCGGCCATGATGCGAATGTGTGAGTATCCTCGGGAACTCGTCGAGGTTGTGAAGTGGCAGTTCTTGTCTTTGCCCTTGATTGTGGTTGTGGTGCAAGGTCGAGGCAGCTGTTTGCTTCGTCGTTGGAGAGCTCCCACCAGGCACGGGCAGTTGCGCGTCGGCCAGGACCTGAGCTCTAACTGAGCTCGCCCGGACCAACCTGGCAGCCTGTGTTGCTGTATGCCGACTGTGATTGGCTAGCCTGAGAGTAGCCCCGGGCCCACAGCTGATTCCAGCTCTATACCGCAAAGGGAATGGCGGCTGAGTTTAAATACCCTAAACAGCATGGACAGTCTTGCAGTAGACACCTCTCCAACGCTTCTCTCCTTTGCACACCTTCTACTTTGTCACTTCCTGTCAAAAGATGGCTGAGTGTTCTTACCGACAACTAGGCGCTAATCCACCAAGCAGCACAGCAGATTAAGTTTTTCTAAGTAAGAACGACTCGCCATTCGGCGTAGATTCTTGTCCGGACCTGGGAGGGCTGCCTCTATTTTTCGGTTGGTTGGCCTGTCGGTTCGCCACTTTTCGCTGGCCTTCTACTTCGGCTTAGCCAGATTCGGATCACTTCTTCATCAACCCCGTGAGACAGCCGATCCAACGCAGTCTTTACCAAACCAGCGCAATGGCTTCAGAATCATCGGGAGTCCAATGGCAATGGCCATCAGGGATGGACACTGAGCGACGAGCGCCTACGTCAGCATCTGATTCCATCTGGGAAAGTGACAGTGCAGGCGGTCAAGCTCCCAACCCACAGCCGGCTCCAGCTCCTAAACGGAGGCGTTACAAACCACGTACTTGTCGTATCTGCCTCGAAGTTGTTCAACCCACCACCGAAATCGATGACTCTTTTGGCGCGGGCCTTTTTCAATCAAGGACACGCGTTAGATACGTGTCCGAAGACGCAGAACTCGGACGACTCATCTCACCTTGTCTCTGCAAAGGGTCACAACGTTATGTGCACGAAGGATGCCTACAGGCATGGAGACAATCGGCGCCCCTTTCAGATAGGAATTTCTGGAGATGCCCGACTTGTCAGTTCGAGTACCGTTTGAACAGGATCAAGTATGGGCAGTGGATATCCAGCAAAGGCGTTCGAGCTGCGGTGACGCTTGGCATAATGCTGTTGACCGTCTTCTTGCTGGGCTTCGTCGCGGATCCCATCATCAACCTCTGGGTTGACCCCTTGGGCAGCATCACAGGAACGCTGACGGATACCTTTGATGACATCGACTTTGATCCGCTTGAAGACGATGAGCCAGACACGTGGAGCTTCCACTTTGTCAAAGGGTTTTTCTCACTTGGCCTTTTGGGTTTCATCAAGTCATTCCTCGCCATGTCACCTTGGCATTGGTTCAACTTGCGTGTGAACACCCGCCGGAGAGGGACTGGGAGAGACAGGATGGAGTCGATCAACTGGGCGATAATTATCATTGGCGTTTTCACGTTTTTAGGAGTAAGTGCTTCGCTGTCTCTCCTCCTCCATAACTAACATGTTCAACCAGGCAACATGGAAACTGGTGAGCCTTGTTACTGCTAAGGTGCTTGAGAAAGCCAGTGACCGGGTAGTTGATATCCAGGCGGATGATCCTGAAGATGACGAGGAGGAAGACGATGGACCAGTTCCCAGAAATGGTCAGGAGTCCAGAAAGGAAAGGTAATACATCTCTCAGTCTGGATTCGTGTACTTACATCAGCCCTTTGTTGGAGAAATATTATTCTCGTCCCGTCTACCGTGGTGCCTTTCCTCATCTAGCGGCGGATGGAGCTGCACACTCTTAAGCCGACACGGCCCTTGCTCCCATGCCGTGTTAGCTAGTCTGTGTGCAGAGATGAAGCCTCGTTACCACCTCTGAGATCAAGGCGTCTTGTCTTGTTCTCGCTTGAGCTGGTGCGCTGGTGGCAGTCCACGGCCTTGGGTGATGTCTTCGGAGCACCCCGATTTACGGCTACTCCTCACCAATCGGTGAATCACATGGGGTTGTTTAATGGCAAGATTGGTACATGCATACTCAAGCAGTGCCCAAGGGCTGGTTTGAAAAGATGGCCTTCTTTCGTGGCTTCCAAGAACACAAGTTGTTCCAGTGGTTGGATTGTAGCCCAGGAAATGGCACAAGGCCAAGGGAGCAAACCAGGTTGGACAATCCGATACTGATCTGATTTAATTTCATGACCCGATAGGCGGCTGAGTGGACAAGCCCCGTGCTTAACAGGTCCTCTCCTAAAAGCAAACAAATAAATAATAGATACTATCCTGTTCGACGCCCCGCACCAAGACTTTACCGGGTATTTGGACTGTTGCAAGCGCCAGATTGGAGCCGCTGACCCTGTATTGAACAGCACAAAAAAAGCCACTTCGCGATAAGATAAAGCCAAGAAATTCTCCCTAGCGAGACCCACGGCGGACTTTTGACAGCTATTGTGCCTCCACACGAGAATGAACCAAGAGTGATGTTTCAAATCGTCGCGTTGACTCGAACTTTTTCCATCCCTACCTCAACTCTTCACTGGTCCCATCGACCGAGTTCGTATACAGACCAATTTCGCCAAATGTCCAGACCCTGAACTGATGTGCGACAACCCGCCCGACCTCTCTGCCGTGGCCTGATCCCACTGATCCCGATCAGCAAACCCTTTCTCCCAGCTCGCTGAACCCAGCGCGTCCTCCGGAGCCACGCGCCCCATTACACCCTCGCATTCGGACCGTGGGACTGCAGCAGGGCCTGTCCCGTTGCGCCTGGTTGTCCAACAACCCGTCACTCCGGCCGTCCCAATCCGATTCAACCTCCCGGGGTACGGTCCGTCCAAACTCCAAAATCTCAACGCTTGCCACCACCCAGACCTAGGTCGACGGCCCTAGGCTGCACGTAAAAATGCACTTCGCATACCCGCCGCGCAAATCGTCGAATCCCCCGCCATACATGCGGGCGGCAAAGCTCCCTGGCTTGCGGAGGAATCGCCCCAAGATCATTGTCACTGCAGGGATTGCGTTTCTCTTTCTCATATACCTCCTTGTGAGACCACGGGGCCATGGGACCTACAAACCGCATGTCCCCTCGGGGAATCCGCCGGCAGTGCTGGTGACAGTGTTCGACGAAGGAGGCTACGATAAGCCGTATCTGGACATGATAAAGGACAATAGGTTACAGTACGCAAAGAAGCACGGTACGCTGGCAACTGTGAATTTTGCAGAAATGGTACTGATTTGGGCTGTGGATCAGGTTACCAAACGTTCTTCGCCAAGGCTGGCGACTACGATCTCAAGGGCGCACCGTCCTCGTGGATGAGTGTTGTTGCGATGCGGCACTCGCTGACAAAGTTCCCCGACTGCAAGTTTGTCTGGTATCTAGACCAGAATTCGTTTATCATGAACTTCCAGCTCTCAATAGAGGAGCATGTCATGAAGGAGTCGAGTTTGGAATCGTTAATGATCAAGGACTTTCCAGTTGTCCCTCCAGACAGCATCATCAAGACTTTCAGCCATCTCAAGGGGCAGGATGTGGACTTTGTGCTTACCCAAGACAAGGAGGGTTTATCAGCTGGCAGCTTCATCGTACGGAATGGGGACTGGGCCAGGTTCTTTTTGGAGACATGGTTTGATCCCTTGTACAGGAGTTACAACTTCCAGAAGGCTGAGACTCATGCCTTGGTAAGTTTCGCCCTCATTCTAGCTCAAGCTCGGTGGTTAACAAGCTTCTCAGGAACACATCGTTCAGTGGCACCCAACGATATTAGCTAGACTTGCACTTGTTGACCAGCGGACCATCAACTCGTATAGCAGAGCATACAAAGGAGCTGAATATCAACCTGGAGACATTGCAGTCAGGTTTTCAGACTGTTCTCCCTCCAACAAACAGGCTTGCTCGGCAGAAGCGGAGCGGTTTGAACAACAGTGGCGGTCCCAAGTCAAGGGCTCATGACGCGGACCTCAGCACTGATCCAGGTTTATGATAACGATTACGAGTTCCCTTCGGTTCCTGTGTGTATAGGTGGCGGGACACGGCTTACACCACAGGAGCCCTTGCTGACGGAAGAGTTGGAAGGGTGGGCTTTTTCAGAAACGGCGTTTCGAGCATGGGTGGCCATGCCCGCATAAGACGAGTCAGGCTGCAGGGAGTCAGGACACGGCGGGAGTGTGGTAATTGGTATTTGTATTATTCTGGTGCATCCCCCAGTACAATACATTCGGCAGGACCCAGGCCAGGGATAGAAGTTGGGAAAGCGCTTCACGTCTTGGTACCTTTTTTGTATATCAACATGGTGTATATTGGACCTGATCCTCGTTATTAGCGATGGCATGCAATTGAGTCAGTGGTTTGGTACTTTACTCTGCACAATCAGACACAGCGTGGCGGCGAAGTTGATCAACAAAGCGACTGTTAAATTGCTTCGGATTATTGGAGGGACGTTACCGTGGAAGAAGCTGTCAAACGCAGGCCAAAATGGCGAGCGTTGAAAGCTGCGAAGCAAGAGGACCAAGGATGAAATCGGTGAAGCTTTTTTTTTGGCATGTGATTGCCAGGTACTACTGCGTCGTAGCAGCGGTCGCGGGAGTTAGCATGGGGTTACGCTGTTTGAAGGCAGCGGGGCACCGAGTCGCCATCGGGTGCCGCGGACCCCAATCTAGCGAAAACGGGGACTTAAAGGCATTGTCTGTTCGGCACACATAGGTTGGCCCCGGCCCATCCCGGTCAACGGTTTCTTGCCTGTCTGTCGCTGTCTGCTTTGGTCTCGTTTCCAGACTTCCATGTCCAGGGCTTTGGATCTGGAGATTGGCATTGCACGATTGAGTTGCTTGTGACCTCGGGATCTCGCAAACATGCCGGGCACCTCCCGTATGCCCATCAGCTTGAGAGAAAGCTTCAACAGCGTCAAGAGGAGATCGCGTCCGAGCAATCCGCTGCAGGTGCTCAGCCTGGATTTGTTAGTTCCCCCATCCTGTCCACCCACACCCACACCCCTTTTCCCCCGACTGCGGCTGGGTCGCGAACCGTAACGGCGGTTCATGCAGCAGCGGCAGCAGCCCAGCCAACGGCCGCATCCCCGGAGCTGAAAGCCCGGACACCTTGGCCCGACCCAATTGGTTTTAAACCATTTTCGGCTGACGATTCCGTAGGGTGAGAAATATCATCTTCTTCCTTTTCGTGCTACGATGGACCCGCCGTGTGCTCTGGAAACTCAAGGGCCGCGGAGTTCTCGGCACACTAGCTGAGCTCTACACTGATGTGCGCCGCGTGTTGTACGGCTACTTCTTGCGCCTGCCGGGTGTGCGCACCCAGGTTCGCAAACAGGTGTCTGAAGCAATCACCAAGATGGAGAAGAAGATGGTGCCCGCCAACCAGACGCGCTACTTGACGCTGCCTAAAGAGGGATGGTCCGAGGATGCCGTGCGCAAAGAGCTTGAGACGCTGGCTGCCTTGGACCACACGCGCTGGGAGGACGGTTACGTTTCGGGTGCTGTTTATCATGGCGAGGAGGATCTGCTCCGTCTGCAGACCGAGGCGTATGGCAAGTTTACTGTTGCCAACCCTATCCATCCCGATGTCTTCCCCGGAGTCAGGAAGATGGAAGCCGAGGTAGTGGCTATGGTGCTGGCCCTCTTCAATGCGCCGCCTGGCGCTGCCGGCGCGAGCACCAGCGGTGGCACCGACAGCATCCTGTCAGCTTGTCTGGCTGCAAGGCAGAAGGCATACGTCGAGCGTGGCGTCACGGAGCCTGAGGTGTGAGTTTCCCGGCCACGGTCTCCTTGCCCCTTCTCAAGTCGCTCATGTAAACGACCTAGGATTCTCCCCGAGACTGCCCACACTGCATTCCGCAAGGCCGGTGACTACTTTAAGATCAAGATTCATTACGTTGCCTGTCCAGCACCGACTTACCAAGTCGATGTCCGCCGCGTCTCAAGGCTCATCAACCGGAATACCATTCTTCTTGTCGGATCCGCACCCAACTTCCCCCACGGTATCATTGACGACATCTCGGCCCTTTCTAAGCTCGCTCTCAAGCGTCGCGTGCCCTTGCACGTCGACTGCTGCCTCGGCTCCTTCCTCATGCCCTTCCTTGACAAAGCCGGCTTTGAGACCACCCCCTTCGACTTCCGCCTCCGCGGCGTCACCTCCATCAGCTGCGATACCCACAAATACGGCTTCGCCCCCAAGGGCAACAGCACCATCCTTTACCGTACTGCCGCCTTGCGGGCCTACCAATATTTTGTTGACCCCTCCTGGTCTGGCGGCGTCTACGCCTCCCCCGGCATAGCCGGCTCCCGCCCGGGAGCCCTCATCGCCGCCTGCTGGACCTCGCTTATGACTGTTGGTGAAGCTGGCTACCTTTCGGCTTGCGAGCAGATTGTCGGCACCGCCAAGAAACTGGCGGACCGCATCCGCGTCCACCCCGTCCTGTCAGCTGAGCTTGAAATTCTGGGCGAACCCCTCGTCAGTGTCATTGCTTTCCGCGCCCGCGCTCTCAACACGTACGATATCGCCGACGCCATGTCCGCCCGCGGATGGCATCTCAACGCCCTGCAAAACCCCCCTGCTATTCACGTCGCCGTCACCATGCCAATCACGAAGGTGTGGGAGCGTCTGGTGGCGGATCTCGAGGCGGTGGTGGATGCTGAGAGGGAGAAGGAACGAGTTCGTGCCGTGGAGGGGAAGAAGAGCCGTGCTGGGAAAGATGTAACAGGAGATGCGGCCGCGCTTTATGGCGTGGCGGGAAGCTTGCCTAATAAGAGTGTGGTGGTGGATTTGGCGACGGGGTTTTTGGACTTGTTGTATAAGGCTTAGAGAGATGACATGGACGGCTGGGCGGGTGGATGGCGGATGGGATGGCGGATGGGATTGACGGCTTTCCTTTTACTGCGAGGGCGAACAGCGCATGGTTGATTACATGCATAATTGCTACCGTCATAGTGCCTGCTGTTGCGTGGGTGGGCGGTTGGGGTGAGCGCCTACGAGGCAGGTAGGTGCCTTGGGTTAGTTGGATGGAGGTCGAGTGCTTATCAAATGAACAAGTACGCTTAGCATAGAGCAGGTCATTTTGTCCCTGCATTTTGGAGAACACACTGTATGAACCAGCTTGTTTTATTGGGACCCCAACTTGCCCAGAGGGCGATGAGTTATAGCATATTTAGATGGCAGTCAAATTACACGCGAGTGATTCCCTCCTTACTTGAACTCGACACCACAATGATCAACGTGGTCATTATTTTATGCTCATGGACCCCTTTCGTACTGGATGATGGGGTGAACTCCAGGTTCACCGCCCTCAGGCAACAACGCGTATAAGTATTTTGCCCTCTACCAAAATACTGCAGATCCGACCGGCACTCCCGTTATTATATGTTATGACGTGTAGCCGTGTTCATCATATCGACTCACCTGAAAGACCTCGAAAACGCCACTACGGAATAACAACAACGGAGCTGACCTACAGAATAAGCCATACCGGCAACCGTAAATGCTCTCATCAACCCGTCTGTCTGCTTGACACCCTTTCGTAACCTGGTTCATCGCCCCAGCTTTGATATTT
>Ga0247765_1000319_pt1 | contig 38781 bp, 45 predicted proteins | sample UWRJL106311C6_FD_179949 | JGI IMG/M metagenome (GOLD analysis project Ga0247765, IMG submission 179949) | Plant litter microbial communities from Arlington Agricultural Research Station in Wisconsin, United States - UWRJ-L106-311C-6 | ecosystem: Environmental > Terrestrial > Plant litter >...
TCACCCCTCTCCTCCCCCCCCCCCCAAAACCAAGTGCGTAAGTGCACGCACACTTTCGGGAAGGGACCCACTGTGCAAACCCCAACAAACCCTGGCGTTTTGCAACGAAAAATACAATTTTTGATATCATTAACAGGAACAATGCTTTAGCCTACTCATAACAAAATCTCTGTGGAATCCTTTACTTTGTGATGAGCAAACGATGACGTTGGAGCGCGCCAAGGCTTGGCAGTAGAGGTTGAACAATCTTTCAGGGGTTGAACTGGACAGCATTGGAGCAGCGAATAGACGGTCTCGGACAGAACTACAATGGAGACAGGCTCGGCACACTAATATCGGCAGATGACAGACATTATGCTGTTTTTATATCAGGCTTCCATACAGGACCTGAATGGGGAAATGCAGCAGAAACCCCAAGATATTTTTGCCTGTCACACCACTCCAACAGCCATACATGGACATCTCTTGCAACGGTCTGAGTTTGGCTACTTGGTCCCCTAGACGGCGCCTATAGAAACAATGTTTCATCCTTTTCCAGAACGATTCCCAGAGGTAGGTAGCCTCGTGGATGCTGACACTGCCTGCCCGCACACGCCACCAATCCAGCACCAATCCCTGCACACCTCGCCCTTACATGCTGGTTGCACAAAGCAGCTGACGATGGCACTTCTCTGAGCAATCTAGTTGCTTCAGGCTGCAGTCTGGCCTGCTTCTTTGGTGTCCAATAGGCTGGGATGATGAGCCTTGGAAGTTGGGACTCTAAGGTGCCTATCTGCCCCTCTCTGTTCCCTCATTATAACAGTCCGGCTCCCCCACCCCACAGCCGAAGTTGGCCCAAACTTAACGCCAAGCGTCTCCAACAGCGACATCCTTCCCCTCAATCAAACCGACCGAACCTCAGCAACCTACATCCCAGGTCTTCCAACACACGCGACTGTACTGCACCCAGTGTGCGTTAAACGAGAATCCGATATTGGGAAGCATTAAGATCCCTTAATTGCTGCGATTCACAGCAGCGAGCGAGCAGCGACGATGGCGGATCAGTCTATCTTTCGCATTACGAAGGTGGGATACTGGGTCGACCAGCTGCGGCGTTTGGCGGGGTTGATGAGGCTAACTTCACCACAAGGAGCTCAGCGATCTCCAAAAGAACTCTGATCTCTGTAGGCACCAACCCCGGCTCCGCGTTTTCAAATGTATCTCGTAACTAAAGCCCCATAGCACTGGCAGTTGCCTGTCGCGACATCGACGTGCGCAATGTCAAAGCCCTAATTATCGGGCCCCACGAGACGCCCTATGAGTTTGGTTTCTTCGAGGTAACTACCCCAGTTGCCAGACTCTCCCCAACCTGTCACTAACCCATCTTCAGTTCTCATTTAAGTTCAACAAGGGCAAGTGAAGACTACATTGTCATCACTCGATTGGTGCCTGACCCTTTCACCGTAGACTATCCGCGCAAGTCGCCTCAGGTCACTGCAACCACAACGAACGGGGGCCGATGCCGCTTCAACCCCAACATCTATGCGAATGGACGAGTGTGCCTGTGGGTTTACCTTGAGTGCTCTGATTGCCATTGTCTCATGCTAACATGGGTCTAGGTCTATTCTTGGGTATATCCTCCACCACCACGTATCGACCAAGATATAAACTAACCGACATAGGACATGGCGTGGAGAGCGAGGAGAAGAATGGTCTGCAGCACAGGGTTTAGAATCGATCTTGCTGTCCATTCAGAGTCTGATGTCAGCAAACCCCTACGAAAACGAACCCGGTTTCGAAGATGCCAACGAGGCTTCGGACAAGAAGAACCAGAAGGACTATGTGCAGAAGGCCGGTCGCTGCGTGCTGTCACATCGTTTTCCGGCTAACTCTCCAATAGATACGCCACGAAACACTGCGCATTTCAGTCATTCAACGATTGGAGGAATACCTGGGCCTCAACGCCGATGGAACGGTCCTGCCTCCTGCCCCGAAAGATGAATATGATCTCGACATGGACATCATGGAGGACGAGTCAACCACCCCCTTCGAGCCTTTCAGAGACCTCTGCAAGCGGCGGTTCTTATGGTACTATGACTCATATCTGGCAGCGGTCCACAGAGGAAAAGAAGAGGTCAAAGACGGTACGCCTTTCACCAGAATGCCTTTCGAGGGCACTAGCAATACAATGGAGGGAAAGTTCAACTACAGCGAGCTTGAGCGCCGTCTACGGAACATCAAGAAAGCTTTGGACAACGAGACCGAAAGCTGGACTAAGGAGGGACGGGCCGCACAGTCAAACGAGAGCACGGTGGCAGTCAACCTTCAACGGCAGTTTGAACAGGCTGTCGAATCTTTCAAGCGTTCCGATACCCCCCACAATCTCGAGCTCGAAGATGGGAACCCGTTTGTATGGTACTTGACATACTTCGGTAAACCCATGACGAACCTCGACGGAGGTCTGTTCAGGATCAAACTTTGCTTCAGTCCCCGTTTCCCCGAGGAGCAACCCCGCGTCAAGTTTGAGACACGCATCTTCCACCATAGGATCTCTCCCGATGGAACACCCTGCTACTTCGCGCCGCCGAGTCGCCGAGAGGATGCAAAGTCACATATCGAGGCTATTCTGGAGTCCCTGGAAGAGGAACAGCCAGCTTATGATCCCCGGACGTTGGTAAACCCGGAGGCCTTCAAGCTTTACTGGGGTTCAGCCGAAGACCGGAAGGTTTTCAACAGGCGGCTTCGCAGGACCGTTCAGCAGTCCATCGAGTATGTATCGTCTAAACCGGTCTTTGATGCACACACCCACTGATTTGGTTACAGGGACTGTTGAGCCAGGACAGAGGGGCCCAGACATCATTTTATTCATTCTCTCTTCGGGTTATGCATGGCATTGGCTCTCAGAAGCGGATCTGGCCGGCCAAGCCGCCGGCGTTCGGGATACCAAGACAGCCTAGGGACTAAATACCAACGGAAATGGCTGTGAGAACTAGGGGTTCAGGCGGGATTTGCTCTTTCTTTGTGAGATGTCACCGGGACGATTCTTTCCACTGCTTAGGAGCAACTTGTGCTTGCGTTGAAGGGATTGGTGGCGTCGCTTAGAGCTTTACGGTAGATAGCCGAGCGCTTACAGACCGGAAACCGGTGCCATGTTGAGATTTGATGGGTTAACGAGACCGCTTTCAAAAGGATCGTATTTTGGTAGCGATAATAGATAGGCAGTTGGGGCGAGATGCCAAGCTTTCCTTTCCCCCAAACGCCATGCTATGCTAATGTTTTCGTGAGATACTATTTTTCATACAACTCGTTACAAGGGTCATATCCCCGTCTTCATCGTTTCCCCTTTATTTTCTTTTCCACCCTGTCTTTTCCTGGGACATATGGCGCTGCTATGCCGGCGAGCCGTTGCCCAGGTTCGCTCGATACCTGTTCGCTGGCTTTGAACTCGTACGTTCCTCCGGGCCCCAATACCTTAGGAACCCCCAGATTCGGCGCCGTGACTTGCTCGACGTGCAGTTTATCTAGCGACTCGCCTACCACACCATACTGAGCCCAGTTGATTGGCGGACACCGCACCACCGTCTGCGGTTTGGGTAGCCTGCTCCACGCAGGAGCAGGAGCAGGAACATGAGCCGGGGCGCCTTTCTGTTTTTGCTTCCCCTTGCGTCTACCCTTGCGACCCGGCGCTTTTTTTGACGACGACGACAGTTCCTTGGCGCCATTGCTACTTTCCGCGCTATTTTGCATGGCCGTATCACCGTCACCATCTCCTTCTCTTTGAGATCCAGACTCTGGTTCCGACCCAGACCCTGACGACGACGACCCATCATCTGATGCCATCCCACCTGCCGCCCCAGGGAATACCAGCGGGTCGCCCTCGACGCCAACGCGGCCTGCCGCGAGATCCGACACGAACGCCGCGGGGTCGGCAAGCGCCGCCTCCTTGGCCCGCCCGAGTGCTTGCATGTCCACTGTGGCGCGCGTTCGCTGGAGCTGGAGGATGGAAATGGCGCTCTTCAGCGCGAGCACGTCAGGGTTATCGTCGAAAGAGATGGGCGCGGCAGGTGGGGGTGCCATGCCGGCTTGATCGGGCTGGGTGTGCCTGAATATGGGGCGGCCGAGCGCAAAGTCGGGGATGCTCGGTTGGGAATTCGGCGGGAGTTGGGCCGGGCCGAGAGTCGGTGTTATGGGGCTCACAGGCGGGCGCATTGGTGAGGCAGTCCGTGGGGTGGTGGGTCGTTGCGTTTGCTGCGTTCGTGGTGGTGGTACTGGTGGTGCGGGGTTTGCTACTGGTCTGCTGCGCGCGGACGCTGTCGCGACTGTCGCGGGGACTGCCTCCGCGGGGTCAGTTTTGATCGTCAGACCTGGCATGGTGCCGCCTGTGAGTGTTTTGGCGCCTCGATAGCTGAGAGTTGTGTATTTTGCGCGAGCGGAATTCGCCCGCCGACGGATGGCCTAGTGAAGGAGGTTTATCGCAATGGAGAGGGTGAATCTCATGGTGGCTCACCCCAAGGCACCGCTGTGACGTACGTAAGTCGGGAACTGTTCAGCCCCGCCATGCAGTTGGTTGCAAAGGAAAGCCGCAATGTTACGAGGAGACTTTGTACCCGGTGGTTCTGGTAGCTAACTTGGCGTGCCAGCCTAACGAAAGAAACCGTCTTTTCCATCACCCCATTTCCACAAGGCATCACAGTGGCCACAAAGGCCGATGCGCAGGGTCTGATTGGCCAAGTCAACAAACTTACTGAGACCTGTTAGTGCAGAGGCAGATCGCCCAAGTCAAGCAGTTGCACCAAGTCCCATTGCACAATAATGCAACTTGAAACCAGCGTTTAAATTCGTACCAGTATTTTCAATTATTATTGGCCCAACCAACCCCAGTGTTTTTTTTTCGTGTTGAATAGTTGATTTGCACGTGCTCTTGCAAGTTTGGGATCTGATCGATGCAATCAGACCACCATCGCAGAACGGGGATGTGACTTCTCGATTACCTAGGCAAGCACCTGGATTGCGTCTCCCTCGGAGCGCCACGTTCAAATAAGATGCAAACCGAACCGCAAGAAATAGCCGAAGTGAATAGAAGAGTGGTAAACGCTCTCATGGGCCACTGTCTGCGGTGTTCTCGCAAGATCGATGTCCACAAGGGTAGCCAAGAATGGGAGAACTTAATGGGCTCCTTGACAGGAAGTTTTGCTCCGGCAGACCAGAATCACTTCCTGTCATGGTGTGATTGTAAATCCCGGAAAAGAAATGCCAGATCTAAAACACGCGTCTGGTGGAGTTCCACGATCCGTCGAGAGTTACACCATGAGACCATTCACGTACTCACGTACTCAACCGGACAATACGATGATCGGCGAAGAGCAACATAGTAGACTGGCTGAGACTGGTCTAATTTAATACCAGGGCTTGGTGGCATCATCAGTTCCACAAGGGCTGTAAGGGTCACTGTAGATTTCCCTGCACATCTCCAGTCTGCTCTGAATGAAAGAGATTCGAGGGCACTTGGCCTGCTTTTGCCTCCTGATGTAATACAAGCCGTTTGGCGGGTTCAAACCGGAATCGGCAGTCGTGTCACCTGAAATCGACCATGTGCTCTGTTTTAGCGGCCGTTTTTACTGCGGGATAATGGGACCGCATTGGCACTTTTGATGGTTGGGACCAATCGGAGCGGAGGATGCCGCTATGTTGCTCTGAGAAGGGGGCAACAGAGGTATTCATGACGTCTTCTATCGAGACTCGGAACTGCGTGTGAGTGGCATGTTTCCCATCCGCCTCCAGTGACCTGTCAAATTCAAAGTATTCAAAAGCCCGCTTAATTTTGCAGATTTCTGAATTCGAAGGTTTTTACAAAATCCATTCCTACCATGGTTTCTAAGTGACTTCCAGCGCCATGAGCAAGAATTGGCCCCACAGTGGACAAGACCCCCGGGATCCAGCCCAGGACAGCATGTCGGGCACGCGTGTCTCGCAAGAAGGCCGACCCCCTGACGAACTCACTCGTCTGCTGCCGAACCGCCTTGACAGCACACCGTATCTCTTGCCCGATGACCCAGCAGTTTCACCATATAACCTGTGGACAGTCCGCATCGTCCGCCTCATAACCATCATCTTTGCCTCCGTTACTTTTTTGTGGTGGATATTGCTGCTCGTCTCGCTGTTTATCACCCCGCCTGGCTTGCATGTAAGAGGGTCACCGTTTTTCGCCTTCGGCTACTCTACAATTGCCTTTCTGATACTGGCTGTCGAACTGCTGTTCTTCGCAGCCCCGAGCAAAGCTGCACGCATTTTGAGTCTTGTCTCGGCCATCTTGCTGCTTTCTGATACCATCATTATTGCAGCAGTCACCAAAACCCGACACGAGGAGGCATGGGTCGGCACTGCAAGCGTCATATGGGCTACACTCGTGGCAATATGGGCTGTGGTTGTTGATCGGACTGTACAGGTACGAATAGCATGACCAGACAGAGCTTCGACATTATTAACACCGGCTCCAGTGGGGGAAATGCGAAGAAGAAGAGCGACTTACTGGACGGCCTGAGACACGCCGCACGCTACTCGAATGGAGTTCGGTGCTCCTCTCGAGCATAGCTCTAGGAGCACTGGCGTTCGCCGTCTTCCTCATGACATGTACCATCACCCTCCGCGCCCTCGATTCCCAGCTCATGCCTCCTGGTGAAAGGTACTGGGTAGACGAGAACAGGTATCAGATCCACCTGTATTGTCGTGGAAACAAGGTGGGAGGCAGTGGAAACAAGACAGCAACCGTACTGTTCGAGGGCGGCGAGGATTCGGTAGAATGGGGCTTGTGGCAGTTCGCTGACAACGCTCTGAACAACGGTTCCATAGGCCGATATTGCTTCGCTGATCGGCCCGGCCTCGCTTGGAGCGACGCTGCCCCCTCCCCTCTGTCTATGAGCATGGCTTCGGATGCCCTCAGTGAGGCGCTCTCCCGAGCCGGAGAAGAAGGACCCTGGGTTCTGGCAAGCGCGGGTATCGGGTCATTGTATTCCCGAGTCTTCAGTTCCCGGCACAATCAGGAAATAAAGGGCATCTTGATGATCGACCCGCTCCACGAAGACCTTCTTTTCCGCGTCGGTTCTCCAGGCCACGGCTTCTCCTTGTGGTTCCAGGGTGTCATATCTCCCTTGGGGCTGCAGCGCATCCTCGGAGCTCTTCTCACCGGGAGAAGCGCTTCGGACAGGACCTGGGGCAAATCATCCTACCAGTCTGGAACCACTATCTTTGCGAAGCTGCAAGAGAACTTGGTGGCAAACTCCCTAAGTAAGAGGGATGTGGTTGCCAGCCGCGCCATTCAGGATAAGGATACGCCCGTCGTGATCATTAGCTCTGGGTTGCAAATGCGGAGGGATCGCGAGTGGGAGGCCAAGGTATGGGCACTATGGCAAAGAATTGGCTCTCTGTTGAGCTGGCTGACTCTGGGTAGCAACGAGACCTCTCACATCTCACATTGAGACTGGAAGACTGGGATATTGTGGATAAAGCGCCACATGATATCTGGCGCACGCTGGAGGGCAGGGAGCTCATGGAGAGAAGATTGAAAAAGCTCGTAAAGATGTAAAAAATCTGTTGATTGCACAAAGCGGGTTCTGCTTGGTGGGCATTTGCGTTTCAAATGTGATTAACAAGGGGGGAAGGCACGACGGAGGAGGTGGTTAAGGATGCTGGCTGGATTTTGATTTTGGTGCGAAGCAGCTATAACACTACAATGAAATGCATAACAGAATCAAGCCGAGAGATGATAAAAAGCTGGAAATCTCCAACACGTCTCCCACTCAGCCATCGGTGATGAAGTGGACGGCACATGGTGGTGGGAACCAATCTTGGACATTGCCAAGTTTTGGTCCACTCCGTGCACGTGCCATTGACGCCCAAAGCTGGCCGAGTCCAACACGAGAGAATCCAGCTTGATTGTTAGCACTCTACTGTGATACATATAAAAGGCTGCACTCTGAACTTCATTTTAATATGTAGAGGCTTTTGAATCTCGTAAAAAAAAAGGAGGTCGAGAAACCCAATAATTCATATCTGCTACTGATAATAGGAAACTGACTGTTGAATGACAAGAGCTGTCTTTCCCAATAGTCCTACGTTAACAGCTGTTCCAGGCTTCCACAGAGGCTTGGAGCTTGGCGGGCAGAAACAGGCGGCTTGCACTGCGAGGCGGCACAGGGCAATATCGGACCATACAGCGCAGTTCCAGGGCCGCTTCACCAGTGCTGAATTGCATCCCCATTCCCGTAAATGTTTCGAATGCCTTGATCCTGCAGTCGCTGCGGAACCACTTGAACCTTTTGCTCCCAGGTACACCGCAATCATCCTGCGCCTTGGTGCACGCTGTGCACACATCTTCTCCATCCCATGTCCATGTCTTGCTGCACGTTTTCTTTCTCCAGTTGATCGTCGGTTCCGTCCGTGCGTGAGAGCGCGCGTTCCTTGGGCTCGCTGGGCGCCAGAAGCTGGAAATTGCACTCCGCACAGCGGGGGGCTGTCGATCGCTGCCGTCTGACCAGACTCGACCTCGATCACAACTGCAACCACTTGCATTCTTTGCCCCCCGGACTCTCGGCCTTTGCTGAGCCTTCGAACAACGAGACGTGCACCCGTGTTGCTTTTTGGTTGCAACTTGCTTGAGTAGTGCGACGGATGCCCGGTCGGATTGTCATCACCCCGCGATTTGATCCCTGGCGATACGTTGTTGGGTTGCCAGCTGCGAAGCACCGAACGCTGCCACCGACCGCCTCACGAAACCACTCAGTTCAATCACTACTGGTATTGAAACCTCGGCGCAGGTCTTTTTTTGCGTTGCCCTCGGCCCTCATCGGTCACCACCGAGACGATTGCGAGCCTCGGGGCCATACAGCGCTTGCTGGCTCACCTCGCTCAGGCGCTTCAACCCCTTGATGTCAAGCATACAATTGCTCCCCTCCTTCCTCTCGCCGTGCCGGCCCGCAAACCGGCCAATCATACGGACCGCGAATTCGCCGTTGCTGCTGTCACCGCTGTCTTGAGAAAGGGGTTCCATGTTTGCAGATTATGGATAGGAATCGGCCGCAAGGAAAAGACGAGAGGAACATGATGGCGGGAACGGATTACGGAGGTGGCGGCCCCCCTGTTGAATGGAGTCACGGGCACCCTCCGGTCGGTGATGTCGCATACCAGAGAGAACCGGAGCTTGCAAATATTACACCCACGTCGACCCGCAACGGACAAAATGGAGGAGGCTATGGGAATCAGTTGGGAAGGCCGCCCGCTTCTCCCGCCATGAGTGTCGGCGACACAGACAACGAGTCTAGACGGAGTGGGGAGCGAAATAGATCACGACCTAGGGGCTCGAGGACAACAAGCGGTCAGGTCCGCACCTGCAAGAAGTGCGGTGAATCCTTGACTGGTCAGTTCGTGCGGGCTCTTGATGGGACTTTTCATCTAGATTGTTTCAAGTGCCGAGTAAGGCCGTCCCTTCTACCGAATCTGCTTAGAAAGAAGGCAGCGCTGACGTAGATACAGGACTGTGGCCAGATTGTTGCCTCCAAATTCTTCCCTGCCGACGATGAGAATGGTGGTGGCCAATACCCCCTTTGCGAAACTGACTACTTTCGCCGACTAGGCTTGCTCTGCCACCAGTGCGGAGGGGCACTACGGGGATCCTATATCACGGCACTCGACCGGAAATATCATGTCGACCACTTTACCTGCTCTTTGTGCCCGACTATCTTTGGAGCTCAAGACAGCTACTATGAACACGATGGACGTGTGTATTGTCATTACCATTACTCCACCCAGTTTGCGCAGCGATGCGAGGGCTGTCAAACTGCCATTCTTAAACAGTTCGTCGAGATTTTCCGAAATGGCGAAAACCAGCACTGGCATCCGGAATGTTACATGATCCACAAGTTCTGGAACGTACGGTTAAACCCGCCGAAAGATGTCCTCGGCCCAGTCCCCGACAATCCTGCTGGGCGAGAGCATGTTCGAGAAGAAGAGGAGCGCATGGAAGAGAAAGTATATCGTATATGGAGTGTTCTGTCCACGTTCGAAGAGTCATCAGCCGCCTGCATATCGGACATGCTTCTCCATGTCAGCAACGGGGCTCATCTTGATGGTGTGGTTGTTGCAAAGAAGTTCATTTGGCATGTCGATGTTCTCTTTCAGTCAGCCGACAGACTAGACTCGTCAATGGGCGCCTTGGATATGTCAGGTAAGAACACGTACACAGCATCGTTGACCGGTTACAGTGGCTAACACATGCATAGGCCTCGCTTACGGTCGTGAAGCCAAGCTGCTTTGCAAAAAAATTGTGTCGTTTTTCTCCCTCCTGTCTAAGACCCAGGATAAAAGCGTGCGGAAGCTTGGTGTCACGCAGGAGTTGTTGACCCTGGTTACTGGCCTCGCGCACTACCTAAAACTCTTGATCCGAATCTGTCTGAAGGGAGCACTCCGGACAGAGAAAGATCGAAACACTCCCGACTGTCTTTACCAGTTCCTCGACGACTTGAGTGATCTCGAGGGGCTGAAAGCCGAAGATAACAATCCGATTGCCCTCCAACTAAGGAATGACTTAGCCCATCTCGCCAACAACGAGTCTGACCAATGCTCGGTGTGTAAGAGGCCGGTCGAAGACGAGTGTGTCAAGAATGGTGATAGGAGGTGGCATCTGGCTTGTGCAAACTGCTCACGATGTGGTGCTGAGCTTGGAAGATCAATCCGAGACGCACGATTCAATCCCTACGACTCCAAGGTATACTGCAAGAAATGCGACGCATACGGCGATGAAGGCTCGCAGCCCTTCCAATACGTCACAAGACTGCGACAATACGTCTATTTGCTGCAGGTGGCTCTTGCGAGGCTTCTTGAGATGCTCCAGGTACACGGTGTTATCTCACCTGTCAGTGAGGGACCGAACGGTCTGGATGCCGAAGGCCGGCCTATCCCAGACGCACGATCGAGGCCTTACGCAGGTGAACAGCCACAGCATCACAGAGGGTCGTCTTATGAGAACGCCCTCAACGATGTTCGGAGGCTCAAGAGCACCCGTATGGATAAACATCTTTCGACAAGTTTCAGAAAGGCGCGCACATCACGCATCATGGATGGTCCAGAAAGCAGCAGTGCGCGTCCCGGGTCTGCGGGTGGCGGTGGAGGCGGAGGCAAAGGGTTTCAGATTGTTGAGGAACATGGATATGATGACCAAGATATGATGCTTCCCAATCAGGACGCCCTGACCCTCGATGACATTCCCAAGATCGTCGCCGCCGAACAAGCAGCACGGGATCGCGGCGCATATGCCTCGGGACGGCAAGAACTGCATCGTTCCCCGGCAACGGAACCCAACTATGGAAGCGGGGGTGCGGTGATGGGTCACCAGCGGAGTCACTCCGATGGTCGACATAGAGATCTGCGAGGCGTAGGCGAACCTTCCCCTCAGCGAGCGTCCCGGAAATATTTCTCTGAGCTCTCGGGTTTGGAATACTTCATTGTTCGTCACCTCGCCGTCTTGACCATGCATCCGATGGTCGAATCCGAGTTCACATTGGAGGAACTCTTGAGCTTCATCGAAAGCCGCAAGCCTGCGAACTTCTGGAAAAACATTGGCAAGGCCTTCAAGAATGACGGTCGGAAGAATGTCAAGAAGAAGGGTGTCTTCGGCGTTCCTCTGGATGTCATTGTGGAACGTGACGGGGCAGAGTCCACCGATGGCGTCGGACCTGGTACCTTGAGGGTTCCTGCCATTGTCGATGACATTGTATCAACAATGAGGCAGATGGATCTATCAGTTGAGGGCGTCTTCCGCAAAAACGGCAACATTAAGAAACTGGGAGAGATGGTCGACAAGATCGACAAAGAAGAACCTGTCGATTTGGGAAGCAACACTGTTGTCCAGATTGCAGCTCTTTTGAAACGATATCTTCGAGAGCTGCCCGATCCCCTCATGACCCATAAACTCTACCGGCTCTGGCTAGCGGCAGCCAAGATTCCGGATGATGAGAAGCGCCAATACTGCCTACATCTGGCGTGCTGTTTACTTCCCAAGCCGCATCGTGACTGCATGGAAATTCTTTTCTGCTTTCTGAAGTGGGCTGGGTCTTTCCACCAAGTCGATGAGGAGGTTGGCTCCAAGATGGATACCAAGAACTTGGCTACCGTGATTGCCCCTAACATTCTCTATGACAAGAACAAGATGTCGACTTTGGATAGCGACCCGATGTATGCCATTGATGCAGTGGAGATCTTGATCACTAACATTGAAGAGATGTGCCTGGTGAGTCCCTTGAGATTTATTGTGCAAAGTTGCCTGCCTCTTGCTGACTGCGTCTTAGGTTCCGGACGAGCTTGCTGAATACCTTAACGATCAAAGTTTCTTTGCCAATGGCAATGAACTGACAACAAAAGAAATTGTGAAGCGTTTCTCCGATCGCAATGTCAACGGGAACGGACCACGACATTTCACCGAGGTGACCGAAGTCGCAGGCCGACATGACAATCCTATCCGACCACCACCACGGAGGGTAGAGACAGATCCGGCAGCATGGCACCAGGAGAGCAGCGTCCGGACGGTTCAGGATCCCCCAACCCCCTATGGTGGACCCCATCAAGGAACACCGCCCCAGCCGCGGCGTGGTCAATACGACGGCGCTGGTCAACAATCACCGTATGGGCATTTTGAGAGGGTAGGCACACCGGATAGCAGTAAGTTGTCTAGACTCGTACTGGCATGACTAGAATAGGGCGACTGGCTGACAAATGATCACCCTCAGTGCATCGAGGGTCCTCCCCACGCCGTTAATAAGTCAACCCACAGATGTCTGCATCTCATGCTGAGCCCTTTGCACCGATGAAGTTGCTGTTTTCGCCCTTGCAATCTGAACGCTGGTGGTGTAATGATGCAGTAGGCGTTTTGTCCAGTTTCTCTCTTCTCTCTCTCATTCCTTTCCTCTTCGAACATACCGCCCCTATTTATGGCTAACTGACGGGCGTACTCTATTTTCTTCTTTTTTTGTTCGACGAGCGTGGGCGCGGGTGTGTTGGAAGAAGAAGTTATGATCAGTTCCAAACCAGCCGTTTCACGTCCTACGGTTGGTATGATGTTTTGCGAACTTTTTTTCCATAGAGCTGGGGAAACGAAGATGACGAGTTGGTGAAAGCAGCTTGGGTCAAGGCGATGGGGTTGGAGACGGCGAAATTGTGAGTGCAGGAAACACACAACCTGCTGGGGAGAGAGAGAGAGAGAGCGAGAAAGAGAGAGCGAGAAAGAGAGAGCGAGAAAGAGAGAGCGAGAGAGAGAGAGCGAGGGAGGGAGAGAGAGAGAGAATGATGATCAAGGTGAAAAGCAGAGGGGACTGAGCTGGCCTAGTGTTGGCCGAGAAAAGACTAAAGAACAGAGAGTCAAATGAAGCCGAGCAAGCAAGCAACAAAAAAGTAAAAGGAGGCCGCATTTATCAAAACAGGGACAGTTTCTTTCGCAGGAGAGAGAGGTGCGTGTGTGTAATGTTTTTGGGAATGGACGGCCCTCTCTGGATGAGAAGTGAGAAAGTAAGGGCTTGTTCGGTGTGCTGCTGGGCTGTGTCGTCTGGTCTTCATTCCATTTGGGATAGCTTGATACCTTGAATATCTAAGGACTTAGCTTCGTGATGCCAAGAGGAACCGATCTTGTCCCTTTTCCGGTGACCGTAACTGCCCACCACCTATTACACCAACCTGGTTTGGCATCAGAGAATAAAATAGATGCCAAGACTCGCTCCAGCTAAAAAAAAAAAAACTGATATTATATGATTATGATGCGGCGATACTGTACACAGTGCTGTAAGCAGCGTGGCATCCCAACAAGCTAAGCTTTCACCTCAGTTCAAAACCTCGTATGATATTTACCCATCCAGCTATCCATCCATCAACCCGCCCAATCGGTCATCAAATGCCCAGGCTAGCCCAACGCTCGTGGCTTGTCTCCCGCAAAAATGCATGTTTTACGTTTCTATCCCGTTTATTTCTTGTTCTCGTGCTCCAGCGCCCACTTAACCGACTTCCTGACTCCCTCATCTAGGCTCACCAGGGGCTTGTAACCCAACCTCCTCTTGGCCTTGGAAATGTCATAGTACCGAGTCATGCAGCTGAACGTGATACGCTGGCGATTAAAGGTTGGTGGCTTGCGGATGATTGCGAAAAACACCTCGCTGAGGAAACCTAAGACCATACCTACATCCCGGGGCAACTTCCACACGTGGTCGGTACCAAGGGGCGAACCAGCGGCGGCCCAGACGGCACGGGTAAAGTCCCAGAAGTAGACGGGGCTGTCGTTGGTGATGAAGAAGGCCTCGCCATCGACGCGCTCATTATCTGGGGGGGTTGTGGACAAGGCGGCGGTGGTGAGGAGGGAGCGGGCGGCGAGGAGGTGGGCGTGGGCGACGTTCTCAACGTAGGTAAAATCGAAGAGGTTGTCGTTGTCACCAACCTGAACGCCGGTCCTCCCTTGTCGGTAGATATTGATCATGTGGTAGATGGCCATGCGATCACCTTCACCGATGATGCCCGAAGGGCGGATAGCGCAAGTTAGAAGTTTGGGGGCTTCGGGGCTGCGGTTCGCCTTGAGGACAATCTCTTCGGCCCAAGCCTGTGGGGGGTGGGTTAATCGGGTGTTTGGGGAACGAGTCTGTGAGGCTCAATTTCAAACTCGTACCTTAGTCTCCGAGTAGTACTCGCTCTGGTGCTCACCGCGGATAACAGGCCACCTCTCATCAGCATTGATCAGGTCGCTTTTGTTATCGCTGGCAACGCTGGCGGAGCTTGTAAAAACGAGAGCCTTGACGCCGGTCTTGCGACAGGCGTCGACAATTGTCTGGGTTCCATCAACATTGACCTTCTTGAACAGGGCGTGCGACACGCTATCATTGGACTGGGCGGGCGGCGAGGCGGTATGGATGACCACGTCAGGGCGAATTTTGGAAAAGACGGACTCGATCGCAGCGGCGTCGGTGATATCGGCCTCGAAGTACTGCACGCCGTCCGAGTCTGGTCGGCGATTGTTGGCACAGCGCAGATCGATAACTGACGCTGAGCAATCGTAGTCGCGAAGCAGCACGCGGACAACGTGGTGGCCCAGGAAGCCGCAGCCTCCTATGACCACAACGGAGCCAAGGTCGGGCTTCTTTTCGGACGTCATTGCGGCTTCTCGATAACGCAGATGGTGGGAATTGAGAACAATGCTGCGTTCGATAATGGGGTAATTGGTCGATAGCAATGGAGTTGGCACAGAGGGTGGAGTTGTTTCGAGACGGTGAGGATACAGCTTGTCGATCTGGAGTTATTAGGCGGGCAGTTACGGCAGAAAGCCAATGGGCTCACTGGTCAGGGATCAGCTGGGGAACGGTGCCTTGCAGCGTGGGGGCGGGATCTCTAGGCCCACCCTTCAGACCTGCCTCCACGAGCAGACCTCAGATATGGTTGAAGAACTGCAAACTTTTGCACCAACCGCAGCTAAAACCGACGTTATGTGGCTTGGCAACGTGTTGGTGACTGTCGACGACGTCAGGAATGAACCGGAAGAATCATGTCTGCTCATCTAGCTCCGTCTCTATGTGAATCCCTGCGAGAATATATGCTCACTTTCACCCATTGACAATTCAATTCAATTCAATTCAATTCATTTTAGGGTGGCCCGCCCTGGCCGTAGGCCAGGGTTAGCAGTGCTACCACCTGAGTGATTACGTAACACCCCCCCGCTAGTTCGGGTCTCGCTTCCTCCGCTGCCTACCCACCGCCCCAGGCGGTAGAACGCACTAAGCCAACCTTTCTCACGCCAGTAGGGCTTGTAGACCAACCTTGGCCTCTACTTGGGGAAGAACCGTAACGCCTGCTTTCCGACCATTGCCTCGTACAGTTCCTTAGTGCCCAGAACTGTTCCTTTCCTTCGCTTCCCTACCTAGCACACCCCCTGTACCGCCGTTCGATATACTACTAGCTTCCGGCAATACGATAGGTATTGTGGTTCCTATAGTACGCTGCAGCTATACACCGGGGTTCCTTCTTTACCAAACCTCCTTAAATAGCTTACGTACGGACTATACCCCGTATAATATTATACAATCTTACCCATCCTAGGCCTTATAATTTTAAGGACGTTTAAGTAGGGGCCAAGTCCCAGGTTAGCGTATCTTTTAGGCTATACTTCGCTCCACTACTCCTGGACTCTTTACTCGTAACGTTTCTTTACCGCAACTTTAACGTATATATAGGTTAGGAGTCCCCTAGGTTCTACTTCCGGGGCCGTAGCGAGCTTAGCTAACTAATCCGCTTTTTTATTACCCTTAACGCTAGCGTAAGCTGGATACTAATATAAGCTAATATTAAGGTAGCGTAGGCTGTTAAAGGCCCTTTCTACTATAAGTTGGCTAAAGGGGGAAAACCCTTTACTTACGGCGCTTATTACTGCTTACGAATCGGAAAAGACCAAAGCTCGCTCCTTAGCAGCTGTTACGTCTAACCCGATAATTAAGGCGACTACTTCCGCGTTAAATATTTCGGCGTAGCCTAATTTCCCGCTAAAAGCTTTTATTTCCCTATTATTTTTTTATACGGATACTACCTAACCAGCCCCCTTACGTTTTTTAACCTTAAACCCGTCCGTATATAAAAGTACCATCTTTAGCAGGGCTTTAATCTTTAGCTTCTTAATTACGCGTAACTATCTTTCCTTACTTAGCTACGAAAACCCAGCTAATAATAACCGGTCCGGGGTAGGGAGGCTTCGTCGCTAAATCTTCGTCGCCCCTACCCATAGTTTCTATAGGTTTGTACGTTTTAAGGTAACGTTTTTCCTAACCTTAATTAGCCGTACTAGTCGTCTAAAAACGTAATACGGAAAATACGCGGGGGCAATTACTAACCTAAACTATTAACGTTTTTATCTCCTAGCTATTTCTAGGGGCGCTGGGAGGATACTGCTCTCTTAGTATAACGCTGCTACCTACATAATACAATACGCTAGTACTACCCCTTTAGCCGCTTACTTTAACGATTTATCTATTATAGTTAAGTATTAAGCCTACGGTTTATACGGTCTTTTTTAAACTTCTACTCCGTATAAGGCTACTTCGCTTACGTAAACTTTCGCAACCACTACCGCCTACGCTAAGGGGACTCCCCTAACTATTTTATTTAATTCGCGCAAATAAACCGCTATAGCGTTCGCCTTACCGGCCCAGTACTTAACGTATATATCAAACTTTAACCGGCTATTAAGCCAAAAGCCTAGCCACCGGACTTTAATCTTTAGGCGTAGCGCCGGTAGGCCTATTACCTAAAACAGTTCCAAGGGTACCATCGCGCCTAAAACCACTATAAGGTACTCCATCTTACCAGGGGCCACTGGGCAGTACAGTAACTTCAGTATTTCCAATACCCTGGAAACTTTAGCAACTAGCCCCGCCCTTATAGCCGCTAACGTTTTTACATTATACTTAACAAATACATCGTCTACGTACCCAAAAAAGTCTCGTCCGCGTATCGCGCTTGTAAGGTATAATATAAAGAGGACCGGGGACAGGGGCGAGCCTTAAGGGAGCCCTTTATACTACAGCCGCTGGTTTAGGAATAACTAAACCTAACGTATTAAACCAGTACCGAACCCTAGGTTCTCCAGTTATTTAGTAAGCAAGTGGTGCTATACGTTATTAAAGCCTTTTTCGATATTTAAAAGGCAAGCTTCCGTATACAACCTTTTCGCCCGGGCCTCCTTTAGGTTATATACCAACGCGTAAGCAAGGTCTGAGATCCCAACCGCCAAGATCGCTCCTATATACTGGGGCGAGAGCAGCTTCTTAGTAGCTGCGGCGTATGCGAGTCTTTTAGCTACTAATTATTCCAGTTCTTTACTAATTACTAATAGTAGGGAGATTAGTTGGTGGCTAGTTGGGTCCGTTAGGTCTTTGCGCCCGGGTTTCAGGATAAAAACTACTTTAGCTACCTGTAATTTTCCCGGATAATACCTAAGCCTTAGGGAACCCTTGTAGATACGGTGGACTCTCGGGCCTACGGAGTCCTACGCCGCTACTAGTATTTTACCTGTAATTCCGTCCTCCCCGGGTACTTTATTTAGTACTTGCAGCGCGTAGTAGTTGGTCTCTTGCTTGGTAACTTTATACGACACGGGCACGTACTCTGCGAGCTTTGCTGGCGGGGCTTCGGGTTGTGGCTTCTCTACTCGTTTACCCAGGTAGTACCGTAGGAGGTAGGCCTCCGACTCCTCTCCGGATAGCGTTACCCCTTCAACCGCCACCGGGGGCGGCTCGGCCTATGGCCTTGTTGACTTCCACGCTGCCAATCGGAAGGCTTCCTAGCTGTTGCCCGCCTTGTCGACCAGGGTGGCCCAAAACTCTTTCTTTGCCTTCCGTAGGACCGCGTGGTACTGTCGACGGCTCACAGCGCCGCTTCTGAACGCGGCCCTTGCCTTCGCGCAGTCCGGGGTGTACCACCTGGACAGTCGCCTGCCTTTGATCTTAACGCCTACGGCCCTAGCGGCTAGCGCTAGATCGTCTTGCAAGCTCCTTTCACCCATTGACAGATCGGGGTAATTATACTTCCACATCGAGTTGAGGAATTCTTGATTGAGGGTTAGGGTCTATCCTCACCAGCCAGAGGACGGCGCCGTGATTGGCCAAACTTTAGGCAAATGAATCGGCCATGAGTGTCTTGTTCCGTCCTTCGTCCCTTATATCTCTCTGAATTCTGCCTTTCCTATTTACGCCTACCTCTGTCCCATCTTTTATCCTCAATATCACTTACCTTCCCGTAATCATCCTTTTTTCTGTGCATACCACTCTCAATGTTGATTTCCCCAGATACACAAGCATTATCACGACAACCTTTTTGCGGCACGCTAGGAATTCATGTGGAGCTCACTTCGCCCGGCACCTCGCGATGAGCAGGCAAATCACCGAGATTTTGGTCCATGTTGCAGCTCGGACAACAGCTTCAAGTGACGTGGATTACCGTGGATTGGCGAGATCATATCTCGATTTTGAACTTGGGGAACAGAGAGAAGTGTTCACTCTCCGAACTGAGGAGCCTAGACCGAGCCCAGCAAATGACAGGGCTGTCCCTCCACTCCCTGGAACAGGTCTGGTGATTAATTCGCCAACCCTCTCATTTGGTAGCGCCTTCGGAAACCTCAGTTCACCGAGGCCTCTTAACCGTGACCACCAAAACACACAATCCTCCTGGGTCGCACCGCGAAGCGTTATTCAAGACTCACTCCCGGATAATAATGTCACATTCTCCCAATTCTGCTCCCCGACTAGAATATTAGAGCATTATATTTCCGGTCTTGAAAACAGTCAGTCCGAATCGTCTCCAAGTCTTTATCGGAAAGCGCTGCGGCCGGCGGAGCGTCCCGGGATTTGCCAACCCGACACTTCACAGCGAACCATCAACAAGACGAACTCTAGCCAGGACGACCAAATCCTCAAGGAGGACGCTGTCCTTTCTTTTAGCTCAGTGTATATCGATGCCGCCATTCCCACCTCATCGCTTCCTTCGTTGCCCCGTCCAGAGCCCGAAAATGGGCTCGTTGCTGAGCCAGTCATTGAACTTCGAACAGCAGCTGCCGATGGGACGGTGATTCCATTATCACCAGTAATCGGTATAAAACGACGTCTTCCGACTTCGGATTCTCAGTCCGCCATCGAGGAGACCCGGATAGCATCGTCATATCCGAGTGAGGCCGGCGAGATCCACGGAAAACTCCCATCTCGAGGGGGCTCGGAGCCTCCGGCTAAGACAGGAAGCTCGCCCCCACCGTCCTCTAGCAACCCGTTCACCCGAAGCTCGAGCGACATTGGTCCCCGCCAGAAACCTGCGACCAGAAATCTTGATCATCTAGAGATCATGTCTCCTACGCCGCCCGCTACCTTGGGGGAGCTACAACCAGCCGACATGATCACCGAAACCCTGGCCAATCTCGCCGACCGGGTGGTTCTTAAGAAGAGATATCGCCCGCAGCCACTGGCTCGGGAGCTCCGTCCTTTCGAGCGGGGACACTGGCTATTAGACTGCAGCACCTGGAACAATGCTCTGAAGTATGATACCTGGGAGTTTCTGACAAACTATATCAGCCATGGTCACGCAGGCTGGGGCATTTCCTGCAAACGGGATGAGGAATTTACCTGGATCCGTCTATACTGCTGGGGTTGCGTCGTTGGCCACATGTACCTTGTGTTGTGGCTCGCCAGCAGGCGGAATGCTAAGCACGGCATGTCATGGGTTGGGGGAGACGGGCAAGCCGTTATTTTTACTGGTGCGAGGCCCCCGTCGAGATGAAACTCGTCACCTTCCTCCATGGACCTATCTCTCTGCGCATCTCTCTACGCATGACTTTGTGATTTCAGCATTGTATGGCGTTCCGGGGGAAAGATGATCATGAAAAGGAGGGCATACGCCAACTTTGTCTTGGTCATGGGTTATGAGATGATTTCTGGCGCTGGAATCGACATGAGGTCATGATAGTGACAGGGGAAGGCTAAATATCGGTCACACAAGAATATATCCAGGCTCTTGGTTGAAAGGGAAGCTTGTCTTTTTTTGACTTGCCCATGAAGACTCGTCAGTGCGACCCAGAGAGGTGGCTCCCAGCGCCCCTTGATGTCGATCACCAGCTCCACGGGGAACTCATTGCGCGAAATGAAGGGAATTCGGCATTGAAATCCTATAGGATATAACCTGGCCCGTGACTTGAAACCAATTCTTGACTGACCCTGCAGAGAACCTAGAATCTACAAGCCCGAAGCTCACAACCCCGAAGCTCACAACATACTGTACACGCTGTCAAGAGTCTAACCTAGACCGTCCATCGTCAGATTCAACAGCCCGGTTGGTAATAAGGGGGGCCACCCCTAATGTGCATGGGTGCAAGGTATTGAAAGAGGTCGGCAACACACCATATCGTACAATTGATGTGGTCTCACTCGGCCTTCTCTTCAACCGTCGTCGGTATGCCAAGCGCCTTGCACTCCTGCACATATCTCTCCTTGTCACGCTCAGCAAGCTCCAGGTATGGCTGCGCTTATATTAGTAACAGACCTCCTGACACTGCTGGGCGTCAAAGACGTTGACAGAAGGACGTACCTGGCGCTCGGCGTCGCTAAGGGCTTGCCATTGCTCGGAGATTTGTTTCACAATTGATACTAAAGTGACTTTTCCAGTGACTTGACCACTAAACTCTCCCTCTAAACGGGCCCTGTGAAAGTAGATGTACGCGTTTCTGGGTCCCTTGGGAAGACGAGGATCTTGAATGAGCCTGATCAACTTAGTGCGAACATGGAGCCTGTTCAACTTCGCCCGCGCTTGGTTGGCCTCCCATATCTGAAGGGGTGTTTTGCTGAGGATAAAGTTCTGGTGATTGGTCTTGATGGTTTCGTTCAGTGCTGCAGTTTGAGCAAGCAGGATCTATTGATTCCAGGTTAGTGATTGTTGTGACGTCGGAGAGTGCAACGAGCTGTGCCTACTTCTCTCTCGGCCTCTGTGAGATCTCTAATGCGCTCAGCCGTTTCCTTCAAGCTCCCCCCACTGCCATGCTCTTTCAAATAGGTCGTGAACGGAGTGGCGACGTATCGCGGCGGCACTTCTTTCAAGAGTGCGGTAACCTTGAGGCTTCTGATATTGGCCGTTCGTTCCTTTTTCGCTGCAGACTCAGAGAGCTTCGCTTTCTGCGCCTTCTTCTTCTCCAGTGCCCTTTCCCTCTTCTTGAGGGCCTTCTCCTTCTCAGCTCTCTTTTTCTCAGCCGCTTTCACCTTCTGTGCTCTCTTCTTCTCGATCGCTTTGTCCTGTTGCTTCTGCGGGCTCTTGGGGGTCCTCTTCGCTGGTTGCACGTTCTCCTTGACTTTGGATTTTGGTTTCCTCGGCTTGACAGTTACATCGTCCACGGCATCGGGGCGAGGATGTGTTACACAGAATCCTCTCCGAAAAGTAATAGCGGCCCCGTGAGAGACGTGGCGCACAGTAACATGTCGAACAGTACGGACACCAGGCAACCGGAGCTGGCGGGCTGTTCGAGCCCCGATTGCCAACAACATCGGATGAGCAGTGGCAGTGATGGTGTTCGAGAGCGTCAATTGCTGAGTTTAATCAGAATATGTGGTAGTTTTGGGGTGCTGCAGTCCGATGAGGTCACGTTGGGTGCTGTCAAGGTCGTCGTTGAGGATTTCGAAACTTGCTTCAAGGAAGAGATTACTTTTCATGCACTTGGTGCTTCGCTCGCCTGCAAGGACGGCTCGTGCCCACAAGAGCTCTCCAACCAACACTGAGCCCTCCAACCTCCTGTTTTCAAACCAAGCGATTGGACACCAGGGGGTGACCGCAGTGAAAATCATGCAGATGTCATTGGCCAGCTCAACTCCCGTCATTTGCTTTGCTGGCTGAGTCAGGACAGTGCCAGGCACAGTGACCATACCCGCTGAACATACTTCGCACGGTGCATCCGAGACGGAGGTCAGCGAGTGGCTCCCGCTTCAGCTTTCTCTCATCAACTTTTGGCTTCCCAACATCTTGGAGCAGCAGTGGTCGACAACTACCTGGAAACCCAGCCGACAACCACCGGAATACTGCATTGCGTTAGCGAGAAAGTACTATTACCACCAGTGTTAAATTTGGAGCCACAGTCAGCGGCAGCATGGCTCGGCTGAAGGACTCTCGCTCACCATCTCCTGCAGGAAGCTACTCTGCCAAACACCGAAAGGACGACGATCGCCGCGACCGCGATCGAGATCGAGACCGCGACCGAGACCGGGATCGCCGCGATGCCAACCGTGACCATCGCCGTCGCTCCCGCAGCCCCGTAGACGTGAGTCGTCGCTGCTCTCGTAATATCGCTTTTCTGCGTGCTAACCGTGATGCGACCCCGCAGCGCCGCTACCGTGATCGCGACCGGGAATGGGATCGTGGCCGTGATGGCCGAGACCACGAGTCGTACCGTCGGAGGGACCGCTCCATAGATCGTCGAGACGATGACTACTACCGAGGTTCACGCCGCGACGGTGGCAATCGCGACCGTCGTCGGTCACGCGACAGGCCTGTCGAACGGCCGCGCTCCCCTGGTCGACGTCGTCAACGCAGTCGGGATAGGGATAGTGATTATCGTTCCCGACGCGATGGCTCAAGGGACCGTGGCAGGAACCGACTAGATGGCGCTACCGACAGTGACTCCCGCCGTTCTGATGATCGTGGTCATCTTAAGCTAGATGTCTCAACCAAGGAGAATGAGGTCGGTTTCCTGCTCTTCCCCCCCCCCTCCCCTCCCATACTCCTTGTATCGCACGCTAACAATTTATCAACCCTATAGCCAGCTAAGTCTACACCGGCGCAGCCTCAAGCGGAGGCAGACAGAAAAATGGCTGAACGACGACGGAAGCTCCAAGCAATGAAGGAGAAGCATGCACTAAAGGAGGGCAAGGAGGCTGATGTCACTCCCGGCAGCACCCGAAAACTTTTCGCTGAAATGGATCAGAAAGCCAGCGGTACTAACAGTCCTGGTCCCAAACCCTCGCCTGCTCCAACAAGCCCGACTGCGACAGGATCGCCTGCGACACCTGCCCCTTACGCCGGCAAGTTTGACCCCAAAGCGATCGCGCGCAACTCCAAGGCAACACGCCCGCACTCGCCAAATCGGTTGGGTGATCTCAAGTTGGGAGAGATGAAGCTTGGCGCCCCCATTGTAGGCAGCGTTAGTCAAGGGAATGGTGCCCTTCCTAGAAAAGCCGGTTTGCTCCCAACCAACCGAGCCGTGAGCGCCTTTGGATTCCAGAAAACTGCTGATGTCAACAAGTCAGCACCAAAGCGAAAGCTGGACATGGATGACGAAGAGACGACTAAGCGCAAGCTTGTGAAGCTTCCTAACTTTGCCCTGGAGAAGGTCGAGGAAGCACCATACACTCAGGGCGAAGGAGAAGAAGACGAGGAAGATGATATGGATCTCATGCTTTCTAGGGCTAACACTGAAGAAGATATTGCACAGGCTCACAGGTTACTGCATGAGCGGCGCGAAGAGCGGATGCAAAAAGAGTCGATAGCCATGAACGTTGACAACGAAGTGTCCAGCGGAGAGAGCAAGTCAGAAGCCCCAGCTGTTGAGGAGACAGCGATGGATGTTGACGGGGAGGTCGATCCCCTTGACGCATTCATGGCTGTCCTGGACAGAGGGGACGCTTCAAACAGCTTCGGTTCTCAGTCGTCCAAGAAGCCAAGCGGGAAGAACGCCCCGGAACCAACAGCCTACTTCAGCGACGATGATGACTACAATTACGAGGCGGGAAATGCCGATCCATCATCGATTCTCGCCATGGCAGCCAAGAAGAAGAAGAAAGACATTCCGACGGTAGATTACAGCAAAATCGAGTTGAATGCCATACGAAAGAACTTTTGGGTCGAGCCACACGAACTCAGTCAGATGACCGAGGAGGAATTGGCTGATCTCAGGTTGGAACTGGACGGCATCAAAGTTTCTGGTAAAGACATCCCAAAGCCCGTTCAGAAGTGGTCACAATGCGGGCTTACACAGCCTATCCTGGACACAATCGAGTCCCTTGGCTTCGAAAAACCGACACCGATTCAAATGCAGGCATTGCCCGTCATCATGTCCGGGCGCGATGTCATCGGTGTCGCCAAGACAGGATCTGGCAAGACAATGGCTTTTGCCTTACCCATGCTCCGCCACATCAAAGACCAAGACTCGGTGAGCGGCGATGACGGCCCTATTGCCTTGATCATGACACCTACCAGAGAGCTATGCACGCAGATTTACTCGGACTTGCAGCCATTTGCCAAAGCCCTGAAGCTTCGCTCCGTGGCAGCCTACGGCGGAAGCCCTATCAAGGACCAGATCGCCGAGTTGAAGCGCGGTGCCGAGATTATCGTTGCTACACCCGGACGTATGATCGATCTTCTCGCCGCAAATTCGGGTCGCGTCACCAACCTCCGCCGAGCCACCTACTTGGTGTTGGACGAAGCGGATCGAATGTTTGATATGGGCTTTGAGCCACAAGTCATGAAGATCTTCAACAATGTTCGGCCCGACCGCCAAACAATTCTATTTTCCGCCACGATGCCAAGGATCATTGACGCTCTGACCAAAAAGGTCCTACGAGAACCTGTGGAGATCACAGTGGGCGGCCGCAGCGTCGTAGCTCCCGAAATCACTCAGGTTGTGGAGATTATGGAGGAGAAAGACAAGTTTGTCCGCTTGCTCGAGCTCCTCGGTGAGCTGTACGCCGATGATGACGACGTTCGTGCCTTGATCTTCGTAGAGCGGCAAGAGAAAGCAGACGACCTGTTGCGTGAACTCCTGCGTCGTGGTTATGGCTGCATGTCTATCCACGGCGGAAAGGATCAGGAGGATCGTAATTCGACCATCTCTGATTTCAAGAAGGGTGTTTGCCCCATCATGATTGCCACTTCTGTTGCTGCCCGAGGATTGGATGTCAAGCAATTAAAGCTTGTAATCAACTACGATGCGCCCAACCATCTAGAAGATTACGTCCATCGTGCTGGCCGCACGGGACGTGCAGGAAACACTGGCACAGCCGTAACATTCGTAACAGAAGAGCAGGAGAACTGCGCGCCTGGGATTGCCAAGGCGCTTGAACAAAGCGGACAACCAGTGCCCGAACGGCTCAATGAGATGCGTAAGTCTTGGAAAGAGAAAGTGAAGTCTGGCAAGGCGAAGGATGCTAGTGGCTTCGGCGGGAAGGGTTTGGAGCGGCTTGACAAGGAACGAGAGGCTGCGCGGATGCGCGAGCGCAAAACACACAAAGCGGAGGGCGAAGAAGACGACTTTAAGGAAGAAGAAACTGCCGAAGATGCGGAGAAGAAGGAGAAGGCCAAGTCGGCCGTCTTGTCAGCGGCCTCTGCCATCGTTGCCCGTGACGGGGCGAAGGCGGACGGGGAGATCAAGACACCGCCAATTGAAGGCGTCGTCAAAGCGGGTGCCGCTCCCGGGAAAGGTGGTGCATTGGACAAAGCCGCCTCGGCCATCAGCGAGATCAACGCACGGCTTGCCAGGGCCGGCCAGCTTCGTCCGGGTCAACCGATTGACAACAAAGGCCCCGATGCCGGCGCTTTCCATGCGACACTGGAGATCAATGATTTCCCTCAAAAAGCTCGCTGGGCGGTTACCAACCGAACCAATGTTGCCAAGATTCTCGAGGCCACGGGTACATCCATCACCACCAAGGGCAACTATTACCCTGCAGGGAAGGAGCCAGGACCTGGCGCCGAGCCGAAGCTCTACATTCTCATCGAGGGTGATACCGAAGTGGTGGTTGGCAATGCTCTGTCTGAGCTAACACGGCTACTGAAAGAGGGCACAATGGCAGCAGCTGATGCCGAAAGTCGTGCTCCTGCCAGTGGCCGATATACTATTACGTAGTGTTCTCCGTGGTGGCTGTTTCGCTCGCTCTCTGTGCACTGGCTATGTATAGTCTCTTTACCGTGAGGTATATGACGTGGTGGGCTGGGTAACTTGATGTCAAAAAGTGTCATGGCGCGTTATCCTGCCATTTTAGCAGACTGGAATAAAAGCGTGGTTAATACGTATACCTCTGTACGAGCAGGATAGGAAAACCTAGGACCCACGACGCCTTCAGGCCGTACCAGAAACAAGGAACCCGACGTTAGACAGATAATAACAAACATCAAAATCCTCAAACCATCATCACCACGAGTATCACATGAGAACATCAAGGAGTCCTGTTAACCGTGCCGAAGAGTGTCGGCAGCAGCATCCATTTCCCTCTCCCGCACATTCTTCCTGCTTGCCTCCTCCAGGGCGGCCCGGTGCGTGAACTTCTTCTGCTCCGCCAGCTTCTTACTCAGATCTCCGCCCTTGTTGTTCTGGGCACGTGCCTAGACACTCAAACCATAAGCAACCACCCTTCCTGAAAATAACGCATAAATGAAAAGAATGGACTCACCTCGGCAGCCAGTGCCGCCTTGCGCCGTGCTTCATCAGCACTCCCGCCCCCGCCGCCCTGGTCGGAGCTGGACCCACCGAGCCGGCGTGGCCGGCCCCCGACGCCTTTTGCAGGCTTGGGTCCTGCGGCCGACACCGACGCTGGCACGGAGGCCGATGCCGCCGGGGTGGGGGCGCTGTCGAGGCGCCGGCCGGGTTTGGAGAAGGGGTCGGATTCTTTGCCGCAGATATTGCCCATTGGATGGTAGGTTGGTCTGGGCTGATTTCGGGTCAACCACTATGGAGGTGTTGGTGATGCACACCCTGGCTGGTAGTTTTGCGGGGCTGTGTCTGTGATGCACCAAAAGGGTAGACGCTGAAAAATGATGTTGAGAAAGATGTGTGGTGAAGTGCAATGCTTTCATCAATCAGTTTAAAGAAGGCGAAATCCGTTGTTACTATTGACTGAGATGCAGGTCATCGCCGTCAAGGATTCAAATATGTCGGGGCGGGGTTAGAGCCTCACCTGAGAGGCCTTGGCTATTCTCGTGCGTCTTGCGTCCACTGAACGAGACCTGAAGCCCCGCCGTGCTGTGCCGAGCTTCCAGGCTGACCTGCCTGGAGAACACGTGGAGAAAGCAGCCGAGTTGCCCTGTATGGCACTGGGTAGGAATGAAACCGGAAAATCCAGGGACGTGAGTTATCCGGTTCTTGCTACTTCAAAGGCCTGTCAAAACAGCTAGCTGTTCAGGTGCGCACTAGCAGCCTCTTCGCATGGCGGATTTCCTCGTTGGCGGGGCTTCCTGTGAGCTTCAAGCACCAAGAGACAACACTCTGCAATGCTTCTATCAAGGGGACCGAGGCGGGCTGCCACTTCCCTGCCTAAAATGGCGAATCAACGGCAGGGAACAAAGAGGCCGGAGCCGCTAGTTGGTCGCAAGGCCGACGGGACAACCCCACGTCAGGTCTGGGAACAAGCAACCCCCACCAATTCACCAAGAAGAAAAGCTGCTTTCTCCATCCGCCAAAGCCCGCCGAGAAAAATCGAGATATGGTGACCGTGATGCGGCCAAGGCCTGCAGTCCGCTAGAGCGCGATTGAGGGCCTCGACTAATTTGTCTTTCTCTCTGTCAAAGTGTCATTTCTGAAGTGAAGCGTGCCATGCACCCCGCTCGCGCGAACTCCGAGCCCGACCGTCCGTGAGCTATTCTGCTAATCTTTCCAACTTCCAGCCATCAAGGTTCTCATTCCACTTTCAAGAACCACAACCACGCGCGCACCACCCTCACTCCAGCAATTGCCAGACCGCCTTCTCAGTTGCTGCCCCGGCTCTATTGCGGCCTTCGGTCCCGGTGCTTCGCCGCTTCTCCCGGCACCACCCCAAGACCGACGATCGCTTTCCCGCTATTGCTATCAACCTCCGCATCACGAACTGGTCAACAATACCTCTTCCAACCAACTGCCGTAATGGATTGCCATTACGAGCAGACCGCCTGCTTCTCTGGTGATCAAAATAGCTTCCATCGCCACACGCGGAGCAACAATATCAATCATATGAGCATGGATTTCTCGTCGGTCATAATTCCGCCTCAGATCCCGATGAGCCAGTCCGCAACCGATGTGACTCGCTTGTCCCACGTCGGTAGCACTACCTACGAATCGCATGATGATCTCTGTGTCGAGCAATGTGTAGGCGTCGGCCTATATAACGGATCCCAGATCTTCAACCACCGCGGCGCTCCCCCTGCCATACCGAGTAGGTGGTCAAGTCGCGTCACGTCAGCAGCTCATCACAACCCGGGCTCACTCTACGACTTCTCGCTCGGCTTAGACCCGAATTCCATGCATTACCGTCCAGGTCTGGCACATTCTCCTTCCAGCACATACCAGCCGTGGTTCGGTCACCAGCCACAGCCGGACCTCGATCAGAGTCTCCCGGGTGGTGATGAGGACAGCTGCTCCATCCTCAGTTGTTGCGATAGCCAATGTACCATGACGGACAAGTGCAGCAATGTAACATGTGCCAATAAGGAAGACACATGCACTGATCAAAACTGCCCTGAGCGGCCAGCTGCAGCGTTGCCCTCGGAAATTGTCGACGGCGCAACCGCCTTGATCTCGATCAATAACGCCCCGGAACAGCAGCAGGATGCCTTCCCTATGCAATCATTTCATCACCAAGAGTCCATCTTGAACAACTTTAACTTTGATCTTTCCAACACCTCGCACAACTTCCCCTTCTCGCCGTTGGTGAACAGGGTGGCCAGTCACCTGCTGGTCGCCCATGGCGAGGACGCCTCGTCAGCCTGCACAAGACCTTGTCTCCTCGACGATCCTCGAAATTACCCCAACTGCCCAATGCCGACTATTAGCAACATCAGTTCGTTCAACGGCCAGTACAACGCCGCGAGCCTTAGACTACAACTAGGCACCGACGACCTTACCGCGTGCCGAGCCGAGGTGCACGATCCCGAGACATATCTCGAACATTTCAACCAGCAACACCGACAATTTTTCGCAAGCAGCAACCACAATCCACTAGGTAACATTCAACATACTCTGCCTGAGACCTCAGCCATGTCCCCAATCGGGGCCATGTCTTCGTCTGGCGAAACCCCGGTTGATATACATGACTCTACTGAATTCTCAGGCACGCCATCCCCACTTACGCCCATGTCGAACAGCCTGGATATGGCAGATCTAAAACAGGAGGAGATTGTGTCCCCTCTGGGACGGGAACGGAGTATGTCGGAGGTCTCGTCGGATGGCCTTAGCATCCACCGGTGTTTCTGGCGTGAAGAGGGGCTCAGGGGTGTGTGCGACGAGCTTTTCAGTACACCCGAAGAGCTTTTCAATCACGCATCGACAGTTCACATTAAGAACGCGAAGAAGGGCGATCAGGGCTTCCGCTGTGGTTGGGATGACTGCCCCCGTAGCAAGGCGGGCGCATCGGGCTTTCCGCAGAGAAGCAAGATTGAGAGACACATGCAGACACACATTGACCGTAAGTCATACCATCTCTGCGATGGGGCAGATCTGACAGACGCAGACAAACCCCATATCTGCACAGTGTGCCATAAGGGCTTCTCGGCGAAGCAGGCTCTGAATCAGCACATGTTCATCCACACGAACCAGAAACCTCTTGTCTGTGAGATTTGCAATAAGGCGTTTCGCTACCCCAGTGCTCTGAGTAAGTTTGGCGCGTTTTGAAACTGCAGCATTCATCCTAACATGGCTCAGCTATGCATCAACGAGTCCACTCGGGTGAGAAGCCGCTGGAGTGCCATATATGTCACAAGCGGTTCAGTGAATCGTCGAACCTCTCGAAACACAAGCGAACACATGAGCTGAGGGGTCGGTTTGCCTGCCGGGTTCCGGGGTGTGATCGGAATTTCCATCGCCAGGATCAGCTTCGACGCCACATGAAGACGCATCAGAAGGATGGCGATGGTGGGCCGGTGGAAATGCTGACTGCAAAGCTTGAAACAGCATTTGAGCAAGCTTGAATTCAGATTCTATAAGTTTCAATTTCGGTTTATCCACGGAGAGACCATGACTACGGGTTTGATGTTGGGTATGTTGGCTTCATCAGAGCTATGGCGTTTAATGATCTCATGATAATATCTCCGGATCAATGAGTCACGGCGGGGCGAGAAAAGAGACAAAAAAACATAATAATAAAGAGAATCGGACCGGTGGGAGGAAAAAAAGACGGGATCGGTTGGCCATCGGGACGTCAGTTTCGCCTGTGCCATTTTGATTTTGATGATTCTTTGGCTTGGACTTGATATCAGCAAGGCAAGATTATATAGACAGACTTGGCAGCAGTGGCACTGCCAGTAGCAGCAGCAGCGGCTCTGTAGTTATGATTGAGATGAGGCACTTAATTTTCCACTCTACACTGATTTCTGCACCTTTCTGATGATGCAGTTGGAGGCTGGGATGCAATAGCTGGGCAGGTGAACCAGATCCACCAGTGTTTGGTACATATTGATCCGGAAGCATAGACTTGGATCTCCCATCCCGGCTTATTCCCCGCCGGAAAGTCGGGACTGCACCGACTCACCCATTGATCGGATGCTGAACGGGAATGAAATGGAATAAATTCTAATCACGATTGACACCTTGACACAGTGTTTCGTAATCGGGGTCTGTGGTTCGACCTTATCCCGTCGACATGGTTACACTACTGCCCTATCTTACCTACCAAAACATCAACATAAACTGCGTTCCGATATTGATCTCAAACTGAATTTCTCGACACTCAGACCTTTCTCATCTGCCTTTTCTCCCGCTAGCCCCACCCCCAAAATATACTAAGAATATCCAGCGCCCGCCCTGTTGTTTCATCGGAAGAAATAGAGAAGACTCAAAATGGCCTCCTACCTCAACCTCACCGGTATCCGCGCCTCCTCCCTCCCTTCCTCCTCCGCCACACCCGACCAACTCACACCGCTCCTCACCTCCCTCCTCCATGACACCCTCCCGCTGGTGGAGTCCGCTGTACCTCCTGCCACGGGGTGGAAGTCGAGAGGGAAAAAGAAGTTTGCGGGGTCTGAGGTGACCTTGATGGACAGGGGGTTCCCTAACTTTGGTGGTGATGTTGGCAAGCCGAGTGGGGAGAAGAGTAAAACGGAAATCTGGGCGTGTCGACGGAGTGTGCATGTTGATGAGGAGAGGAAAGGGGCGACGGGGTGGGGGGAGGTGGTGAGGTGGTTTAAGGAGGGACATATCGAGTTTGTTGATCCCCTTTTGCTTCTTTGCTTCTGTTTTTCATTTCCAAAAACAAAATTTCTTGGTCGTATTGCGATTTTTTCTTCCTCTTCGTTTTCTTCCGTTTTCATGTCCCCAGCCTGACCTCTCTTTACTCTTCTTGGCGAATACTCTCCTAGGGTGTTTACCTTGGAGGACATCCAAGGTGATGGTGAACTAATACGCAAGGGACAGAGCAGAAAAGCGATTCATGCCCAGCGTAGCTGCTGCGGAGGTATTCATTGAGTGGGACTGTTCGGGCGTGGTATGTTTACTTCCCTGCCTCCTCTGGTGGAATGGCCCTTTCCGAACCAAGGAAGGTAGCCGCCACTAATAATACCCCCTAGACAATATCCCAGTCCAACACAACATACACCGCCTTTACCCTCTGCGCTGCTGCTCTCCGACACAACATCGGCCGCCCATTTCTCCAAGACCGACTCTTCCCCATCCTCCAAATGACATGCGCCCCCCTCGTCTCGGACCCCACAGCACTCTCATTTCTTGTCGTAACAATACCCGTTATCGACCTACTCTCCTCCCCCGCCATCACAGCAACACAGCGCGAGGCAGCCCGGAAAATGAGCTTCGGCGCTATAACCGGGACCTACACTAGCGTCGAGCGCTTCCGCAAGTTAAGTGTCCAGGACAGCACAGCCTATGGCGAGGGCGAGGGAAACCCCGGCGATATTGAGTGGGTTATGGCCACGGCATCAGACGCGCACGGGGTGTTACCGGGCTGGGTGCAGGCACTTGCGGTGCCAGGCCAGATCGCGAAGGATGTGCCGCTGTTTTTGAAGTGGGTGGAGGAGGAGAGGAGGAAGGAGGACTAGCCTGGGTGACGATTGCGTAGATTACTTCATTTGTAAGATAATACAGAGGTATCATCTACTGTACCTGACATGAGGACCGCCTGTGAGCTGAACTACAGACAGGATCAACCCCTGAGATTGATGGTAGATAGCTTGGATAGGTACATTTCGGGGAGTTGTCCAATCAGGTCGCTCTATGGCGTAGCCAATCTGGGACATGGCAACAGAAAAGTGGAACGTCTATTCTTGGACTTATTTGCTATGAAATTGGGGGCGCAAGCATCAAGGAGAAAGCAAGCTCAGGGGCAATAATGCCCTGGCAGAGATGAACAACTCTATCGGGCTTGTACTCCCCCCCGTAGAGGGCTCGAGGTGAAATTCAAGTGCCAGACGGACCTAATGAGCGTTTGTTTCATTAGATCTCCAGCAGTTCTGCATATGAAAACCTGCTAACACACCTACTTCGTATAGAAATACGAGATTGATGGAACAGCGGCAGAGCCAGAACACGCCAATCTAAGCCCGGCTAGGGGTGTGAAACTCACAGAATTTCACCGGATCCCCAGTCCTACTCATCCAGATCCATTTCCGACGCGTTTTCTTCCGGTTGGAATGCCTAATCTCGATCGGCAAAGCTCTCGATCATGCCTTCAAGTGTCGCGTCGTACTCCTTTAGTGACACCTTCCCAGCCTCATTCAAGAACGTATTGGCCTGAACAAACACCTTCCGTGGTTGCTTGTTTTTGAGAACGATGTTCCGGACCTTGCTGCCCCAGTACTCCAGCCCAACGCTGGACATCTCGCCAAAGAACTTTGAGCCCTCTTCAAAATCCGCCGTCGACTTGCAGATGTGCAGCTTCTGCAAGAAATCCGCCACCGCCTTTCGCCCGCTTGTGAGAATCTTGGATCGGTCGAGCTTGATGGTCAGGTCTGACATGTCATCGTTTTTATACTGCAGGGTGCAAAAACCGCCCTCCGCAGCTAGGAATGCCTTGAGAATGGCGAACCGAGCCTGGCAGTGAGGCTGTCCCCACTTCTGGCTCTTGGGGTCCCAGAACTCCACAGACGTAAGTCCAGCTCTGGCCATGCTCAGGTATGAAGTGTACAACACATCGCCAGCTTCCCCATCCATATCGATCGAACCATTTCCGAAACCGAAGATTTTCAGTGCCGAGAACTCACAGCTCAAATGCATGGCGACGAGTTCAGCACGGCATTCCTGATTCCGTCAGCTTCAATATCTGCTATGACAATCAGGATACCTACCTCGTATGCGCCAGCAAGGCCACCAAAAACCGAGCCCCATGTCTGACCTGGTTTATACCACGTCTTCACAGGCTGGCCCGTGGTGGGGCTCACAGGAGGCTTCTCATGGTTGAAGTTGTAGACTCCAGGCGATGTCTCTTGAAGAAGTTTGCCACACCCATGACCTACAAGCGGCGTCAGAACTGCAAGCCTCGGTACTTCTTCACCTCTCACCTGTAAGTTCATGGAGCCCAACTTGGACTTCGAATGCGGCATCGCGGTACTTCTTGTACATTTCCAGATCACTTTCCGAGATGAATGGGATCTTCTCGTCGGGTGCCTTGGCGCTCAGGACGTTGCCTTTCAAGCTTCAGCAAACTAAATTCCACGCCAGGGACTTAATAGCTTACCAAGGCTGACGTTCTTGAAGCCCTCTTGCTGTCTAATGTCGTCATAGTTTGGAATATTGATACCTGCAGGGATACCGGAGCCTATAAACTGTCAGCTATCCCACATTTCTCTTTGGAGTTGGTTTAGACTTACCACAGAAGGTGAGAACCTCAAGCGAGGTGAAGTCTGGCGACAGGAACTTGTCCTTCTCAAACTCCGCTGACCACGGCAACAGTGGGATGAGTGCTGGGGCGTTCCGTACCAGCTCTCCGAATGCTCGGGTTCTTTCTACTGTAAATGAGTCAGCACAGCTCAGCCTGAACAGACTGACGACTCGAAGCACCACCAATCACCCTGTTTGAGCGGGTGATGCAGCAATCAGGGAGTAGGGATTTGGGATTGGAGATTGCAGAATAGATGTTTTTGGATTGAGTGTGGCACTTTCTTTTTGCGGATATGCGCGATGGATTCGCGGGGCAAGAGTTTTGTTTCTGACGGGACACGGGAGGGAACTGGAGAAACACCTACAGTTGACAACTACCAGGGTGTTAGCAGGGACATAAACGTAACCCCCGTGCCGGGTGCACAAGATAACCTACCAGCCGCAAAGCCCTCCCACTCTCCTCGGATTCCTGCCGGGTCGCGGTACGTTTCGATAAAACCGATGTTGCACTCCACCATCGGGCCCTGGTCGCGAATCCAATATCTCTGGCTATCCTTGAACGCCTTGACAGAACCCTCTTCAAACGACTTGGCATACGCCAGGTGCATTTTTTGTTGGGTGTCATTTTCGGCGTTTGTGGCCGCCTGCTTAATATAATCAGCGATGAGGGCCATCTGTTTCGCGTGATCGCCGTAAACAAGACGAATTTTTTTGCCCTTCAGAGCGCCGTTGTCGACCGTGAATTCAGTCTCGCGGCCAATATCGCCGCCCCCGCTTGGGGCCTTCGCTGATGCGATGAGAACCTCGAAGCCATCCTTGGTCTTTCGGAGCCTTGTGTTTTCTGGAAGCAGGCCCATATCCGTTGCCCAAAGTTCCACGTCTTTGATCTCGCGTTTGGTAATATCGGCTGAATCTAGATAGTAGGTAGTCATGTGGCCGTCTTCCGTGAAACCGAGGTGCAGAAGCCCAGGCTTGTCGGTTGAGAAGATGGCGCCTTGGGTGGCCACATAGTGCTTTTGGGCCTCGTCGCTGATTGACGCGAGAGCTGCAAACACGGTCTCGGGGCAACGCGGAATAAACTTGGAATCTCCAAAGCTCTTGTAGTTGCCGGCGTTGCCGAGGAACTGGGCGGCATATTGGAGGAACGCAGCAAGTCCCTGCTCGTCAACATTTGCCCGTGTGGCGAGGGACTTCCAGTCACCATTGCTGGCCTTGTGCAGGGCAAGGATGAAGTCGTAGATGGACTCGGACTCGGGAGATGTCTGGCGGAGCACGATGCGGTGTCCAGCGAATGAAGCCCTGGAAGAAACATGACAGTCAGTCAGCATATATTCTTTCGCGAAAGTAGACAGCTAGCTCGCTGCAGCCTCTGACGTATCTTACTTGCTGATAAAGTGGGCATAGCGCTTCTGCTTTTCAGAGAGGGGCTGGAAATGCTTTGCAACCTCAAGCTTCACCACGGCAGGCGGGGCATCGGCATAGTACTGAGCAAGCTCCTGAGCGTCCATCGTGCGTATAGTTCGAGAGTGCTGCTTCTGGTGTTTAACGTGTCGCAAGGGGAATATCACAGGCGTCCTAGCAGACAGAGAGAAGGAGGTTGTCAATCTCAAGAACTGAGAGCTAAGCGTGGGTGGAACTCGCATTGAAGCACGCGTCAATCCAATCATCCCATCCCATCAGCAGTTACTAAACACTAACTTCCTCACCAGCATCAGACCGTGCCAGAGCTGCCTGATTTGGAACGCGGGGTAGGGAAAACTCCTGCCCAATTGGCCTGAAGAAGCTGGGGAACCGCGTCAAGCCATCACCTACCCGCCCCTCGCCCAGCACTAAACGCTCGAGCTGCCTCATTGGGGCTCGTGCGTTTCACAGGCCTTGAAACTCAGTTTAGGTACTTGGTAGTGAAGAGCGTCTCGCTTCGCCAAGAAAACGAGCCCATTGCGGAACACAGCGCAACGCCGGCGCATTATTCGCGTGGGACCGCATGGAGCGTTAGCAGAGGGTTTCCGTATTGTTTGAAAAGAGGTGAAGTAGGACATAATTTAACCCCTGAAAATTGCTAACAGAGGACGGTGTAAGCAGGGGGTTGCTCTCTTTCTCTTGCACAATACCCAAAACAGCTGGAAAGAGGCGTCAAGTAACGATATATGTGGCCTGGGTTTTGAAATTCCAGACCTCAAACTCTGATGGTGAGCCCTTGATAATCGGGGAAACGTCCTTGGTGGGCTGAGGGCTGCCAAACCGTGATGCACATGTAGTGTGAACAATCTTTGGAGACGTAGACTATAATGTTGGAAAATACAGATTCAATCATTAAGATTCTTTAAGACGCAAAGAACAACCTTTCCCGGAATTGACTTACTCCATCTCGGGCACGGCAAAACAGCCTCGGCTGGCGCCCAGTAATCCATACTTCCCCTCCTCAGCTGTTTGCCCCACGTCATCACCAACGATCCTGGCATGGCAGAGGGGGATCAATCTGCGGCCTGGTTCGCACGAAATGGCTCGTCTTTTCATTCCTACCTCCCCTTGCGACTACTGTGCAGGCTATCTTCATAAGGTACCGAGATAGGTATTCCGCGCTTGCCGCTTAATTGCCTGCCCTGTGACCATTCGCACTGTACAGACGATCAAACCTGCTTTGCTGCCATGGCCTCACCAGGAATCATCGTTCCTGATGAAGGTAGTCACGCATCACGGAACACACCATTGAAAAGCTGCGACTTGATCTGAGATCAGGGTACTTGCAATTGACAGCAAGGTACAACGAGATCCTCAAACTGAAAAGCTACACGATAAGACTCTCGGATGATTGTCCAATAAAGCGTTCTTGATGAAGGTGCGATGTCGGCGATTGGCAGCGGAAGTGCACCCCTGGAGAGTGAGTGGATGGTAGTTAATGTGGTGCAGGCTTCCTCTCGGCAGCTTTACTGCCAACATCGGAGAGCGCTGGCTGAGACCCGGAAAAGGATGCTGTTCCATGGGTCCCATCATCAACTAGATATCTGGTATCTGAATCGGGCAGCATTTAGATGCCTCCCTGAGTGGACCGACATCGCAACTACCATGCTAGCATGGCGCGGGCGAAATGGGACGGCGTGCCCGGAGAGTCCACTGGGGAGAAGAGCCATGGCGCGGGAAAGGGACCGCTCAAAAGTACTGTACGAATACCCGACAGACAATTGGTATCTTCTTGCTGGAGACCCAATGGTCATGGAATTGTCCACCTGGCTGCCGTTGGACAATTTACCATCGTACTTAGGAGGCTTCTCCATGTCCTCGCCCTGTTGGCTTGTTTGCGTCTTAACTTCGTGAGACGAGACGTCATCTCGTAATGGCCGATGGCAGATCATTCAGGTCCTGCTGGCAGAGGAGCCTTCACGTCGCATGTCTACGCGACTGCGCGCCTAGATTCGTGTTTGTCGAACACTCCTCAAGGGCCTACTATCGTTGCTGGAGCCGCCCAGCACGTTTGATGCATGCAACACAGGTCCTCCTCCCCATTCGGCAGGCCTACATACGCCTTCACCCCACCAGAGTCCGTGTCTTGTAGGGATTGAAGGCCTCGTGACCACTGCCTTTAAATTGTTGAGACTTCGCATTATTACACACAGTCGCGCGGACGCCAACGCGAAGGCGGAATTTTCTTTAGCGGCATGAAATGAGGCAGGCCCATCCAAATTTGGTTTGTTGAAAATTTACCCCCTTTACTTTCTCTGTACTGGGTGGATGGAGCTGTGAGGGTTTGACGCTCACAGTGGGAGTTTATGCTACTTGCCCACCACCATGAGGGCAGGTATATGTACTTGGAGAGCATCCCGCAGACGTACCAATTTAGTCGGGGGGTGCGTTTCGATGCATATGGCGTCAGGCACCCCATGAAACTGGAGGAACAGATGGCTGAGGGACCTGCTTGCCTGGTTTAGTCGTTGGGGTACCGAGTAACCTCCTGAAAATGTCACTCAGGGGAACAAATATGCAAGGGTGCGGACACTTCAGCAGGTGCGGATTTGTGATGAATTGAAGGTAGCGACAGCCCGTGGATCTCAGGGCTGGCTCTCCAGTAGTGAAGTTGCGCCGGGGAACTATGTGGTTGCTTTGAGACGTGACGGTTCCGCTGCTTGACAAAACTCGCCTGAGATCCTGAAGAGACGGCGGGAGGTTTTGCAGCTTCGGGTAAGACTGATCGAAGACCGAAAGGAACATTCTCTGGGTGGTCGTTGTCGTACATATAGCGCATGGGCCAACATGCAGAGAGCATGCGTCCAAATGCGTTTCGCTGTGTCTGGAAGAAGAGGCATCGTCATGGTTGGGCTAGCAGCCGCTGCGCCCAGGTTTCCGTTTCCCCACGCATTGAGCGGTGAGGGCTGTGACAGCCGGGAGGTACCAGCACAGCTGGCCGATGGCTGAAGGGACGTCCATGGATAGACACATTGTCATGCCCGACACTCGAGGCTATTCCCACTGGTCACCGGCAGACCCGCCATGCCGAC
>Ga0247765_1000320_pt1 | contig 38703 bp, 37 predicted proteins | sample UWRJL106311C6_FD_179949 | JGI IMG/M metagenome (GOLD analysis project Ga0247765, IMG submission 179949) | Plant litter microbial communities from Arlington Agricultural Research Station in Wisconsin, United States - UWRJ-L106-311C-6 | ecosystem: Environmental > Terrestrial > Plant litter >...
GCGGACGGAAGGGGGGGGGGGGGGGTTGTCACGAGCTCCACGACAGCTATCACGTTTGCCACTACTGGACCTGGCGTGGTGGTAGCGGTTGACAGCGGCAGCCAGGCATCGGAAACATTCCGCGGCGCTAACTCGAAACGCATATCGGGGTATCGCGTACGCGCTTGTCCGTGCTACCGGGGCGGGGACCATTACCGTCACTGCGACGGCTGCTGGACTGACTGCCGGGAGTGTCACGCTGACGGGGTACGACGGCGCCGTTGGTTCTCTAGTTCTGAGATAGACAGCCCACCAGTAAATTTACTCTTCCACCTATGCAGCCTACATACACACCACTACTACCACGCTGCCTAACTAATACTTTAAATAAACTAACAAACTAGCAACAGCCCACAAGCAGCCAAGGTCATCACAAAGCCTCATAACCTCCATGTTGTGCGATACTTGTAGCGACTCCGCGCTAACCTTATCCTCCGTCTTGAGAGGAACCTTCTTCTCATCCCCCCAGAAGGACCGGATATACCCAGCCACCGCAAATTCGGCGAGACACAGGACCACGGGCAGCCACAGCAGACTCAAGAGACCGCGCTGAGCGGCAGGTGTTGCTGCTGCTGCTGGCGCGGAGAGAAGGCGGTATAATGCGCCCAGGAAGGATATGAGGCCCTGGCGGAGTTCAATAGGGGGTTTTCATGATGAGAGGTTTCATGGCTTACCATGGTAGCTCCGGCAATGACGGTGTTTCCAGCAGTTGCTTCGTCTGCTTTGTGCTGCGTTTGCCATTTGCCCAAGTGAGGGAGGCATTGCTGCGAGTGGTACAGCGAGTATCCGCTTGTGCCAGCAATGGCGAAGTTGAGGAGGGTTGCGACTGGAGCCATTTGTGCGGCTGTTGATAACGGTTGATTTGTTCTGTTGTCCGAGAATTGATGGGTTGAGGTGATTTTCTATCGATGGTGTTTCAGGTTTGTCTTGGCAGTCGCCTGCTCCCCAGGGGGGAAACCCCTGTGTTTCAGGGGTGGACCTTGGCTTTCTCCCACGTCAAACAACACGCTTTGCCTCCACGTCGAGGCGCGCGCGGCGATTCCAGTTCAGGAGGCCATATTGGGAGGGAAGCTCCAAATAGTGCGATATTTGAGGGTGCAAGATGCTACAACATCATCATGACGGGCCCGCAAGAGAGCCAACGACATACCCGACACCACCTGGTGCCAATCAGAAGCCCCCACTCAAAAGTTGGACAGCCAACCCTTCATTCTGATTGGACAACAAATAACAGCCTCTGCACAGAAAACAACATCCACAGAGACGGAACCGGGCGCTACATCTTCAATCTATCCCTTTCTATGATCATTTAGAATGCACGGGGGAATCTCCATGGGAACCGTGGCGCAGCTCGTCTTTCCGGAGACCAAAGGCGGGGTCCGCGGGGAATGGGGTAGCCACGACCAAGCCACAGAGAACACTTTACTGTGCGTCTGATGATAACATACAGAGGAGTAACTTGACCTTCAAAAGCATCCCAATCAAAGTCCTTAAATCTGCTACGTCAAGAGTTTGACTGCAAGTAGAATGGGGCATCTGACAATTCTCCCGGTGAAGATGGCTATTGGAAAAAAAAAAGGTACCTAGAGGAAAAGGAAAAGGGAGAAAATATTATTATTATTATTATTAATCTTACACCGCAGAGGACCTCTAGTCCTCGCCCTAGTGGGCAAGCGGTCCCTCTATCTATCTGTTTAGGCACCGTGGGTGCTTCTATAGTACAGGTATCGAAAGGGAGAAAATAACTATTGCCCAATGACGGGCTTGAACCGTCGACTTTCACATCACATACCCCTGTTCTAGTATTAGTGTGACACTCTGACCAACTGAGTTAATCGGGCTTGAGCAGGATTACTAAGCAAGTTGGGAACAGGGCTTCAAGTTTGGCTTCGTGAAAGCTGTTAGCGAGAAGGCAGCAAAAAGTCGTGACTTTGGAGCAAAGGGGAAGGCACAATTAAACAATTGCATCCCTACACATCGCAGATAGATTCGGGAGACTTTTGGCACGTCCCATCGCAGATTTGCAGACGGGCTGGCCTGATCATGCCAAGACCGATGATGTTGTTGCTGCTTGGCGCCACCCGATTGGCTGAGAGACATGACGTCACTGGTCACTGTGCTCCCAGTTTCCAATGGAGAATTGCGTCACAAAAACCAAACACCTGAAGACCAGTTTGCATTTGTTGCCAGCATGATAAAATCCATCTCATTGCAACTCTCCAAGAACGAATGCGCTCCACTCCACTCTACTGCAACCTTTCCGTCTTCGACATCGTCGACCAAGCCATACTACACGAGTGGACACGATGAAGTTCCGTGGACCAACCTCTCACCGGACATCGGGCGAGACGGCTACTGAAAAATGGCACGACCCAAAAGACTCGCGAGGACGCCGATTTGGCAGATTCGTCGTCGACTGGATTAAGGTGTCGTGGAAAGATGTCTTGGCTCTGGCTATTCTAGGCGCCGCTTCCCAGGCAGTATGTATCACTATGGACGAACTTGAGAGTTGACAAAATCTGACAATCCCAGATCTATAGCGCACCCGCTGCCGCTATCCGCACCTTCCCCGTCACCTTCGACACCTCAGGCGATATCGTCTTCCCGCAGTTCGCCTACCCCGAACGTGGCTGGATCATCTCGCCCAGCCTTTCTGGCATCCTCTCAGTGCTCATCCCCATCGGCATCGTCGTCCTCGCCCAGGTCCGCATCCGCAGTTTCTGGGACATGAACAACGCCATCCTCGGCGTCTTGTATTCCGTCGTTCTCGCCACGTTATTCCAAGTCATTATCAAACAACTCATTGGCGGACTGCGCCCTTATTTCCTCGATGTCTGCCAACCGGATATTTCCCGGGCTGCCGCCAACAACAACACCCGTCTCAACGGCGTCGGCTTCCATCAAATCATGTACTCCATTGACGTCTGCACCAACCCCGACAAACAAGCCCTCAAGAACGCCATGACGAGTTTTCCCTCGGGACATTCCACCGCTGCGTTTGCCGGATATGTTTTCCTCTTTCTCTGGATGAACGCCAAGCTCAAAGTCTGGTCCTCGCATCAGACGTCATTCTATTGGCTCGCGCTACTAATGGCCCCCCTGTTGGGAGCGACGCTCATGGCCTGCGCGCTGACTATTGATCAGGCGCATAATTGGTATGATATTCTCGCGGGAAGTACCATTGGTACGGTCATGGCTTTTGCATCCTACCGGATTTGCTATGCGGCGATTTGGGATTGGCGGTTCAACCATATCCCGCTGACGAGGACGGAGAGGTTCGGTTATGATAGAGAGGAAATGGAAAGGGCGGTGTGGATTCAGAAATTGGGTTGGGGGAGGGATAAGGAGAGGGGACATGGACATGTTGGGAGGGAGAAAAGGTTGTCAGAAAGGGCGAGAGGTCATGGAGCTGGGAGTAGTAACGGGGTGGTGAATGGGCATGTTTCGAGCTTGGGAGAGCCGAGTCGGCCGAGACCTGTTGAGGGACGGTTAAGGGGAGATGAGATGGTGTAATTTTTCTTAACAGGTCATTTTCAGTGAGTATTGGTCTTATGTTTTGCGGATACCCATTCAGCTGTTGTGTTTAGTGTTGTTGCTGTGTTCACATGTTAGAGTCGATGCGAAGTTGATGTCGCCATTGTACAAGACTGTATCTATAACGTAATGCAATTGCCAGTAATGAATGTTGTGGATGAATAAGTGCTATTCCCGCTACCAATCCGAGGCTCCGGGTTTTATTCGGCCATTCGGCGATGGCTGCAAGGTGCTGACATATCAAGGGTCTCTCCTAAAAATGTCGCAACTCGGTCGTCGGATTAGACTTTTCGGTGTTTATACGACGCAACGTATCGATGGGGTATCAAAAATCGACGAGGTATCAAAAATCGGTGAGGTATCATGAAACAACTTCTCTTCATCAATACCCCTGCCGGCGCCAAACCTCTGTCCAGCCGGACTCCCCGCGAGCGCTCTACCATCCTAAGACACGTCCAGGGCAACCGTCGGCGGGCCGAGGTTCTGCGGAACCAAGCCATCCAACAACAGCCATGGTCGGGCTATACCTCTGTCCTGCCCTCACACGCATCCAAACATGAGCCCTCCCTGGAGTTCTCTGACGCAGACGGGAAATCTCATGACGAAACCGCGGCGTCCATACCTCCTCCTCCTCTGCTCGTTTATTCGCCTCACCACAATGCGTATGATCCGTTTCATTGCACCGCGGTCGGTTCTGACGCTGGAACTCACGCTCTCTTGCATACGACGTTCCACGTTGCTGCGCGGGGCAACTTTCTGGCCGAATCCTTTGCCCCTTCTTCTTCTTCTTCTTCTTCTATCTCACTCTCACTCTCCTCGACGACGAGGTCCCGGCCACGACGTATACATCGACATGAACGGATCTTCACCTCTCGACTACAGCAGTGCGTCCACGACCCCTCGCTCATGTACGCGACGCTAGCGTACGGGTCTGCATTTCTGGGCTGGACCATGGGGGGGTTATCAGAATTGGAGTTGGAGTCTCGTGCTCTGGAGACGAAATCGACGGATTATTTTCTGGGGAGGGCGCTATCCGCCGTGAGGACCCTTCTCTCCACCTCGCCTCACTCTCACTCTCACTCTCATCGCCGCGAATGTGAGACAACGCAGACATCCCAGAGACAGATTCAGAAAGGAATGACTCGAACTGAAAAACAATGGCTCCTCCTCTCCATCCACGCGCTCTCTCTCACAGAAATGTGGTTGGGCATGCCCAACCTCTGGATTCGTCACAATCACCTCTCCTCCACCACCCATCCCGAAAAACATGCCGTCATTCTCGGCGAATCAGAAACTCGTCTGGCGACATGTCGCGTTCACTTACAAGCCCTGTTGCACGCCGTGTGCGAGTGGGGAGGCTGGGAAGAGTTTGATCCGTATTTGTTAGACAGCGTGGTCCTCTTGGACAAGTATCTCGCTGTGTTCTGTGGCAGTCGACCGGTTCTCATGACTGAAACGTGGGATCCAGGGCCGCTTTCGGAGTGTGGGTTGGATTTGGTACTCGGTGAGTTGGCCTGGGAGGGGGTGCTTCCACGTCTGGGGACAGCATTTCAAGGCAAGATGATCTCCAACGAGCTGAAAACAACACTGCAAGAAATTGTGGAATATTGTCGCGTCGCCGAGACGGCATGGACAAAAGGAAGAGTCGACCTGGCGATGGAGCAGTATCTTTTCCGGAGACTGCAGGCTCTGATCCACAGACTCTTGCATCTCTTTCATGATCTCCCAGGTCAATTTGTGGCAGATAGGTGTGTTTGTTTGGCCGGAGTTATTTTTCTCCACACTTGTCTATGTCACGATGGGCCACAGCGGTCTGCCAAGGTGGCAGCACAGCATTTACGTCGATTGCTGACGGTCGAAGCGGGAATTGACAAACACGACGAGGAATCCCCGCTGGATGAGTCACTTTTGGATTGGTTCCTTGTCATGGGCGCTCTCGTGCCGGGGCCATCGATGGATAAGACGTGGTTTATTACAAAACTTGCAGAGACAAAGACTGGTCGGCGCTGGGATGGGTTTGTGGAAGAGCTTGGGTGCTTCTTGTTCCTTCCACAGAGACAGCTGGTCGCGTTCAACGATGTGATGGACGCCATGTCCTTGGTCTGTGGCAGACTGTCATCTTGAATCAACACTGTTCGTGTTTGACATTCATGTCAGCTGAGCTGATACATGTACCCTAGGAACACACGAGAAGGACAGATACGTGACCTACATGTGACTGGGCTCCTAGAATGGAAAATGAAATGACCCGAGCTCCACCCACGCAGATACCAACCGCACTGCACTCCACTCCCACCTACCTAGGCAAGACCGACCGGTCACAATAGTGTGACCCGACTTTGGCTTCATTACCGTCCCGACTCGCTACTGCTAGATAAGGGGAGGAGGAACCCTCGCCTACAAGATCCGAGGCCCTTCAACTGTACCTAAAAAATCTATCTTTATTAGGCGGGCCCTTCACTGAGAGTTAGGCCAAGACTACAGTTGTCTTCGGCAGTGGTCAACGCCCCAGTTAGAGTTAGAGCCTAGTTGCTAGCTGCTGAAGCTTCACAACTGCCGCGTCAGTATACCGCACGTTGCGCGTTGCTTGCGCGGCGTGTAAGAAGGGCGGAGTCTCCTCGACGATAAGCAATCAAAGAAAGGGAAGAAAATCCCTCTCCTGGAACAACAGGGTCTAGTTTTCTTCGCGGCTTGGACGGTAGACGAGATATGCGCCGACACACACAGCCAGGGGCTCGGGCATGCGGAGGACTTTAGAATGGTAAACGCCTGGCATGCTCGGATAGTTCCCAACATCACTCACTCGCTGGTAGCTCCTGCGGCGACTTTGCCAGCTGGGGTTTGTGTGAGGTGACATGGACAAAGACTATGAGCCCCTATCTTGAAGGGGTTGGAGGGGCCAGCGGAGAGTTACGGGGCTTTACGGAGAAAGACACCGAACCCCCCCCCAAATCCAAATATTTAGGGACCCAATGCGGTGTAACTCTGCGCTTTATTGAACGTTGGGCATCAAAAAAGAGAAAACCCCGCCTTAGTCTTCACCCCCTTTCAGGATACCACGCAGCTGCGTAGGTAGTCGGGGTTCGCTACACTCCCAATTGTTGACACGTTGGGAAAACGGTCCCCCTGAACCCCGAGGTACAAAAAGGTACATGCCCCAGAGTCTTGGCGTTGGGGAAATATCCGGCCTCGGTAAGCTGCCATGAGCGGCCGCTGGCGTTCACGCTGTTCCAGACGCAGAGCACAGCTGTGCTCTTTGGTGCCTTGCGGTCTGGACCTTTCGTCAAAACAGCCAATCGCTTGATCCAGGAACGCCGCACCGTATCCACAGCATCCACAGCACAATTGTGACCGTCGGGGTTTCAGCTGCTCCGCACTACTTGGAAATGGCGCATCTTCAAAAGTAAGGCGAAATAGCGCAGCTGAATCTCTGGTGATAGAAGAAATAGGTATGCTCCAAAGAGTCGAGCATTGCGGGATGTAATGTGGGATGTGCGCCCTTTCTATGACTTTGGTTGAGATTGAAGGGACCTTCAAGGTGAGGCGGTCAATATGTATTTAGTGTCATGACTTTTGCATCTGTTTGTTGACGTTGAGATCTGCTGAGTTTGTAATCGAATATCAATTCCATCGCTGAAATTATCATGGCTGCCAAGATCACTAGCAAGCCACCAGGCAATCAGAGACATTCTGTGTATGTAGCTTTGTTGACCCCAGTGCTGCCGCTATTACGTTAGTAGTTTTCCCCAGAATGCAGCTAACTCTTTAGCTTGACCGAGCGTCGTTTGAGCATTGTCGTTCCAGGTTCTTCCCTCTTCGAGTATCTCAGCGTGCCACCGACGATAACGGAACGGATCGCGAACCAAGTGTCAAAGAACACCGAGATCTGCCCTTCCGTGATAACCCGCGCCTGCAGGTTAGAGGAGAAATCGCGTTATACCCGGAGCGTGATGAGTGGGACGTGAAAGCATCATCTTGGCAGCTTAACCGATCCACGATGTTTTTGGGTTCGGCTAGGTCGTCTCGGCGGGGTAGTTGAAAACAAGAGCACGAACTTCAATACTCTTCCGGGGTTTGGAATTCGAGTTAGCCGCAGGGTGATGGAAGGAAGCATGCGGGCACCCTTGTAGACGTTAGTGTAATGTCTAAAATGTATTATATCAGAGGTGGTGATAATTACCCGATGTTTTGGCACTCGCATCTGAATCAAACATTTTGATCAACAGTGCCTCTTCCGGTCGCTGCTCACCCATGTAATACCACTTCTGCCCGGGGCTGAAATGTGAGTACATGTTGGCACCCTTGAACTTTCTCCGGACATGATCGCACTCGATAAGATCGTCTGCAAGCACCGAGCTGGGATCACACACGGCCAAGGGGTAGTCTTCGACGGGGTGTTCGATTGGACGCCACACGTTGATCACGCGAACTCTCCCTTGTAGAAGGAACATGGCTTGCTCAGGGAGATGAAGCAAGACCCGATGTAATACTGCGCGGGGGCTTTGGTCTGCTCTGGTGTAAGTTGGTGCCTCCGTGGGGGGGGGGACTAGACTCTGGGCTCACCAATGTGGACGTTGGGGGAGGGTCGAAGCCAGGTTGTCAGATCATTCATGTCCAGGACAACTTCTTCCTTGGGTGTAGCGGAGTTTCGCAACTAGTAATGGGCGTCGTCAGTGGTGGAGTGACTTCGGGGAGCTGTTGAGACTCACTCTGAAGTCGAAGAAGAAAACTTGATCATATCCCCCGTCGATATTTCTTAGGGTCTCTTTCACTTCTTCAAAGTACCGGCTCTCAATAATTCCTCTGTCGCTGAAGTCGTGAACGCTCAGACTTGTAGGTTGCACCGCAAATTGGAAACCATGACTGGCAAGGGAGAACTCATTCTCGCGCCCTCGTACATCTTCGAAGATTTGCTCGCGGGCCTCGAACTCGATGTTTGTGCTTCTCTGATCTGCCGCGTCAGGGTCCACAGGTACGAATAACTGGAATGGCTTCTCCAGCTTGTAGAGTGGTAGCTTCTTCAGATACTGAAGCTCGGCCTTGACGGTGCCGCATGCCATGGTGTCGGTGTCGCGGGATGTGGATTGTTGGAGTGTGTGCTTATCGGGATTCCTTGCTTGGAAGACTGAGTGGGTTTTTAGTAATGCGGCGTGTACGTGAAGGTACCTCTCATGACAATCGCTTTTAAAATTCGCCGCTTGTCGTGGGGGACTTTGCATTGGTGTTGAAAATGGGAAGATTGATCCCGGTTCTGCCCGAGATATTGGTCCAGAACAGTTGCAGTTTCCGGCTCGGTCCTCGAAATTGTTAGTGGGGGACATTCCAATTGACTCGGAGGAGGTTTACCTCGCATGTTGCGGCAGTCAATTTTTCGGCATTGACGGAGGACACGAAGATAAGGTCTTCAGAACTTGATTCACCAGAGTTTCATTTGCTTCTGCGCGGCAGGCGCAAACGACGTCTCTTTCACTTTGTGCTGCAACTACCCCGCAGGGGGTCGCGTTGTGCTATCGATCACTTGACCAGGGGGATCATGCCTTAAAAGCAGCAACAATGCGGATGGAAAAAGCAAAGTATCCAGACATACCACAAAATCCAATCTACCGGAATCGTGACATGTTACCTCAAGTGGTCGGATGAAAATATGCAGCGGCCCTGGAGGGGTCATGAAAGTGCGACGGGCTTCGGTGCTGAAATTTGTAGTGTCATTCCAGGTCCTTTCAACCCCTGCACCCCGCCCGCCATTGATGCCCCACACTCGGGGTCTCTGGCTACCAAACATCCAACCTCAGAGACATTTGACAACAATCCGACGCCTCGGTGAAATTTCCGGCAAGGGCGGCGGCCCAACAAATTCAACAACGACCTAAGCCAAACTCGTGAGGGTCAGCAGGTCAGGGTCGGGTATCACCCCGAATTTTGCTCCCTCCGGCGTTGGTACGGATAGCGGATGCGCTTATCTCGTCTCGCTGGTGGATGCATCCCATCCCAACCGCTCGAGCCCGCCGCCGCACCCTAGGCCCAAACCAAAAACCTAATCCAATACAACGAGGAGGGCCCACTAACCTAACCAGAATTCACTGCGGGGTACCAAAGTATCTTTTTGTACCAGGCCGCGAACATAAAGAGAGGGCCTTGTGCGCAGCAGCAGAACGCACCCGGCATAGTTTCAGAGAAGCAACCGTGGGCAAATCCAATTACCCAAGCAAAAGAATTTCCATTAATATTTTTCTTCTGCCTGCCTACTTTCTTGCTTGCATCGGCATCGGTCCTACCTACTAGCCTGCTACCATGAGTACCTTCAACGTCATGGAATCTACCAACGCAACACACCTAGGCAGCAGCAGCACCAGCAGCAGCAACCGTCGACAGGGGTCATCCAGAAAATTGGTCACTGCTGATGTTATTGTTGCTGCTGCACCATCCACCACCGCCACTACGAGAGCCTGCTCTTCGGCGTCCTCATCGTCCTCGTTTGTCTTCCCAGACTGGGCGCGCAAAGAGCTCGAAAGAGAGCAAAAAACCACGCTCGCCCAGCCGTGGAAGCGCAACGCCATCGCTGCCAACTGCGAGGCCGACGACCCGAATTTCGCGCAGGGCCAGGACGCCGTCATGTTTTTTGACAAGAAGGTCAATGTTTGTTTTGGAGAAGGGTCCATGGCCGCCTGATGACTTTGACAATTCTTGTCAGAGAATGGCCTGCCACCACTGTAGGTTATTCTCCCCATTTCCCTCCCCCACAACACCACTGCTGTTGTTTCTGATCTACACCCGCACCCTCTCACCCTCTCTCTCTCCCCTCATTCCCTTCATGGATTGCACACCCTATCAAACAGGCGCGTAGGACTAAACTGACTTTTTTATCTTTGTCTGTTAGTTATCTACGTTTTGGGCGTGCGTTGTCCGGCGCTTCAACAGCGATGAGCGATGGAGTCTGCCGATCATGGCAACATGCGACAGAAGTGAAGAAGAGAGAGCAACCACCAACGTTTCTTCATCAAGGAGGGAGAATAATTCCAAAAACCTAAACTTGCGTGTTGGGGCCAAGTTAGGTTACTCGCCTCGGTTGATACCCTACCATTAGAGAGAGCTTTTACGTTTTTTTTTTTCTTGGGCACAGGTGGCCAGAGTTGGTCCTGATCGATGGCACACCTGTGAGCCACAACACAACACACGTTACAACCAACAACGTTACTGGCAACGATGATGACGATCATGACCATGCGGAGGGTTCTTTTTGCGCTTGAGTTTACCACTGAGTTACCGAAATAGACTTTAAGAGAGAACAAACAAAGATTTCTGCATCCAAATTCTGCCACAAGATCATGCATCCATATCAATACCCAAGTATAACATATACGTCGCTCTCAGTATGTATCCCGTTGAAATGAGCCACCAGACTGATTCAGTCTTTCCATTGTGGCAAATCGATCACCGCACCCTCGCGCGCCTTCCCTTGCAGGTACTTTAGCAATGCACGTCCTGTGTACCGACCTGTAAAGGTGCCCTGCATGTCATCAAGGATCAACATGTCGTCGCCAGCGTTCAGAATCACCTTGGGGGTCCATCTCTTGTGCATATCCAGCACCTTTCTTGCTTCGGCGATCAATGCCTTGGCCTCTTCACCCTGCTTGCCGTCTCGCTCCTCGTAGAGGAGGGCGAGGTGGTAGCGAGCTCGTGCCATCGCTTCTTCCGCCCACTTATTGCTCTGCGCCGTTTTGATGGCTGTCTGAATGTGCTTTCTGTTGCGTGGGAAGAGTCCGTTAGCAGACGTTTCCCAACATCGGTATAGATACTTACATCGCATTCCCAACATCCTGCATATAATGATGCATTGCGCCCATTGCGTACATACTTAGGATGGAGCTTTCATGATGTTGTCCATGCAGAGAAAGCCGGCCCTTGAGGACTTCATAATGGATGTCAAAGGCTTTTTGGAAGTTGCCGGCCTGTAGGTAAATACAGGCGAGAAAGAACAACCTGCGGTAGTACTGGGAATTCTTGCCACTGAACTGCTCGGTCAGCACCAAGGACCTCTCGAGTGACGCGGCGGCTTCGTCCGTCTTGCCCTGCCACATGAGAACCGCGCTATAGTTGCCGTAGTACTTCGCATACTCAAACGGCTCCTCTTCTTCGCTTCCCCAAGTCTTGTAAACGTCGAGCAATCCCTGGATGAGTTTGCCCGCCTCGTCGAACTGGTAGCGATTCATCAGACAAATGGACCAATCATTAGTGGCATTCTGGTACAGGACGTCGTTCTCCTCTGTCCTGCATGCTTCAAGGACATTTTTGCGGATCTCCCAGGCCTTCTCTAGCTTGCCGTTGCCCACAGCTCTATCAGAGGATCCCATATTGAGGAGGAGAAGTCCCGTGACGCAGTGGATATCGGCGCGGATTCTATCGTTGGCGTCAACATTCTCTTCGTCTAGAATCTTCTCGGCGCTTTGTAGCAACGGTAAGCCGTCATAGGCAGTACCTTGGCCGCCCCAGACGTAGAAGGCCGCGTCGTAGAAAAGCTCGGCAAGTTCTCGGAGATTGACGCCTTCCATCGGGACTCTCCGATGCTCAGGGTAGTGCTTCTTGTACACTTGGTGAAAACTGTAGATGTGCGGCATGTATTTCCTCCACACATCCATGTTCTCTTGCTCGGGGATCTGCATGGGGTGAGCGCGAGGGAAGCGTTTTCGAATAAGGCGGAATGCCTTCTGAAAAGCATCGGCGAAACTGTAGTCGTCCATGTCGGCCTGAATTCTATGCTGCAAGACTCGATGGATACCGTAGGCTTCCTCTCCGTTCTCAATCTTCTTCACTGTGACGAGTCTCTGCCGGGAAAGCTCTTTGATCATCCTCTTGTACCTGTGAGGTGGCCATCATGTTAGCACATTCTCTCAGTAACCATCTTCGGCGGCTGGAAGAGAATTCTTACTGGAGCTTCTCATCCTCATGAAGGAATTCTAGATACTTCTCATCGTGGCTGCCTAACAGAACGCTCTGTGGAATCGTCTCGGAATCGAGGAACGAGAAAACATCCAACAACTTCCTACAGTTCGCTCGCACTTCTCTTATCCCGACATCCCAGAGAATGTCGATTGTCCTGTCAATACCTGTGCCTGGTACACCTTTCCCAGCCATAATTTCAGCAGCCTTGCTGCGAGCTGGCTTGCTGCTTCTTGCCATCCGTTCATCCCACATCTCGAGAAACTCCTCAAGGGTGGCACGGCTGATCTTGATGTAGCCCACGATCATACAAACGGCAAGAGGAAGACGCTCGACAACGTTGACAACCTTATCAGCCAGGTGATACTCTTCGTGCTCTTGCAGTTGGTCCGGCTGGAGTCTGGGTGACAGCTGTGTCAGAAGGAATTGGCGGCTGTGATCCAGGGACCAAGGCTCCAGCGCGACAGTGACGTGATGATGAGAGTTTGGTATCTCGACGAACTTGCGGCTCGTGATGAGGACGGATCCTTTGCCCTTCTTGTGGAGATTCTTGGGAACGTATTGCTCAATGTCCTGCCATTTGTCGACATTGTCGAAAACCAGCAACCAGTTTCTATCCAGCCGGCCCAAGCATTCTCTGACCAGAACGGTGCGGACCCGCTCATCTTGGATAGGCATGTCGTCCGTTTCAAGGCTCGAGGCAATCTGGTTGTACTTCTCCTGACAGATTCCCGGGCTTTCGGCCTCGACCCAGAAGATGTAATAGTAGCGTTTCTCGTTCTGATGGACATATTCGATCGCGATGGCCGATTTGCCAATACCTCCCCTCCCGGTCACGAGGCATACCTGACCAGGAGTAAGGCCCAGCGCAGCATGCATCTTTCCCAAGTCGAAATCCCTACCAAGGAAGTCATTGTCGCGGGCAGGAACATTGGACCAGCGGTCGGCTTTCGAGTTCGGATCCGGTTCGCGGCTGAGGAACTTCTCCACCTTCTCCTTGACGCTCAGGGGAGCGTCCCTTTCTACCCCAACCTCTTTGTCGAGTGACTCATATACAGACGCGTCGCTTTCCACCACTTTGATGACCCCCCCAGCATCGATGTTAGATGGTGGGGCTGTTGGGGCTGGCTGGAGCGTTTCGACATCTGCCTCTACCGTAGGCATATCTTCGTCATCGTCAACCTGGGCGTCACTGGCTGCAAAGTGGAGATCGTCGAGATATTCCTCAAGCATGTTGTAGTCCTCGGGGTTGTCGCCTAGTGGCACCACATCGAGATCTAGCGTCGCTGCTAGAGCAAACCTCTCGAGATGGTCAGTGACATGCTCCTCGAGAGCTGCCAGGGTAGAGAACTGCGAAGGGCACATTTGACAGTCTCTTGACGGTTCGTTTGTCGAGTAACGCCTGCAAACGTCCAGTAAAGGGGTGATGGCTGCGGGAACGTGGGCTGAGTGCACGCTCTGCAGGTGTTCCATCAATGCCTCTGGGGTCCCGCTATCGCGATGGCAGAAACAACACGACCAGAGAGTCTCGGTGCGGTGGAAAGCCAGCTCGTGCTGGAGCCAGTCCTTGCTCGTACCGAACATGGTGCTGCCCCACTCACAGTTGTCATATGTGCAGGAATATGCCTTCAGGTCCAAGTAGAAGTGCTCTAGCCACTCAAATTCCGTCATCCCCGTGTTTGAAAAGGCCAACGGGAGCTCGAAGTGGCAGCAAGGGCAGTCGAAATACGCCGTCTCCTCCAAGTCAACAGGCGGCTCCGGGGGGATTAGCCGGTGGATGAGGGATGGGGGCTGTGATTCATTCGTCGAAATGGTTGATTGGCGATCCGAAATGTCGTTGCTTTCCGGGTGTGATTGAGCCGTAGATGGTGCAACACTGGAATCGTCGGTCCAAGTTGACGTACCAGGTTGCTCTCTCAGGTGTATAACCGTCTGCGGGGAGGTGATATCGGTGATGGCAGTCCGGGGGCCAGAAGGCCAGGTCTTATTGCCGACAGACGAGTGACGGGCATTCAGGCTTCCGAGGCCCGCTAGAGGGGCAGCAGCCACGGCGCGTTCGTGTCTCAGACGGCGGAGATGCTGCCTTCTGCGCCAGTTCAACTTCCCTAGGCGATCCCGAAGAACCTTGCTCGCCTTGGGGAAGAGCTCGGTGGCAGTTCGCACATAGTCACTCTCTGAGTAAATATCCCGTTCTCCGTGGGCAGTCGACTGGATGTTGTCCTCATCCAGCGGCGCAATCAAGATGGGAAGGAGCTTAGACAAGGAGTCTAGCACTCCCAAGACGGAGTGTAGCTGTGTCCAAAGACTGTAGTCGGCATCTGGGTCATCCGGGTCGGCATTCGCATCCCCATCCATACCGAGTCGTGATGCGACGTGAGAATCCTTGAGGTCTTCGACATCACCGCTTTGGTGTCGCACGAAGTTGTCGGCGCGGTTCAGAGCCTTTCGGAGCTCAGTCAACAGCGACGAGGTCCTTTGAGCGACCGTAGGAACACATTTCAAGCTGTAGTCGAGAAGTCGGGAGGAAGCGCCACTCTGGTCGCCCCATGACTTCAATTTGTCGTTGACGAGGATTGCGAGATCGCGGAGTTTCTTGGAGTGCGCTCGGTTATCTTGGAGCGCCCCCCTCAGGCGGTCCGAGTCTTGCAGGCAATCATCGAATTGAGCGGCAAGGGGTGCCTTGGCCCTGAATTTGTGGTTTTCCTGGCGACGACGTTCGGCTTGTTGGGAAGGCATCTTGGCTGTTGGTGATGCTGGTTGTCTGTCAGCGATGGGAGAGCGAAGGCCACGGGGAGTTTGGGCGAAGCGAAAACTGACCACAGGCGTTTGCTCCAAATTCGTCTTATCAGATTTGGGGGGCCCGTTGTGCAGCAGCGCATTCCAGACGGCTCTTGGTCCCCGCTTGGCCAGCGCGGGGGGACCTTGGGAAGGTGCGAGGGAGGGTTGCAAACGGCGACAATTCGTCAAACGGCCCAGTGCCCTTCCGTGTGACCCTGCGGCACAGCAGTGAGCAAGTTGGACAACGGGAAACAAGGCGTCCGGAGAGTGCACTTTTGGGGCGCGCATGCCCGGAGGCCGCATCAATTATCCCCCAATCGTAAATCCCCTCGCCCCGCCAGTCCGTTATGACTGAACGTTTTGCGAGATTTTTAGGCAACACTGCCGTTGTCGCCGACCCCTCCCTTTGCCCCTCCCGTTGCTCTTTCCCCCAGAACTCTCCAAACTCAGCATCCTCGCCACTCCTCCAACACCAGCGCCAGAACCCAGCGGTGTCGACAGCCAAACCAAGACCATAATGTCCGACCAGGGCACATTACTCCTGGAAGAGATACTGGGTTTGTACCCCGCCGCAACAACCGCGGTCGACAGGTACAAAGAGGCCAAACCCGATCTCGAGTCCCATGACATCGCCAGGAAAATTGCTGGCCAAGCAACTTTGTACACCCAGCTAACCCGCCTGCTAATGTTGCTGTCGGATTCGACTTCGCTCCACGACGATGGCTTCCACCGGCGACTTGTCGAGCGATTGGGCCCCGTCAAGACGGCTTTTCTCGTAGATCGGCTCGCCGAAATGAAGGAGCTTCTGCATACCATCCAAAGAAGCCTCGGGAACGCCCGCCGTGGGACGGTATGGAAGCTCAATCTCCTGATGAGGCCGCGGTGTTTCGCTAACCATTGTAACAGACGTTGCTGGATCAACTTGGGGCTAGTTCTGGTGACGGCCCCGCCTCTGCCCCGAGGACCCTGATCCAAAGTCTCGATGGGCTTGCCAAAGCCAACACAGAGCTCATTTCTATTTTGTTTGACCCTCGTATATCTCTGCCTATCCTGGGTGGCATTGATGGGACGACAACCGCCAACGACATTCGTCGATTCTTCCACGAGGATCGGAATCAACTACTCAAGGCCGTCCGAGCAATCAACACAACCATCAATGGCTCTTCGGGCTCGAGTCTGGCAAGTCTCCGCTGCAGATGTGCAACCTGCAATCCGAAATTTGATGACGCCAAGCCAAATGTGACGGATTGGGCCTTTGAGGTCTCATTCCTCCCAGCCACAGCACAACAGATGTCCCAAGTCCAGTTCGTAAGCGACGAGGGAGGGCCGGAGAAATCTGAACGCCCTTTGGTATATCTTACCGACCCTCATCAACATCTGGGCCAATTACCGACTGTGGGCATGCCCACTCGCTTGTCCTTGGCCTTTCGGCTCAGCACTTTAGTATTGCAGATTGCCAGCGCCCCCCTGGGTGAGGACCAAGGGCAGGTCGCGGAGTGGGCAGTGGCAGTTCGGCGGACGTCAAAAGGTGTCTTTCTTGACCCCTATGTGGTTCTCAAGCAAGTATCGAATGACTCTGTATCGGCAGCCCTCTCTCCATCAACAGGACGGGGTTGGAGATCTGTTTCCCGAGAACCACTCATGACTAAGTTGGGGCTCACACTCGTTGAAATCGTGCTAGGCTGCAGCTTAGCGGATATCCGGAGCGAACAGCCAGGTTTGTTGCGGAAAGACGAGACCGAAGGTTACGACCCAGCATTGGTCGACATCTTCACCGTTCGGAGGTTGCTGGTGCTGGGGCGTCTGGAGCAGACTGTCAGCGCCCGCTTCCAAGATGTTGTGAGCGCCTTAATCACTCAGCAGTATCGTGACAGCCATGACGGAACGGTGCGGAATATTTGCAGTCAGGATGCTTCATTCATGGAGCACGTAGCTGCAGCTGTCTTACAGCCACTGTATCAAGAAGCGAGGCGGTCCCTTGGGTATGTAGCACCACCGCCACCTCCAGGAAAGCCCTGTACAGTTCCACTAACCATGAATGAACAGATTTTCCGATATCAAGGTGACACCCACCAGGAAAAACCGGGTAATTTCTGGACCCGGCGAACACCGCCTCGCCAAGGAAACGCAGGCAAAGAGAGGCAAATCGCCTCCAACCAGGAAGCGAGCCCCCAAAGAACACCCAGCACGCCATCCCAGGCCGCAGTCTCCCTCTGTTGAGGTGGCCAGGGATGGAATCTCGGGCCCGCCTGAGGTCTCAACCCCCAGATTGTCAGTACATGAGGGTTCAAGCGCGGCCGAGAAATCCAGCGACGGCCCGTCCGGCAGCTACGGGGTCGTTGGATCTTCCATGGCGGTCAATTGCCATTCAGCTGGTCCTTCGGAGAGTCGGCCTCACTCCGATTTGCGACGAAGCACCCCGGCATTGGGCAGTGGAAGTGATCAAGAATCCGGTCTCTTTGCAGTAAATGAAGGGGATGAAGAGGATCCATCGCTCATCTCCGAGAGTTGCGATACGGATGGGGTTATGTCTTACGCAACATACACCGAGTCAACTGATTCCGCATTCGAGTGGTTGCCAGAAGGCGAGTATGAGCCTAGCAAGCTTCCATTTGGGCACCCATTCTTGCCATATAGCGATCTCGCGCGGCAGTGCGCCATTGGGGCTTTCCGACGACACATGGAAGCAGGGGGGGATGACAGATCTACTGGAATGCGGTCTGCTCCCCCGAGTTTAGGTGGCTTCTCGAGGAAACGGCCGCGAGGAAACACCTACGGTCAAGGGGATCTGGATGAAGAGGAAGAGGAAGAGGCTGATGAACAGGAACGGGGACACGGATCGTCCAAAAAGCGGGCCAAGGTCGACAGTAAAGAGTTGACCTTTGCCTGCCCATTCCTGAAGAAGGACCTCAGACGCTATGGGTCGTGTTGCAGCTACCAACTGAGGCGGATCCGGGACGTCAAGCAGCACCTGGGTCGTAAACACTCCCTGCCTCCATACTGCCCCATATGCTACATGGAGTTTGCCGACGAAGATGAACGCGACGACCACGTTCGGGTTCGCACTTGCAATGAGGAATCTCGAGCGACGCAGAAGCCTGAAGGCATGACCGACGCACAAAAGAGGCAACTCGGGAAAAAGTCACTGCCCAGTCAGACATCATCTGAGCAGTGGTTTGCCATCTTCGACATCCTTTTCCCTGGACAGGAGAGGCCACAGTCGCCGTATATGAACATGGACAGATCAATGCTCCGGGCCGCCATCGCCTACCAAGAGTTCCTTGAGGAACGCGGGGCCGATCTTCTCGCCGACTTCCTTGCTCGCCAGGGTGTGCTGAGTTCTCGGCTGCCAAACTTGCGGCAAGACCTTGCAACCTTCCAGAGGCAAGTTGTCAGGGAAGGCATCCGTGACATCTTTGATCGGTGGGCTGACCGGCCCGACCCGCCCACGTCTTCAACTGCCTCCCTCGTCACCACAACTACCCCAACCATCGCTTCGAGCGATATCAGCAGGGGCACTCCCAGGGAGTTTCCGCAGATGGCAGGCTTTACACCAAATATGTCGCCCTTTGGGAACTCATCACTCTCTTCGCCCACCTTCGCAGACCCTCTTTTCAACCCATCATTCGATGCTCACGGGCAAGGTTTCATGGGGTCGTTTGGTGGTAGCAGTCTCTCCACTGACCTTGATATAATCTACTCTACTATGCAGGGCGTGGAAATCACAGGAGCTGTGCCGGACATGAATCTCTTTCCGGGGGGACCGTGGATCATTCCTGACCAACACGGGCCACCATAATGTTGGAGTATATATGACTTAGATTGTTGCATTCCTGATGGGATTTTCCATTTACGATATTTTCATGTATTTCATCTTCAATGGGTCGCTGAGCGGGAGGACTTCGCGGGATCAATGGTATGAACAAGATATTGTTGGGATGTTATCAGCTGCGGGACACAGAATGCATTTCAAGAGGATCGAATTTTGGCCGACAGGAGCGAGGGAATAGTTCATCTTTTGGCTATTTCGGAGCCGAGACAGCTTTCGATATCGCTTAGTTACTTTCAAAGTCAACTGAACAGTCTCCGTGGAATATCCCCCTGACGACTTCGAATCGCAGTTTTCTGATAACCCAGGCTTGGTTGAGAAGGATGGCTTGGAGGCTCTGGTAACGGAGGGGGAGTGGTGTCAGAAGAAAACGGGACGGGAACTGCAGGCTTCGGGGAGCAAAGGCCGAGGAACACCTCGCGGCAGGAATCCTAAGAACCGGTTACGGGACGAGAACAAGACACGTATCAGCCGGCTGCAGCACAAAGGCAACATCTGGGAGCACCGATGTCGGGAACAGAGACAGGCTCCCTGTGCGAGAGCTGGATGGACAGAGCATGAATCCGACGTGCCAAAGGCCCAAAGCACCGCCGAGAAAGGCCAGTGCCACCAAACCACGACCACGACAAACCGCGGAGGATTGCTATAATGCCGGGCAACCCGTTCTCATGCAGTGTAAATGACGCGGCGCCAGGGTGGGGAAGGTGGTGTGGTGGTGTGGGCTGCACTGCCATTGGATAAAAAGGCACAAGGCTGTGAAACGGAGTGGTAAACGGCACCGTTATGGACGCGGATCTGCATCGACCCCGCTCGAGACAACCCTCGTGATAGCAATTCGGGCCCGGCTCTCAAACTGCCTTGTGCAAGGCAACTGGATGGACGAAAGGAGCTGTGAGTTTGGCGACGCGACGTACATGCCAAGGCAGTTTCTTAGTGGGGGCTGGGAGCAGAGAGATTGGTTTCGCTCTGCGCAGAGCCTCATCGCGTGTTAGTCGTGAGTCGTGAGTAAGCCGAGACAGCTAAGACAGCTGAGGAGGAGCAAAAAGGAGTTATCTGGTTTCACCACCAATAATAATACAAACGGATATGATAACCCCCCGTCGTGTGATTGCTCGAGATAAGCTTCTCTGGCACTCTGCATGACCAATCCCATCAGAACTGGGGAGCTAAAGTGTTTACTGTGACTAATGAATTTGTCCAGGACAGGAAGATTGGAAACATGGCAACGGCGAGGGTTTTTTTTCCGGATCCAGCTTCAATACAGAGTTTGGTGGTTTCTGCGACACTGTCTGTGTGGTGTGCTTGGTCCATGTGAAATTGAAGTCTAGTTCCTCCTTCATTCTCTCTCTCTTTTCGAAAGTTGTGAGAACAAGTTCTTTATCCAAGTACACAACCCCACTTTCCATTTTGCCGTCTACAATTTTCGACTCGTCGGAAAAACCAACCAATCACGTGGTGTGTTGTCCCCTCCGCCGGGCTCGAAATTGCAGTGATGATAGGTTCAGCTATAGTTATTTATGAGCTTCTCTGCCGCGACCACCCCAATCTTTCCAGCGACTACCCTCTTACGTAAGCGTGTTTTTTTACCTGCAAAATCCTGAAATTTCAATGACATGCCGTCCAGCCGCGCAGCGTAGAAACTGTCAATCCAGTGCACCACAATCGCTACGCAGCGCGCAGCATTTACCGACCCGTCAACTATGTCAGCTAGGTACGGTAGGAAGCAGGACGCACAGTATATCCTTATACCAATTGGCAGCCAGTTGGATTGACGGCAATGGGCGATGGTAGTGCGCTGTCCTGGTACTTGTATTAACGGGGGCCCGTTTTGTATGGGTTGGATTTTTCAACGCAGTCGTCGGGTTAGGGTTATGCATGGATGGGGTGGTGGTCGCTGGAAATATTGGGGTGGCCGCGGCAGAGAAGCTCTTATTTATATGTGTAACCCCTGAAAGATTGTTCACGCTTAACCGCCAAGGCGTGGCATTCTCAAACTTCAGCATTTTACCGCTACAAAACGCAGGTTTCAATTGCCAGACATTTCGAACTCTTATCAGATACGCATTAGCTTTTTATCAGGTATTCTGTCAAGTTTTCTGTGTTGAAATCGCATTTTTGGTGATAAAAATCCGGGATGTAAAGATCTGGCCGGGGACCATGCTCCGAGAACCGCGCGAACAATCTTTCAGGGGTTGGAATGTATAGGTTTGATGTTAAGCTAACTTAGTCCAAGCTGGATGTGATGTGAGACGGTAAACTCTGATGAGAATGCTTGCAAGCCACAAGATATTGTACATACCTCATTGCAGACCTCTATCAAATTCATGATTTTGTTAAGACGACATCATCGCTTTGTTGTATCTACATACACATGCCTATCCAGTAACAACATATTCCGTCAATGCATTGCATCGGTCGTCGGTCCCGAGGTGCCGGGAAACCCTGAACCTTTTTCTCTCTCTCTCTCTCTCTCTCTCTCTCTCTCTCTCTCTCTCTCTCTCTCTCTCTCTCTCTCTGATATCCTCTTTGCTTTTCCGCGTTACTAAACCCCTTCTTTTTGGATAACTGATTTTTGGTAATAAACGACACGTGCCGTCTTCAATTGGTTTGCTATAGGCGTTGGTTGATCCATCCTCGATTTCAATTCACACAACCCTTATTCAGGACAAACGCATCGACACTCTCCATTTGGCGCACACTACATGTACAGACACGGATAAATCAGTACACGGTCAAGACCCAGGGATGTTTTGGAATGAGGCTCACATAGCTCCGCGGACACTGAATGTACGGACTCCCATGCGAGCAGTACCTAACACAGTACGGATCCGACCTCGCGGCTGCGGCGTTAAACTCAACGGGAGGCGGACAGCAGTATTTTCCGTTATTGGTGCATTGTCGCTTGGCAATTCCGCTCTGGTCGTTTGTGACTGGGAGGGTTATAGCGTAGACGGCGGTGAGGGAGGTGAGAATGGACGAGAGGATGAATGAGCCGTGCATTTTGGGCGGTACATGTATTGAACGCAGGGAAGTGGGTGAGGGAAAGTCAGCGGCAAAGAGACAGTTATCCCGGCTTCTTATACTCCAGTCTCCTGCCCTTACTACTTTCTTTATGACGAGGTGTGTAGGACTGGTAAGTAAGGTAGTACTGGCATGCAGCGTTCAGGCGAAGGCAGGAGTGGTGTTCCTCCGTGCTTATTTCTTCTTTCAGCCAACGCCACCCTACCCCGGCGTATTCCACAAAATGTGCAACAAAGTATGGACAATCGAAGACTTTAGTCCGCGTTACTTGTATGTCATCGGCAGCTAGCGACTTAGGTAGGGTAGGTTGAATAAGATCAAGGGGCTACTCCCCGTCCCCTTAAAAGATCCGCCGCCCGCTCCGCCACCGCATAGACCGTGCTCTGAATATTTCCCTCCACCATCAACGGAAACACACTCGCATCGACGACACGCACATTTTTCGTCCCGTATACCCGTAGGTTGGTATCCACCACCCCGCCGTGTTCTCGGGGTAGCATGGCGCAACTGCCGGCGACGTGGTAGATGGATATCTGTCGTTGTCGAACAATTTCCTCTGCTTTTTCCATCTCTTCCTTTCCATCCGCGTCCCCGCTCCCTTTAGGAAGAGAATCAGAAGTGGAAAGGTGAATATCCGGCATCCGCTTCCCATCCCTCTTCAAAAACTTCCCCAGCGGCGTTTTCTCACCCACCAACTTCTCTACAAAGCCCACTCCTCTCGCGAGAATCTGTAGATCCAATTCGTGGGAGTTATAGCCCGGATCCCAAGTAGGTTTCTCAGAAATGTCCGGACCGGAAATATGGACTCTTCCTCGAGAAAACGGATGGTTTAAAATCGTCATGATGGTCAAGAAATTCTCTGGCCGCGAGGGGGCGAGATGTTCGGCCATTGAGACGGGGTTGGTTGGGATGGTTATCTGTGAGGGGAAGAGGATGTATTGGTGTGCTGCTGCTGCTCCTCCTCTTCCTCCTACTCCGGCGGCTGCTCCTGGTGTTGCAGCAGCTCCTGTGGAGTCGGTGGCGGGGGAGTCAGACTCCAAAAGCAGAGAGGCAATGACCTCCTCGGCCGGGGTGCAGATCAACTCCTTATTTGCAGAAAAAAACTCGTTCCTTGTGAAAACCGACATTGGCCCGGAATGATCAACCAACGGCGTATACGCAGTACTGACATTACTCTGGCCAAGCGGACCCGCGCCGTTGGCTTGGTACATCCCGAGCAAAGACTCTAGAATGGCAGGGTCGCGGAGGATATCCCCTGAGGGAACCCCCTCTGCGACTTCAAAGCTTTGACACACAACGGGGTGGTCTTGGAGATTCTCGCCAACATTCTCGTTATCAACAACAACGGGAATTCCGTGTTTCTGTAAGAGGTTGGCGTCGCCAATCCCAGAAAGTTCCAGGATCTGAGGGGTTTGGAGAGCGCCCGCGGCGAGAATAACTTCTCGCTTTGCGGAGATTTGGGTGACCTTTCCATCTTTGGTGAGGATTTCAACTCCTTTCGCCACGACGAGATCCTGAGAGGTGTTTTCGTCGTCGAAAATGATTTTCCGCACCGTAGTCTCGGTTAGGATGGTTAGGTTTGGCCTTGCGACTACAATTGGACTTAGATATCCCGACACGGCGTAGCTTCTCGTCTTGGTGACCGGGTCGATGGTAGCTGTACTCTGAAACGCTCCCAATGCCGTGCCTTGACAGGGATCACTACCGACTGTCAGACCCAGACCGAGTTCCGCAAAGGTATCCATCCAAGCCTTGTTCATGGGTCCATAACCCTCACTGAACGAAAGTTGAATCGGCCCATCCCCCGTCGGGATATTCTCATCATGGTAATCCAAACCGAGGACATCGCGCGCTGATTGCGGAGGGGAATGCACGGTAGCGAATTTTCGAAAATACGGAGCCAAAGTATTGTAATCCCAGCCGGGGTTGCCCAGTTTCGCCCAAGCATCGAGTGTCTCGCGGCGGGGGTAGAGCAGCATCATGAAATTGAGAGCGGAACTCCCGCCGAGCATTCTCCCGCGGGCTTGGTTTATTTTGCGGTTGTGCAGGGACTTCTACACTTTGTTAGATTGGCACTACATGTACCTCCCAATGTACGAGAGAAGGATTTCTATCAAGTCGGGAAAAAAAGGAAGAAAAAAAGGTAGATACGTGAGGTGAAATGGAGGTACAGAGAGAGAGAGGGTATACCTGCGGAACGGACGAGAAATTCCAATCATATTCCCCCTGCCCATAAAGTCCCGGAACCAACCCCGGGATCTGCACGAGCGGGTCATCCCGGTGATCAGCTCCGGCTTCAATGACGAGCACAGTAATCTCGCTGTCTTCGCTGAGACGGGATGCTACTACGAGACCGGAAGTGCCGCCGCCGATGATAATATAGTCGTATTCGAGGTGTGGGAGAGCCATTTTTTCGCTTTCAGGGTTGAGTTCGGGAAGTTGGGAGCTGAGTGCGAGAGCTTGAACGTCCAGTGAACGGGGCAGTCTCAGTATTTATCGCACCTGAGTGTAGGATCGTATTATCGCACTTGAGTGTATCCTGAAGGATCACCCTCTGCTGTTTCTCACCCTAGTGTTTGACTTGGTAGGTTACATTTGAGATGTACTCTTATTCGAAGGATCTATGCGCCTCGACCAACGTCTGTTGGTTCTCGACTGAGACACATTAAGATTATGTAATTCGCGTTCCTATTAAAACAGTCTGGTTGTCTGCGACGAATCTGGGCACACTAATTTTCCTTTTGTATTCGTAGTCCTAAACTACCTAGGGGGAGCTGGGGTAAGTTGTAACTAATTTATCCTAAGCTTTCCCTAATCCTTCCCTAAGCCAGGGTAATCCCATACGCAACCGGGAACTACGCAGGGCCTACCTGGATGCGATAACAGGGCTCCCCCGGTGCTGTTTATCTTGCGCTATAAAATACCACCGGGGACCCTATTGAGACGAAAGAATGTGAAAGTCTTTATTTCAGTGCGAGGACTACAGGCCGGATGGGGCCGTTGTTTGTCGCTACCGCCGGAGAGGAAAAGGGAGACGAGGGTTCATGAGATGCTAGCGGCAAGGGTACCTAGGTAGACTAACTTTTGATGAGGAAGAACTCTGGTGGTGCATGTTGAAAAGCACCTCGATCGTTACACCCACCCCCCCACCGGCCCTTTTGCCGTGATGAAATCTCAAGTCACTTTCTTCTTGTCTGTCACAGATGCTAGAGATGGCACGGACATGCCAGCTTCTATGTCGGGCAGCCACCTCGACTTTTGCTCAAGTCTGAACCGACGCCAGAGGATCCATACCACGATAACCACAACTGTTAGCGGAACTGCAGTCGCAGGGTACAGCCACCAGTACGGCGACATTTTCAATCCACCCAGGCTAGATCCAGATCCAGATCCAGATCCCGAATCTCCCCAGACGTCGAAAAAGTCCATGCCGAAGATAGCCTGAAAAATTGTTTGTTAATCTCAAGTATCACGAGCCCCCTGCTGGACTAGATGTACGCGTTTGAACGTACGAGGGGACACATACGCAGACAAAAGTGGGAGGCAAAAAAAAGAGCGTGACGGCTGCAACAGTCCCCATCGAGGAGCTCTCCTTCGCCGTGTCCTGGGCTATGGCGGCTGTGGCCATGGCTTGTTCTTGGTTTGAGACGTGGAACACGTGGTTGATCCTGATATTGACCCGATCCTTGTAATCCACGATCCACCGCTTGGACACACTCGTTCTCCACCTCATGGCCTCGAGATGGTTGAGGTCCTGCTGCATCGTCACCGCGGGTGTTTTGACCCAACTACCTGCGTCTCGATAGGCGCTGTACGCCCGTATGAGAAACTCGACCTTGGCTTCCGCGTCGGCGTAATACTCGGCGAGGATGTGCATGTTCTGCGCCAAGTGGTGAAGATGCCACGCTTCTAGGGCAAGGTCTGCCGGTGGTATTCGTATATCCTCGTGATGAAGGAGCTTGGTGCGCAGCTTCTCAGCGTCCAGGTCCAGGCTTTCGAGAATGTGGTAAAGCAGCATGATGTGGAAAGAAAGTGGGGTGCGGTATGCCGGTTGAGCCCGGAGCGGACCCACAACCGTTCCCCATGATGCCTGGGCCGATGGGACGCAGTTGATGCAGACGTTGGTTGACGTGTTGCTCTTGAAATGGTACCGCGTGAATATGTAACTCCTGCCGAACTGGAGGCCACTCTGATAGTGGTAGAAAATTGCTGCATTCCAGAGTGAAGACTTAGCGGGGGGCGTTTCTTCTCAATAATGATGGGGTTGAAGGTTTGAAGTTTTGATATTTATCACATACTCAGGCCCGTAATTTCTTCACCAGCCGCATCCGTCTCCGGGTTGTTGGACTCGACAAAGTAGGCTTGTCCACATGTATGAGCCTTCCAAGGAGTCGCAAAGACGGCTTTCACGAATATTGCTGGGATGCTCAGCGTCTCGCACATTGACTGAAACAGCTCGTTAGATATAGAGAGGGTGCCGTGGGATCCCGTGGTGAGTTCCGACTGGTAGGAGAGTAAGCTAGGTCAGGTAAGCATGTTGTGTCAGCGATGAACCACCACAAGATCAGTTGCGCGCACGCGCTTACATCGACTTCTCGGTTGCCCTACGGGAGCACTTCCAGTGCTAAGCGAAGTTAGCATCATACCTAGGTATATATAACCTTTAACTGTGGAGGACAAGCAAGCCAAAAAAAAAAAAAAAAGTATACCTCAAGCCGATCTTTGAATTCATTGTCGTCCAATTCCTGCCAGGCTAAACTCCAGCGTTCACAATCATCCGCTTTTAATCAACTAGGTTCAAGGCCCCCCTTGGGGAAAGGCACGGGGATTGCGCTAGGTAGGTACTCACCATGTCGTCTCTCGGCACCTGTCTTGGGATCCGTCTCGCGAACGGCTTTGCCGTCTGTCTCAAGAAAAGTTTTGCCATCTGTCTCAAGGACGGCAACCCTAGTCTTTTTGCTCAATTGAGAAGACTCAATTTCGGTAGCAAAAATGTTATTTAACGAGACACCCACGAAGCTTGAAAGGGTATCAGGGTAGGCCATGGCGGGCAGTTCAAAACCAAAGAGATCACAGAAAATGTACGGTTGCAAAAAGTTGAAGTAAGTGTTAATTATTATAATGTATTGTGTGTCCCGAATGGAATCAAGAAGAGAGACGAGCAAGCAAGCAAGCAAGCCCCAATGCGGTAGTGTGTCGCGTGTGCGCATGCAATGGTAAAATACCGAGCGATCACACCCATTTGATGCCGAGGCCTCCATTGACGGCCGGGCACACGCAGCAGCTGCCTAACAGCTAGAACTTTTTTGTCCCCGGGAATCGTGACGAGGCTCTCAGCAAAAAAAAAAACCGAGAGCTCTCTCATCCGTCGGGCGTCGGCGACATGGATCAATGTCTGCGGGTATCATGCAAGACGGTCATTTCTGCAGCCAGTAAAAAGCCTTGCCAACGTAACCAAGATGAGAGACGGCATGAGCAACCCCAGATGCGGGGGATCGAGTTGGGCCTGGAGGGGGGGAGTGAGCAATGAATGCCACGTGAGTGATGTCCGAAAAGGGAAAATTTTGCGCACCCAACATCGGCTCACATTGATCCGGTTCCCCGTGAAGAGGAGCGGCAGAGGGACACCAGTCTCACCCATCTTGAAAGTTACCTAGCTGTATTTGAATTGATAGATAAAGCCCCAAGGTTGTGGGTGGCAGGCAAAAAAACGGGACAAGTTTTATTGGCCGGAGAACCCTGAAAGCCCCTCGTCGTGTTTTTATCGCGTTTTGGCTCAGGAATTCTTCCAGATGGGTCAAGCTGCCGCTAAGGTGATGTGGCCAATGATGTTGGACTCTCAATGAGGGCGCCTACAGCTCCCGAGGCGGAAACGAACTCGCCAGGCGCTTAAACTGGCGTTGTTGTCGTCTCTACCTAGGCTCTTTCTCGCAAAGACTACAGAGTGGAGGGCTGGTTGATGTTAACTTTCTCTCCGCTCGATAAGGTGAGTTAGAAGGGAAGTTGTGATGCGGCTGAGAATGGTGCGGAAAAGCTGTGCTGTTCGATGGGCAGATATTAGCCGAAGCTGAGCCGGGGGCGGTGAAACAGTATTATCCCATGGTATCAATATCCTACGGCATGTCCTGCATTAGAAACAAAAACTATTGCAGCTCAGCCGGTGCCGGACGCGCCTCGATCTCCACCGGTTTCTCCATAACGGGCATCTCCACAGCGCCATGTCCCTCCGGCATCTCCGCCAGTTCTCCTATCCCTGCTAGTCCTCCTCCCAGTGTACTCTCTCTTGTTAGGGATTTTGCTTCCATTTCTGCAAAACCCCGTTGCTTCTTTTCTGACCTTCGAGGTCTCCACCAGAACCACCAGGGTAGAAACATCCCTATCGAACCTAGGAGAATGACACCGACTACAATCCCAGCTATCTGAGGGCCAGAAATGCCACCAGTATTGCTGCTGTTGTCACTGCTCGAGATAGGTGGAGGGGTCGCCGTAGTTGTATTATTGATAGTAGAGTTCGTCGAGACCGAATCCGGCTGCTTGATGAAAAAGTAGGGCGAAACAAAGCGAGAAATCGGCTTTGGCCCACTCGGCGAGTTGATCGTCTCAATGTCGGGCGCGTACGACGTATTCCACACCCAGATGAAATACTTGTTGGAACGCGCCGCGTCGTGGTCTTCGGTCGATACCGCCCATGTGAATCCGGTGACGGGACTGCGAGTTTCTTTTTATTTTATTTTATTTTACTCAGTCAGACATGTGAAGCCAACCAGACAGCCACATCAAGGTCTGCTCGGAATGAACAGAGAGAGAAAGGTACTACATACCAAGCAGAGTCCTGCCTACTCTAGCGGCTATTGCTGGTGGTGGATCCTGCTGAAACAGAGCAATGGCCACCATGGTAAACGGCGTCACCTTGTCGAAATAAAACCACTCGAATCGTAGTTTCTCTCCAACCGTAAACACCATGTCATTTCTCTCAGGCTTAGTGAACCCTCTGGCGTTAAAATTAGCCTGGGTCATGATGAGTTCTTTGGAGAGAAACTGGCGCAATGTTGTGGTACTTTTTTTTATTTTTATTTTTTTACCAACAAACCATAGCTATACCATGGATGTGATAGATGTACGATGAAAACAAGTTTGGCAAAAGTTGGGGGCGCGGAGGTCCGAAGAATACATGTACATGCAGGTGCAGGTGTGTGTTCCGGATTTTTCGTTTTCAGGTCCGCAAAAGTGCAGAACTGCAAAACTGCAAAACTGGCTGGGCAGGAATTAACCTTGGCTGAGCTGCATGAGTGCATGTGGCGTCCGCTTGCCAGTTACCATATCCAGGATCAGAGGCCTTTGAGCGAATGATTTACCACAAGGCTCTGGGGGCTGTGAGTTGAGGTGGGGGCAGAGAACAAGAGCCAAAAAAAGTTTCCGAACTTGATACCAATCACATTCAGTTGTTAGCGAGACATGTAATTTTGAGACATGAAGATAGCCTTTGACTCGCTCATTTGTGGATTCGTCCAGCCCCAGGCAGCAACATTGTTCTACCATTAAAAAATCGAGATAAAAAACCATCACTCTTTCTACAAGGAAATAAGATTGCCACATTGAACTTGACAGTTTTTGAGCGGATTGCAGCTGTGAGATGTTTAATTTTGTCAACCCGAAAGAGTAAGGGTCCTGCAAGTCAAGGCTAACAGAGCAGAGAATGCTATCATCTGCACATTCACGTCATCGCCTGCTTTACAGACCCGATTCGGCTGGCTGAAATGCGGCCTGACCTAGCTGGTGAATCAGCCCGTTTTCGCTGGCTGGTCGCTGTCCATATCTTCAGGTTACGGTTACTCAACTCGGGCTTGGTTGTCATTACGTGCCCCATATCCGTCGAGGAAAGCCCGTCAATAGCCTCTATTACAGCTCCCTAAAGTAACCCCGACAATTCAAATAACATCACCCCGTCTCTCCCTCCCGTGCCAAGATCTTGTCAACTTCCCGTATCACCTGCGCAGTCTGCATGTCTACATCACACTTAACATCAACCGTCACTGTAATTTCCTCGTGTTTCTGAGAGGGAGGGATCGGAAACGCCGTCATGGTGGCCGGGTTTAGCGGTTGTAAAATTGGAAGCTCTTCTTCTTCGTCCTCTTCTTGTTGTCGTTCCTGCCATAGCGGAATAAAAATCACACCCAGTCCATAATCGCCTAGCGCTTCGCGAATCGCCGTTCTATGCCATTTTTCCAGCTGTGGATGCGTAACTACCATCAATGCGGGGTTTGTTCGTCTAGCCTGTTCTGTCTCGGACAGGGTGAATGACATATCTTTTGGTGACGTAGATATGCCGTGGACTTTATTCTGTGTCATCGTCGTAGACCTGTTTCCCACGACTGGCGGAAATTCCGATCCCACGACGGATACCCTGTGCCTGCCAGACGGAATCGATGACCCGGACAGAGCTGAAAAAGTCGACCGAGTCGAGCCCGACCGAGTTGAGCTAGACAGAGGTCCAGAGGGCGCGGAAGAAGAAGGAGGAGAAGTAGTAGTAGAAGAAGAAGAAGAAGAAGCCCAACCGAACCCCTTGAAGCCTTCATTTGCCGGCCGCGACTCTTCTGGAAAGAGTAAACCCGTTCGCATCATTTTGAATAACCACATGCGACGATATCTCGTTTCATCTCCCCACATCCCTCCTCTCTCACCCTCTGCCCCTCCCGTTACTCTTATCCCTGATCTGGTGGCGGTGGTGGTAGTAGAAGATGAGGCTTTAGCAGAAGACTCATGGACAGTATCGCCTTGAAACAGCGGACAGCTCAAATGCCGCGCCAGCGAACTCGCGATTTGGACCTTGCCAGCGACAGCGGTAGAAGCCATAAGCAGAATGAGATATCTGCTCGGACGAGGGGGGTGAGTCCAGTCCGGTTTGTCGGGAAGACGATGGAGCAGAGCCTGCGGAGTGGGGGGACGAGGGATTTCATGGTCTCTTTCTTTTTCTCTTTCTTCCTTTTCCGTGGGGTTCATTTTGTGGTTTCTTGTAAGGATATGTTTGGGTGGTTGGAGTTGAGAGTCGCTTCGGAGGCGCGAGTTACGATGACTGTGATTGTGATTCAAGTTGTGTTGTGCTGTGGTTGTGATTCAGGTTGTGGTTGCGTGCTGTCGTTGCGGGGTTGAGTTCGGATTGATCAATCTCCGAGAGGATGGGAGGATGGGAGGACGGGAGGACGGGAAGACGGGAATGCGGTTCGGGAGGTCGGCAAAAATGCCCGATATGCAAGAGCAAAACAGGAGCAGCAATCACAGACAGTTATTCCCGAGAGGTCAAGAGTTAACAAAAGTCAAGTATTGGCATTGCTATTCTACTTAATAATCCAGTAAAGACCGTGTAGGTAAGTTAACTGACTGGGCCGATCCGTGGTAGTAATTAAGAAAAAATCCGTTTTCCAACTGCCCGATAAATGTCCACCTGCACGTGTGATACCTCGGAAGGATTGCGAAAATGTCAAGATCGTCAGTTACTAGATGAACTGGTCAGCCCTGTCCAAGAATCACAGAAAAAAAAACACAAGACAACAGCATCAACAACACTTGCACTCACGTCACCGTTCAGCTGCTGGGGACATCCCACTCGGGAATCCAGTCCCGATCGATGCCGCCGCCGTCATGGGCTTTTGCGCCGTCTTTCTTGCCCGACTCTTTTTTCTCCTCCTCACACGCCTCGCAGTTTTTGTCCCCTTCATGTTCATGTTCAACTTCTTTTTCACCTTCACCCTGAGTCTCCACCACATCCATGACGGCCATAAAATGAACCGGAGCACTAGCAACAACCGCATCATCATCACTCACCTCGTGAACCCCATTGACTCCATTCGTCACCGCCAGCGCTCGAGCCTGACCACCACCTCCGGTAACGGCATTCAACAAAATCGGCACAGCCGTCTTAAGCACCGGTGCGGCGACCTTGAGAACAGCCGGCCCAATCGTCTGCACGGCCTTGAGGAGTCCAGAGAAGAAACTCTCCTGCTCGGCACCCTCGGCGCCTCCGAGAATCACACTCTCCGTCAGGCTCTTCTTGTCGGCTTCGAGGACCGCTTGCAGAGCACATTCGGCGACGACAGCGCGGTGCGCAAGTAGCGATGCGGCTTTCTCATCGCTTCCCGCTGCCTCTGCATCATCGAGGAGCGCCTCCGTTCCACTCTGCTTCTTTGCGAGAATCTGGTCCAAAGTCTGTAATCCCGCCCTCGCCGAGGTGAGAAGCACGGGCTTTGCCACCGACAACCCCTTGGTCAGGAACGAACCAATATCATCAAAGAATCCCTCCGTCTCTGGGGACCCCTTCGCTTTCGTCACGGAAACCTGTCCGGCCGCACGGAGGAAGCTATCGGCGTTGGGGTCTCCGGTTCCGAAATCCGACTCGGAGCCGCCGGATGGCTTGACGGGAAGGGGGTGTTTCCCCTCCTGCCAGGACGGTTGCTTCTTCAACAAATTTTGCGAGGAAGCCAGACGGAGTCCCGCCTGCGACAAGAGCGGAACGAGCCTCGGGCCCAGTTTCTCCGCTTGCGCTTTGGTGAATCCCGTGGCGGTATATTTCTTTTGGATATTCGCCAGCAGTTTCTGCGACGCGGGAGACCGTTCGAGACGTAGCACGGTCTGCAAGGCCGATTCAGCGAGGATGGCGCGTTCGGCGGTTCCAGGGGAAAGGGCGATGGGTTTGGTGATTGGGCCTGGAGATAAATCGGATTCGGTAAAGCCGGATTCTTGGACGGCTTTATTCAGCGCTCCGAGAGCAATTCCTCCAATAGCAGAAATCGGTGCTCCAAGTGGGCCGAGGAGAGGCGAGACAAAAGGGAGAGCGGTCTGCGCGATCGGAGCAACGACGCGGCCGATATCCTTGAGAATGTCAAAGAAGCCCTCGGTGGAGCCTTCGAGACCGCCTGACTCGGTAACAGTGTCGGATTCGGTTTCAGACAGGGTGGAAAGGGTCTTTCCGGTAATGTCTTTAATGTTGGCGTCGGCCGTGTCGAGGGAGCGGATGAAGACGGGATACTTGACGCCGTATTTTCCGCCAGAAACACTGGCCGAGTTCTTGTCGCCGCCGCCGTAGCAGTGTGTGCCAATGACGCGACGACCGTCGGGCTGGAAGCTGCCATCTCGTTGGATGACGGGGGCACCAGACTGGCCTGGAAGGAGTTAGCGAGCCGAAAAGAAAAAAAAAAAAAAGGAGGTACACACCCTTGTATGTCGAAATTCGGTACGAAAGCATATTGTAGCTGTTCTTTTGCAAATCAAAATCCACCGTCTCAAACAGCTCGTACATTTCGGCGCCCTTCTCACTCCCAATAAACTTATCACCAGGGTAGCCTACCACACCGAGCAAGACGCCCGTGTCGGCAGTGGGCGTATCCGTGTACGAGAAAGTGCGGAGATTTCCGGTAAAGGGTCGGTCGATGCGCACAAAGGCGACGTCGCCCTTGCGGTCACCCTTGGTCACCCAGGGAACCGTGGTCGCAACCTGGACGGCATCGCGACGCTGGACGCCGGGCGTGTTGACGGAATCCTTGCCGCGGTAGCCAATGTACACCTTCATCTCCTTGATGCGACCGAGACCCTTGCGCGTGTTGGCGTTGATGTCAAAGACGCAGTGGCCGGCCGTGACGAAAGTGTTGGGCGAGACGAGCCAGCCAGTTCCGATACTTTTTCAGTCAGCAAAATAAATAAATCCCCTTGTCGTTTTTGGGGGGTAGAAACTTACGCCCAGCGGTTGTCGTCCTTGCCCTGGCCCTCATAGCGCATAATGAGCTTGACAATGGCTATATCATTTTACCGTCCAGTCAGCGATCAAGATACGGAACGAATCATGTGTGTGTGATAAGTGAGAGTTAACTTACAGCGATACTTTCCACCATCCGAATAGTCGGTCACGTCAACGGGAACCCGGTTGTCCGGAAGGAACACATCCTCATTCTCAGGCCACTGGCCGACGAGGAGAGTCTCTGTCAGGTCGACGGGCTCGGTTTCCTGAGAGCGCAGCTTCCAGGTGGCGCCGATGACGCTGGGGGCAGCGAGGATTTGGTCGACAGTGGACATTTTAAGTCGACTGGATATAAAATAGAGTTAATAGGGTTGAGATTTCTGGGTTCTGGTTTGTTGGAGTGTTTAGAGTGTCGAAGTGTCGGAGTGTTGAGAGTGTTGGAGTGTTGGAGTGCTTGGTTTGATTTGAGATTTGAGTGGGAATCACTTACATCTTTATACTCTTATTCCCTTCCCTCTCCTCATGCTTCATCGCCAAACTCCATCATACCCCATCGGCCTTGCCGGCCATCTCTGCCCTTCAGGTCCGAGTGAAAAGCCGGAATATCCAAAAGAAGCTTCGCAGGCAGCCCTCAATCCTAGCTGACATTCTCGGTGTCTAAGCCTGTCTGTCACTTTTGTTTCTGGATATCGTGCGGCCAACCCGCGTGCAGTGGGAAAAACCTCTCTGTCGCGTTGCTTTCTGTATGGTCGCTCCGAAAGAGGCTGAGTCGAGTTGCATTCCAGTCCAGTTGACGGCGTCTCTTGATTTTGCGCTATTCCCAATGTTGGCGTCCCCGGTGCGGAGGAGACAACCAACGGCAGCAATTTCCTCGGAGCCAATCCCGAAACAGATTTCAGCTTTTGCCAATCATGCCGAAGCGTTGCAGTATGTGCATGTGCCGATGCATACTAACAAGTTATGTGGGGTTTTCCTACTTGCATTCTCTCACAGAGCGGGCGAATCGTAGCTTAGAAAAAGTTGGGGACATGCTTCCCAGCTGGTGTTGGCGTCGATTTCAAGCCTAATCGAGAGATGTGCAGCCCCAGCCACATCCCAGCGGGTCCAGTCAGTCATCCCCATCGGGTCATCGCCCACGGATCATCGCCCATCAGGGCATGGCCATCAGGCCATCACATCGGGAAGTGCACGGTTTTTACACGCCATCATTCAATAAACGCCACTCACGCAGCGGAGGCAGGCAGGCAGGCAGGTAGGTAGGTTGTTAGAATTGGGGTAAAACGGTGAATGTGAAATTCTCCATCCGGACATGGCCGTGGTCTCCAGCCGGCGCGGTCCAGTCCGTCCCAGCTGAATGCGTCTAAATAGAGTTCTCTGCGTTGCCTTGCATTGATGTATGTAACTCTATAGAATTGATATCTCGGCAATCATATCATCACAGTTTGTATTCTACTTGACATTGAACATACTGCTAATACATGTAGTTAGTCTGCTCTCCTCTGCGACATCATCCTCTGCGATACCCTCCTCTATGACGCCCTCCTCTGCGGTTACCCCCTCGGCGACGCCCTCAATCTTCCAAGTTCAATTGATTGGACAGAGAAATAAAAACCAGTCTGGTGGCTACCTGAGATGGGACACAGCCCGAGTATGTCATGTCACATTCCAACCACTTTAGTGTTTATACTTTTTCAGCTAGCCAATGCTGTCCGGAGGGTGGGAGGCTGGGCCAGTAAAAAGAGGAAGAGATAGAAAAAGCCGAGACCAGAACCCCCCTTGCTACGAGACATAGTGATGGAATGCCCTTAACTGAGACCAGACTAGATCCCGGGGGATGTTTCGGATGTGAGTGAGATGGTGCCATTTTTGAATCTGGGCTGCTGGCGTGAAGTTGGCTTGCCCGGGGAGGGAGGGAGCGAGGGAGGGAGCGGAGGAAGAGGGAAGGGAGAGTTCAGGAATGCTTCTGCACCTGGACCACAGTGCGATTTATCAGAGTAAAATACTGGGACTGTGGCGACCAACCACCCCGACTGAGACAGAGTGGACAATGCGGAATCTGTCTTGGTTCTAGTTTCTTGTTTTTAGTCCCAGGGAAGGTCCAGTCCAGTGTGAGAGACGCTCTCTGTTTGTGCCTGTGCCGTAGAGGGATAAGACACTCTCTGCCGCAGGGAGGAATAAGACATTCGTGATGACGATGACGACGACGACAACGACGACGACGACTGATGAAAGCTCCGGTTGGTCGCCCTGACTTTTTTGCGCACCCACATATCCCTAGGTAAACAAAGTGCGCTTACAGGTCCTCACTCCGTGCCACTCCACTCACTAGTCCCACTGCAAACGACTTTTTCATCTTTCCTCCCTAAAAGAAGCCACATTCAACATTTCCGGAGACCGAGAGAGCGGTGAGAGAAGAAAAGGGAGACGAATCTCTAGCGGGATTGGACATGAGAAAAGAGGGGTAGTTTCAGCCACAAAAGCCTCCCAAGTCAGCTGAGCAACCACATTGACACATGTTGGCTAGTCAAAAAAAGTACAAAAAAAAAGTTCTGTCCTCGGCTGGAGTCTAGGGATGGTATTCACCTCCTGATAGGGCAAAAGATCAACCATCACCCAGTGACAGCTTTACATATGCATTAGTGTGGTTTTCCGTTTCGGTGGAAAGTGTGAGAGACAATAGGTACATTTCATGATCTCTTGGGTTCATGTCTCTCTATCGATGGAACAGGCGATCCAGGCGGAACCCCAAGATCTCCGGACCCCGATCGGTAACGAACGCTAGTCCCAGCCAGCCTGCTGCACTAACCCTGGCTGGCTGCCTTGTTGCTTGCTCACCGGTGTGCATCACTAGTGGCCTTGATTGTGACGGCATACTTGCATATATGCATGCATGCATTAGCTGGATTCATTCTGTTCGGTGTAAGCCGTCTCCTTCACCATCTAACTCGCCTATTCTTTTTTTTTTCTTTTGCCCTCGAGTGCCACTAGCTCCGGCTCTAGCTCGAAACTGGCCGCGGACACTACCCGACGAGCTCACCGGTCTATGCACACGACCTGAAAGAGACAAAAAAACCTGCGGGCGACAAACCTGTGTCACGCAGACCTTGTTCAAAAGACAAAACAAAGGAATCCGATCGGCAGAGGCAGGAAGTGCATCGTGCATCATGTAATGTTGGTGACTGCCAAGAAGGAACGAATTGCAAGGCTTGTATTACCGAGCCAGCGACGAGGTAGTATGCATCGGGATGCTCGTAGGATGCAGCACCCAGGCCCTTCTAGATCGAGCTCAACTCCCAGACAGGGAACCCGACATGAACGCAGTGCAGTAAGCAAGCCAGCAAGAAAGCATTTTGGACAGCAAAGTGGTGTGCGGCTGGGGGGGACGGTTTGTGATCAAGTGCAGCTACTCAACGTCCACAGGTGATGATCGTTTTGTTGTGGTTGTCTTTTTCTTTTTTTCTCAATATCCGCTGCAGAGTTGTCACTATCACGCATCAAATGTCCCTCTCGACTCTCTCCCATGTCTAGACTCTTTGGTTGATCGGCTCTTGTTCTTTTTGTTTATAAATTTCCTCGTTTCTGCCTAATAGATGAGATGCTGTTCATTCAGCATTTTGATCTAACATTGTGTGACAACCTCTCGCCTGTTCATCCCTTTTTCTTTTTACAAACATGTTTGAGCCTTTTCAGGCCTTTGATGGCCAGTACCCCATTGGCGGCGGTGACGATGGTACAACCACCACCTTTACCGATTTGCTTCTAAAAGATGTGCATCTCCTAGACCTAGATATAGAGCCTCCCCCGCTAGAGGCTGAGATGGAGGACGACTCGGACGAGTCCATTACGTCCATTGCCTCGCAGCTTCCGACACCGCAGCTCTTTTCGTCGGAGCTGTCTGGGCTGGACTTTTGCGATGCGCAGTTCTCGCCAACCACGCCGGATTTGTTCTCAGTCGAGCTTCCGGTTTCACAGAACGAGTTTTTGGCAGCGAATTGTGCAGATGCCGAGCTTGGGCATCCACAGCTTTCTGCAGTCGAAGACATGTCTGTGAACAATCTTGTCTCCATGGAATCTGTCTCGGTTTCTTCCCCAGGGTTTGAGTTTCCGCAGCAGTTTCAAACTGCACAACTCGTCGACGACGATACTCCCTGGTCTCTTGCCCAACCCTGGCAAGTCCCCACATCAACAGCGGCAACATGCTACGACGAATACAACAATAATAACCTTGACCTGTCCAACCCGCTGCCGCCAATACCAATACCAACCCAGCCCAACCCCATGGATATGACTATGGTTACCAACACCGTCGAACCCGAAATAGAAACAGAACCAGAACCAGAACCAGAAGCAACATATATCCCCATGTACCCCTCCCTCTCGTCAACTTTCATCTCCAATCCGTGTTCGCCAGTGCTCGTCGGGTCACCATATGTCCCATGGCGGGTAAACTGTTCGCAAACGCTGCTAGAAGACGGCACCGTGATCGCCACGTCGTATACCGCGCGGCGACGCTTCGGCATCGCTCGAGTCGGTGAGGGGGTTTCCATCGTCATTGAGGATTTGGAAAGACTCGGTTGGAAACGGGAGTGGTTGGACTTGGATCGTTTTCCGGATGACGAGACGTTGAATCGCATGGCCAGGGGGGAGCTTTGTCTCTCAGAAAGGGAGGTGGTGGATTTGACTGACAGTGCAGAGGTGAGGGTGGGAGGTGGTGGTGTTGGGGTTACAACAAGGGATCCAGCTATAATGTCTGAGAACGATGGAGGAGGGGCTTTGGAGGGTGGTGGGAACAGAAAGCTGCCGGCGATTAAACCAAAAGTGGTGATTGTGGTTCAAG
>Ga0247765_1000321_pt1 | contig 38695 bp, 46 predicted proteins | sample UWRJL106311C6_FD_179949 | JGI IMG/M metagenome (GOLD analysis project Ga0247765, IMG submission 179949) | Plant litter microbial communities from Arlington Agricultural Research Station in Wisconsin, United States - UWRJ-L106-311C-6 | ecosystem: Environmental > Terrestrial > Plant litter >...
AAAAAAAAAAAAAAAAAAAAAAACCAGTACGCCAAATACCGTCCGCACACCGTACCGTGTCACGGAGGAGCCATGCAGATGGTAATGATACCTATCCTCTCACAAGAATCACCAGCTTGCCCAAGGTAATCAATACTATCGTGGCCATCATAACTTCATTCCTCCCTGGTGTTCCTCTACTCCTTCAAGTCGGGGACACCCGTCAGTGGTGTTGGGTACCTCCTCTCCTCGGCGTACCGAGCCAATGTCTCGCGGCTTGGGGTATTCAGACCAGGAGTAAAAGGGCTGATTGGTCTCCCCGAAAGCGACCTCAGGCTCTGTCGGCTACTGGCTCGTATTACGTGTTCGACTGGTGTACCCGAGACGCTGGTTTCCTCCAGCCGGCCCGCTATCGAAATATCCGGATCATCAGTCGAGGTGTCGGGATCTTTCGATGAGCCGGAAGAAACGCGCTGCTGCTGTCGTAGACCTCGTGGGAGGCTGTTCACGCTGCGTCGGGAGCTGACACTATTAGCCCTGCTGGCGCGAGAGACGCTACGCAGCCCGGATGCGTCTGCGCCGGGTTGTAGGGGCTCCAAATCGTGCACAATATCATCATCGCTATCCTCGTCCTCAATCTTGGGCGCCCGTTGGACCGATATCACAGAAAACTGCGGCTCTCTCGGTTGCCCTCCTGGAGCCTCATCGTCCTTCCCTTTTCCCTTCTTGCTCTTCTTCGGTTTCAGTACGCGAAAAGTGTCGGGTGCCTTGGCTTCCATCTTTTCAAAGTATTTGATCCGGACAGACTCGAAGAGTTCGGCCCCAAGTTCTTCGCGATTCCTCATCAACGACATCCACGTCGAGATGGTGCTGAGCACGACGAGGATCATTACTGCAATGACCAGCAGCCCCTGGACGACGACGATGACAACGCCCACAACGGTTGCAAGGATGCGGCCCAGTTTAAATGCCGGAAGCAAGGCAATCGACAGACCCGTCGTTATAATCTTGCTGATGCTGAGCATCCACACCGCCAGCGCCGTGTTCCTCGATCCTTCGAACGGATCAAGAATTATTATGACAGCAAAAGCGAAGATCTCGAATACCAAGAGGCCGTACACCTGGGCTAGGGGACTCAGCAAGCCCGCACCCAAGAAGCCTGCCCGACCAACGATGTAGATGATATAATACGCCAGGAACCACCATCTCGTTCGGCGGTATTTTCCAGAGAACCAGCCAAACCACTTCAAGTACGTCTGGTCTAGGTGCACCGTCGGCCTAGTCTCGTCGTAGTTTGTATGTCGAAGCCTGGGGAAGGAGAAAGCGAAGAGGGGGCGAACTTCCAACCGTCTCTCCTTGAGCGTGCTAGCCCACGAGGGAGTGACACCAACCAAACCCGAGCGATAGAAAACGATTTCGTCGGAAGCCATCTCGAACTTTCCGCGGCGCGTTCTTTCGTAGCAAGCCAGTGACACGAGAGCCACAGCCCCTAGAAGGAAGAGAGCAAAAATGGTGGCCGTAATGGCGAGCATAGCTGTTGACGCTGGGATCGTAAACTGAAGCATCGCCAAGGTCATGACGACGGCAAAGGCGACGAAAAAGGTTCTCAGCAAGGCATGTGCCAGATAGCCCATCCAATGACTGCGGAAGTACGCCAGCCGGTCCTCCCTGATCCCCTTCGTCCGAGCTAACGTCTCGAGAGTGCCCTTGAAGAGGGCCACAAAAGCTGCAACCGCACCAAAGGCGACAGCGATCCAGATCAGTCCGATCAGGAATGCGTCGCTAGTAGGAATATTGACCCCGGCCAGAGTTGCTGGGAAGCCAGTCCGGGTCCCCGGGGTAGGCATACCGGGAGTGATGGGTTTCCCAGCCCATTTGTAGTCAAACGGGTTGCTGGCATTGTACGGCGCTCGCTTTGTGATTACGCCCAAACGTTTGGAGGGTAGGGACCGCCCGTATATCTGGGCTTTCAACCCGCCCCCGGTGTTGAGCACATAAGAGCCAGCACCGCCAACCTGGCTGGCGTTACCAGACACCCCAGCGAACGCATTGACGGTTTGGATCATTGACGGGGCGTAGATCATGCCTGCTGCCCAAGCAAAGTTACTCCACCAGGCAACACATACTGACGGCCTATGAGAGAGAGGTCAGCTCAGATATGCAAACTGTACCGCCCGTGGGTCAACACACCAGTCTACCGTCAGAGCACCGGTGAAGAAGATGGATTGGAAGGTCTCGAGCACGACGAAGCCCGACAATGCATGGGCGTAGTGCATCCTCATGTGGACGACGCTGACACCATAGGCAGCTGTGATGAACGAAGCCAGGATGGCGGCGAGAGCAAAAGCGGCGAGGACAGGGGCGATGGCGGCAGTATGAGAGAGGGTGTTCCCATTCCTCATGGCGGCCTGGAAGCAGCCAATCTCAGACTCGCTCGAGTTTGCAAAAAGACGCAGCCTGGCAGTGCCTTCAAAATCCGGAATAACAAAAGCCACCGGGGGGATCCCTCCAATCTGCGCCGGCCCGACCGGTATCTTAGCCCATGCCGTGACGGGTGCGCTGGCGTTAAGAGGACAGAGGCTTGTGTGTGTGCACGGTGTGTCAGTACCCAAACCACCTATGTATCGTACATGGGTGCGTGTGCTTGCTCACCTGTAGAGATTAAGTTTGCAAGGATCGAACGTCTCTTCGTACCTGCCGGAGCCATCTGGGAGGGTCAGTCAGCACACTGGGGCCGGGGACGGATGCACTGCAGCGGGTAGATAAGCAGTAGTGCTGTGGGTCATTGAGCTTACAAGCATCGACCGAGATATGCACTAGAGGCTTGTTAGTACGACATGGTCAACCCAGGGCTGCGTCAGCAACCTCAACTGGAAGGCACACCCACTCATCAGGGACTCGTTCTTGATGTTAGAAGCGCCGTCGAGATGGAAGACGATGGTGAGGTTGTCGGCATAATAGGCGGCGTCGAACTTGGTGATGTTAAACAGAGACTGGCCGTCCAGACAATCACCAAAGTCGCCTGTGTAAAGAGCCGGTGTTCTGTCATATGCCAGGGCGCGTGTGACGCCATGGGCATCTGTGCCGTATGTGTATTCCGTCTTAGCCCACACCAGCAACGGCAGCGCCGCCAAAATCACCAAAAACATGTCTGGGCTTTTCGATAATCAGCGCTGCCCCTCTCCAAGAAAAGACTCATGAGGTCGGAAAACGCTGCTGCTGCCGGGGGTTCGATGCGGTGTGGTGAGGTCCAATGGGTTCGGTCTAGAGGGAAATGGCCAGACCAGACCAGACCAGACCAGACGCGTAGCTGGGTAGAAGGTAGGTAGGTAGGTACTTTCCCTCTCTCCGATATCAGTCTCTGCGAGAAAGGAAAGACTGGCCTAGATTTCAGCCCCTCTTCCTTCAGAAAGTTGAACTGTTTCCAAGGGCCCTGCTGCTGCTGCTGCTGCTGCTGCTTCTGAGAGTGTTTTCAGTGCCACAAGCCAGAAAAGAAGGCTGGCTGGATGAACGGCGAGCGAGCGAGCTAGCTTTTGAGAATGTTTGACGCCGCCGAATAGTATAGTATAGTATAGAATAGGTAGGTAGCTTGTGATATCGCCCCCGTATTATCGATTCCCAAAAACCAAAATAGGAAACCCGAACCGGGGGAAGGAGGACCCTGAAGAGGGGCAAAAGAAATGGAGAGAGAGAAACCGAGTTGAGAGAGATGGATCAATCCTAGACAGACAGACGGCACTAAAATTCAAGGGAAAGAACCCTCCAGAAAAAAGAAAAAAAAACCTGGGACAGGCAGGCAGGGACGGCATGAATATGGATATGGGATATGGGCGTTCTTTTTTGCTTTGAACCCTTTCCCGGAAGCTCGGGGGGGTGAAGGTCAATCTTGGCGGTTGATTTGGGGCTGTCACACCACGCCACACCACAACGCTCGCACGCACTCACAATGTGCTCGCCAAAAAGTCACGGTTGTATAAGGTATGTGTGTGTGTGCGTATCACGGTGGTCTTCTTGGCGCTCCAAACTGGGCACCTTTCTGGGTGCATGCTACGCAAGGTTTCTTATCCATCAATTTTGGTTCTTACAATCTAGATGGATGCAAAAGCCGAGGTGATGTGATGAGGGAAATTTGGCTTTGCTTGCAGAATCTTGCAGATATGCCCGATGACGGAAGTCTAACCTAACCTACCTTTGCTGCAATGCACCTCGCTTCATATCAACAACACGCGAGAAATGCAATGATACGCGGGGGGCTACCTATCAACAGCGGGCGGGGGGTATTAAAGGGCGGGATAGCCGCATGGTAACATCAACCCCCCTCACCGGCCGACGACGGGAGTCCTATCTATTATCTATTGCACGGCGCGATACTACGATGCTGTCACACAAAAACTGCCCTTGCTTGCTGGATCACCATTTATTTCTCAAGAATGGAGGATTTCCCCGGGTAGGTCATCCCTGATAATGTCAAGAGATCATAACAACATCATTCACGTCCCCTTACGTGGCGCAGTCAACAAAATTATAATTGCTCAACGGCCCGGTTATCCAGTTTTACAGTTTATCTATGTTGAGCCGTCCATTCATCCGGCGCCCACCTTCAACTGCCAGACGTGCAATGCAACAGCCGCGGCTGCTTCACCGTGCCACCATTTCTAGGGAGCACCAAGTAGATAGGTGGGTAGATGCAGTTCACAAAACCCCCGAAACATTGTTTGCCGTGGTACTTTACCACTTGGCGGCCGCCGGTGTCACTCCAAATACACCAGCCCAAGGTCATGGAATTCAAAGGGCATTTTTTCCCAATTGTGGAAGGCTTGGACGGGGAATTTGAGAACTTAACGAGAACATACCGCGGCGATGTGAAAACCGAAGGTCCCAACTTGACCCAGGCATTTAGATACCGACAAAATGCCTACTCAACGCTCCATCAAGTTCCGCGCTGACAGCCTCTCAAGCCTTGTATTGTGCCTATGGAGAATCTAACATGATCATTTTACCATGCTGGCTACTTCTGCTGCTATTATACATTCGGTGTCTGGCCATCATGTTTACACTAGCGACCATGGCTAGGTACCATTGTTGACAAAAGGAGCAATGACAGAAGAGATTTCCATACCGCTACTAGGCATGAAGATACGGTCCGATCCTGTCACGTATCTCGATGGTCCGCCATACTCTAACGTCCCCTCCAACCCCGAATTGAACACCGTATGAAATCAAGCGCTCATCAACTTGATGAGATTTTCCGCCGAGAAAAGGAAGCTTTAATGGGGCACACTGGCGATGGGGGAAGATGTCCCTATGATTCAGTATCATCGTGACATGACCGCTTGGTCAGTCAAAGGCATGCTTCAAGTCCTCATCCTTGGAAGCCTTCTGGACAGCTGGCTTTTCAAGAAACTGGTCGCCATACTGCCTCCAGTTTTCTTTGAGCCGGTCCGACAGCTCCAAAGATTGCAGTCTTGTAAAAACTTGGGCGTTTAGCATGACAGTCCGCGCCTCCCAGAAACCCTCAATCGAATTTCTGGGGATTTTGATGGAATTGAGACGGTATTGGTGATACTCCATTTCGTTTCTGGAGGGCGCCACCGGAGTGGAAAAGTGCGCAAAGAAATCGATAGTGTTCCCATCCGTAGCGAAGGTGATGACATGGGCAGAGCCAGGAACATCCATGATTCCCAGATAATCGAGAGCTTGGTTTCGGGCATAGACAAGCGCTGCGCCAACATAGGCGCACTTTTCGATGGCTCTAGCCATACCCCCCGGCTGTGTGGTTTCCCCGGCGAGATGGGCCAACGCAAGAGAGCTACTGCTGTTTTTATAGAGGACGGCGCTATGCAAACGGTGAATCGGGAACGGGCCAAACTCGCTCAAATCAGGGCCTTCGACGATACTGGGCCTGGGAGGTTCAAGGAAGTTGTTGAAACCGAGATGGCTCGGGAGCCTTGAGAATCGGCGGCAGAATACCTGGTGATAAAACGGATCCGCGATTCTGCCTACCAGCCCGGTGGTGATCTGATAAAGGCGTGTGACTTTGTCGTCGGCGGCATCGAGATGGCACTTGTAAATGGCCCAGGCATCTTGCACATCTTGGGGAGGCATGACCAGCATGGCGGCTCGATGCAGTTTGCGGAGTTCTTCAAGATTGCTGGGAGCCTTCGACTGAGCCGGATTGCGAAGGCCATTGTAGTACTCCCACGTGGGGAGGGCGGCAGTGTCGGACATGTTCAGGGGTGGTTCGTCTGTTTGCTTTGTTCTTTGTCGGATCGCCTAACGAACCACGACCCGTCAGAGGGGCATGGGGGATGGGGGGATGGTCAGGGGGGCAACCATACCTTTGCTTTTCTGCTTTCTCTGCTTTCTCTGCTCTTGAATAGTGACTTTTGTCTCCAACTTGGCGGTCAACTGTATGTGTCCCCCCTTGTGGCGAGAATCGCACTCAGGGGACTCGCAAATGCCTCTCTCTTGTGGTGATTCAGTCGGTGGAGGAGGAGGCACAAAGCTAAATTTTGCGGAAAGAGAAAGGCTCCCTCTAGAACGAGCTGTGGAAGAGGTTCTATTAGGCCAACACAAGAGGAGGCAGGTACGAACGCGAAACCACGTGATACCCTTTCCGGCGACCAGGCATCCAAAACGATGATTGGACTCTCATGAGAACTGGAACGGAGACAGACCATCTGGGGCTGGATCACTTCTTGAGCATGCTTGTCGGCTAGGCATTTGTATCGATGTGCTTGCTATAGCTGTCTTCTCCCAGCCACGGACAGTTACGACCCATCGCCGTCAACCAAAGCTAGAAATACATGAATGGTGCCGGGCCACCCCATAGACTGTCCCCTGATTTCATGTGAAGCAGGTGCCTCCAGCTTCGGAAAAATGCTTTCTAAGTATCAAGACCCCAAAACGAGCAGAGTAGGTACGTACCCCATCACTATCTATCATCACAGTAATACAATCTTGACATCACACTCGATATACCTCTTCCTTTCCTTCACGTTCCGTCATGATATATGTCGTGCAGCCAGTATGGTCCGGTCACTGGATTATCAACAGCAATAAGACAAACAATCCCTCGTGAAAACCATGCAAGAGAATTGAGTGGTCATGATGACATTACATGGAATTAAAACCCATTGCCTTCACACACACACACACACACACACACACACACGGCAGTGTCCGTTTTCCCTTTTTTGAGAAAAGCAAAGAACTGAGCTGAGCAGGGGGAGAAAGATTATGCATGTGGAAAGAGAAAGAAAAAAACCTGGCGGTATACATTATGAGCACACCAGACACCAGACACCAGACACCAGACACCAGACACCAGACACTAGACGCCGGACGCCGGCTGAGCTGAGCCACCCCGCCATTCGCACCGTTCCACATTTCCTACTACCCAGTGATTGACATCTCCGTAACATGTAACACCCGACGGAACGGACTTGTGCATCAATCACGACACATCAGAACCAGCACCTTCCCCCTTCCCCCTTCCCCCTCAATAGACAATGGGAAGATAAAAAAAGGGTAACATGAACACAGCGGAACGGAACACAACGGAAAACACACATGATTGCATCATCATCACCATACGAGACAACAAAATGGACTGGAATACATGACAACCAACCCAGTCCACATACGAGGGGGGGGAGTGGGAGTTGGAGTTGGAAAAAGGAGAAGAGCAAAGGAAAAGAAAGAAAAAAAAAACCCATTCATTTTCTAAAAAGAAAGAAGAAGAAAAACCAAAGGCCGCCCATCCAGTTCCCAAAGAACCAGATTTCCCAAGTCAATCCCAGAGGTCCCAAAGGCCCAACTTAAAAATGTCTGATCCCAAGGATTCCAAAGCCCGTTCCCATATTTCTCACGTTTCCCAAAACTCCTAATTGTCCTGTGTCGCCTTACGAGGCTCCCTGGCTCGCTCGCTCGCTTGCTTTGCTTTCTTGTCTGTGTCCATCTTCCTTCGGTTGGCTATCTTTTGACCGGGCATCTTTGTGTCTTTGTCTCTGTCCCCCTTGGCGGCTTATCCATCTTGCGAATCCACACACACACACACACACACATACATACACACGCACACAGAAACATACACATCTCATTGTTGTTGAGAAAGAGATCGGCATCTGATTTTGTTGTTTGTCGGCCTTGTTGTTTTGTGTCCATATTAGGTAAAGAATAAGTGAGTTCACCCCCTATTAGCATCCTCCATGCATCCCTTCAAGCCGCGCCCCCTTGAGAAACATGTCCCCCCATTGATCAGATCGATAGATCAACCCTCCTCTTCCTCCTCAATCGGGGCCGGTGTCGCCCGCTCCCTTCTCCTTTTCACTTTCCTATGCCGATTACTGCTGATCTGACTAGCCGAGTCATCAGGAGCAAGTTCGCTCAACTCGTCGCCGCCCCAGTCGCTTAGCGCGCCATCAGTGCTCTCGTCGTCAGCCCAGGCCGGTGCATCGTACGCGCCACTCGACCCGCTCAGTGGTAGGACTGAGATGCCATTGATGCCTCTCCTTTGCTGTAGGCTCATGGATAGCGCCGCTCCACGACGACGCAGCTGGTCCCGCACCGACATGGCCTGCTCGTGTAGCCTCTCGAAGGCATCCTCCAAAGCCTCCATACCGTTGAAGATTTCACGCTCCAGCTCCGCCAGCACCGCAATTTCCGTCTCCTCATCATGCGAGACAGCCGCACGGGACGGGTACGACGACGAGGCAGCTGAGACGCCACTGATAAAGGAGGCCGGGGTTGGGCCACGAGAATAAGGAGATCCGCCATTGGCAGGCGTGGGCCCTCGCGAGTAACCTCGGAACGGGGTGGGTCCACGCGAGGCCAAACCGCGGAGGCCGCCCGCCGGGCTCATCATGTCACGAGGAGGTATCATGCCGCTGGCAGCGGTATTGCGAGACGCGGTCCGTGAAGGCGATCCAAAGAGTGGGGGGTCATCCTCCACACCCGACCACAGAAATCCATCGAACCGGCCCGAGGTGAGAATTTCCCACTCGGACGGGTTGATTTCGGTAATTGTGTGCAGCAAGTCGTGGGCCTCTGGGTTTTTGACGAGATACACAGCGGTTTCGGCATCGCGAGGCGCCTGCGGCAGCCGGTACAGTCTCTGCAGCGAAAGACCCGTTTTCACTAGGAAATCATTGCGCGGCCTGCGGAACGGTGTCGGTGCGCGGGTCGCAGGGTGAAGATCACGAGAGCCCGAAAGTAGCGCGTTGAAATACGGCCGATCCTCTGAGTTAAGGTTTGTGAGGATGGCAAAAGTTAGCGTCTCGTCATCCACCTCCTGAGGCGGCGGTGCGGGAGCTCTATCGCAGTTTGCCATCCATCGGTCCACAGCAGCCTTGACCCGCTTGGTCTGGCGGAGGTAGTGTTCTCTAAACTCCTCGGCAATGTCAGGATCCATCTTGACGGGCGAGGCGGGCCGCGCGGGGACCTCGGCGAGATCCTCAACGGCCTTGGACCCAAGCGACGCTAGATCAAACGGCGGCCATTGCGGAAGTTCTATCCTTCCGCTCACCCGCTCCAACACCTCTCCCCATCCAAGCCCTCGGCTTGGTTCGTCGTTGTTCTCGCAGACCACACAAGAGCACCCATCGGGGGACAGATCCCGCGAAAAGACATTTTCCAGACGGTCCAGCAACCGCCGAGCCACCGTTCTATGTCCGGTAGCAACGGCGAGCGACCCGTGCCCCGTAAGGACGGTCGAGTATTGGTTCAAGAGGTTGAAGAAAGGGGCAAACAGAGTCTCGGCGCCCATCATCGGTGGATTGGACGGCCGTGTGCCGTTTTGCCGCGGCAAGACTGATAAGAAAGACCGTGTGACGGGTTGTACAAGCCCGCCATTTTGCATCAGGTAATCGACACGAGGTACTTCCTGCATGCTGAGCAACGGCGGCGGTGGTGGGGGAGGAGGTGGAGGACCGCCTCCTCCTCCCGGCGCTGGCGTTGCGATCGGTGTCGGGACGTCCGACCCGCTTACATGGTGCTTTTCGTATCCCATTGGGGCCGGCGGTGGTGGTGGTGGTGGAGGGTAGGGTACCGTTTGTGGCGTCTTTGGCGACGAGTCAGCAGCCGACTCGGGAGACGATTCGGCACCCATCGGTGGGGGTGGTGGGGGTGGAGGTGGTACCGTGGCGGTACGATTTGGCAGGACTGAGGTGGCTGCTGAATCGACTGTGGAAGCGTCTGTGACTTCCGACACAGTTGCCGCTCTGGGCGGCCTGCCTGGTCGAGAGGGTATGTGTGCTGGAAGGATAAAGGTCCGCTGGCTCGATGCCACCGACACCTTAGAGACCTTAGATTTCGACCCGTGTTTCGCCGTCGACCTCGAAACTCGAGATGAAAGATGTGACTCAGAGTCCCTCGAGTCGAGCCTTCCCTCGACCTGGTCTTCTTCCTCATCCTCCTCCCTCACCGAGATGGGTGTATCCGACCGCCTGGGTACTTCAGACCGTTTCTTCTGCGCCGACAGGTCAGTCTCGGGGGGTGACGGTGGCCGATCGTCTTTGCGTGGCTGCTCCTTCCGCGTCGTCGAGGCCTTCCGCGCCGTACCAGGTGAGTCTGCTGATTTGGAGCGCCGCATCTCGCTGCCTCCCAAGTCTGTAGCCTCTGGCGTCAAGGGATCTGTACGGCGCGGCCCCACCGAGATATCCTCTCTACTGTGGATAAACTCCTTGCTGTGTGCCTTGCTAAAGCTCGGATATGGTACACTGCTCCGATCGCTACCTAGCCCTCGCCTGAGCTCGGGAACAAGATCCGTCATGGAGCTTGATGCAGCAGCTGCCCGGTATTGATCCTCGTCTTCCTTTTCCATTTCTTTAACTCGGTGTCGACGGTGAGAACGTGAATGGTGGGAGTGGTCACTGTCGGTGGGTCGGAGCTTGGACGACGACGACACCCTCGAAGACCGATGGCGATGGCGGTGAGAAGTGGATGATGAGTCCTTGTCTCTCTCGATGCTCTCGCGGTCGCGGTCTCGATCTCGCTCACGATCCTTCTCCCTTGTGTCTCTATCCCGGTCCCGGTCCCGTTCTCGTTCCCGGTCGCGATCTCGATCCCGATCCTTTCGATCTGACGGGAGTCTATGTCGTTTCTCGCGAGGGACGCGGTCGTCGGTTTCGACGTCCTTATCTCTGGAGGACGGCATGATGGCTCATATCAGGGGCTTATAGCCCGCCCCCCTTGATCGGGTAGGCTGCCGTTCTGGATTGCTGGCTGGGGTCGGGGGCGCAAATGGGGGTTACCACGATGTCGGGACGGGAACGTGAAGCTGGTGGGTTTGTTTAGAGGCGTCGGTGCTTTGATTAGGCGCTGTGCAACACACGCCGAGCACCGTTTTTACCGTTCTCTTTCCGCACGTTGCTGATGCGGGAGCAAGAGATAACAACTGGGGGGTTTCTGCCTTGGTTTTCCGACCGTGAGGCGGGGTTGTAAATGGTCGTTGAGCAACCAGCAAAAAAAAGCAACGAGAGCTGATGTCAAATGAAGTGACGGCAGAGCAACCTAACCCCCTCCCACCCCAGCTTTGGCTTTTCAAATGCAAGGCAGGGTGACCAGATCCTTCAATCGCATGGCGCTCGCCGCTAGTTACTTAGTTGATCGGCCTGCGGTGGCTTTGGGCTTTTACAGTAGCAGGGCGGTTTTAACTAAGGAACGGCTGCACTGTGCAAGCGTGGGCACCCCCGGCTTGGGCACCAGTTGGCGACCGATTTGGGCACGAACAGACCCACGGCGCCAGCCTGGCAGCGCGGCTGTCACAGTCTCGCATCCACCGCCAGCCCGCGGTCGATTCCCACACCGTGTGTGATGTGGCCCGCTGCGGCAGCTGGTTGCATTTCCCGCCCCTTGACCCCTCCCATGTTCCGCTACTCTTTCCTCCCACAGGCATCTTTGCCGCCGCTCTCTCAATGCTAAATGCTAGGAAAATCCCAAAGAGTTTTGTTTGCCCTCCATTCATTAGTTTAAATAATGCTGCCCTCGCATTTCCATTTCCATTTCCCCCCCGATGGAACCGCCGGTCAGACGGTAACTAGCAAATACCTACCTACCTAAGGTACCTACATGATGCACGCGTTTCTCGTCGCAGCGGAAAGCGAGCACTAGGCATTGGGTGAGTGAGCAAGCACCCCCTCCCCCGTTCACCAGCTTGGGCATGATTGGACGTAATTAAGCGCCTTGTCGAACGCTGTTCTATTGGTTCCTGAGCTACCCTGGCTGATCCCCTTGTCCACCAAGTCCCCCCTCCTCAAACGAAAGAGGGAAGCCCAATGGTCGGATCGATAGAAAGCAAAGCCAGCATTCTGCTAGAGGTTCTTAGTTTTTGCGTCGACCCCCTCCGTTCTCACGAGCGAACCCCTCCTCTCGCATAACCCTTACCCGACACCAGCATCGAAATTACTACGTTTCCCATACAAAACAGGGACAGTACGATGCAGTCAACATGACAGACACTGCGACACACGCGCCATCGCCAGCGCCGTCAATTCCGCGCCATCACCGTCGCCGTCAATCCGCACCATTACCGTCACCCACTCACCGTCCATACTTATACCTGGTATATTACAGTGGCCTATTGCACTTCCATTACCAATTTCTCAAATGTATCGGCCAGGTGTTATTTTGCATAGGAAATAAGGCGATTACAATGCAATCAGCAGGATGCGCAATGCACCCTCGTGCCGATTGATGGCAATGGCGCAGATTGACGGCGACGGTGATGGTACGGCCGGCTAGACGTTACGGATACTGCATTGAAATTTCAGAATTTTGCAGCTTAAAACGTACCCGGAAATGCTCTGGCTGTCCAGATTAGGGTTATATGTAGGGGTGTTCCCTCGTGAGAACGGGGGGGGAGGGGGGGTCGGCGCAAAGAACCTCTTCTGCTATGACTCCCTCCTCGTTCCTTGGCTTCTTCGGCATCACGGATCTTTGTCACCAACAGCTGATAGCAATCCCGATGTGTAAGGCAAACCCTGCTTGTGACACCGAGATTCGGGAGTGCAGAAGGATTGATCTGGTGCTCTTTTTTCATTTGCTCTTGATGCTCATCACACCCCTTCCTTTGCTGGGGTATTCTCTGTGATAACTATTTATCTGCATTCGAATCTTCTCTCGTTCGTGAACATTCCCTTCTCTCTTCTTCCTCTAACATATATATAGCATGCTTCCCATTTTCTGACTGTCCGGATTGAGCAGGATTCCAAAAAAAAAAACGATGCTAATAATGGGAGGGAAATATCAAAGACCCGCTGCTACGGCCGGGAGCAGTCGGCCAGCCCAACATGTTACAGGCTCTAGTTACTTTTCGCCGCCTGCTTTTGCAGACACGAGAAGATCGACCCGATAGGTTTTGATGCTGAAGTACGGGATGAAATTTTTAATTGCCCCCTGCTTTCTCGTGGTTGCAATTTAGAACCGGTCAAGTAGACCCTGGCTCTCAAGCAGCAGCACAATCTGGTGCACAATAGACCGCACCGACTGCTTCTCAGCGTCCACCACCAGGTTCGGCTTGGCAGGTGGCTCATAGGGGTCATCGACACCCGTGAAGCCTTTGATCTCGCCGGCGCGGGCCTTTGCGTAGATGCCACGCTTGTCCGTCTTCTCGCAGTACTCGAGCGGCGTGGCGACATGGACGAGGTAGAAGTCGCCATATTTCTCCACCAACTCGCGCGCGTGCTGCCGCGCCTGCTCGAAGGGAGCGATGGGGGCCGCAATGACAGCTGTCCCGGCCCTGGTTAGCTCGGCAGCAACGAAAGCAATGCGGGCAATGTTCTTGTCACGGTCTTCCCTGCTGAAGCCGAGCTCGGAAGAGAGTTCGTGACGAACTGTCTCGCCCAGCAGCATCGAAACGGAGCGGCCGCCCTGCTGATTCAGTGTAACTTGCAGGGCTCTCGCGATAGCGTCCTTGCCGCTGTTCTGATAGCCAGTGAGGAAGACGGTGAAGCCCTGCTTGGACCGCGGTGGATGCGACTCTCGCAGGACCTTGACGACCTCGGGATACGAGAACCACTCAGGAATTTCGCGACCGCTGCGCAGGCGAGCACGCAACTCGGTGCCCGAGATATTGAGGGTCCGGACGCCCTTGGGGATTTCATCGACGGGTGCGTATTCGTCGCTGTCGGGGAGGTAGGTCATCATCTGGAAAGGCACGACCTCGATACCGAGCTCGTCGCGGTACTTCTCGACGGCGTGCTGGGCGTCGTACGGTCCGTAGAAATCAACACCCTTGCTGTTCTTGCCCGGGCCGGCGTGGTCGCGACCCACAATGAAATGGGTGGCGCCGTGGTTCTTACGGATGATGGCGTGCCAAATAGCCTCTCGGGGACCGCCCATGCGCATTGCAAGCGGGAGCAGGCCGAGGACAGCCATGCCGTTGGGATATCGGGGGAGGAGGGCCTTGTATACGCGGACGCGAGTGAAGTGGTCGATGTCTCCAGGCTTGGTCAGACCGACAACGGGATGGATGAGAACGTTTGCATGGTGCGATCGAGCAGCGCGAACAGTTAGTTCACGATGGGCGCGGTGCATGGGGTTCCGCGTCTGGAAGGCAACAACTTTGGACCAGCCAAGTTTGTCGAAGTGAAGCCGGAGCTCGGCAGGCGTGTCTACAAGTCCCCCCTCTCGTAAGTTTCTACTAGGGCGCCAAAACTGGGCAGTCTTTTTTTGCTTTTCAACTTACATCGCAGATCAACAAAGTCATAGTGCTGTAGGCGGTTGATGGCCTCAAGCTTACCCCCCACGTAGAAATCCTTGGCCGTCTTGAAGAGGTATTGGATGGCGGGGTGTTCCTCATCCCCGCCAAAGACCTCCTTGGCTTCGAGCACCCTAACGACGAAAAAAGGAAGGGGCGTATTAGCTGTCTGGTCGCACAATGACGCAACTCTTGGCATGTGGCTTCTCTTATTAGTTCGGCGGGGAATCCCACACACTTACTTGTCAGGCTTGTAAATGTCATCAATGGTGAAGATGGCAAGGTTGCGGTCATCGCGGAAGTCGCGAAGCGTGATTCGGGTTCCCGCCTTCAGCGCCAGCTCGTCGATGGTGGCCTGGTCGACATCGAGGGTGATGGGGATGCTGAAGAGTGCCCCATCAGCGAGGCGGTTTTCCTTGACGACTCTAAGTAGTTCGGTCAGCCGTCACAACTGTATATCTCACTCACTCCCAGACGGCGAGCTTTACCCATTATAATCCTTTTCGTTCATGAATCCTGCATGCCAATTGATTAGCGCTGCACCACTCACTGTACGTGGGATTGATTCCTCGTGAACCCCCCTCCTCGTATGGCCCCCCGCGGCAGGCAGGGTAACTACTTTGCAGGGGGCGTAATGGAGGGTTGGAGGGGTTCCTGCGCGTTAAACTACCCCACCATGACACCACCATGCCGGCCCTTTGGGGTATATCCCGTTCCTCCAAAAGAGGATTTGATTTGCAAAAAAAAAGAAAAAAAAGGGTTAGGGAGAAAAAAAAACAACACACCTTCAAGTGGTGAGAAACCGCCATTGAGAAGTAGCTCGAGGTCGCAGAGCTGACGCTCGGTCAGGACGAGGGCAGGGAGGGTTTCTGCTTCGGTCTCGAGCTCGGCTTTCCTCGGAGCATCACGCGCGAGGAGGTCCTTTAGGACGCCGCCATGGGGAGCGTTGGCCATCTTTTTGTATGTGCGTGTGTGCGTGTCTGAAGAGTCTTTATGTGGATCTAGAGATTTGATTTGCCTGCCTCAGAACCTTGTGTTCGTTGGGTTGGACGTAGTGACTCGTGGCTTTTCTTTCTCAAGCGGACGGGAGTACTCGGGTCTGGTCAAGGACGGGCGGACTCGACTCGACTCGGGTCTGGTCTGGTCTGGTCAAGGACTCGGGCAAGGAGCGTTCAGGAGAGTGGAGAAGCAGCAGCAGCAGGCAACATAAAAGTCCGAGAGAGGAACGAACGCCCTATAACGCTCTGCAAATCAGATCAGACAACAGACGAAAAATGAAGAGAGAATGAGTATAAATATGAGAGCAGCGGCAGGCGTCAGACTCGCTCGCCCTCTTCCTTTCCGAGAAGTAAAAGGGAAGAAGATCCCGTCTTGTGTTATATATATATATACATACGGAAACAACAAAGTGGGACGCCCACCACCCAGGGTCCCAGCACCAAAGTGAGAAAAAAAAACCCCCCCCCGCCAGCCGGTTACCACGTTGTCTACGCACGCCCCGTTCTACCGAAATACTTATTACCTATTATGCCATGGATGGAAGCATGGCGAGGGGTGAGAGGAAAAGGCTTGCGTCTAGGCACTTATCCAATGGGGAGCCAGCGGAGCTGACCCGACATCAATAAGCCTTCATGTCTCTGCTTGGCATGTTCGAGAGGCATTGGGTACCTGGGCCATTAGCAATTGCCTCATCGACTCCAGCATGGGATTTCCATGCCTTGGCTTTTTTCGCACGTTGGTATACTGGTCTGCCGGACTTGTTCGTTAGGTGAAGGGAAAGCTGGGCCCGCAAAAGGGACTAGCGTGAATGACGTGATCGGCCACTGGGCTGTTCCCATCGCCTCATGTCTTGGCTTTTTGGGGGATTGCACTCTCTCCCGTGGGGCCGATAATCCCGTCTCCGGAAGGGCCGATGCGGCGCATCCAGGGTACAACGACACGCAGAATGCTTAGCAATCCCCCGCAGTTGGCATAGGTACCTTCTCCGACGTCCGGAGCAGACCACTTGTACTGTTCAGAGAAGGATTGAACAGCATTGTTGATGACACTCTCTTGGAAAAGCATGTGCTCTGTATTACTAACAAAAAACCAACAATAGGTCCACCCTCAACTGCCTTACCACCCACTGACATTGAAAATGCTCAACACAAGATGCACAGAGAAAGGAAACAAAACCGACACAATAGTTCACGGCTCAAAATTATTACTGCTATGGTTATGATGATGATCGAGCGGCCCAGACCCAGAGTCAATGGGGTTGAATATGGCCGAGGCCGAACCAGCGGTTGGACCAGGGGTGCCCGCAGGTGGCTGCGGGTAAGGAGTCGTCCTCAAAGTTCTAAGCGTAGTCGGGACAGGTGCCGTTCCTAAATCCATGTTAGATGAGCCGCAACACGGAGAGTGGCTGGTTGTCCTTACCGAGGCTGCTCCTGCTGTCTGCTGTTGAATTCTGCCATCGAGTCGATTCTCGACTGGAAACCATGGCCGACAGCGTTGTGTCGCTGCAACTGGATGTTGAGAAGGCCGAGACGGCTGTCCCGGATCTTGTCCCACTCGTTGGGGCAAAACTCGCAGAAGGGATGTCCGTGGTGTTGCAGGAAGCTGTTTCTGGGGGCGGCGTTGGCTCATCCGTGCAAGTTGTGTCCCACGGTATCGCGCCCGTAGTGTTTGTCCAGGGATATAGCGGCGTAGCTGCTGCTGAGCCTGAGTTTACGCCAGTACCGCCTGTGAAGCCGCTCGGACTGGCAGATGGGACCCCGGTAACTGAGATGGACAGTGTGATGTTTCCACTCATCGGGCTTACTGACATGGTAGAGGTTATCTTGGGAAGTGATGTGATTCCGGGAGCCGCTGAGGCTGACGTGGAATTGGCCGTTCCAGGAGCCAACGAGAGAGACTGTGACGTCTCAATTGGAAGAGGTCCCGTCGTTGACCGAGGGCTGGTAACTCCGGCCCACGAGCTTGAATTTGAGAATGGGGAAGGGGCAGCAGCTGACGTAGCGATCGGGGAACCTGCAGTAGCTGTCCACCATGTAGAGTTGGGGAATGTGTAGGGTATGAAACTTGAAGGCCGAGAATTGGTCAAACCAGACGACCATTGAAGACCTTCAGAGTTGCTGACCCCGGTTGGCAGGTAGGCGGACGCGTTCGATAACGGGAACGGGGGCGTGGTCGGTGTCAAATACGGATTAGTACCGCTTATGGTTCCGCTGCCAATGGGGGAGTTTAACGTTGAATTCTGAAGAGGGTATGGCCGCGAAGTGGAGATCACCCGAGACGAGGCCAATGTCTCGCTTTCTCCTGGGGCGAAGGAAGTCAAGCTTGAGACCGATGGAGAGCCCTCAGTAGATGGGGGCGTAACAGAGCTCCAAGGTGGTGAAGTTGGAAACCAAGGAGACGCAGTTGGACCCCCAACGGAAGAGGAGTTTGCGAAGGGGAATGGGGGCAATGCTGAGGCAGAAGGTGAACCTGGAACGCCCGTCCCTTGGCCAGGTACGCTACCACCAGTTCCCGTTTGTCCAAAGACCGATGTGGTATTGGGAAGTGGAGTGAAGATGCTATGGCCAGATCCAAATGGCGATGTAGGAGAAATTCCTCCAGTCGCCGTTGCCCCGGTGGTCATTGTTGCGTTGGGGAAGGGAAAGGGTGCACCGCTCTGTGAGAGAGGAAGGCCAGTCGAGGTTCCGCTCTCAGTAGCAGATGTGGTAAACATACTCTCCGTCCCAGTAGGCCTCAAGGTCCACGTGGTGTTTGAGGAAGGGTACGGGGGTGTGTTGCTAGGGAAAGGCTGACCAGTGTCCGTCGGGTTGACAGAGTTTGTTCCATTCAAGAGAGAAAAAGAGGACGCTATATCCGATGAACTATGCGTTGCTGAGACATTGCTCATGAAGCTGGAGAAACCTGGAGCAGTTCCGGTTTCTGTTGGCCCTGGAATTTCCGTCGAGTTGGGGAATAGAAACGGTGCAAATGTCTCCGAGACAGAAGAGAACCCGGATGAAGGAGACCACGGAGTCGGTGCAGCACCAGGCCCCGTTCCGCTGCCAAATGGTGCTCCCGTGGTCAAGTTCGGGAAAGGGAAAGGGGCCGCAGTCTCAGACATGGATGGAAAAGGCCCAGACCCGAAGCTCCAAATTGGTGTTGCACTGCCAGCCCCCGTTGATTCAACAGCCGAAGTCGAGTTATGGACTGGGGGTGGGGCATTTGAGGACCACACGCCAGATCCAGAGGATCCCAGTGCGGTTCCCATTCCCGTAGACCCAGGGAATACGGTAGAGTTGGAGAGGGGGAAGGGGGGTAAAGAATACGAAGGTGGCCCGGCAGTCCACGCACCTGTCGCAGAGCTAGGCGTTGTTTGGGTGCCACGAGACATGGTCTCGGTTTGTCTCGAGATCAGACTGGAGTTATACATTGAGAAAGGGGGCACAGTCAAAGGAGGACTGACTTCCGGCGAAGTCGGGGAACCCGGGCCAGATCCTCCGGTGCCTGTCGGAACTGCTGCCCATGTTGAATTTGACAGAGGAAAGGGAGCTCCGGTTGCGGAAGCACCAAGGGAGGCGGATGCGGTCGGCGGCCCAGGGCTAGCAGAACCTGCAATACTACTTGAGAATACAGACGGGAGGCTTGCTGTAGGACCACTCCAGCCGCTCGAGTTGGATATGGGGTATGGCGGTACAGAAGATGAACTCTCGAGTGTTGACACAGTCGAGCTTTCCGATACTCCAGTCAGGCCGAAAGAGGATGTCCCGTTCGTAATGGGAAAAGGGGCTTCTACTGTTGTCCGGATCGGCGCGCCTGTGCTGAGCGGTGGTGCTTGAGAAGGATTGTTACCAGGGAGAGTAGAATTACCCACTGGGTATGGAGGTGATGGGCTGGGCGTCCCTTCACGAGTAGGCCCGCCGGACTCGGGGGGTGTGAACAAGGGGCCCTGGGTAGAGCTGGGCGATACTGCAGAAATGGGCGAGGTCGGAATGCCCCCGCCTGATATCGTTTCTCCCGTAATCATGGTGCTCAAGGCGGTCCCGCCGGGTAGCCTCGTGCTGTTCAATAGGGGATATGGTGTTGCTTGGGAGGTCCTGGGCGTGGCGGTCGAAGGGGGTATTTGCGCCGTCGTGTTGAATAGTGTCTCAGCAGAGCTGATAGGATTCGTTGTGATGCTGGGCGTGGGAGACGTGATTTCTCGGCTGCTCTGAGCAGTGATGGGCAGTGTTCCCGTCCCTGTGCCACCAGCTGCTGTAGAGTTGCTGACTGAGAAAGGCTGGGATACCGGTGTTGACAGAGATTTTGCAGTCTCTGAACTACCGCCCGCTGTTTCTGTGCTGTTTGGGAGAGGGAAGGGGGCAGTGGGTATGGCAGAGAGCGGCTCTGCACCTGACGTGAAACTTGGGATGCCTGTTGCCGAGCTTGTCATAGACCCGAATGGTCCGCTCCCAAGTGTAGAGTTGTCGAGAGGAAACGTGAGGGACCTAGTTGACCTCATCAATGATGCTTGTGGTGAACTAATTAACCCAGACGCGCTGACTGTTGGGAACGACGGGGATTTCGAGAGGCTTGCTCCTGAGAAGGGAGCACTAGTTCCTGTATAAGTATTCGAGGACGCATTGTTCGGCATGGCGGTGGTGGGCATTTGTCCTGAGGAAAAACGACCTGTCAAGCTGCTGAGAGTCCCGCTGATACTGCTGCTGTTTGACATGGGGTACCAACCAGTAGACGCAGGAAACAATGAAGAGTTTCCATTGGTGAGCGAGCTGCCGGCAGTGCTCTGAACACCTGACGGCGAGGTAGCCGAGGTGTTTCTGGGGGATTGGGTTGACCCCGTGGAGCTTGAGCTTGCCTCCGAGATTCTCGCCGAGAATCGACTTGTCAATATGGCAGTGTTGGACAGCATCGTGGGAGTACCCTTGGCACCTGTGGTACCTGTACCAGTTACAAGGCTCGTTCCGTTGACTGCAGGGAATGGGGTGGACTGGGCTATGCTAGACGAGGCAGGAATCCAGTCGGAGCTTGTCGGTGACCCAGTTTGACCATGGGGGAGCACCAGCGAGCTGTTCAACGCGGGGCTAGCCGACGAGGGAGTGGAGCCGGTGGATTCAGCAGAGCTCGAGTACCCAGTACTTAAACTGCCTGTCTCTTTCAGTGTAGAATGAACAGTGCTATTTGGCAGAGGGTACGGTGTGCTTGACCCCAAGAATATCGAGGACGGAGATTGAAAGCCCGAGACGCTGGCACTTGATTTCTCCGTCCTCGAAGACAATATCGACCAAGATGAAGATTCTGCTGGTGCTGATGACATCGACGCGCCATTGCCTGTACCTGTCGTACTTGCTAGGCTTGATGTGTTGGTGAAGATGAAGGGCGGTGACGGCGATGCAGTCGGTGTTGTGAAACCGAAGCCACTCGACGGCGTGGTACCCCCGCTTGCCGTCTGGGGTAAGCCCGAGGTCGAGTTGCCAATCCCTGGAGCCGGCAAGGGGGTCGCAGCTGAGGTGGGCCCCTGTTGTGTTTGCGGAGGCGTCAAGCTTTGGCTTGGCCCTGCCGTCGTCGACCCAGTTGGCCCCAGGGACATGGTTGGCGTCTCCATACTTACGGGTGTGTTGGACACAGTCGAAATTCTAGATGACGACGCAGTCATATTGGTCCCGGCGTGTTCTGAACTTGAGCTTGGATATGAGTGCGTCGTGCTACCCGAGAAGGGCAACCCGGTGCTGGAGTTCGCCACTGGAAATGGGACCGATGACCCCCGCGTTGGTAGTACACTTCCAGACAGAGAGGCAGATTGGCCGGTAACAGGTGGCACTTGAGTTGATATCCAAGCACTGTTTGTGTTCCGTGTTGTCAGCGACGATGCAGAGGATGTAACCCCAGATTCCCGCGAGAGCGAAGCACTTGCTGAGGTATTTGTTGTCGTGTGGGCCAGGGATGACATGCCTGACGCTGGTCCTGTAGGTGTTGAAGGCGGCTGGATGACGCTAGAGTTTGCCTTAGGGGTGCTACTGCTCACTTCACCCTTGGAATTTGTGCCCACTGCTGTTGAAAAACTTGTTTGCCTTGACATAGAACTTGTCGGTGTATTGCTCGTTGCGTTGACTGGAGGCCTGCCACTAGCAGTCGACATTCCTGACAGGGGTACCTCTGGTGCTGTTGTTGTTGCTGTTGTTGATGTAGACGCCATCGATCCTAAAACGCCAGATGATCCTTTTTGTCCACTAGTGGTAACGCCCTGCGACGTATGTGTGTTGGTTTGAGTTTCCGTCGCCGAAATACTCGATGAAACTCCTGTCGACATGGCAGAGGAAGGTGGTATAGTCGCGGTTGAGTTCGAGAGGGGGAACAGGGTTCTCGTGCTTGTCCCATCTGTCTCTAAGACGCTGCTAGAGGCACTAATGCCTTCCCATGAGGAAACTTGACTTGGCTCAATCGTCGGCGGTGTGCTACCTGGTGCGGTCGGACTTACAGACAGCGTGGACACCCCAGGCCAGGGAGTCAGACTCCCTCCCTGCATGCTTGTTGCAGATTGGAGCGAGGAGGCGGCTGTTGCGTTCCCTGGCGTGGGCTGGGCAGATGATAGACGTCCGGTGTCGGTAGGGTTTGGCCTACCCGTCGAATTCGAGACATGACTGGTCACCGAGATGGAAGCGGGTGTAGTGCTACCCGGGGCGGAACCAGTGCTCAGCTCTCTGTGAGTTGTCGACTGGCTCGCAACCTCGGATGCGGACGAGCTCATTGATAAGGTATTGCTGCTGCTTGAGCCTTCGCCCGTGCCAAGACTAGACGGGGCTGAGCTTGTTCTGGTGACTGAAGAAGAGCTTTTTGGTGCTGTGGTAGGTGATACTTTGCTAGTGTTGGCACTCACAAGACCCGAAGTTGTGCTACCCTGGAGGGGCAATCCGCTCTTTGTGGATGAAATCTCGGCTGTGGTTGGCAATGTGCTTGACTCTGATGATCCTACTGCTGCCGTGCTAGCAGATGAACCGGATGATTCTCCCGATGACGCTATTGACAAACTTCTAGTAACACTAGACTGAAGGCTTATTCTCGAAGTACTTGACCCATACAAAGATGATGCGGTACTCCCAACGGACGTTGAGCTTGTACTGGGCCTTGGTTGACCAGGCCCGGTGCTTCTAGAGACTATTGATGACATCTCCCCCGACGTCGAGGAACTTTCCGAAGTAGACGGCCATGCCATTGCAGTGCTCTCGCTGCTGATGTTTCCGCTGAGCGCGTCTGTTGCGGATGTTTCAGAGACATTTGAAGTGTTTCCCGTTTTGGAACTTGGTGTTGCTTGGGATGAAGAAACTGTCTGCGAGGTCGTTGTGGTCCCTCCATACCCTGGCTTATTGTCAGCAGCTGTCTACCTAGGTCCAAGAGTTTCCTGGGAGCTCCCACCTTTGCTAGCTAGCGTCGATGAGGAGGAGGAGGAGGAGGAGGACGAGGAATAAGAAGAAGAAGAAAAGGAGGTAGTCAATGTGTTCGGTGGAGACGGGGGCGGATACCCGTACGGGGGGTAGGTGTAATCCTTTTGTCCTGGGAAGGCTCCGCCGTATAGTTCGTAAGGAGGCTGCGACGCATGTGTCCGATAGTCCGGACCTATGGCTCGACGGAGGCGTGTCCAGAGGCCTTCATCCTGTCCGTCGATTGCAAGGGCAGTGGGAAGCGTGCGGAGAACAACAATGGCTGATGCCAGGCCGGATACCACCTTTGAAATCCGCATCCTGGGAGTCAACCCTGTGGCAAGAGCCAGTCAGACATGGACCACAGAGATAGTCAACCGGAGGGTAAGGGACAGCGAACCTTTTAGTAGGGGCCCCGAGAATGGATTGCGAACCGTGAGCAAGTACCAGCGGAAAGGGGCAGGCCGAACGTCGATAGGTATTGTCCTGGCGCAGATCTCTAGACCCAAAGACAGACGGAAACCATCAGCAGACCTTACTTTACGGGAACGAACAGCAGAAACCTGGGAATAAGCGGTTGTGGAAAGAGACATGAACTTCTACGCGAAGCGAGGAAAGAACGGCGATATATGGTAGGCACGCTCGCGGAAAAGGGTCTCCCCCCTGCCTTTCTTGGGGAGCGAGACAGACTGCGCTGGACAAGTGTGGACCCTGATGATGGGTTTCGCCGGGGCATGTCGTAAACTGGTTTACCACAGCACTTCCCATGAGTAAAGGAACGTCGTCACCTGTGCCAGGATGAGCACCGGCCCACCATGTCGACGTCCAGTCGCGTCTTCATGCAACACGCGCCTGTGTGTTGTGAAGCCTCTTTAACACAATCGGCATATTCCGTACCATTCTATTTGCGAGACCCCAATTATGGCGGGAAATACCCCAGCCATGATACGATACCTACCTACCTAGGTAGGCATGCCGGCTAGATTTCGTCTTGCCGTCTGGTAGGATACTTAGGTACCTAGCGTTCAGTCTTCCTCAATAGCTCCCTCTACCCGTCCACATGAGGTGGAAATCTCTCGTTGTTTACCTGATTTCTGCTTCAGATTTGATATATTTCCCCGCCGTCCTTCCCAAGATGTGTCCCTCTGATCCCAGGCTCACTGCCACTTCTCAAGTCCGGCGTCGATCCCGGACCGCTGTCATGGTCGTTCCAGGCCTTCTCCCGCGATGCCAAGGATTCAGATTTACCCCTGTTCCCTCCTGAATCTGCGCATAGTGCCCTGATCTCCGCATCTAATATCGTTTTATCTGTAGCCAGTTCTACTCTGGGCCCAGAGAGAGGGCCTTTCGGGGAATGCAGGGTGTCATGGACGGGATTGGTACCAGGTCAAGTTTCGGTGGCAGCCGGGTCACTGCATGCACTGGCTGGACTTGCGTTGCTGCACAAGATAGATGGGATATGCATCCAGCCGCCGCGCGGGTGCTCGCCAGATGGGCCGTTCCTGGGGGAGACTGTAATACCTTGTCGTGGCTGGGTGCGAGTGCGGTTCCGTCCGGTCCGGGATGCCATCGACACACATTGCAAGGTGATGCCGGTTCAAGAGCCGGGCTTAGATCGATTCCCGTCATCCAGCCATGGCAGTACTGCACTTGCCGGATAGTTGACAGTTTTGGGATGGGGCTCTGTGTCTGACTCTGACTCTACATGTTCGGCTCAAAAATTGGAGGAGGCTGCCCACGATCCGGGGGGGCTTTCAGCAGCTCTTTTTTTGTCTCGTTTTAATTATCGGGACCGGGAACTGAGCTAGAGAGAAACATGCCGGTTTCCGGCTCAAGCTGGGGGGTCTGAGACAGCTCATAAGCTCACAGACGACACGTGCAATCTTCTGACACTCCAGGTCAAGACATTTGAGTATCGGCGTTCACCTCGTCCGGCTTTCTCGAACAGCTCCGTAAGCGTTGAGCGGTCACCTCGTATCTCTAAACTCGATTCGATAATTTGTTTGGCAAGAACGCAGAACTAAATCAAAGGCTTATAACCTCGAACCTCCACCCCTGGTTCTGTGTGGGAGGCGGGTCTAGACGGGTAAGGAAAATACACGATGAACAGGTACTAAGCAGAGCTCTTCCTTACACAGCATGATGGACTGCGCTGTCAAAATGCTGTACCTCTCCGTCTGCCATACCAGCCGTAACATGATTAGAGATAGGGGTGTGCCGCACCGGATGCTCCCTTCTGCATGATCGATCAAGCAATCTCGGCCAGCTGCATCGGTTTCGTCTCACTCGGCTTTTTTCGCCGTCTCGAGGAGGCCAGGAGCTGTGCTTCTTGCCATCTCGTTCTCCTTTTTCTCGATATCCGCGGCCCACAAGGCTGCCCCGACTAAAATGGCCAATATCAGAGACTTCCAGTCCAAGCCAAGCGGCAGCAGAAACAAGAAACTCACCAGTGTTGGTAAATGAGAACAAGATCGAAGCGACGGGAATCATTTCAAGAAGCGTTGCAACCGTGCCAAACCTAGCGAACACAATGTCAATGAGATGTGCTCTGTCTTGTGCACTAGGCGGCCGAGCGTTCCACAAGGATAGTTTAACCGAGGGGACACGGAGAAGAAATGCCATCCACACAGTGGCATACTGTACTTACGCCGCATAAGGGCCGGTATGTTCTGCAAGCCAGGAAGACCGCTGGCTCGCCGACCATTTCTTCAATTGAAAATACTAGATAAAACGGGCAATAAGTGTTGGGTTTTCATAGTTGGCAACACGCGGACATTCGACTCACGCGATCGTGGACCGATTCTCCTCGAGAACGACCGTTGATCAGGATGAAGGCTACTGTGCCGACCACTACGTACGCTGGTGTCAGACGTAAAATCCCGCAGGGGTGGACTGACCTACCGGGAATGAAGTTTAAGGGGAGGTACATAACATAACGGACTAAGCCCTTGGTGCTGAAGCCTTGGAACGGGCTCTTGAGAATCTTGCCGAGGCGATCCATTGGGTCGCTGCCGGGCTTGAGCTGCCTGCCCTCACTCACAATGCCGGCCGCATCTCTCGAGACAAGGGTACCGTCGAAAGTGTCGAGGAGCGCATCTTGCAGCAGAAAGTTTCTCGAGACGAGCGAGATGACGACCGAACTCTCGTTGAGAATGAGCAAGACTGTAGTGAAGACTGCCAGAGGTCCGTTGACAAAGACTAAAATGGCCAGCTGCGGAAGATAGGCGAAGAAGAACATAGAAGCAACCACGCCGGCCGAGAGACCCAGCATTGGCGCTAGTCTTGACAGCAGCGGCTTCCACAGCGACTTGTGCGTCGCAAAGTAGAGAATGCCCTGTCGGATAATGTCAGGGCCAGTCCCCCATGTCCCAGCCGAGTCGTGGCACCACAACTTGGGCAGACACACGGACAAGGACACGGGCACCTCGTTGGACATCACATACCTTGACGGGATACAGGTAGGACCCGCTCTTTGCGGCTTCATTGATCAGACCTTTGGCCCGGTCATAATCCTCTTTCCTGTGAAATCTCCATGTTAGAACGGTCCTGCAAAGTCTCACACAAGGATGCAACCGGGGTTGACTTACGCCACCTCCTGAGCTTTGGCCTGCATTGACTCGACGAATCGACCAGCAGTTGACGGTGAGGTCGACGACGACGACATGGTGACAGCTGGGCAGCAATCGAGTTCTTGTGGGAGCGGATTTTCTGCTGTTCGCGATTCTGCTTCTGGTTCTCGAGTTGAGTTTCTTATGTGAAAGAGCAGCTGGCCGCCCTTAGGCGACGCCTTTAAAGGCTGCGAGACATTGGATGAACCGCAGCTTCCAGCTCAGCGAGCCATGTCGTCATTGGTTTCTTCCGCATGATGACGCGCCCACGCGCCTAGCCATTCATTCGTCCGTTACAACAGGTGGGTCCCGCCAAGTCTCACATGAAAGAAACACCATTTCTCTAGTGAATTCCGCTCCTGGTCCTACACAATAGCGAATACAAAAGGGTTTTATCAGACAGCCACGCCCGAATCCAAAATTCCTGACTATTAATTTCTCTCCATCCCCTCTCGCGTAAGCTCCATCGACCCCTGAAACTCCTATTAAATGCAGACCTGGGAGAGCGGGGAGACGAACCCAGGAAGACAGCGTGATGCCTGGCTGAGCGCTTTCCCCTTTCTTGCCCATGGAGTTCTGAGTAATACCACCAACCACCTCTATAATACAATAAACAAGTAAGATGTATCCTGTTTCGGCGCCAGGCGCCCTGATGTCGAGGACGAGGACTCGGTTCGTCCGTGTCGGAAAGACAACTGAGCCCTAGAGGAATATGTGTCATTTGTCGTGTGAATTACAACCGTATGAGTAACCATTTGGACGTAGTTCTAATGGTAAAACGGGATCCAGATTGGCGCAGCCAGCTAGATATCGAAAAAGGCCCGAGGCGCTCAGATTACGAGTGCAAGGCCTCAAATAGGTAAATGAAGCCAAAGACGAGGAACGCGACGGCACCACCAACGGTGACTGCATGCAACATCGTTAGTTGACTTGCTACACTCGCACCGAGCGGCCATCAGGGAATTAAACTTACCAACTTTGAGGCTGACCTTCCCAGCAATGGCTCTTCCGCCAATGACAGCAACACCGGTGCAGCAGGCGTGTCCCAAAATGGCACCCAGTGTCACCCACCAATAATCCTGTCCGGCAGCCATCGCAATCGTGGCAATTTGACTGCGGTCGCCCCATTCTCCCAGGAACGTCATGACGAACGTTTGGACCCAGGCCGGACTGAGAAGCAGTGACAGGAGGTTGTTCAGCCCCTGAAGGAAGTTCACTAGGGAGCCACGACGCGGTGATGGGCTCCGACCCTCTGGGGAGCTAGAGGGGCTCCGCGGCGGTGTCGGGAACCGGGACTTGGACCGAGAATTGCGGTTGCCTAGACCCATCTCTAGGGCGTAAGGCGAAATGCTCGACCTTCGTCGTGCCTGTTTCCTAGCAAGGCTCTCTTTCTCCTCGAGCTCTTGTTCTACCTCCTGCATCTCGGCTGTCACGCCCTCGTCGGGGCTCATGGCCATGCCCTCCCGCAGTAGCTTCCCGCCGAAGATGAAGAAGAGTCCGGCGGCGAGAAAACTAGTCAGGCGTTTCGGGATCAATGTTGGCACAGCGTGCCCGAGGACAGCTGACAGGACGGTCATGGTGATCAGAGCGCTGAAAGCAGCGGAGAAGACCACCATGCGATCGTGCTTCATCGCCATGAGAGCGGCCACAAGGAAGGTCTTGTCACCAACCTCGGAGAAGAGGATCATGGTGAGTGAGAGAACAAAAGAGTGGAACGGCCGAATAAGGCCCTCAGATTCATCCACTAGGTCGGACTTCGTTCCCGATTTCTCACCCTTGTTGACATCAAGGTGGTTGATGTTAGCAGCGGACTCGGGCAGGGGAGGCGGCTTGTCATGTGTTTTACCGGGAAGACCGGCGGGTTTCTGTGCGACTGTTAGTATTCCAAGACAGGACCAAACTCCCAGAATCGCGCTGACCTCTAGCTTGGACGCAGTCTCTGATGCTTTGTTGTTCTTCGCCTTACCCTCCTTCTCCCGCAGGATCTTCTCTTCGTCTGTGTGCGGAAGCGGAGGGGCCTCCTTGGGCGTCTGCGGCTTATTCTCGACCTTTTCGCCCGTTTGACTCTCTTTCTTCTTGCGCGCCTTGTCCTTCTCGGACACGCCTCCTTCGGTACCAGTGGTCCCCCGCTTGGGCTCTGGCCTGTTCTTATCGTCCATGACACCGTCATTCGTCTCAGGTATTCTCTTACCATCTATGATGGTAGGATCCTTAGGCCGGTGTTTCAGGACCGGGAGGTCGCTGGCATCTGTGTCCTTGTGTTCATATTCGACGAACGGACCGGCATGCGGCTTTCCGTCCTTGCCGTCGACTGGTGCATCCTTAGTGCCGAAAGTCTTCAGAGCCGGGGTTCCATCGGCTGCCGAATCCGCGGGGCGGGATTTGGCTACTATAGCATTATCGTACTTGGGATTTTCGTACTTGCCATCGCTCGACACAGCGGCGGCGGCGGCAAGAGCTGGAAGGAAAAGGAGGAGGAGCGGTGATTTCCGCGATCGTAATCTCATTTTGAAATTCGTTGTTGGGTCGCTAGCCGTATTCTAATCCCGCGGTGTTCCAGCGCCGCGTTCGCCAAGTGCGTTGTAGTGAACGTCAGCGATGATCTTCGTGGTCGCGTCAAGTGTCGTTTGCGATTGGGTTCGTCGAGACTGTAGGGCGTAGTGTAGTCGTGGCCGTTGTCGTGGTCTCTGTGATGCAACTGCAGCGTCTATTTTCCCTGGACGATGGCGAACACCTGTCAAAATGAGCGGAAGGGACGCCTTCTGAGAAAAAAAAGGGGGGGAGTGAGTGAGCGAAGGATGTTTGAGGATGGAGGAGAGGCGATCTCACTTGTCGATTAGGACCACGATTCTCATGGGGCAGGCAGGGATGTCCCAGATTGGTTTTTTTGCATGCTAGCCCTTGAGGCACGGCTGAAGTTGGCCAATGGCCTGCCACACAGCGCACGCGTCCCCTGTATTCCCCTGTGGCAATCGCCCGAGTTCCAAGTTGGGGGGTGGCTTGGGCCTGGATGAGGTGGCTTGGTTCTACCTAATCAGATTGCACGCGCGCCTGACATAATGGAACGCAAGACACAATTTGCCTGTGAGGTGCGGGCAATGAGTAGCCACAATGCAGCAATCATCGCAATGCCTTTGAAGTTTGAACAGCTGTTCCAGGCCATCGCTGTTACCTATCAGTCGAGCAACTTCCATTATCACTGCCCGGATCCTCAGACCCCAGGGCCTGTGTCACAGGGTTATTCTCACAAGAGCAAATGCCCCTTGACACTGCATTGGGTGTATGTAGAATTAGGTGTTGTTTATGCTCTAATAAGCTGGTGAGATTGCAGCCCACGAGGTTCCCGTGAGATCCAATTGACAGAATGACTGATTGCAAAGCAGCAAATCATGATTGTAGGAGTCCCATCAGCCACAGACCGACAAGTGTGCCTATGTAGTGTACTCACGTGCAGTGCACGGATCACTTCCTCAAACCGCGACTTGGAGCCACCACTTGTTTTGACCATCGCGGGAATTTTTGATGTCTATGATTTTTAACCCTAACCCCAACCCTTCTCGCACACTCTCTTGCACAAGGAAACCCATCTTGAAACGGGGTCGAAGAGATAATCTCTGCAGTAAACTTGTAATTATTGACAATGGCAGGACGGGGTCGGCCTCGCGCGTCGAGCCGACAGTCAGCGGAACCAGCCCCAGCTCCAGGGCGTCGCTCCGCGCGCGTTCAGCATGCGGCGCCGCAGCAACAACCCGAGCAAGTCAATATTGATATTGACCCTGCTATCTCCGGAGTTCAGGATGAGAGCATGCCCCCGCCGCCGCGACCTGCCTCTAAGAGAGGGCGCAGCCAGGAACATGCTCGAGTCGCTGATGTCGCTCGCCGTGGGACGCGTCGTGATGCTTCTCGGACTGAGGAATCCAGCTTGCCAAGCATCGTGAGCGTCGATGGTTCCCCGCAGGAATTGCAAAGTAGTAAGTCGAGATATCGTCATACCACCCTATTCCTGGCCCATCGTGAAGCTGACAAATCTCCAAGCCATGCCAAACAAACGGTTCGCCTCCCTGAGTCGTGACTCCCTTGCGCCGTCTTCGGCGCCTTCGCCTAGCCAGCTGCGCGGAAAGTCAAGGCTAATGAGAAAGACGTTGGATCGTCTCTTCATGGCTGCTATCGACTCCTTCAATCACCTCAGCATCAAGGACCCTGTCGAGAAGGAGGATTGGGATTACGAGCGCAGGAGGTACCAGGAGGCTCTTGATGCTTATCGCAACTCGTACACCCACCTTGACTCTGATCCCTTCGCCAATGTCTCCTGGGCTCTCAGCCAGATGGGCATACAATCCAACGATGCTGTCTTACCCAAGGCTTCTCAGATCATCTGCATGGCCAATCTCGCCACTGCCCTGGACGCCATCACTGAAATCGACCCACACCTCCAGTTTGCTACTCTCCAAGCTCTGAGTGTTTCTTTTCCTAAGGATTTCAATGCCTTGGATGCCGATAGCGGACGCGAGATCATGGATCCAATAGAAATTGCCGACCAAGTCTCGGAGATCCGCACTCAGCTGGTCATAGTTGCACTTCGGGAATACGCAGAAAGTGACTCGGAGCCGTTCAATCCTTTCCAGATCGTAGGCGAGGTCTTCTTTCGGCCGGAGGTGTCAACCGAAGAGATTGTTAACTTGAGAAACGACCCTGGCAACGATCGAAGCGAGCTTCTCAAGGAGATCCCTGGCTTACCCGAGATGCCGCACTGGGGGTACGAGAAACTCTTCACCCGTATCAAGGCGCTCTGCAACCTATTGCCCGATGGGCCCATTTCTGGCCGGGATCTACAGTTGACAGAGCTCGAGGACACCTTTCCTCTGGAGCAGTCGCTCTCCGGGCTCCGACGCTTCATCAAACAGACTTCTGAAGCGTTGAGATCGCTGCTGCAGCCCGGCTCCGCTCCGCCGCCTCAATACATCGAACCGACCGACGCAGAGATCCAATCGCAACTCGTCGAGACACTCTCTCAATTCAGCCATGATCATGCTAGGTATGTGGTCCAACAGTCACACGAAACAACTAGCGACTTATTCTCTTTCAGAGGCGGCGTCGGTGTCAACAGCGTGTTGCAGCTCATGACGGAGATGGAGCGACAAGAAAATGATCGTCTAGGCAGCCAGGATATCATTTCCGGTTCTCATCACATTCAGGCTGGCACATACCCGCAAATATCAAGCGTTTCCTACCCACCCGGGTTTTCGTCGTACGCTGAACCAATGGCTCAGTCGGGCGGCGCAGACTATGCCCACTCCACTGCTCTGGCTGCTGCTACTGGTACTAGCAGGAAAAAGCGCGGGACAGTTGATAGCGGGCCAGGAGCTCAAACACCTGCCAAGAAGCAACGCAGAGGGCGCAAACAGAACCTTGTCCCTGAGGATCAAGGAGCCGTCCCAGGTTCTACCAATTCGCTCGTAGCGTCGTCGCAATACCCTCTGCCTCCTCTCTCCGGCACAGCAGAAGACCCAGACTTTGATGCGGTCAGGATCCGGTCTAGAGAGATATCTGCCGCGAACAGAAAGGCGAAAGAGCCTCAGACGCGTGCAGCGTGGGTTAGAAATGATGTCAAGTTACTTGTCAAGGCTGTGGATACGTTCAAGTGCAAGTGGAGCCTCATCCAGAAGGAGATTCAGGCGGGTACAATTCCCTTCCAGATTCCTCGCGATCAGCAGGCTCTTCGTGACAAAGCACGACTTCTCAAGCAAGACTTTTTGAAGTGAGTTCCGGACACAATTGCTACTGATGATTCACTCGCTGACAGTGTTGCAGGGCCGACGGTATACTCCCACCCTCGTTTGATCTTGTTGTTCTGGGAAAGAAGGAGGTCAATGCCGTTATTGCTTGCGGCAAGAACCCATGGCGAAAAGAAGAGGATATAAGAGACGGCGTGCCTGTGAATACAGAGTACAGACCGCCGAACACAAGCCCAGAGTTGGTGCCAGTGGAGCATTTTCAAGCACTCGAAGCTGCTGCGGAGCCCACGCGGGCAGCAGCGCCCGAGGCGCCCATGGATATGAATATGGATGCGGATGCTGACCCTGAACCATTGACGGCGGAACCATTAACAGCATAGTTGCCGGCCCGGTTTTGGGGCAATACGCCGCTAATGGACGATGTCATGAATGATAAATGCTGGATACCTAGTGTTTGGGAGGACATGGTTGATTTTCAAGCTGGGCCTGGTTGGAGTCCGGGTGGAGTGGACCTTGTCGAATCAAAAGATGGGAGAGGTTGGCAAGTTAACGACTGTTGTGGGTCAACATATATTCCACGGTGTGCTGTTTGTACTGTATTCATATTTTACTTTGGTCTTTTGCGCCCCAATGAGAATGTTGCAATAAACCGATGTTTTACTTGCACAGGGGGACCCGTGATTACATTTGCAATTTTTGCTTGTTTCCAGCCGAATCTGATCACTGAAGGCATCTCAGCAGACACATTCAGGGGGCTCACGTGATGCGCCGCCCGGGGTCATGGCCTGTGCACACCGCAGAATGTGGGGGTGGTAATTGACAGCAGTGCAGCGAATTGGCAACGTCGCGAGTTGGGCCACGCACCGTCGTCGACTTCTTTCTCCTAGCTTCCCCAGCGCAGCTTGCGTCCCCAGCTCAACATGAACTACGGGAAGAAGGACGAGGATGCCGACTCGGGTTTGGTCAAGATTGACCGGACCCAGGTTTTCCAGGAAGGTGAGCTTCCCACATATGCGTAGCCAACACCAAAGTCGAATGCCTACTATCTTGCAGCAGCACATCAGCTAACATTGCGCTCATAGCTCGCCTCTTCAACAACTCTCCGATACAGCCGCGAAAATGCCGTATCCTCTTAACCAAGATCGCGCTCCTTCTCTACACGGGCGAGAAATTCCCGACCAACGAAGCCACCACGCTATTCTTTGGCATTTCGAAGCTCTTCCAGAACAAGGATGCCAGTCTACGCCAGATGGTCCACCTTGTCATCAAGGAACTGGCCAGCTCTGCCGAGGATATTATCATGGTGACCAGCACCATTATGAAGGACACCGGCGGCAGCACCGACGTCATCTTCCGCCCCAACGCCATCCGCGCCCTTTGCCGCATTATTGATGTGAGTCCGCGATGCTATCTGCATGGTGGTCGGTGCCACCTGACAAAGCTGACACATCCCAGGCGACGACGGTGCAGTCGATTGAGCGTGTCATGAAAACAGCGATTGTCGACAAGAACCCCTCCGTTTCGTCCGCCGCCCTCGTCTCTTCTTACCACCTTCTCCCGATTGCCAAAGATGTTGTGCGCCGATGGCAGAGCGAAACCCAGGAGGCTGCCGCAAATACAAAGTCGTCCGGTGGCTTTTCGCTTGGTTTCTCGTCCTCTTCTGGCAACCTGCCCATCAACAACTCGACCATGACACAATACCATGCTATTGGCCTCTTGTACCAGATGCGGTCACACGACAGGATGGCATTAGTCAAGATGGTTCAACAGTTCGGTGCGGCCGGGGCAGTCAAGAACCCTGCCGCCATCGTGATGCTTGTCCGGCTGGCGGCCCAGCTTGCTGAAGAGGACCCCCAACTGAGAAGACCCATGATGCAGTTGCTTGATGGTTGGCTGAGGCATAAGAGTGAGATGGTCAACTTTGAAGCGGCCAAAGCTATCTGCGACATGCGAGATGTTACGGATAACGAAGTGGCGCAAGCGGTTCATGTCCTTCAACTCTTCCTGACCTCACCTCGTGCCGTCACTAAATTCGCTGCCCTCCGGATCCTTCACAACTTTGCTTCCTTCAAGCCCCACGCTGTTAATGTCTGCAACCCCGATATCGAGCTGCTTATTTCTAACAGCAATCGCTCCATTGCTACTTTTGCCATTACGACGCTCTTGAAAACCGGAAACGAGGCTAGTGTGGACAGGCTGATGAAACAAATCTCTGGGTTCATGTCTGAGATCACGGATGAGTTCAAGATCACCATCGTGGAGGCCATTCGGACGTTGTGTCTCAAATTTCCCAGCAAACAAGCCGGCATGTTACAATTCCTCAGCGGCATTCTCCGCGACGAGGGTGGCTACGAGTTCAAGCGTGCTGTGGTTGAAAGCATGTTTGACCTAATCAAGTTTGTCCCCGACTCAAAGGAAGAGGCGCTGGCGCACCTTTGCGAGTTTATTGAGGACTGCGAGTTTACTAAGCTGGCGGTCCGGATTCTCCATCTCCTCGGTCTTGAAGGACCCAAGACGTCACAGCCAACCAAGTATATCAGGTACATCTACAATCGGGTGGTGCTTGAGAACGCAATCGTGCGTGCCGCTGCAGTGACGGCTTTGGCCAAGTTTGGCGTTGGCCAAAAAGACACTGAAGTCAAGCGCAGCGTAGAGGTGCTGCTCACACGTTGCTTGGATGATGTCGATGATGAGGTACGAGATCGCGCAGCCCTAAATCTCAGCCTTATGAAGGAGGAGGACGATTTGGCAAATCGATTCGTCAAAAACGGTGAGCTGACCCGATCCATTGTTGGTGAACTCTATCACTAATGACAGCCAGACACCATGTTCTCGCTTCCGTTCTTTGAGCGTGAGCTTGTCACTTACGTCACCTCGGATGACAAGTCCGCATTTGCGTCTCCGTTTGATATTTCCAAGATACCCGTCGTCACACGCGAACAGGCCGATGCCGAAGACAGAACCAAGAAGCTTACTGCCACAACGCCATCACTCAAACCGCCCAAGGTGGGACCTACCAAGGCCGTGCAAACAGGTGCCGAAGCTGCCGCTTCGGCCTCAGCGGCGGCGCAGAAGCACGCTCAAGAGTTACTGCAGATCCCAGAGATGAAGGAGTTCGGCAATGTGCTTAAGTCCTCGTCTGTCGTTGAGCTGACAGAGCCTGAGACTGAGTACGTGGTCAGCGTTGTGAAGCACGTTTTCAAGGAGCATATTGTTCTCCAATATGAGGTCAAGAACACTCTCCCGGCCACGGTTCTGGAGAACGTTTCGGTAGTAGCCACACCATTAGATGAGGAAGAGCTTGAAGAGGTCTTCATCATGCAAGCTGAGAGACTCGATACAGACGTGCCCGGTAAGGTCTATGTGGCATTTCACAAGACTGGCGGCGAGGGGTCGCTACCTGTCTCGACCTTCTCAAATGTTCTCAAGTTCACAAGCAAGGAGATCGACCCGTCCACGAACGAACCTGAAGAGACAGGTTATGATGACGAGTACGAAGTGGCAGAGTTCGCGCTGTCTGGCAGTGATTATGTTATCCCAATATTCGCCAGTAATTTTGCCCATATCTGGGAGCAGGTTGGTGCATCAGGAGAGGAGGCTGAGGAAACACTTCAGCTTAGCGGCGTCAAGAGTATAGCAGGTAAACTTTTCCCCTTTGCATTTGTCTGTGGCGTTGCGTTTCGTATTAATTTCTTCTTTAGAGGCAACGGAACAACTTGCAAAGGCTCTCTCGTTACAGCCGTTGGAGGGGACGGATGTACCAATCAACCAGACAACGCATACACTGAAGTTGCTGGGCAAGACAGTCAACGGCGGACGGGTAGTCGCGAATGTGCGGATGGCCTATTCAAGCAAGTCGGGCGTTACCACCAAGGTGACGGTAAGGAGCGAGGAGGAGGGTGTGGCAGAACTTGTTGTCGGCTCTGTGGCAGAATGAGGTCGGTTTGGCAGACCTGTAGATGGGCGGAAGCGGAAATGCATGCTGGGTTTTTTTTTTTTTTTTATAAATTCAGCTCAAGAAAAAAGTCAATCGAGAACAACAACGGACGGCAGTTGACCGGGTTTTGTTGTGCTCATATGCTCTGCCCTGACTCAATGACGACCAGTCTTTTTATGTCTGCACTCGGTACATAAACTAGGGCCACTAGAAACATTCCTGTCGCATCTGGAACCTCGGAACTCCAAAGGCGCAGATATTTCAGAGAACCCCATTCTTTCCGTTAATCGGGCGCCGAATGTCGGGAACGAAATGGGCTTCCAAGTAACACTATCTAAAGCAGCAACACTAGACGAACACACTGCAGTGCTACGGTTTGCATATTTCATCCCAACCAGATCAAGGCTACGAACTGAAGCGACTCAAGTACATGACAGTCCCGGGCGTAGCCGCATCCCGGAATTGACTTGCATTAGGGCAGGGTGGGCCAAGAATTGGGGAGGGCGGTTGGAGACCTGATGACGTTGTGGCTCCTATCCACTTGGGGTCCCCGGTCTCAGACACGACACCCACAAGCATGGCGCGCTTGACAGGGATTTGGTCATCTGCTCCCTCCTCCCAGCATCGCGAAAAAAAAAGGTGAATGCTCTGCATCGTCCACTCCTTTGTGACCCACTGGGCGGTTTCCCCTCTCTCCCCTCCTTTTCCCTCTCTTGCCGCTTCTTCTAGTTCTCCCCAATTACTCGCTCTTTCAAGACCGTTCCGGCTGTTTTCCCATCATCTCGGCTCCTGAACAGGCGCGTCGCGAAGGAATCTTGAATTCGTACCGATCTCGCCAAGACAACAGCAATCAGAGTCGCAACACCAGAAGCACGCTGCTGCAACCCCGAGTTAATTATCATCATGGTCTACGTACGGCAGGAATACCTGCCTAATCTTCGGCAGTACAAGTACTCGAGTGTCGACCGCTCTCTGGTGTCGCGTTACATACTCAAACCCTTCTATACCAATGTCGTCATCAAGTGCTTCCCTACGAGCATGGCGCCGAACCTTATCACCCTCACCGGCTTCATGTTCGTCGTCGCCAACTTCCTGACCCTTCTCTGGTATAATCCCACGCTCGATCAGGACTGCCCGTCCTGGGTATACTACAGCTGGGCGGTCGGCCTCTTTTTGTACCAGACGTTTGATGCAGTTGACGGAACCCAAGCGTATGCGTCCAGTCTCCTCAGGCTTTCCCCTCTGCAAAAAGCGCGTACTGACCAGACGGATGTTCAACAGTCGCCGAACCCGCCAGTCCGGTCCCCTTGGCGAGCTCTTTGACCATGGAGTCGACGCCCTCAATACGTCGCTCGAAGTGCTCCTGTTCGCAGGCTCGCAGAACATGGGTCAGGGCTGGAAAACGGTCGCTACACTCTTCGCCAGCTTAATGACCTTCTACGTACAGACTTGGGATGAGTACCACACCAAGACCTTGACGCTTGGCATTGTCAATGGGCCTGTTGAGGGTATATTGATCCTTGTCGGTGTCTACGCCCTGACTGGTTATATGGGCGGCGGCCACATCTGGCAGAAGGCGCTTCTGCCTACCTTTGGCTTGCCGCAGACTCTCTTCTCCGGTGCCGTCACCATACCCGACTTCTTTTACAACCTCAGCTTCACCGAGTGGTACCTGGTTCAGGGCACCGTCGTCCTGGTTCTCAACACCCTCGAATCCGCCAAGAATGTCATCGAGGCTCGCCGTGCCCGTGGTGACCGCAGCCGCTATGCTCTCGTTGGTCTGGTTCCCTTTTTCCTGACCTGGGTCTTCATGGTGGCCTATCTTGCGTTGCAGCCTAACATCCTGCATTGCCATCTCGTCCCATTCGTCCTCTTTGCTGGTATCGTCAACGCCTACAGCGTCGGGCAAATGATCACAGCTCATCTTGTGAAGCTGGACTTCCCGTACTGGAACGTTCTGGTCATCCCACTTGCCTTGGGCGTCATCGACTCGCTCGGGCCCTTGCTTCTGCAGTACAGCCCTATCCCGGGGTTGGGCTGGCCCTCGGCCCTCGGCGACGGCGTCTACCAGGTTGCCTTCATGTTTTGCATGCTTGGCGCCGCGGTTGGTGTCTATGGCAGCTTCGTCGTCGACGTCATTGTCACCATCTGCGACTACTTGGATATTTGGTGCCTAACCATCAAGCACCCCTACGTGGAGAGCAACGACAAAGCAAAAGCTAACGGCAAGAAGACGCAATAAATCATGGGGGTCGGGACGTACAAAATACTAAGCTCCCTTGCCAAGCGGCCCCTAGATGTGGTCTCGATACATAATTTTCCCTTTTTTTTTTTTTTTTTTTTTTTTT
>Ga0247765_1000322_pt1 | contig 38626 bp, 34 predicted proteins | sample UWRJL106311C6_FD_179949 | JGI IMG/M metagenome (GOLD analysis project Ga0247765, IMG submission 179949) | Plant litter microbial communities from Arlington Agricultural Research Station in Wisconsin, United States - UWRJ-L106-311C-6 | ecosystem: Environmental > Terrestrial > Plant litter >...
CCCCAGAGAATACATCGGGTGAAAACAATGTCTATTATGTGACTTTTATTTGTACCATTTGCCAACCCACCGTCTCCATCCAGGGCGCCACCCAGCTAACTACCCGGCCCCCGGCTCCGGTCCCGCACCTGACATCCATCCCGGAATAAACAGATCACAGATGTAGAGATATTGGTATTAATACTCAAACCAGCCACCCATAAAAAGCTGAAATTTTCCCCAGAATCAGAATCTCGTGCTACCCCTTCCCTAAGATCATGAAATCAGCCCCGCCCCAGGATTGCGCATTGCTTCACTGGCTTTGGGTTCTCATCGGGACGGGCCGTCTTAGCTCAACCTTATCGTCACCTTCGGAATCGTCATCGCTAACCGGGCGGCTGCTGTCTTCCCGATTTGCCCCACGGCTCTTGGTCATCTGCGCCGCAGTGCGTTAGCCTCAAACCTAATCATGCCTCCATACTTTGGCCTCGGCCTCCAGAGAACTCACCCAAGATCTCACACCGCCAATTAGGCCTAACGTGTAGCCAGTAATAAAATCATTGACATTGTTCCCCGTCCTCTCGCCAATGCCTTGTGCCGAGGGGCTTCTTGGCATGGCTGATGGCGGATTTGGCCCCAGTGGGCTGGTGGGAACGTCGCCGTTAGGGCTGAGGAATGCCGCTCTTGCAGGGCTCTGCGGTCGACTAGCTGGCCAATACTGCCGCAGCTCCTTGGAAAGCTCCTGACCCGTCGTCGTCCAATTGCTCCGGATATTATCGCGAAGCTCTTGCACGTGGCGCTTCAGGTCAAGCTCGTTCTTCTTCAGCCAGCTGACGTTTAACTCTTGGCGGGATGTCCCCCGGTTGAGTTGTCGCGCAATGTACTTCTCGTAATCCCGCACAATCCTGTTCACTGTTAGTACGTGCCTCCCAGTCCCGTTGCTTATACCCACTTGGTAATGATACCAGTTGTGCTTACGCCTTCCGTCCGCTGCGTGACAAGGAACTTGCCCGCCTCCTTGATCGGCGCATAAATGTCGTCACCCTCATCGGCACCGTAAGGGATATCGTCGTGGGCGACGTAGTCGATCTTGTGGGCCTCGAGAAACTCGGGCGTGACGATCCAGGGGCAATTCTCAATCACCTCATCAACCCACTTGCAGTGCCGCAAAGTCTCAGCACGCTCCTTGCCGGATAGAACCGTGAGGCCCTTGCGCTTGTGCGTCTCCTCGTCGCCTGTTACGCCGACGATAAGATAAACTTCGGGGAAAGCCTTCTTAGCTTGCTCAAGCTGCCGCATATGCCTGCATAGATACTCGTCTCAACATCTCTATCCGTCGTAATCGCAACAACCCGACTGAAGTGGGCGCAAACTTACCCGAGGTGGAATAGGTCAAAGACGCCGTCGGCGTAGACCCTTACGGGCCTGCCTGCTGGGGGAGGGTTGGTCTTGTAGCCCACAGGATGTGTAAGTTTGCCAATCGGCGGAGGCGCCATTGCCGACTGTTCGTTGCCCGGCGGGGTTCCATTGCTGTTGTCTCTGTTGGCTGTCGATTTCCGTGACGCCTTACGGCCCACCCGCTCGGCAATATCGACACTTGCCTCAGTCGTGTCGCTCGGCTCGCCGGGATCGAGTGCTTGGGTGTAGTCTGCGGTGCCGGCCGCCGATGGGGTCTGGTCCGAATTGGCGCGCTGGCGTTTGCTCGGCGGGTGTGTGGCTGACGAGTCCGTCTTTCTGTGGGCGGCGGGGCCTGCTGACTCGGGAGCCGTCGTGTCGCCCTCCTCAGCCGAGGCGTCTCGAGACTCGGTCTGGACAAAGTGATCCATCGTGTCGATTCCGTGTGAAGTAGTCGCGGTTCGTTTGCGTTTGCCGGCGTTTTGCGACGACGAGCTTGGTGATGACATGACGGCAGGAGAAACCGCGTCGGCAGTCCAAACGAAAAGCTCAGTGGCTAGATGTACCCGGCTGCAGGATGGAGCAATTGGACCGCCAGCTGTGGGCCCGATGGGTGTGTGCCGGGTGGTAGTGGTGGGAAGGACCTTGGCTCAAAGGTTTCGATGGCGGAGAGACAGGAGCGATGCACGCCGGTGTCCAGTTGTAAGTCGGGGTGGGGGGTGACAGGTGGGTTGCGCTCTTGCCGCAATAAAATATCGCACGTTCCTGCCAATGAAGCGCCTTCCTCTTCCTGTCGTTCCTTGATTTGGACACGCTACGTGAGCGCAAGCTGGGATTGGGGACTTAAGGGAGAATTGCGCGTAATAGCGAAAGCTGCTTCCCGTCTTCACATGCGACCCACAAAAATGCGTTGAAGAACGACGTCAGATAGGCACCCCTGGCTTTCTTTGATGGATGGCTTGGTGAATCAAGAGAGGACAGATACAATTCAATGCTTGCAATTACACTGTATACAGAGTCATGGCAACTGTCAAGATAGTTATCTCATACCTCCTATGTCGAAGTTACCTCAGCCCGTCGCTCTGGTTGATCCACATCATCTACCAGAAAAAAAAAGGGGGTTTCCAATTCCAGCGCGAGATTGCCGAACTCGCAAAAATTTCGCGAGGCGCGCTGAGGGTCATCACGTCATCCCTGTTCGCCAACGTTCATGGCTGTGGCTGGGCTGTGTGGCTTTGACCATTATCAACTCACAACACGCTACCATCTGACCACCTGGAACGGGACAGGACGTTTTTTGACGGGTGAATCGTCATCTTGACAAGTCATAGTAAGAAAGATAATGCTCGCTCATAAGACAATGGTATAGGTAAAAGCACGCCAAGATATGCGAAAAATATGATGTGCTCCCTCAATGAACATTCATTTCTCCGGATCATCAACCCTCGCTCGGTTCGCCACAACTCCTGTCCAGGTACTCTCGACAAACCACACTACCAGCTCTCACTTCAGAACAACTTTGGACTTCCGCACCCAATGGCGCCCGCACCGCTGAGAATCGCCGGGTTTGCTCATGTAGCAATATGGCTTGGCACCCGGAGGCGCTGCTGATCCAAACTTCTGCTTGATGGAGCAGTACTCGGCGCCCTCTCCCATCCAGGACTGAATGTGTTTGTGAAGCTCACAACGCGTGACACCGCATTTCCTGCAGTACCCCTGTCCACGGACTCGCAACCTCGACAAAGCCTTCTTGTCCTTGTCATCTATGTGCGATGATCTGGTTCCGGTACCTACAAGGTGCCACGCCCACTCTAACTCGTTTGGCCCTTCACGCCGCACCGAGAGTGCTACTGTGCCACGCATTCGGCGGTGTATCGTATAGAAGTGCCTGCTGGTCAAGCCGAGGCAAGTGCTATCGATTGGATCGAGGAAGTCAAATATCACATAGTGGAGTTCCGCCGGAAGATCAAGAAGACTAACGCCTGCCGATGGTATAGGAGTTGGTTCCTTGTCTGTGACAGAGTATGAGCGGCGCCGGGGGCCGAGCACTGGCCTTCGTCTGGGAGCTGTCTCCTTTGCTGGCTGCTGGGGTGTCTCATCCACTTCGACCGACTTGGTCTCGACTCGGGTCTGTTCCGAGAGTTGCAAATTGTGCAAAATATGTTGAATCGTCGCCACCGAAGACCGAGGGAATTTATAATCTTCGTGCGTCTGTGAGCGGCGTGGGGCACGATGGCTTGCTCGGACAAGGCTGAGCTCTTTCAATCTGTGGTCCTCTCTCGTGAAAGCAGACCCCGCAGCCTCCAGCGGGGGAGGATTGCTGTAGAGAACCTCGATCATGGCGATAGTGGTTGATCGACCGATAATCGACGCGATAGGATTGTTTTATGAGAGGAGTGGACTCTATCAAGTAATAGTCAGGGCGAGTTTTCTGGCAGCCCGCTGACCGTTGGAAGCAACCGGCTCGATGCTATGCCCAGTGTATGGAGCGGAACGAGGGTTGACCGTTGGTCTACCCTTCGGGCCGGTCCCTGAAAGTTGATATAGTAGGGCACGCTAATACGAAGCGCTCACTTAAAGCGGGAGTGTATAATTGGTACGCGCCGTTGATTTGGTGCAGGATTAGGTGCCAGGGCGAACTACTGCACCGAGGGTTGTTTGCGGTGATGTCCTTAATAGCAAGCTCATGAGAAGTCCGAGAGGGACGGGAGATCGCAAGATAACCTAGGGAAACACCACGACGGGCGAGCAAGCGAGGCGAGTGCGAGGCGAGTGGGAGCGGGCTGAGATGGCGTTTTAGAACCACGAGGAGTAAGGACTGAACACCGCAATACGAGTGCTAGGTCCGGAGTGTCCGCGGTGTCCGCGGTCTGGGGTCGGCACACGACGGGATGACAGATTGGGAAAGATCTGCAGTCTGCCGGCTGTCTGCGCGGCATTGGAAGAGAAAGATTGCGTTGCTGGACCTGGTGTCCGGGATTGTTGGAAAACTGGATGTGGTGGAGGGTCGCGGAAAGGCTTCAGTGGCAGGGCCCAGAATGTTTCTGTGGGGATGGCCTTGTCTCGACTACTCGACTGCATCCCGGCAGGATTTCAGGTTCTGTGTGGTTGCATCCTGGAGAGTCTGCATGGAATATGGAACGGCCGGAGCGATGGAGGAATAAGATCTAGGCCTCTGTTGTCCGACTAGTGTGGTCAAGACTCGTCTGGACCGCCTCGGTAACTGCATCCATGCACGGTAGCACTTTCCCGCAAGCACTTCTTACCTATGATCGAAGTGCAGATTCACGCCGTCTGCTTTATAGGGTTTGAATCTCGGTTTCGTGGAAATTCGGGCGCAGTTTTGCGAAAATCCCTGGGAACAAGTGACTCTCTTCCTGGTCCGCCGCGGGAAACGCTGCATAGGTTAACCCCACCAACTATTATTACCCCTCCTTCCCCACCTTTCGCGATCTCCGCCTGAGGGGTGAATGCCACTCAACTTATCGAACCACTGATAGCGTTGATACTGCGTCCAGCCTGCCTCCTGCTCCTGCATCGACTGCCGTGTTCCCCGTATCAGCGAGTTTAGGCCCTGATTTATCGGGGCAAGAGTTACACTGAGTTAGTTTACTTACGATGCTTTGCAACAAAATGTCTGGGCACAATTGGGCAGTAATCGGAATGTAGAGTAATGAGGGCGATATGTAGGGTGGCGACATCACTGTGGCATGTCATGAGATAGAGCTGAGATGTGCCCAACTTTTAGCTCACTTGTCAATAAGGTCGATCAACAGCCCTGCAGTTCTTAGCTGAGGTGGTTGACAGTTGGACAGTAGCACATTCTTGGGGAATACAATGATTAGGTACCTTATGACCATTAACGGTCATTGGGTCTCGGCTCCGTTTAGGCAGTGTAGTATTCGTCTGCCGCTCTCACAGCTTCCATCCTGCTGGGCTGAACCGCGGCTCGTGGAGTAACCTATGTCGATCACTAGATGCCTGGATCGTTGAGTTCGACGACGGAATCTGGCATTGCCATTGTATATAAACCACTCAGACTTCGGAGGTCCGGAGGGCTTCATTAAAACACGGTGCCGATGCTCTAGACTCCCATCCAGACCAGCATGATGACAATATCGAGGTCCTTGTCCTTGCTGTCGAACTTGAAGCTCCACATGCCATCCGTCTTTTCGTTCCAGAATCCTCCGGTTGCGCTGTGCATACCGCGGCGACCGCCTGGCCCTTTCTTGGCAGGCGTGGCTGCAGGTGCTTCCTTTTCCGCAGCCGCTGTGCTTGTGCCTGTCGACGTCGACGTTGACTTAGATGTCGGAATATGTTGCTGAATGATACAGCTGTTGATGGCGAATTTATAGGCCTGGTTTGTGCCTGGCTGGGGAGCAGCTTCGGAGGTCACTGCCTTGAGAATTTTTTGCTAGATGGCATGGCTTGTTAATCCCTCGCGCCTAACTCTGAACCGCTAAGCCGAGGTCGATACGCACAATGATGGTCTGATTCCATTCACCCGTCTTGGAGTGGTCGTAAGCCTCGACACCCATTAGGGTGCTGGTACACGCCTGGTACGTTGGGTTAGACATCGAGTTGGCGGCCGGGGAGGGAAAGCGTTGAGCTCACATCTGTCGCAATCTGTTCCAAACGCTTGAACTGAATGGGCTTTGTGCCGGTCAGCTTCGTTGACTGCTGCTACCAAAGGGTAGACGTACGGCGATAGACTCGAAGGTAGACATGGCTGCGGGCTGAGGTGGCGTGTGGAGAAAATGGTGGTGGCGTGCTCGGTTTGTTTACTTGTCAATTTGTCTAATGAGGTCGTTTGTCTGCGTTGCGGCCCAGAAAAAAGCTCGGAGAGTCCGATTGACAGAGGCAGGGGTACTTGTAGCTCAAAAAAAGGAGGTTGACTCTGTTGAGCTGCAGTCGAAATAGGGGCTGTCTCACTGCGGCTGAAGCAGGTGCAGCGTGAACCGGTGGTGATAGAGACAATCGTCGCGCTTTCTTATCAGGTGTGTTTACCAACTTGGCTAAGTGGGACGCACTGTTGGGCTGCGTCGGTGGCCCGAGCATGGGTCATGCACGTGACACAAGAACCGGCTTTAGACTCCCTTGTGATTATGTAAGAGCAAGAGCCAGTAAGATCCCACAACGGTACCCACGTGCGTCACTTTTTGACCAGCCCCCAACTTGCCTGCTTCTCATTGACCAATTGCTTCTGAGGGGAGTCGAGCTCTGAAGACTTGAACGGAGAAACGCACGCATCACTACGTAGAGCAAACTGGTTGGCTTTGGACGTCTACGTTTGCCTTACAGCTGCGTGCGGAGTATCGTTTGGAAATTCTATTCTTTCCTGTCACTACGACGTTGGTGTCGCCGGATCTTTAGTTTTTTGCTTTGTTTTCTTGCAGACGTCACTTTGCCGAGGCGTTATTATCTTTCCCGCACTTCCACCCGCAATTCCCAGTAAACGAAGCTGAACCAAAGATGTCGAGTCAACCGCTGCTCCAGACTGCGCCAGGTGCCGTTTTTCTTAAAGACCTTGCGACACGGGTAGTTGAATCTAATATTTTGCATGTAGGCAAGCGCATCGCGCTCCCGACCCGAGTCGAACCAAAAGTGTTCTTTGCCAACGAGCGGACATTTCTGTCATGGCTGAACTTTACCGTCATCCTCGGCGCCCTCGCGATCGGGATGTTGAACTTTGGCGATCGTCCGGCGTTTATCTCAGCCTTTCTCTTTACTGGTGTCGCCATGGCGACCATGATATACGCTTTGATAACGTACCACTGGAGAGCAAAGTCGATACGAATGAGGGGCCAGGCGGGGTTTGATGACCGGTTTGGCCCTACCTTCCTGGCCATAATCTTACTCCTCGCGGTGGTGGTGAATTTTGTTCTCAGGATTACATACAGCTCCCAGGATCACCACCCTTGAACTGCGTCCAAACTTTGCCAAGCGCACTGCTTTATAGTGCTCAAATGGATGTTGAAAGATCAAAGAGAATCGTGTAGGATATACCAAGGGAAATATTTGGAGATTGGCATGGGGTAGACTGGGATGAGGACTGGGTTTGAGAGGCGCATTTCCTCGGCATTGATCTGGATATCAGGATAGGGACTTGAGATTGCAACAGCAGACTGGCTGAGGGCGAACATGCGCATTGCTGGAGTCCAGGATAGCTATTATCAAGAACATAGCATTAACAGCGTCTTTCTACAACCACTATGGTATCCCTATCCGGTGGACCAAAGCTACACTCCATGAATTGTTACAGTAGCAAGTTAACAAGTCGAGATAAACGCCGGGTGGGTATCAAAAAATCTATGCCGTGTTTCGCTGTTCCCCGACCAAACCCACATTACCAATGCTGGTAGACCCAGTATACCTGTCTACATGTCATGCAAGCAACTCATCGATGGTGGTCGATGAGTATTGCGCTCTCAATCCTTGAGCTAGGGAGCCATTCCCGGCCTCTTCCTCCGCAACATCTCGATCCTCTTCTCATTCGTCTGCACTGTAACGTTCGGTAGGCTCTTCAGCTCATCGAGTGGCACTCGCGAAAACATAGTGCTAACGTAGCCAGTGTGTTTGATTCTGGGAGGATGTATAGCCCGATCGTGGACAGTCGACTTCATTGACTCGAAGTAGTCGTCGTCGTTGCCGCGAACGTGGTTTGCGTCGTTTGCTGATGGCAGCACCTCGACCTCCATCTGCTCGTACTCCGTCTCCTCCAGCACATTATATTGGTACCATTTCTGCTCACTCTCGCCGATTCGTCGGCGGAGAAGCTCGGATATGGTAGTGAGTTTGTTGGAGGTGGCAAACTTGGCCGAGAAGAACACGATGCCTGGCAACACCGACTGGTCCCACGCGCTGAAGCGACCTAGATGCTCCAGTGCTTTGTTGACGTGTTTATTGATGCTCGTGGATGACATGATTGACATTGTCTTGATGTCATACTTCGGGCGGAGTATTGCGAGGATGGGCTCGTATGGGGCCAGGTAGTGGCTCGTTTCTGGGACGACCTCTGCCCGAACGCGCTGCTTCTTCATTGTTGGGGCATCCCGCATCTCGGTATCACCGGCGAGCTTTCGCTTGCTAGACGATTGCAGAGAGATGTGCATGTCGGATGACATCTCGACGACCGATCGGTGCCGACCAGTTTGGTCTGGTGTTGACCTCGACGTTGGTTGCGATGAGGGATCCAGTTGCTGGGAATTTCATGTGGAAAACAATGTGGGGTGCATGTGCGATGCTATCGATAAGGATGGAGATCCGAGAAGCTTTGGGCACCACAAAGCGTTTCCATCGTCAAAGCTGCGTAGCCAGGTCTGACAGGCCCGAATAGACCTGGGGAGTATCCACCTTATGCCTTATGCGTAGCAAGGAACTGAGATGCCATACCGAGTTCATGGCCATCTGCGACATTGAAACGCGTCTCAGCAAGGTAATAAACCGGTTGTTTCACCGATGATGGTGGGGCAAAGCGTCGACCCGCTCTTCGCTCTACTTTGCTCTTGGCGCGGCGATCGAGGCAGCCTCGTCTCAACGTCATAACGTCTTGTGTAAGTGCGGAAACACATCGCAGCAGAGCGGCTGCTGCGTTCCGTCGATGGGGGAAGGACATACGCTGCGCCTCTTGCTGCGATATTGGCAGAACCAACACCCGTCGGGCGTCCCAAGATCAAGAAGCCCAAAAATAAAGCACGTGTTGTTTCGCTCTACCTATTCTTGGGGATTCACTATCGATCAGTGTCTTGGCTCTCGCTGAGGTCCCACATTGCGTAACCTCAAACACCTGCAGGCCTGCGTGGTTTTGCCCGGTACCCGAGAAAAGACGTGTAATTTCATTTCCAGTTGGTTGTGGCCTCTCATGACTTCACCTGGAATAGCCTGCCGCCAACAGAAGCCGATCAGTGATTTGTCCGAAGCTGAGGCGCACAGCCCGGCCGTATCGCATTTGCCTCTCCAACTCCGCATCCTCCACTCCTCATCGGTTGATGCCGCCAAGCGCCCCACCGTCGAACCTGGGTCCCGCTTAGCGATACACATCAGTGGAGTCTGACAGAATCACGGATCACTCCACGTCTTCATTCATTTCATGGGTCTTTGGAGAGCCAGGTGTGCTGGGCGACAAAAAAAAAAAAAACCCCAGCGGGAACTTCCATCGGGTTCGCCCCAGCCGTAACCGTTTGGCCGCAGCAATAGGCTCAGCTTGCTGCCTTTCTGTTGGCCAGCTGGCTGAGAAAAGGTGTGGCCCAAGTTTCCACGGTTGGTCTGGTGCTGGTAAGACAAGACGCGCGGACCCGCTCGTGGCCCAAGCAGCATTAGCATCGACCAATCAGAAGCCAGAGGCGCCCTCCCTCAAATCACCCCCTGGTCATAGCTTTGTTAGTCACAGGGGCCCCTGTCCCCTTGCAGTTTTGCCTCCGACCTGGGTCCTGACGTGCAAACAATTTCCCCTTCTCGCTGCCCGTCTCCCCAGCGCCCCCATCCCCCCGAACATCAATCAACTTGCAACCGACATCACCCACCAACCTCAGCAAAACCACGCAACTGCGCACCGCGGTCGATCAACATTGCTCTTCTCTTTTTCTTCGCGCGCTCATTTCGCTCTTGCATCGCACCCGCTCCTTTTTCTAACGTCGTCGAGGCTTTAAATAGCTCTCGCGCAATTTTTAAGATCACTTGTTAACCGGCGACCTCCACGATCGCATTCATTCCTGGTCGCATTTCGACGCTTGTTGCGCAGAAGTGGCGCCAACATTTTGCCTCTGGCCTGACCCTGTTTCCGTTGGGTCTGGGGCGGCCACATCAGCATCGAAGGCTCCTGCGTCCTCCGGAATTTTTGACTAACCCCGAACCGACACCGACTAACCCGATTGGGACGCTTCTGCCTCTGCAGCCTCCCGGTTACGTCAGCCTCGTCAGTTGCGCATCCTCCCCCCTTTTCCCGTTCCTGGCCAGCAACGACGATAAGCTGCCTTGATCCGCGCCATTCAAACAAAGCGCCCACAACCTCTCTCTGGTTGGGTGCGCGCGTCCCAGACATTGTCCTCGGGTTTCTCATGTTTCGCTTTTGGGCCTCCGACTCGAGGGGAAGCGAAAAAACGGCCGAAGAAAGTTATCACGTTCAAGGTTGCTCTGACTTGCTTGCGCCAGGCGCATCAGAGCGCGGTACACCGTCTCCCAAGCGGAGACGGCCGAGCTCGGTTGATATAGCCTCCTACATATCGGGCTACTCATCGTCGAAGCGCGTGAAGACGGAACAGTATGGCGGTCTTCCCTCTCCCGTTTCGGCGTCCGCAGACGGCGAGGAGGCGAATATGATGTTCAAGTCGGGTTCTGGCGCAGACCTCGACCGTGCACGGGAGGTTATCCAGTACCAGTTCGGTCTCGAGATCCTCCTGAAACACGACGAGCTGCGACTCATCAACCAAGAGTTGGCTAAATGTCAGGTTGCGCTTGAGCAACTTCGTCGATGCCACCTCCTTCCCTATCCCGTACAATGCCCGACGCCGACTCAGATGCTGGAGATCAGCAGCGGCAAGGGTGCCGCGTTGCAGGCAAAACCCGGCCAGCCTGTTCCCAGATGGGCACCGCCATTCGGGGTGGTCGAGGGCCCCTACGCGAGACATTATGCTAAGTGGCTGATACCGGATCCCGTTTTTGATGGGCTGCAACCTGAGGCCTCTGGATTCGGAGAGATCAGCCGGACAAAGAACGTCATCACTGAGGGCAGGACAACAAGGAATAGTATGGATGTGACGAATTTTGGAAAGCAGCGCCCAATTCGGGGTACTGGCGGGCAGAGACTGCATGCGCTATCCAGTGGATACCCGCAACCCAAGGACAAGCAAGCTCCCTGCGTTCTTAAACGCTCAGACGGGGTCACAGTCAAGCTTATCTGCATTGATTGCCACAGATGGGACTTTTCTAGCACGCAGGGATTCATCAACCACTGCCGGATCGCCCATCGCCGAGACTTTAAAAGCCACGAGGAGGCAGCAGTTCACTGTGGGCATCCTATTGAGGTGGATGAGAGCGGTGGTATCGTCGGTGACGATGCCAAGGCGCCTTCCTCTGCCTCTTCGGGCTTAGTTCATCCCCTGTCACGGAATGAGCCCCTTGCCCAACAGGAAACCTATCGAGCCCTAGCCTCCCGAATCATGGCCTCACTGGAGCTATACAAAGCAGGGAAACTCCAGGGGGTGCATTGCATTCCCAGGGCGTCAACATCAAAGCCCGCTGGGTTTGTGCCATCCTCGGATGTACCCTATCTCTCGCAGCTCATGCAAAAAAAGAAAATTGGTCAAAACCTCAGCGATCGCGTGAACGATGCGAAGACAAAGGTTGATTGGGACATGCTGTCTCCTGGCGGTGATGATTCTGACATGGAACAACCGAGCACATCTGAGGGCTCCGCTACTGCCATGGCGTCGATACCTGCTGCGCGCACGCCTGCTGTTATGCGCGTCCCGGCGCGATCCGCTGCACCGCCTCCACCAACGGCGAGTGCTCCTCGGCCTGCTAGCAGTAAAGGGCGAGCACCGGTTTTAATTGGTCTTGTTCGAGGCGAGGACGCGACTTCTCATGAAGTCCCTGAAACGCCAACTTATGAGGATGATCTCGACGTGGACATGAGCCCGAGTACATTGGCTGGGTGTAGTGCCCCGTCCCTTGTTAGCGACGATGGGGAGTACGACGAGTCAGATGGGTCGGCGTCCGTCACCAGCAACAGCACCGAGACTGAATCCGTCTCCGACGTTGCCGAGATCAATATCGAAGACAACGACGTCCAGGATGTGGCACCTCAACCGATTCACCGCCGTCGACCTGGAACTGGCGCCGCCGTGAACCTTAAGAGGGATGAAGCTAAGCACGTCACGTTCGTCACACCCATCGCCAACGCCAATGTTAAGGGGAGGCGAAAGCAGAAGGGGTTGGGTCGAGTTTAACTTTGTCAAGGTCGGGCGAGCCGGGCCTCTTCCCCCACGCGTGGGTATTTAGCCAGTATGCACTTTAATGCGTTTTGGGATGATATGTGCATCGTCCACTTTTTACATTCTATGGCTCACTTTGAGGGAAGGATGTTGCGACCTATATTTATTTTATTAGCGCGTCTTGTGCGTAACACATTGTGGGATAAGTGTGCGTGGAGGACAACCGGGATTTGTCAGGCCCGGCTGGTGGGAGAAGTTACAATGCCTTCTACCAAGTACGTTCGGATTAGCGTTTGTTATTTTTAAAGGCGGACACACAGTGTTTCAGTTTGGGATACCTGGCAGCGTGGTAGATTGGTCTTTGCCCAAATGGCTGGACGTTTTTTTTTTGGCGGGGTGGAAACAAAAGACTGGACCCTGGGACACTTTTTTTGGAATTGTTCGCGCAAACTGTTGTATCATACCAGAACGCCCCGCCTGGGGAGAGAGGGCGGGACGTCCCTTGTATTTAGAGGTCACGAGACAAATGAGCCGGTTCAGCTTCATTGCTGTGTAACAACAGTAAGATGTTCTGAGATTCGTACTGGATGTGACGATGCTATGAAGGTGTTGACAGCTCCGAGGACTCGAGGTTGTTTTTCGAGTGTTCCACAGCTCTGGCGCCGCTGAGCGCGTTGCAAGAACTCAATAGTTAACCCACTGTTCGTTTGCACGATGTTTTCTTGTGCAGCTTGCTTCGATCTTGGTAAGGTAGCTACTCAAATCTTTTATTCTTTCCGCCACTTTACCACTCACTTCCACGATGTTTCTCTACCCCGCTACATGTCTCGCTGCTGTTTCGCCAAACTCCAGAGACCAATATCATGCCGTGTCCCGTCAGACGAGCAGGTCCCTAAACACGCAAATGAAGCAAACGCTTTATAGAATACGTGTCTCATTCTACTTTCATTTCACTCCCCGGACCAAGCATGCTTTCTACTGGGTAGCATTCTATAAAACCCGAAGCGCATGCTAAGCTCCGGTATCGTCACCATCGATGACTTCATCGTAAAGAGGAGGTACCAGAAAATTCTCAGGGCCATGCATGTAGACCATCCATGCGATTAGTATAGAGCCATGCTCTTTTCCACTCATTTATGTGGCGAGAGAGAGAGAAGAGAAAAGAGAATCGTTGAGAATTGGGAAACAAAATTGTCTGTCAAATGGACAGACTAGGCATGTCAAGCATCTCAGTCGATCTCTATATCGAGATCAAGGTCCAGGGCGCCAATGATGTCGTCATCCATCAGCGGTTTATGGATGGTGGGCAGGCCGTTCTTGGCCTGGCTTCGCTGCTGTTTCTGTAGTTTGGCGATGTGCGGCAGCACGGTCGCCTTCTGGCTGGGGGTGCCAATGCCGTTGGCGGGGGTGCTGGCGCCGCTGCCAGCGGCCGGAGTGCCATCCTTCTTGTCCTTTTCCCCGGGACCCCCATTTTTGTATCGTTCACGGATTTCATCCATCTCCGCGACATCGTGCATGAACTTCATTTTGGTAGAAACGCGGCGGCTGTAGTCCCCAACGACCTGCTCGCCACGTTCGATCCGCTTCTCGAGTTCGCGGACATGGGCACGCTCTTTCAGCTGTGCCTTACGTACCGCCTCGGAATTGCGCTTGCGGTTCTCAATATTGAGAAGAGCTAGCTTCTCTTGCTGCGTCGGGCCTTTGTTGGTGTCCTTCTTGGGCGTGAGTGTCGTCTTGAATGCCAGGCGCGAGATTCCTAGATTATCAATCTTCTCCTGGATCTGCTTGGCAGTCTCTTCGTCGCCGCGCGAACGGGCATGCTCAAACTGTCGAAGCAGCTGCTCGCGCTCAACGCCGCTGAACCTGAAGTGAAGCGCGTTCTGACGCTTCAGCTTCTCAGAGAGCTCTTGATCTGTCCACGGGTACTTGATCAACTTGTTGATATCGTCGATCTTGCTGACTAGGAAGTGTCTGTCCGGCAAGGCGACCTGCTCGCTGGCGCAAACTTTCTTGTAGCGCTCCCACTCAGCCTAGAGAGGGTCAGATGGGACGGCCTCGAGATGGAAGCTTGAAGGAGACCAACCTCAGTGAAAGGGCGATCAGAGCAGGCGAAGAACGGCCACTCTCTCTGCGCATTGCCGTGAGCCGCCTTGACGTAGCTGTCCACAACCATGTTGCGGCTACCATCGCGACAGCTTGGGTCAGGAATCGCATACGGACGACCCTGTGAGAAACCTGGAATTTGGTTAGTTTGTGAACCAATCGCATGCCGGAAATAGAAAAGTACTTGCCTTTGATCACAGCCATGCGGTAGACATCGTTACCCGTCTCCGGGTCGGGGCCAATGTTGATGCGAACATAACAGCCGGTCATGGTCTTGTCGAAGTTGGGATAGAAACAGAACTCAGAGAACCGGCTGCGACCAACGCGCAGGCGCTCAATGTCTCTCAGCTCGGCCGGAGGACCCTCGCGCAAGTCTGGCGACCGCGACTTAGGTTTCGATTTGTTAGGGCCAAGCCACTCTCTCTCGCTGTCTTCGTCGGCCTCACCGGGGCTGCGTCGGTAAGAAGGCGACTGCTGCTTGCGACCGCGGTTCTCGCGCTCGCGCTGCTCCTTGCGGTTGCTGCGCTCCTCTCGCGCGCGGCGCAGGGAGTCCATCTTCTCGCTAGTCTCGCCGACCTTTGTACGCACGCGGGCAGTCTTGCGTTCGTTATCCTCGAGGTCAGCAGCGCTCGCTTTGCGCTTCTTAATATCTTTGTCTTGGTTGACCTTGAGCTGGCGCAGCATGCGATTTTGGCGAAGGCGTTCGTTCTCTTCTCTGCGCTCGGCCAGGATCTGCTCGCGCTCGATTTCGCGCAAACCCATGATGTGCTCCTTCTCCTCATAGTCTCGAAAGAGGCCGTCAATCGGGTACTGGTTGGCCTCATCACCGCTTCCGCGGGTTCTCTGAGGGGAGTCGGATTCAGAATCCGACTCATCCATGGGCGCTGACTGCTGCGAAGCAGGTGAAGAAGGGACTGAAGATCTAGGCGTGGCATAGATGTTAGCGGCAATGGGCTTTTTCTTGGTGGCCTTAGTGGCGTTGAGAGCCTTCAATTCCGGCGGTGTAGCAAAGATATTAGGGGCATTGAATTTCTTTCGAGTAGTGTTCGGGGCCCCCATCTGGACGGGAGGCTTCTTTGGGATGGGCATCTCGGAAGGCTGCAAAGAGGGGAAAGTGAAGAAGTTGGGAATCGGGCTGGGAGCAAGTGAAAGAGAATGCGAAGCTGGCAGCAGCATGTGAATTCGGCAAGTAGTTGCAAATTGCGCTGCCAGAAACCACTTGGGCAGACGAGGATGAAAAAGCACAGCTATTGTGATTCACTACAATAGGGCGAGGGTGCAACAATAGGGAGAGGTGCGGGCCCCACCAACTTGAGGGGGCACGGCGACGGCAGCAACAGCGACGAACACTTCGCCAGCGCGCGCGTCGTCGACGGAGGGCGGGTTGGGTAGGCACAGGCGTAGAGGGGAGGGGGGCTGAAAATGGACAAGACTCACGCCTCTCCCTCCTCATCCGACTCATCGTTGTCCCTGGCGCGTTTCTTGGACGTCTTCGCCGCTGTTTTCTTCGTTGCCGTTCCCTTGGCCGACGCATCCTTTTTATTCGCGGCCGAGGCCGGTGGTGGTGATCGCGACTCGTCGCGGCTCATGTCCATTTCCTCGTCCTCATCCGACGACACATCGCCGCCGGCAAGGGCGAGCAACTCATCGTCGATATCTGACATTATGGGAACACGTAGAATAGATTCGAACCGCAGGGGTCAACCAAGATATTGATTGACAAGTCGTTCGCACAAAGGGGAGACCCGGGCGTGTTGCCGGGACTGGCTCGTCAACGACGTTCTATCGATTCTCGATTTGTCCCTTTGCCAAAAAATAAATAAATCACACTTTGCTCGGTTCAGAAAGAAATCAAGGCTCGTCAGGTTCGCGGAAATCGCAGGATCCCTTGAATTCGAGGTTCGATAAGCGATGGCGGGATGATGAGGATAGATGCTGGAAGGGGGTTGCTCTGAACGTCTCTTTCGATCAGCGTTCGACGTTCGCTCCTGAGGGTCACGCAGGACAAAGAGACGTGCCGATTGGCCCAAACCTTCCCGTGGAGCCTTTTGGCTCCAGACAGTGTTACGGGCTCCGCTCTCCGCCCCACCCCCTGTCAGTTTCCCTTACCGCACTAAGCCCGCTGCTATGGACGTCATCGGGGCATTTAATCCATCATCCGATTCTCCAAAACCGCCAACCGCTAACGACTCTAAAAAAAAAAAAGGCCCAGTCACAGAGGATTCCTGGGACGGACGTACCAACGGCCAAACAACTCAACTGCTCTGACTCCTCCCATCGGCCGCGGCCACCAAAAGCCACAATGCCACCAGGCCGACCCCTCTTGCGGTCTTGGACCGCTGCTCACCACCGCCCTTTATCAAAAACCACCCTACTCCGACTCGCCTCAACCGCCACCACTTCGGCCAATTCGACCTCCTCGTTCTCTCCTCGCCCTCCTCTCCCCTCGAAAAAGAAACCCCTCACTCCCTCTCAAAAATCATTCCTCTCCTCCGCCCTCCGTGTAAACCAAGCTGGCGAGCTCGCCGCAACCCTAATCTACACGGCACAAACCCCTCCCGTAACCCGTCGAGAGCCCCATCTCCGACCCCTCATGAGACACATGTACGAACAAGAGGCTGGACATCTCACAACATTCAACAATCTTCTCGCGAAGCATCGTGTTCGGCCTACGGCGCTGTACCCGGTATGGTCCGTCCTTGCGACGGGCCTGGGTTGGACGACGGGGTTGCTTGGGCGGGAGGCGGCGATGGCATGCACGGAGGCGGTGGAGACGGAGATTGGGGATCATTATAACGGGCAGATTCGCGTGCTGCTGGAGATGATCAGTCAGTGGGAGGCGGACGGTTACGAGGTTGGGGAGGAGTTCCGGGAGTTGATTTCGACGTTGAGGAGGATACGGGATGAGGAGTTGGAGCATTTGGATCATGCTGTTGAGCATGACGCCAAAAAGGCGGAACCACATTGGCTGTTGACGGGTGTGATTCGCGCAGGATGTAGGGGGGCCATCTGGGTTAGTGAACGGGTTTGAGTGAGACATCAAAACCAGCCACCGTCAATGACGACGCTTGTAGTGTACGTATTATCTATGTAAGAGAGAGCTGTCGAAGAAAGTGTAGAATAGAACTCGGACAGCGTAATTACAACCAATACGTCCGGCAGCGCATGAGCCTTGAATCCAGAAGAGATAAACAAAGAGAAAATGCAGAGGTGATGGGGCCTGCTTGCCCAGAACGATCGACCACTGACGCCGGCGCAAATGCAATATCAGTCAGATTGACTGTCCCAAAGTCTTGGCCCCTTCAATCATCATAATGGTGTCGATGAATTCAGTTACTGTTCAGGGTTAGTATCCAGCACCGAAATGACGGGAAAACACTCACTAGATCTGCAATGGCGCCACCTGGTCCACCTGGAAGAGCCAGTTCCCGTTAGTTTCTTCCACGACAAGCCAATCATATGGAAACTGGACAAGCGTGCCCTGCGTGAGGTTAAGCAGCTCCTCTGCTTCCAGACGCGAGAGCATGTCCTCAGTGGCACTGAAGCCGCGGCGGCTGCTTCTCGTAGCTGCTCGCCGCCGCCGCCTCTGGGAGCCCGCAGATTTAATGGTACCCCCAATCTCCGACGTGCTACCATTGAGGTAAACACCATTAGCTGAGAGCCCCCCAGAAGAGTTCGGTGGTCGGTCTGGCCGTTCCGGGGTCGAAAAGGTAGGTCGTCGCTCTTTACGTGTGTCGGATCCGACATCTAGCCGACTGGTGGCAGCGCTGGGGGGCCTGCCATCCTCGAAAACCGGAATTGACGCGGGGCTCAGCGTGCCAAATCCTGCCGCGGCGGCCAACTTCTCTCGGTCTGTGGCGCTTTGTTCTTCATCCATGCCACCATCAGCCAAGGCCCCCTTCTCCTCCACGGCTGAGTCCTTGGGCGGCTCAACAACCCTCGGGGCGTCACTGCTCCCAGGCGGTTTTGGCAGACTGTGTGCCACCTTCTCAACTATACCCGTCCCCAGAGCACCAGGGCCAGGGGCACCAATGCCGGCTCCTGCTGTCGACTGCTGCGGAGGCACCCCCTCCGTTTTCTCGCCTTCTTCGCTTGTGCGAGAGCTGTCCATGCTTTCTTTGAAACGGTCGTTGTAGGCCTTGAACTCCTTGTACTCGGCCCAATTTGTCACCTCAGAGTCAGGCATAACACGGAAGACACGGCGGTATATTTTGGTGTTGTTTTCGGCAGCGCGACACCAGACATCGTCGTAGAAGGATGTGTTCAGAGGGTCACGCATGCAGTCTTTGTCGATATTTGCCCGTTTGATATCGGCTGCAAGCGGGTGAGTGGCTCCCAGCTGTGGATTACTAGCCGAGTCGACGTGAGCCGGAGGGCCCCCGATATCCGTGTCATCCATAATGGGCAGCGAGGGTAGCTGGCTTGCCCGCGGAAGTCCAAGTTGCTCCGTTGTCCGCCTGTCAAACGCAGGCATGGGCGGCATCAACTCAGTGCTGGATCCACCTTCGGGCGCATGGGCACCAGAGTGACGGCGCAGCTTGTGTGCGGGCTTTGGGCTTTCGAGCGTGCCCCTGCCTTCGGGAGACATATCGCGGACGAGGAATTCGCGGCCGCTGACGACAACCGAGTCCCTGCCCTGGTCGGTGCCCTCTTGCTGTGCAGCTTTCCAGTTGTCAGGGCCAAAGCCTTCCACTTCTTTCATATGCACCTCGCTTGTGATTCCGCGAGTATCTGCATCCGTCACGCTGGACCGTCCTCTGGAGCGGCCCCGTGGAGTAGACGGCTCGAGAAGATCGACATCATGATTGAAGCTTGGTGATCGCTGTGGCCTCGGTGGCGTGCTCGGCAGTCCAACACCCGACAAAGGTCTCTTCGAGCTTTCGGCCACGGGTGTTTCAGGCTCATCATGGTAGATGCGGTCCATTTCCTCGGCGAACATGGATGCTCGGTCGAGATCGACATGACGCTCCTCTTCCAGGATAGCATCCACGTCCAGTCCTAGGTGCTCCCTCATCAAACGGAGTCGCAAGGTGTGGGCAAATCTGCCAACTCGATACGGGCGACCACCCATTGTCGACCAGATCATGTCTGTATCGCGGACAATGGCAGCTGTCTCGGAGTCGCGATTACCGAGCATGGATCGCTCGTTGATGTTGGCCGATCCGATCAGCGCCACCCGATCATCCACAATGATGCACTTGGCGTGGATATACAGCTGCTCTGTCGTGATGATGCCGTTGCCCAGCTTGCCCCATTGACGGAGGCTGAAAAATGAGATGTAATCCTCGGGGTCGATGCCAGCAGCCCGGAGTCGCCCGAAGATGGAGTGCTCACCCCGGCAGATACTACGGTATTGGCACTGCAGAATCAGACGGACGCTGGTGCCGTCCTGCATGTTGACTTCATTCTGGAAGCCTGGCATCAGGGGAATGAGAATGACAGCACGCCAGTCTTCATCCTTCTCGTGCGCTCGGATAATACGAGCCACCAAGGCGTCGCCAATGCGGTTGACCATCTTGGTGTTCAGCGTCTCAGTACTGGTGATGAAGAACTGATTCTCCATGTAGACGAAATGGTCGGAATCTTCAATCATTTTGACATAAGCCGATTGGATGCTCGCCTCAGTGTAATCAATGCCCAGTGACCACGTCGATGTGGAACGCAAAATCTGGACTTCGCAAGTACCGCTGAGACCGACAGCTTCGAGATCCTCGATCCTCGAGTCCGGAGGCGGAAGCAGGAATGGTGTTGGACGGGTTGGCTTGCGGCCGCGCCGGACATAATTCCATCTCTGCACAAAGTGCCGCGTCAGGTCCCTCGCGGGCTGACCCACCACTTGCATCGAAATGTCGTGCCATGGCATACGAGGGATCTTGCCTCTGTCGTACATCTCTTCGTAGGGTTCATTAAGCCGGAAAAAATCCTGCACTCTAGGGTTCGAGTAGTCCTTGCCAGGGAAGAGTTGGCAGTGTTCCGAGTCCTTGGGTGTCTCCCCGGCTTCGAATCCCGTAGGCTTGTCGTCCGCCACAGGGTGCTGGGGACAATCCCATCTGCCGAAGCAAAGGTCGATGCCGCCCACGAACGCGATGTCGTGATCGACAATGACGAGCTTCTCGTGGTGAGCGAAGAAGAACTGGTTCTTCTTGAACTGGTTCGGCGACCGTTGAACAAAGATGTTCGGATGTAGATTCAGGAGCGAAAATTTGGTGTATTCTGAGTCGATGGGCACAGCGGCTTCGACATTGCGGTAGACGATGACAAAGATCTTGACCCCTTCCTGTGCTTTTCTTTGGAGCAGACGATCAAGGCGCCACTTCTGGCTGATGCATGCGGGCCGTCGCATATAGAGCTCAGGGCTTAGCCACCAGTCGTGGATGTAAATGACATCCTTAGCCATACTGATCGCCCGCGATACATTCCACATGTAATCGCGCCCGTCAACCAGCCATTGGGCGTGGACACCAGTCCGAACCGGTGCAAAACTGTCGAAGCGGTTCTTGTGATGCCAAGGGGTGCTCCTCAGCATGTCCAAGACTGATTCTTCGAATTGTTGAACGATGTGCTGGTTGGGAGAAAACAGTCTCACCATGCGCTCTGATGTCAAGAGTTTCAGCGTGTGATGTTTGGTTGGCGCTCGACTAACGGTGAGGTCGAGGTTCTCGATGTCGTCCTCGTCGCCGCCTTCGTTGCCTTGCAGGGCGTTGTGTTTACCTTTGGTCTTCTTAGAAACAATTTGAAACCTGGCGTCGACAAGGTAAACATCGTAGATGTTCATATTCTCGGGCGATTCCACACAGACAATGTAGCTTTGGCGCACCAGAAACCACTTCCGAGTGTGCCTAGCAATCATCTTGCCTGGCGTGAGCACCCGCCGAAAGTCAAGGCCTTTCGAGGACTGAATGTGTAGATAGCACTCCTTCCCGTGATAGCTACCTTCAGCCGCGAGCCGCACGCCAAGCGCCGAGAGCTCGAGAAATCGACAGAGTCGATTGCTGTCAGCGCGGAACATGAGCCAACGGATCATCTCCTGCAGATATTTCTCGAGCATCCTTTGCTGCCTCTCGACATATTTCCTCCGAGCTTCAAGGGCTGACTGATTCAAGTCGGCGACCGACCCCAAGGCCGAGTCTTTCCGCCGGCCACCAAGGACGGGCATCCTGGATTTCCGTTTCCTCATTGGCGGGCGATCTTCAGCATCAGTTCCTTCAGGAACGGTCGCTTCCCCAGCTGTGCCTTCAGCAGCAGTTTCGTCTCCGCCTCTCCCATCGGCGAGGTCTTCCTCATCATTGTCGTCTAGACCCCGGACGCCTCGGAGGTAGGGAAAAGCAGACAGTGGAAAGCGCGGTTGCTTGGGCTTCGCACCAAGATCAAGCCGGTTCGTTGGAAATTTCTCGTTGCTTAACGTCAATTTATACTTCCAGTGCAAGTTCAAAATGTCCCGGATGGTGCGCTTGATGGTCCACTTCATCTGGCTGGGTCCGCTCCCATATTCCAGCTCAATAGTGAACAGCCAATGTCTCTCGCTGTCCTTGTCTTCCATCGGGGTGCTGTCTTTGATGCGAAGTCTGAGCTGCTCCAGCAGGACCGGAATCCTCTTGTTACCATGCTCATCACGTTGGATCATGCTGGCCATGATCAAAACAGCGGGGGCAACAGCCCGTAGTTCGGCCATCAGCTCGGCGGATTTGTAGTAGTCAAACTGCTCATCCTTCTTCTGGCGGAGAAGTTTCAGCGTATTCTTTACTTGGCGCCATTTCTGGACACCAAATGTCGTCGCCCGGTCGCCACTGAAGAACGGCCTGCGGGGAGTCATGGCATCGCCATCCGAAGCACCGCCACCAAGAGCCGAGAAGCGGCGGAAGTGATGGCTCATTCCGCGTCCCGAGGGACTTTCAGCTTCTTCTTGGTCGCCAAACCTACTGGCGGACGCCCAAGGCACCGGCCTCCTAGGATTTAGTTCTCTTGTGAGACGCTCGCGGCCCTCACCTTCTGACACGCCGACATGGTCGGCAACATCCGGGGCCGTCGCGCGTCTCAGAAAGTTGAGTCGGTGATGGCCACCAGGCGTATCCGGTGCCATAGTGGTAGCACGCGGCGTATTGGGAGTTGAGTACGAGTCTAACCTCGGTCTTCTCATCCGTCTCTTTTTCTTCTGCTTATTTCTGGCGGGGCCGGCTACATTTGCCTCGTCGGCCGTCTCCTCGGCGTCCGCGTCAACATCGCTACCCTCGTCAACAGCACGGATCGCGCGGGTACTGTTCCTCGTAACCGTAGGGGAGCTCGACGTCGACCCGAGTTCGAGGGGTAGACTCGGTGGCGCGCTAGCCGATCCGGCGAACTCTTTCAGCTTTGCCACAAAAGTTGAGCCGCGAATCTTCCCGAACGGGTCCCTGTTTTCCCACGAGCCCTGCCTCGAGTGTGATATTGGGAATTCAGGAGGGGCATCGTCGCGGGCGAACTGCACACTTCTCCGTGCGACTGTTGGGGAATTCGTCTCGAGGCCATCGACAGCACGGAGCGCTGGGCTGGTGTTCGCTGACAACGAAGAGAGATTCGTATTCAAGGGCGGCACCCTCGTGGGGATGGCGATTTCGGAAACAGGTGAGATTCGTTCATGGGTCGCACCGCCGTTCAAGTAGTCGACAGTCTCGTTCTCGGGGAGTGTTTGGCCTCGCAACGAGCTCGGCTTCGCCGCGAAATCGAACTGGTCAGAACCAATTGGCGACGGCGCGCCGAGCGTACGGGCTTGTGGAATCGTGGGAAGTTCACTTGTCCTACTGAAAGAAAGATTCGTTTCTTGTCGCGACGTGCTGCCAGCGTCTGTTTTCGAGCCGTCGGCCATGATCTGCAAGATGTTGGTTCACTACAACGCTCGCCAAGATCAGGGAGCTTCTAAAATCCTCGATAGCGAAACATGCCCACACCAAATTGGAGTCGATGGAACTAGGGAAGCGAGTCGGTTGTGGTCGAGAAGGGCGACGTGGTCTGGCGCAAGCGGAGTAGGGCGAAGGGACTTCACCTGTCTCATCCAAGCCACTGCGTCACTGGGGAGGAACCAAACAAACAGACGGCATCAGAAACTCTCGGCCCGTCAAAACCTTATGCTGGAGCCGGGATAGGTAATTACCCTAGATATCAGCCGCCTTACTTCAATTGCCCGGTCAGGAACCTGGTTACGTCCCTCATCAGGTGTTGAGTCTCAACACAGCAGAGGTCCCGAAAGTTGGGATGGATGCACCGCAAAACAGGGTTCGGGCAAGCTGAATCCCAGCACCGATATTGCGGGCATGCTACAGACAGGGGTGTGATGTCACGACGTTCTGTTTCGGTTAGCACCCCACGCTGACTACAGCCAGCAATCACCGCACGGGTGCGAAATTACCGTAATACCAGTCTGCAATACAGCGGGATACAGTGAAACACACCGGCGGGCAAACGCTACCTGCCCCTCCATGCCATTTTGGCGGGGTCCATAATTCGCGTCACAGCCGGGAAAGACGCGTCGAGATTCAACGTCGGGCGTTGATAGACTGCACACCTGTCGCGAATGCCACCAAGATGCCCAGGTACGATTTGAGACCCAACCAGAGTAGCGGGCAGTGCTAATTTAACGACCAGAGAAATAATCACAATTCAGGCCGGCCAATGCGGCAACAGCAGTCAGTTCCCTCGCTCCACGAATCCCGAATGCTATGCATCCCGCTACCTACCGCCTGCACCCCAGTTTCCATAGAAAAGAGCTTCACTGCTGATACTTCGTTGTAGTTGGCAGTCAATTCTGGCAGCAACTATGTCAAGAACACGGTATCAGCCAGGACGGGAACCTTGAGGACTTTGCGACAGAAGGAGGTGATCGCAAGGACGTGTTCTACTATCAGAGTGACGACACACGATACATTCCCCGAGCCATATTGATCGATCTTGAGCCGCGGGTGCGTCTATCGCCAAAATAGTCTTGATAGGTAGTATTGACAGGAACAGGTCATCAACGGCATTCAAACGGGGCCCTACAAAAACATATATAATCCCGAGAACTTCTACGTCGGCAAAAATGGTGTGGGAGCGGGGAACAATTGGGGCGACGGATACCAGACCGGAGAACTGGTTCATGAAGAGATCATGGAGATGATCGATCGAGAAGCAGACGGGAGCGATTCTTTGGAAGTTCGTCTCTTGCTTCATCGTATATGTGAGCACTGTTAACGAGGTCTAGGGCTTCATGATGCTGCACTCTATCGCGGGGGGGACGGGTTCCGGTCTAGGTTCATTTCTCCTTGAGAGGCTAAACGATCGCTTCCCGAAGAAGATCATCCAGACATATTCCGTGTTTCCGGACACCACCAACTCTGGTGATGTCGTGGTTCACCCCTACAACAGCATGCTTGCCATGAGGAGGCTAACACAGAACGCCGACTCAGTGGTTGTGTTGGACAATGGGGCGCTCTCCCATATCGCCGCTGACAGGCTCCATCTCCAAGAGCCGTCGTTCCATCAAACCAACCAGCTTGTATCAACCGTCATGTCTGCAAGTACCACAACCCTCCGGTACCCTGGCTACATGCACAACGATCTCGTCAGCATTCTCGCCTCGCTGATTCCCACACCACGATGTCACTTTTTGATGACATCGTATACACCCTTCACTGGTGACCAGGTTGAACAGGCCAAGACAGTCCGCAAGACAACAGTCCTCGACGTCATGAGACGCCTGCTCCAACCGAAAAACCGCATGGTCTCGACAGTCCCCGGAAAGAAGAGCTGTTACATCTCCATTCTCAATGTCATCCAGGGAGAGGTAGACCCAACCGACGTTCACAAGAGCTTACTCCGTATCCGCGAACGCCGACTCGCTACTTTCATCCCATGGGGTCCTGCGAGCATCCAAGTTGCATTGACAAAGCGAAGCCCGTATATTCCCATGGCACATCGCGTCAGCGGACTCATGTTGGCGAACCACACAAGCATAGCCACGGTAGGAACCACCCCATATCTTCCCCCAAACCCGCACCGGCATTGTCATGGCTGACCTCGCCTTCTACAGCTCTTCAAAAGGATATTCAGACAATACGAGGGTATGCGGAAGCGCAACGCTTTCCTGGAGGGCTACAAAAAGACGGCACCCTTTGCCGATAACCTGAACGAATTCGACGAGTCAAAGGAGGTCGTGGCGGACCTCATTGCCGAGTACGAGGCGGCAGAAAATGCAGACTATCTCAACCCGGACTTTGGAGAGAAGAACGACTCGGCTGAGACGGATAAGAGGATGCCGTGAGTGCTTGCCTCTTGTGAGCGGTATAGTTTTTGTGTCTCGTCAGGATACAGGCGGGTTCGGGTGAAGGATCTCATGTCGAAATGGGGAGTCGGGAATTAGGGATTTCCCGTTTTCCCTTCCGTTGGTCACATGATTATGCATGGCGTTACGGGAGGGTGAAGGGGAGGAAAAGTAGCGGAGTGTTGACATGATTGAGATGCCCAGCTCGTTAGTTTTCGTGGAATCAAGCGAATTAATGAATGCCACGGGCGATCGCCTACTGCATGGGGGTTTCTCTCTCGAGTTGGGAACAAAGCAGATATGCTGTTGGTATAAATCTGCCAGGGACGAATTCGCGACCAGCAAAGTTGTACAATACAAAAGAGCCGTGTAGTTTTATCCCCGCTACACGGGAATTCTAGACCGTATGTACAATCCCCAGGAAACGCGTAAAGCCAGGCCTTCTTGATACGTAGGTACGTAGTAGAGAGGGACAAAAAAAGGAGACCTGCCTCGTATACCGGCTTCCTCTTTCGTTGCCCTGTAATATTTTTGCTCTCTACCTCCCCATTCTCCTCCCGCCTCCTGTTTGCTTTCTACTTGCGATACCACATCCTCGTAATCTTGGTATTCCGCATCTTGCGCTGCAGTTGGAAAATGCCATACATAAGAGCTTCGCTAGTCGGCGGGCAACCTGGAACATAGACATCGACGGGGACGATGCGGTCGCAGCCACGCACAACGCTGTAGCTGTAGTGATAGTAGCCGCCGCCGTTGGCGCACGAGCCCATCGAGATGACCCAGCGCGGCTCGGGCATCTGGTCGTAGACCTGGCGCAACGCCGGTGCCATCTTGTTGGTCAGCGTGCCTGCTACGATCATCACGTCCGACTGTCGAGGGGAAGCACGGAAAATAATTCCCAGCCTGTCCTGATCGTATCGCGGCGTCGATAGGTGCATCATTTCGACGGCGCAGCAGGCCAGACCGAAGGTCATGGGCCACAGCGAGGACTGCCGGCCCCAGTTGGTGATGATGTCAAGCGTTGTCCTGCGGGGGAGAGACTATGCGTTAGCTTCCAAGAGCCCAACCCCAACCAAACCCCCATGTTCCGGCGTCACGTCACATACAGCGCGTATTGGATAACACCCTTGGTTCCCTCCTGGCTAGGCAAGGGAACCTCCTTCCGCTCACGATTGGCAACCCCATATCCACCATGGGGCTGGACAGCGCTTGCGGCATTGTTCCGGGAGGACGAGGAGAAGGCGGCAACAGCGGCGGCGCGGAAGGGGACAATTTGCGTAGCTGGCCTAGCTGTATATCGAATCGCATCACATGGTACCCGTCAGCCAACCAAGCTCATACCAAAAGCTTCAATCGAGATACCAACTCACCCCGGAGAGCCAGCGAGGCCCCTGTCCTCGCGGAGGAGAGCATTGTTGAACGGTGTTGCACGGCTATGAAACCGGTCAATCAGAGTGGGGAGGGCCCAATTGGGGTGATTCCGGGCGAGAGCGAGGTTGAGGGCGCAAGGCGGCGGAGTTGAAAAAGAGCCCTTCCTATTCTCGCCACGGATCGAGAGGTTCGACGTTTCGTTGATACGTGAGCCCGAGCGCTTTTCGCCTCGCCAAGCACTAAGCACAAAAATGGCAGGTTTGATTGGTCGATTGCCAGTTCCCGGGCTCCACCATTGGTGGGGGCTTTTCCGGGACGAGAGCTCAACGTCACGACTTAGGAGCTTTGGATTTGTGTGAACGTTAACGATGTACACAAAACCTCGATTGCTAAGGGACCAGATGTCCGAGCCAAGCCCTTCAAACGTCTCAGATATCCTGCAGTAGCTCTAAGCACTTGCTTTCTCACCCCCAGTAGGTTTTTCTTCCAATCCTAATCCTGGCTTGCCTCAGAAAACGACCACGTTGCATCGCGCAGGCAAGTGATGCAGTGACGGAACCTACTACCCCACGGCTATCCATGCGCTCCCAGCTCGATGAAGAGACTCCAGGACATCGAGGTGACAAAATTGTAGTGGTGTACGCGTGAGTGACAGCAGCACAGCACCAACGGTCCAGAGAATTGCAGCGATAACCAATCAATTGACTTTTGATCAAGTCCAGACTTAATGCGGACTCACAGTTTCAAGTGTCCACCTGTCGGGGCTGCCTTCTCCTCGGCCTTCTTCCCATCTAGACCCATTACCTCACCCTTGCGATTGATGACCTTGACCCCACCCTTCTTGAGGTCACTCACCGTCTCCTTCTGTATTTGCGCCTTCTTGCTCAGTCTCTTTGTAGCATCGAGGCCGCCAGCCTTGCGAATACGCTCCTTCTCACGCCGACGCCTGCGGAGCTTCTCATCTCGGCTCATCTCTTGTCGGGCCACTGGCAGACCGCTCTTGGCGACCACTTCACCACTCTCGGCCGTTTCCTTTCCAGGAGCATAGACCTCTTGCGGCGCAATCATGCTCTCGCCACCAGCAACGCCCTGGGCTGTGGTAGGCTGTGCGTCCTCCATAGCAATCGTTGCAACATCAGCAACAACGGTTAGTGTCGGTGCCGCAGGTTTGGGCTTGTAGTGCCAACTGCTCAGGGCGTCCAGCCTGCCGCTAATATCCTTCCACATCTGTTTTATTTCCTCCTCATCGCGGCGCAGCTTCTCATCCACCTGGCTAACATAGGCATCAGGGTTGGATGCCTTGACATGTTCCTCTTCGTAGATTTCGGCCAAACTCTTCTTCCCCTTCGTATCATCTACATCAACGAGGCCGCGCCGCGCTCCTTTTGGATCTCCGAGCGTGTCTGGTCGGCGTCGCAACACCTCATCAAACTCCTTAGCGAGAATGCGGCGCTTGATCAGCGATTCTATAGATTCGGAAACCTCCTCTGTAATCACAGGTACAGGCTTGCCGACGTGTTCAAACTCAAGGTCTTCCTCCAGCAGAGAGTTGACGGGTCGATCTGCCGCAGTCGCCTCGCCAGAGAGAGTCCATGCTCGCTTAGCAACCAGTTCAGCTTCGAGTTTCCGGATCTCCGAAGCTACCTTGGCCTGCCTCCGTTCGTGAGCTGAACGCCGGGATTTCGGGTCACCAGCTGATACATCTGACAGTGCATCTTCTGAACCAGATCGATCCGACAGGTCATCAAAAAGATCGCGGCGAACGTCGTTCTGTGCCCGCTCAAGGTCGGCTTCGTTAGGCTGTTCACGAGGTTGCTCGTGCCGGCCCTTCTTACGGGCATTCCCGGGCTTCTTCTTTTTCAGAGGTGGCGCGAAGAAATCCTTGTAGTAGATATCGTTTGCCGTGAGGTCCATTTCCATGTCCCTGAGGTCATCCTCCAACCGTCCCACGTCCCCATCATCTTCATCGGAATCGAAGGTGTCCTTCGCAGTGGAGGCCATAGCTTCCTCATCGTCAGGCTCATCCATCTCGACATCTGAATCGTCGTCTTTGTCGTCTTCGTCATCCTCGTCATCCTCGTCATCCTCGTCATCTAGGTCACCCGATACCCCTTTTCCATTTACGGAGAAAGGATCCTTGTGCCAATCGACTGATTCTTCGTCGCTAAAATGATCAGTATTTGGATCTCCTCGTGCGTCCTGATCCTCGAGCCACTGCGTTTGCTTGTTGAACTCTTCCAGGGAGAAGAAGCCATCGTTGAGACCATGAGGATCCTCCTCGTACTCATCAGCAGATTCTTCCTCACTGACGCCCTCTTCTCCCTCCTCCTCATCATCCCCCTCTGCGTCAACCTCGAGCTTTGAGTCGTCCTCTTCATCCTCGAGGGCTTCCAAATCCTCCTCGTCACTTATCCTAGAGCCCTCGGACCCAGAGTCATCGCTGTCGGCGTCACTTCCAGACTCGGCTGATGCACTAGTAGAGTCGTCATCCGACCCAACCTCGAAGCCATCTTTGCCAAACTCAACGACCCTGGTATGCTCGACACCGTCGCCAGTGGTCTCCTCAACGTCATTGTTGTCTTGGAGCTCTTGCAGAAGTTGTGTTGACTCGCGCAGAGCGCCGCCAATGATCTTTTTGGCTTGCTGCCACACCTGACCCGTTTCGAACCCATCGATATGTAGTTTCCTCAACTTCAAGAGGTTGGTCTTATCTTGTTCAGGACTCCGTTTGCGCTTCTTACCCGCTTCCTGCAGTCTGGTTTGCTGGCAATCGCCAACCTGTGCGGCCAAGCTGTCGAGAGTATCTTTGGCTAATTGGAGCGAGCCAACTGGAAGTAGTGGCGGCGGTCGGAGGAAGACATGTCGGTTTGAAGGGTAGGTCGAGTCGAGAAAAAGTGTGACGGCGGTGCCGTCTTTGACGCCTGCGATTGCGGCGGCTTTCGTCATTATGGGTGCGTGGGTGAAAGTGTGGGAAGTCGAGGTAAGTGAGGAATTGGATGCTGCGCTATCCGCCACTTCCATGCTTGACTTTTTTTATTTTGGTTCCACAAGAGAGCGTTGAAGGTCGAAACTTTGAGACTTAGTGATGAGCCGCCTTGAGCGCCCGCAAAACTTTTGTCGGCCGAAAATTTTAGGCGTTGGAGACCGCCAAGAGCGGCGCTAGATTGGCCAATCAGCGCTGTGTTTAGTGAGCGTAAGGCTGTAGCCTCGGCGGGGCACAGTGGGGTTCGATGACAAACCCCTGTGCCCGAAAACTCTCCAGGCGTGTTCGTAGGTTGTTCCTCACTTCTCAACCACGGATACGCAAGCCAACTGACCTGGGCCGTGTGCTTGGAGATGTCTCTACCCTGTCTGTGACATTTCATCGGAGCCGCCCAATAAGTGTGACAACATGTCAACGACACCCGCAAGCATCATACAAGGGCAAGCCGTGAAGCAGTGGGGATTCGGCGGAGTCAACCCAAGAAAACGACGGTCCACCTAGTCCAATGCTCGAGAAGTGCCTCCGCAACTACGCAGAACGCCTCAGCGCCACTCTTTTTTTTGCTGGCAGTCATGTAGGATCTGGTGTACCAGTGGTGAGCGTTTCCCTCCACACCAGACGGGTGCTCGACGCTTCGCATCCATGTTGTCCTCATCCTGCCCCTCCCAGGTTATTGAACTCGAAGAGTGACACTTCATATCGCTGCCCTTCACACCTAGCGGTGGAGTGGGACGAACAACAGTGAATTATTTGTCAGAACTAGCAAATCCTACAGCTCCCTGGGTGTTAGCTAAGCTGCTGTGCACAACAAGGATACTCCTTCGAGAGCATCAAATTGCCCCATCCAACTCGTGGTAGGTGGATATGACACTAGCATGAGTCTGACACCTGGAACAGCGACAACACTCCCATCCCTAACTCATTGCATCCGACGCCGCAAGCCGTGGGAGCAGTATCACTCAGCCAAGCAAGAAGAATCCATCAGGGATCCGGGAGAAGCCTTCGAGACGACTCTCACTTCTCATGAGAAGAGTGCAAAAATTATGTAATACACAAGTGAATTTGCGGCACTTATTACTCGGTTTGGAGCAATCCGAAGTTCAGTGGGAGTAAAATATCCTCTCATGCATGACACCCGGCCGTCCCCCGCGGCTTGCGGGACTGCGGTCGACTGCCCCGGGACGGCACAGACGTGACGGGACGTCGCCATTTACACCATTCCACGGTTTTTTAGACAATTCTCTACTTTGCCCAGTACTTACCAGGGCCCCAGGCAATACTCTTCATGCACGCATTTTGACGGTGAATATTCCCTGTAATTACCTTTATCCTTGAAGTCGATCACGTTGGAAGTCCAAAGCCGGTCTCTGTCAGGTAGATTATTGTCTAAGAAACCGTGGAATAGTGTACACCTAATGCGCACTTCCTGCGAGATACTCTTATACCAGAGACCTTGGCAGAAGGAAAGCCTGTAACGACACTGGGCGATACGCTCAACCGCTGGCGCTGGCGAGAGTTCGACAGGCAAGACTTTCTGTTTCGTGCATACTTCGGCAAGCATACCCTATCAAAGGCCCATACCAGATCCAATGCTAGAACAGTCAAGGACATCGGGAACAAATTGGATATGTGCTGAACCAGCTTGCCTCTAGCTGTCCGCAAACACTTGCAACCGAAGGAACCAGGGTATTTGCAGGCTCAACCTGCAATAACCTGCAATGCACCACGGTTTATCAAGCGTTGTTTGTCACGCGATGCACCCAGAGGCTGCGCCCATGAGAGTTCTGGATCGACTGAGACCGTTGTCTGCACTATCAGGCTGCATAAGACAACAGGCAAAACACATTCAGCAGTACCCCTCCGCATCCGGGTTCAATTGGGGTTGGGAGTTCCAGGAGGGCCGATCGTCGTCTCGGTGTTCAACACCCCGAATCGAAGATGATCAGGTAAACTCGCCGGCGAATGGAAGCGGTGCAAGAAACACGAACCCCTCTGTCCAAGCACCAGCGGAGGCAGGTCCTGAGTCCGTGTTGCTGCTTGGCCTCGGGTATGACCCCTACCCTGCAGAACACACTGCAACCCTCCAATGCAGAACGTTTTTGAGGCTCAGGAAGAGGAGGGTTGGGTTGGACGGACAAGATTTTCTATCTCCCGCTCTTGGATATCCCAGTCCGTCGTAGAAATGGCTTGGGCCAGAGCTTCGAGCTTCAGGTTGATACAGCTAAGCTTCGGGTATCAGGGTAGTGTATTGTAAACCAAACAGTGATGATCCGGTACCGATCCAGCAAAGTTGGGACTCTGGATCTTGGCGCCAGAAACAAAACGCGGCTACAGCGTGTCTGCCGTAAGCGGCGCATAGGAAGGGTTGGGACTTGGGGTCTCAATAGACGGAAAGCCGCATGCGACGATTTCAGTGGAGCATGATACTGCGTAGTGTAGATTCAGCATCGACAGAGAACCGCTCCGACAAAAACCTTGCGGTCACAAGTCTCCGGGGGGGGCTAACGCAAAACCTGCACCATCAGTCACACCATTCGTTTTGGCGGCTACTAACCAAAAGTTGGAGGGGCGGGAACGAGATTGCGGCTCGCCGGTTTCGGCGTCCATCAAAGACAGACGAGACCGAAAACATGTTCTGATGCTGGCAAGGGGGAGACGACGAGACGACGTGGTGGCGCGGCAGCCAGCCGGAGCTCACGCTCCTTCAGAGATGCGAGTAGTGATCAAGAGAGGAAGGAGGCCGTCGAGCTGATAAGCTTCGGCTTAGAGGTGGATCACCAGCAAGATAGCGTCACAGAAGTCGTTGCCGAGAACAGAAAGAGAACAAAAGAGGGGCCAGAACCCGATGGAACATAGGCCTGCACGCAAGCCACGCGAGCCAGGATGTTCCTGGCCAGTGGACCTGTCGCCGCCCGCCACTGTTCCACATGCTTCTCCGGTTGGTGGTGAGTCGAGGCTGCAGGGGAGCAAGTGGGACTGAAGGTGCAGCAGGGCTTCAGATCCGCCCCACCCTCCCTCTTCTTCAAGTGCACTATAACTCCCAGTTGCCGATGACACAAGCCCGGAGCTCTCGCCTCTTAGATTTTGCATCTCTTGACTTTGTTTTGTTGTCTTTGTCCCTGAATCGCCTCATGACCACACAGTCCAACCCGGATTTACTTCGCCAGGAGCAGCTTAGGCCGCAGTCTAATAGAGTTGGTTACCACGTGAACTCAACCGGCGCAAACAGCGTCCCGATAGATCCCACATCCAGCCTCTTCCTTGTCCCCGCGCCAACCTCGGATCGATCAAAACGCCCGGTTACGAGCGAATCGAGACCAAACAACATCAATTGGCCTCGCGACAAGTGATGAAGTACGGTGAGAAGTTTGAAAAGGAATCTGCACCGCAATGGAGCCTCCGTATGTTGACTTACTGGATGATGGCTTATCGTGACCACCCCACGCTAACCGGACGGGCAGATAACATTGATTACAATTCGCTCAAGCACCACATCAAAGTACACACAACCAAGAATCAGGCAACGGCGATTGCGATTCCGGGCCGCCAGGGCACGGGACTGCGGACGTTCGAGGACGAGCTGTATGCCGAGCTCTGCCGCCAACATGACCGGGTCGATTTGTTTGTGTCGAGCAAGGCCGACGAGATCGCTCGACGGCTCCGTGAGTGCTCGCCGTATTCCCTGTGTTCCCCGATTGCTGGTTACGCGGCTAACACCGTGGCATAGAGCACCTGTCAAACCAGGTTCATCGGTTGCTGATTCGCTGCGCTGTCTCGAGGAGGGAGGGCACCACGCTGAGGAGACAACGGCGCTTTGCTAAGTACGAAAGCGAGCTGCTGCAGTGCGGGAGTGACATTCAATCTCTAGAGCGTTTTGTCGGTGCACAGGTGGTGGCTTTCCGCAAGATTCTCAAAAAGTACAGGAAATGGACCGGGTCGTCGACGCTGGGTTCCCGCTTCCGAGACACAGTCCTGTCACACCCAAAGAGTTTTACCAAACGAGACTTTTCGCACCTCCAATCAGAGCAGGAGGACCTCATGGCAACCATTCGGGATGCTTTCCCGACTGATGGTGATTGTAGTGCGTCGCCTGGCGGCAATTCCTCGGCAGCATCATTGCGACCGAGCGTGCAGCTCTCGCCAAGCGACACGATTGTCGCCCCAGAGCCCCGGCCCATGGGGTATTGGAACGAATATGACAATGGCAGTGAGGCAGGCGACAGGGAAAGAGGCGATGATGGCACGTATACCATCTACGTCAACCCCGACGAGGACTTGAGCTTCCCAGGGGTATCCACACTCACGGCCATTTTCAAAGCCCCCATGAGAAGGATCAACAGCTGGGTAAGGGGTCGACATAGGAGCACAGATGAGGAACACGGGCCCCTACTGGCGGATCCACCGATGCAGTACGGAACGGGACATACAGATGATTTTGCACAAGCGGCTGACGGTGCCGTGAGCGACACGGAGGCCGAGGATGACAATGGACGAGGCGCCTCACCGGCCAGGAGGGGATCATATGGGTATGCGTCGTCAGAAGACTTTCCCATCGGTTACAAGCCGTATTACGCAGCAATACCGAGCGTCGAGGAGCAGCAGCTGGCCAGATACACGGAACGGACGCTGTTCTGGCTGACTTGGATATGCTTTGGTGTATCGTTTCTCCTCATGGGTATCGCAAGTCTTCTTATCAAGACGGGGAGGCACAAGATGCAACTGGAAGTGGATGCGGGTGTGACGCTTGGTATCATGTCGTCTCTGGGTGCCGCATGTGCGGCGCTCGGTTTGACGTTTTCCAGACGGGAGCCCCCAGGATGGGCAACGGTTGTGGGAGTGTGGGTTGTATTTGGGGCGGCTTGCGTGCTGAACGGCATATTGCTTGTTCTGGTGGTAGGTAACACGCCGTTGAAAGGTAATTAGTGGGGAGACTTAAAGATACCCTGTGTATATAGCATACATTCTTACCTGGAATCCCAGGACAATTTTAGGATTCAGCGGCTGGCAGCGTGTTACATCATGCTTGGGGGGTCACTGTCGTGTGGGGGTGTGGGCTCACTTCCCCGCATGTTTGTTGCTTGCATGTCTCTCCGCCGGTTCCGGGAGCTACAAAACCATCCAAATGTGTCCATGCTGAGCGAGCACCTACATCCCAGGATCTCGGAATCCAGGTTCACCAGACAAGAAGATATACCTACCTAGGGAAGAAAGGAGAAAAAATGCCCTCCAAACTCACAACTTGGTTCCCCTTCTCCCTCCCTCCCCAAATAATCTCCGCCCCGATGCTTGGGGTCGCCAATGCCCGTCTCGCCTGCGCTGTCTCACTCGCCGGCGGCATCGGTTTCATCCCCGCGGGCTTTGATTTCTCCTCCCCTTCGTCTCCCCAACTCGTTACTCTCGAAGACGAACTCATCACTGCACAGGAACTCTTTTCTTCTTCCTTTCCTTCTCCGGGAAGAAGGAGTGGCGAGGATGAAAATGGAAAAGAAAGAGGCGAGGGTGGCTTCTTACAAATAGGCGTAGGCTTCATCCTCTCCCACCCTTCCTGTGCGCTCTTCACCACCAACGTCATCCCCCTTTTGAGAAAATACAAGCCAAGAGCTATTTGGCTTTTTGCGCCCCATCCGGACCGGCCTGAGGGGTTACTTTTGGAAATCATCAATGCGATCCATCAAGAGGGGATGGTGGTCTTTTTTCAGGTCGGGACGGTACATGAGGCGAAGAGTACGGTGAGAGACGGCGCGGATGTGGTAGTCGCTCAGGGGGTGGATGCTGGAGGGCATCAGAGTAAATCGGGCAGTGGGGTGGTGAGTTTGGTTCCGGAGGTGAGGGATGCGGTGGGAAAAGAGGTGGTGGTTGTGGGTGCGGGAGGGGTGAGTGATGGGAGAGGGGTGGCGGGGGTTTTGGCAGCTGGTAGGCATGCTTTTTTTTTTCTCTCTGCTCTTCTTATAGATGGGGGAATGAAAGGAAAGGTGGCTGATGTGTTTCCCATTTTTACCTACATCATACCCCTAGGGTTTCATCTTAGTTGTTTTGTTTCCCCCCTGATGTTTTCCTCGATTCTCCCCCCTTTCAGTATCCCTTTTATCCCAACCCATTTTACCTTATGAATCCAACCCCCCTCCGAAGCTCTCTTGTTCGGTGTGCACCTCCGCAACTTTACTCCGAGACACCTAGATCATGCTGACACTCTGTCCAGGAGCTGAGGCAGCCGTAATGGGCACACGGGTAAGTCCCCCCCTTTTTCCACTATATAAATATATATATCCCATAGCACACACACGCTAATTACACTCAAAATGCCAGTTCCTCCTCGCCGAAGAAGCAGCCACCCCTCCCTTCCGCCGTGAACTAGTCGCCTCCATCACTGACGGGGGCATCTCAACCGTGAAGTAACCCCCCTCCTCCTTTCCCCTTTCCCCCTTTCCCCCTTTCCCCCTTTCCCTTTCTCCCGTTTCTGTTACCATCTAAACACTGAAGCTTACCCAGATCCACCATCCACGATGCCGTACAAGGCACACTCTCCGTCTGGCCTTGCATTTATGACGGGCGCGCCCTTGTTGATGATACGTACCGTGACCACCTCACTGGCGTGTCTGCAGAGGAGAATATCGACAAGTACAAGATAGCGAATGACGAAGGGAGGATAGATAGGTTGGTTACTTGGGCGTGGGTATCCCCTGTTGTTGGAGATACAAACGAAGAAATAGATGCTAACCGTCGTAACAGGGGTACCGGAATCGGACTTGTCAAGGAGGGAGGACCGGCCGGGGATATTGTGCGGAAGACGAGGGAGGAGGCGTTGGAGCGGATTCGGGCGTTGCAGCAGACTTTCTTGTAAAGACTATTCGCGTACGTACAGACTGAGTTGATGTACTGAAGAAAGCAGATGACCATCACAAATCGCCCATTTGATCACTCTCTCGGGTATACACCAACCGCCCACCAACCCATGTCTCCCTCACCCTGACGTCCCTCAATCCCTCCACGCCCACCTTCTCCAGCGGCTCGTCCAACACAATCCAATCCGCATATGCCCCCGCCCGAATCTCGCCCGCCCTTCCATCCAGAAATGCTCCCCTCGCTGCCCCTCTCGTAAATCCCGCGAGAGCCTCTTCCAAGCTTAGCGCCTCCTCCAAATGCCAACCCCCTTCGGCCCCCGGCGGACCCATCCCCGTCCCGGGATTCTTCCGCGCAACCGCGGCATAGAGCCCTTCAAATGGATTGGGGGGCTCGACTGGAAAGTCACTTCCCAGAACGGGATGCAAGTCCAGCAGTGCTTTCATGCGATACGCCTCGTGTTTTATCCTCTCCGGGCCGAGGCGATGCTCAGCGTAGGCCATGTCCGAAGTGGCGTGGGTGGGCTGGATAGAAGGGATGATGCCGATCGCGTGCATCCGCTTTTGGTCCTGCGGGTGAATGATCTGGGAATGTTCAATCCGGAAGCGGTGTTTAGCTTGGCAGGTCGAGGGGGGCTCGTCGGGGCAGAGGTCAGTTAGCGCATCTTCAATCGCGTCGACGGCGTAACGGTTTGCGAGGTCGCCGATGGCGTGGATGTTGACTTGAAATCCAGCCCGGGACCATGATCTAGTTAGGGAGGTGAGTGTGGATGCGTTTATGAGCAGGGAGCCGGATGTGTCGGGGCGGTCGCTGTACGGTTCAATCATGGCGCTTCCCCAACTTCCAAGAGCGCCGTCTGCAAAAAGCTTGACGCTCCTGACGGAAAGCATTCCACTGTCCTGGGCGATCTTGACGGCGTCGTCCGGGCAAAAGGTATTTCTCGCTCTGCACTCAATCATGGCGTAGACCCTGACTGTCCAATCCTTCTCGTCCTCGCTTGCCTCTTCGAACATGGCAATGTCATCTGGTAGGACACCGGCATCATGCATGCCCACGATTCCAACTTTGTTAAGCTCCCTCATTGCCGACTTGACAAACTCGACTTTGCGGTCTTTTCCCGGCTTGGGCCATTTTGATACCACAAGATCCATGGCATTGTCGCAAAAGACACCCATTCCTGGGTCTCTTATAATCTCCCCTCCGGGGATATCGGAAAGGTCTTTCGGTAAGAGGTCCAACACCGCCTGGGAGACCCACGTGCAATGAACGTCAACTCTGTCAAGCATGATGTACTTTCCTTTGAGTCTTGGGTCCTCTTCCAGCATTGCCTTGGCTGTGTTAGTCGCCTTTAATACCTCAGTTTGAGGAGAGAGAGAAAAGAAGAGAGCTCACCGCAGTAGGCATGCCGCCCAACTTCATTTGATCCCACCCGATCTGTAACCCTGTCAGCCCATACTCCCTGGGACCATATCATCGAACCCCTGAAAGGGCAACCCAGTCAACTCATCCTCAACGCCGAACCGCGGATAGAAACAGAAAAATAGAAGAACTCACCCCCCTAACCCACCTCCCCCGCCCACCCACGTCCTCCCCGTTCCCCTCTAAAAACCTCGCCAACCGCTCCCTCACCTCCTCGATCCCTTCCGACCTAAACAAGTCCACCGAGTGCAAAAACTCTCCATAAGCCAGTAGATGACCATGCCCATCCCACAGTCCAGGGAGGACATATCCCCTCCGTCGCTCCACCTCTCT
>Ga0247765_1000323_pt1 | contig 38535 bp, 32 predicted proteins | sample UWRJL106311C6_FD_179949 | JGI IMG/M metagenome (GOLD analysis project Ga0247765, IMG submission 179949) | Plant litter microbial communities from Arlington Agricultural Research Station in Wisconsin, United States - UWRJ-L106-311C-6 | ecosystem: Environmental > Terrestrial > Plant litter >...
AAAAAGGCAAAGAGAGGACATACACTTTGTGGTGGCCGATTCAAAATATGTTTCGACGCCGCTTCAAACCCCAAGCCGGTCTCGGTAAACGCCCCCGCCACCAACAACATGAACAGAATCTCCACGGGGGTGATCTGGAAGATACTTGTCCCGCTGGCATCCTTGTAGGCCAACCCGACAAGTAGCGTCGTCACAAACGCCACGTTCGCCGACAGGACATGCAGCATGAATTTCTGCACGTTATCAAAGATGCGACGTCCTTCCTCGACCGCGTTGAGGATACTCGCAAAGTTGTCATCGCTTAACACGATATCCGCGGCCGACTTGGCGACGTCACTCCCGCCCAGGCCCATGGCAATACCGACATCTGCTCGTTTCAGAGAAGGCGAATCATTGACGCCGTCGCCCGTCATGGCTACGAATTTCCCACGGCGATGCAGCGCTTCAATCATGCGCACTTTGGTACTCGGTGCACAACGCGCCACCACCAACGGTAACTCGGGCAGACCATCGACCTCTTCGTCAGAAAGGGAATCAAACTCCCCCGCTGTCATTACTAGTCCCTTTGCAATATCTTGTCGAAGTAAATCCATCCGCGCAGGGAGGATGCCTACATCCAGCGCAATAGCCCTGGCAGTTTCGGGATGGTCTCCAGTAAGCATGTGGACGGCTATCCCTGCGCGATGGCATTTGAACACGCTAGCGCGTGATTCTGGTTGAGGGGGGTCGTAGATGCCGATTAATCCGTGGAAGGTTAGCTGCGATTCGAAAGTCGTGCGATCAAGTAACCCGCGCCGGGCACGTTCTGGGGAGATTTCTTCGGAAAGAAGAGTGGAGGAGGAGGAGGATGCGAATGCCAGAACGCGAAGGCCAAGACGCGCGAGGGATTCCATTTGTCTTAGGATCGAGTCGTGCATCGCCGGTGTGAGGGGGATTGATGAACCTTCGGGAGAGGAAGAAGGGGAAACGATATGGGAACAAGATTCCAAAACCCGCTCCACCGCGCCTTTGGTAAAAATTCGCGTAATTCCTGAACTGCTGTGGCAGCAGATTACCGACATTTTCTTGATCGACGAGTCGAATGGGAATTCGGCGATTTGCATCCATTCTGACCCTGACTCTGGCTCTGACTCCGACGAAGAAGAGGCGCTGCCTGACGAAGAAGATGAGGAAGAGGAAGCACCGCAACCCGGTCGGCCGAATCGCGTGGCAAATACCCGGATGGCAATCTCCGTGGGGTCGCCCGTCGCTTGCCAGTGGGATTGGTCTACCCTTTCCACCTTGGCGAGGTTGGCGAGGGAGGCAATGTCCAAGTACTGTTCGACAGATGGTGGGTGAGAAGCAGCCGCGGGCTTGGCGATGGGAGTGGTTCTGGCAGACGCAAGTTCATGCGGAGACGCCTCGGAAAAGGAAACGGTTCCCGCCTCCGGGTTGTATGGGTCGTTGGTGGTTTCGATCGAATAAGTGCCATGTCCGGGAATCCAAGCCATGCGGGCTACCATTTTGCCTTGAGTGAGAGTGCCGGTCTTGTCGGAGCAGATATCTGGAAATAAGTGTTAGTGATGCGAGCAAGTTTCAAGGTGCGGTAAGAACACTAACTGGTAACACCACCCAACGCCTCCAAGGAACGCATATTCCGAACAACCACATTCCGCTGAACCATCACCTTGGTTCCCGCCGCCATGGTGATGGTAAGGACGAGAATCAATGTGACCGGAAGAGTGCCAACCGCCGTGGCCACTGCGTAGATAACCACATCGCTTCTTGTTCGGAACTATCACCAATGTTAGCATCAATACCACTCCCTCAGAAAAAAAAAAAAAAAAAAACTCACCTTATTCGCCGCCAGCACAATAACCGCACACACCACGGCAAACATGAAGATGTAGTGAAACAACTGTGACAGTTTTCTCTGGAGTGGCGTTCCCACGGTCAAACCCAAAAACTCCCCAACCCAATCCCACACCCTCCCGGCCGCATAGACCAGATACCCTTTCACCGAGACTTTGCCGTCCGCATCACGTTGCAGCTTTCTTTTTTTCCCTCCATCATCACCAAGTGCTGCTGCAATCGCTCCAATTTCCGTGTATAGCCCCGTTGCGAAAACGACCGCACGACCCCGGCCTTTTGTAACCACACTGCTCGAAAACACGACATTCAACCTGTCTCCTGGCCCCGTCCGGGTTTCCGGAGGATAAATTTCCAACGGGTCTTTTCTCATCGGAACACTCTCCCCTGTGAGCAGTGCTTCATCGCATTCGAGATTTACCGCTTCAATAACCCGTGCGTCGGCCGGGACGGAATCTCCGACTTTCAAGTCGATGATATCACCGGGGACGAGCCTCGCGGCGTCGATTGAAAAGGGAGGTTTTCCGTTGTCGCGAATGACGCGCGCGGTAGGACAGTTTAGGGATTTCAAGGAAGCGATCGTTCTCGCGGCTTGTAAATCTTGGAGAAACCCAATGATGACATTGATGAGGATTAAAAAGGCGAGAACGCCGCCTTCAATCCACGCGCGGATTCCAAATGACGCAGCGAGCGCGAGGAGCAGGACGAGCGTCATGGCGTTGGCGACTTGCGCGATGAGAATCTCGAGGGGCTTGACGTGTTTTTCGGAGCCGAGATCGTTAGGGCCTACACATGTTAGTTATCAGTCACAACACAAAGCATGGAGTTGATGCATGTTCTAGAGAGAATGGAGTGGATGGTGAAAAGGACATACCATACTTGGCAAACCGAGAAACCGCCTCCTCAGAACTCAACCCCAACGAAATATCCGTGTTGAGCTCTCTCGCCACGTCCGCAAACGACAGACAGTGAGCCGGCAGGGACATTGGCTCGTTGGCCTGACCCGACATGTGGCCTTCCAGGCTTTGGTCCTTGACAGACACGGACGCCATAGTGAGGGTGGGGATGAACTCGCAGTCATCAGAGGGGAAAAAAAAGAGACCGTCTTTTTCACACAACAAAACGTGTAACCTCTTCCCTGTGAAGAGCGATGCACTCGGACGTAATATACCCCCCCTCCAAAAACAAAACAGCGGGGAGTGTGTCCCTTAGCCAAGGTCCCAAGGTTTCACTCAAGGTTCTTCCCCAGACTTCTAGATCGCCAAGATTTTGAATTTGCCATTACGGATGCGACGGAGTGGGACAGGGGGAGGGGGGGTTGTAAATATTTGTAACGACAAGGACGGGTTGTGTTTTCACTTTCCTAATCCGGTAGCCAAGGTGTAAATGTGGACCACTTCGCAGCAAGACCAAGAGATGGGACTAAGAACAAGATCTGGGAAAACGCCACGTGCTCGCGCCTCGCGGCCCGTTTCGCGTAGAAGGATAGGTAAGCACAAGCCATGGATATAATCCCCGTGGATACAAACCGAATTGCCAAGTCCACCGCTGGAGTGCTTTTTTTCTTCTTTCTTTCCTCACTGGTCGAGTCTATGCTGCAAAGGGTAGCCAAGACGCAACTCTGCAAGTGGGATTCCCGGTAATTACGTACTCGGAAGTAAAAGTTTGGTGGGTCCAGTTCTCTCACACTCTGGGAATTTGCAACATTGCCACATAACGTGTCAAATGATGTCATGACTTGGCTGATACGGACGAGACGAGTGTTTCCAATTTGAGATGGTTTTTTTCTTACGCACGGTCTGGTGGTGGCACAACAGCCTAGTTGTTTGCGACGAATCTAGGCCCACGAAATATCCTTTTTCGTTCGTAGTCCTGAGCTGGGGTGAACTGTAATTGATTTGTCCCGAGCTTGAAAATTGCCAAGGCGCAACATTGCCCCAATGGGCCCGAATCCTAGGCCGCGGTCTCAAATTTTGGCCCAGAATATATACCAGTACATGCCACGGATGGTAAAAAATACCCTAGGCAAGATCATAGTACAGAACCTTTGCGAGCAAATCATGGCGTCGGTACCTTCAAACAGCTCTGCTTCGCATCAACCACCGGCTTCTATGGGGACACCGGCGTGGAGGAAGCGAAAGTTTGATGGCGGCTCGGAAAACGAAGCTTTTGGGGGAAAGAGTGTCGGGCTAGACCCCTGTGACCGCAAGTTGGTTGTACGTAGCCAAACTCGTCGCTCGGCCGCAGCCGTGGTCAGTGGCGTCGCGTTCGCAAAATAGGTAGTTCTAGAGATCCTTCTAACAGCACATCCCACGATTCTGCTGGTTGCCACCCGTCGTGCCGACTCTCGGGCATACGTATTGTAAATACGAAACGTTGAGAAAGCGACGATGAGATTGGTGATTCGTGAAGGAGGCGTAGCGGTGGAGATGGCTCCCCTCAATTGCTGCGCGGGGTTCTGGTGTCAGCACTACCATCATTTTTGATGAGAGGCTGTCAGAACTGCTAATCGAGACGGATGGTTTTTCTAGTACTTTTCTGGACAAGTGCGGCTGGCCCGGCCAATCCTAAGGCCAGCAACATCGGCCGTCACCTAAGCGGCGCTTATGACCCAGGTCTGATTGGAGCCCACGCCATTTCAGGCGGGGTTAAGAATCCGGCAGCCCCTCATTTCGAGTTCACGTTCTCCTCCACCACCTGGAACCGTCCTGCCCTGCTACGCCATCTCTCCGCAACGCATCGAAAGAGCGCCCGCAAAAGATGGCTGAGCCCATAGGCATAGCCTCTGGAGTGGTCGCCTTGACCGCCTTCGCATTCAAGTCCAGCATCGCGCTTTACCAGACGATCAACAGCTTCCGACACCATTCAGACACGGTCCGCGACCTTCGCAATGAACTGGAAGCTCTCCAGGGAGCGCTGCACTCTCTTACCGAGACAGCAGATGGCACAGTAGGAACAGACTTTTCCGCCCTCAGTCTCCCCCTGCTGCGGTGCGGCAACGCATGCCGTGACTTTGAGCAGAAAATCCTGAGTTCTGCGTCGCGGTCCGATGCTGTCCTTGCGAATTTCCGCGGTTGGGCCAAGCTACGGTATCTTGGTGATGATGTGGACAATTTCAGGCGGATGTTGTCAGGGTACAAATCCACCATCCTAATCGCCATTACCGATGCGACACTGTGCGTCCAAACTCCCTCTCTTCCTCCCCCCCACCCTTTCCATCTTTGATACCTACACATCTGGCGCGTGTACAGAACGACCGACCGAGATTTGCTTGCTAATACGGCCCCTGGATTTTTTTACCTGTAGTCGGACGACCACTATCACCGCCGAGAAGCTCGATGAACATAGGGGCATGATCGATGTCGCTACTGTTAACCTCGAAGAGCGTCTTGCGATTATCGATGCCAAACTCGAGTCCATTTTCCAGCAAAGCGTACCGGATTCCGACGAGGACGCCGCCGAGCTCCGACAAATCAAAGAAGACCGGCTGAGCACACAGAAATGCTTGCAGATCTGCGTGCAGCTGTCACATCACATTGATCAAATTCAAACACAAGTCCCATCCCCAACAGGGCGGCCGCGGAGGGATGCCCGACTGGTTGACCCTGGGGCGGTTACCAATCAGTCGGTCCGAGAATGCAAGGAAAAGCTTACCGCCACGGCCGCGACGCTGGAAAAGAACATGCAACATCTGATCGATCGTCTTGTCCAGAAGTCCAAGACGGCCATGTCCGACGAGGAACAAGCGGCCGAGCTTGCTACGCTGCAGGCAGACTGGGAGTCGGCCCGCGAGTGCATCAACATCTGCTCGAGGGCGGACATGAACTTGAACGAGAATGTCAGCGTTATCGATAACTTCGCTACCGGGGACGACGCCATCCAGTTTCTTGTCTCAACCAACAACAAGACCATCCATGCCAAAAACCGTGGCTATGGCATGCGACCGAGGCAGCTCGGCGGCCATCTCAGCGATGAGTCTCTCCAGCAGGTATCACGCGATATGACGCTCTCCGTTGATGTATACGCTACATACGATAGGCGTCCTCCACGTGAGAGATCGGCACGGATTCCTGATGACACGGTCGGAAGCTGCGACACGGATTTCCGAGAACGCTACGGTCCAGGTTTTCCACTCAAGTCCGAGCCCACTCTTGAAACAGGATTTCGCAAGGCTTGAACATGTATGCCCGAGGGGGTGGTAGATGAGATACCTAGCGCTTATTTCTTTCCATAATACTGAGAGTATGCTTGGTGTTAAGAAGTGACTTTGGGTATATATGTATCTCTGAGCCTGACGTCAACTGCTGATCAGTTGACAGGGGGTGTTGGACGGACTCTCAGATATTGACAGGGGCCACGATCGTTGACGTGGAGGATCTTAGGAGCTCAGTTAGAGGGAAATTCAAGATTTGTTCCTCTGGGACGAGGGATAACAGGGCTCACCTGCCTTGAACTTCAGACTGCTGTCGACTCCCCTAGCTCGCGCATTGCTGGCACCGAGGCTATCTTTCCTCACAGACGACGACCACACGGCATATTGCAAATTTTGAAACAACACGTATCAAAACGTGGAAATACTTTGGCGGAACAAACCGCGAGGCGATACTACTACAAACATAAACGGCGTCCCACCTACCTACCTAACTTACCTGCTAGTTAAACTTAATGTTGTTGACGGAGATACCCGCTTTAGGAACCCCCAAAAAAAAAACCACCCATTTTTGGATTTTCTCGAAAAAAAAGTTCGCTCTCCGGTTTTCAGTTTCCAGCCCGCTCCACAATTTTGAGTCATGACGAAAAAAACCCACTGGGATCGATCGGGGATCAGGGGGCTTGGCGATTGGAAACGCCAAGATCAGCAAGGTACGTAAAAATGTCTTGGAGAGTTCAAGCCGAGACCGAGCAGGTATTCATTAGTCACAGACAGGGAAGAAAAGATTCTCTGGTGTCGTTCCGCGGAGATGTTGGAGCGGGGTGTTGAAATGTTTCGCAGAGAAGGTCTTGGGAGACGAGCAGAAATGTGCGCGTTTGACGGGCAAGGGAAACGGTGCGATGCAAAGGATCAAACTTTGGACATTGCCTTTCTACCCACTTGTCCAAGTCCCAAAATTATCTATAAGTGGTTTTGGAACTCTCGACAGCGACTTGTAATTGACTTGACTTGAGAACCATGTTTCCGCCGATGCGAAGCTAACCATCATCAGATAAGATGCAAAGTCTGTTTTCTTCGTTCAGACACCCACTGCACCAGTTGTGGGGAAGAGCTCTCTCTCTCTGGTCAGCAAGGTAACATTCGCGAGCCGAGCCTCTTGGAATCTCGGACCCGGCTCTCGGCCTTAAGACCCACAGATCGACAGAGTGGCGATGCCGAGTGTGCTCCGGGCAGTCACTACCATTGTTGGAACACACATTCTGCTGATGTTCTCCGAATTTAAGTGATTTGCGAGCAACACTTTGACTGAGCTAGTTATGAACTTTACCCAGCCTGCTACAGTGGGTCTGTGGCCGCGTAGAACACAAAGGGCTGTGCCGAGTCTCTTCGTGGTGTCTCGTCGGCAGAAGTCCAGTTCTCATCATGCACGGGGATAAATGGGATTAAATCAACATTTCTTGCTGCTTGAATTTGTTGTTTGCTAAGAGAAAAGAAAAAAGGAATCCCGGAAAAAGTGAAGAAAAAGATGCACCCGATCAACATATTTAAACCCAAGTCTCCGCTAGGTAACCCAGCAAGGGATCACCACCCAAACAACCAGTACTTCCCAACCAACACGGCAAACCCCCCAACCCCCGCAACACCAAACCAGCCCACAACGGGCGCATACCCCACCGTCGCCAGACCCAGCAACAAAAACGCTCCAATCGGCGAGAAATTCAGCAAGAACGAAACAACCAGTCCAAACCACCCACTAAACTGAGGCTGGTGGTCCCCGGCGCCATGATGGTCAGCAATATCCGTAAATAACAGCGACGTGATAATCCCTCCACCGAGAGTTGCCGTAAACAGAAGCCAAGCGGCCGCAATGAGATACCGAATGGTGTTGAGAGAAAAAATGCTAGAGGGCAATGGCTCGGCGAGTTGGCCGACAACTAGCGTAAATGTGATTTGCCCACCGAAAATGGCGACGGTGATGATGGTGGATAGATACGTGTTTAGCCAGAGAGCGTAGCGGTCTACGGATTCATGTTGGTTGTGTGTATTGTTGTTCGTTCCATGTTGCGCTGGGGGTTGTGCTGGGGAAGAGAATGGCTGGGGGTTAGGGATTTGCTCGGTAAAAACACTCCTAACACCGACTGGTCCCCGGGACTTTTGGGAGCGGCCTAACAGGAGTGAGGGGCCGGTCGAAGAGGACATTGTGTAGGAGCAAAGATTGGGGATATACGAAGTACCATCTGAAAAGTTGAAGCTGAACAGAGAGGTTGTTGTGCCCGTTTCCCCGCAGATAAGGCGCGCAGCAACCAGGTGCTCAGCTCATTCTGACTTCATGTTACATTGGCGTGACGGATGTGCAGCTGGGAACACCAATAAATACCAGATAAAATAAGGTAACGGCCAACTCGGGCAGTGATTGGGTGGATAAGACAAGTGACCCAAATGGTAATAGAACTTCTGTCAGTCAACACTTCTGAGATGTTAAGAAAAATTCTGTTTAGATGAAGTATATTCGTAAAAAGAACGTCGATAAAGCAAGAATATCTGTAATCGGCCCTCTACTACCTGGCTGAGACATGGCAAATGTCATTAACATAATGATTTGACAACCTGTTGGGCCCAAGGAAGGCATGATGGGAAAGTAATGACGCAATCACTAGACCATACACAGTCACCCAGAACTTCACCCAATTTAACACCTTTTACCATCACTAGAATCATACCGCTCGAACCCCGCGCGGCAGACCCAACCAACTACTAACTCCCGCCCCAACCTCGTACTCTGTGCCGCATGGAATGCATATAAGACGCCTGGCACTTGTGGACAGCAGCGATTAATCAGCACCTCGGGTTTAAGCTCGCATTGTGCCACCACACATGATATCTGATTGGGAGTCCAGGTTCATTCACCTGCATTCGCAATGACGAAAGGTGTAATACCTTGGACATGTTTACCTACCTATGGGTCTTCGCGGAATGGGGAAAGTTACCCCGCAGCTCGTAAATTCTGATGGATATAAATTGACTGCAGTCCTTTATCAGCGCTCGTTGTGTCTTTGTTCATCTCAACTTCTATTCCACGATCCAGTCTACATATATTCCAGTTCCTCAACTCAGGCCTCGTCTCAACTAGGTAAGGTACCTAGGCAGCTATCAACCAACCCTCCACCTCTATTCGATTTTTTCAATACGGACGGCGCCGTTGTCAAAACAACATGTCTTCTCCCTCTCCCCATGGCATCGCCCTCTTTCTCAAAGTCTTTATCGCACCAGAGAATGTTGCCCGTTTCTTCGAGTACGCCAAGCCAATCTTCGACGCCGTCACTGCCGAGCCGGAATGCCAATTCTTTGAAATTTACCAGTCTCCTGACGACCCTGGAGCGATCTCCTGGGTTGAGCATTGGTATTCTATCCCCTCCCAGTCCCAGCTTGTGTTTTATCTGAACTCTGGTAAAGACTTGCTAACTTTGAATAGGAACGCAACTTCGGAATGGCTTTTTGACGTGCAGTTGAAGAAGGATTACTATACCGAATATTTCATGGCCACGGAGCCCATGTATATCAAGCCGCGAGAGTTTCAGGTTGTAAACAGAGTGGGGCCGCCGTATTCGAAGTGGAAGGGGCCGGTTGCGAGTGATTCTTGATTTGGAAGCTGGGGTTGTTGTCCACCTGGCGTATGCTGCCCCTTGCAGGCATCTTAGTTTACCTACGAATACCTACCTACTTGGATACCTTACGCAGTATGCGGCAGCGCTCATTTTTTCCTTTTATACACAATCAACCCGACTGGTAGAATCAAATCCGACTCGTACACAATCGTCTCTGGATACCGTAACAGTCCACCGTCTCGAGTGGTAAGGGCTTCGGCCTATCCCGTCACTCACTGTTAGCCTCAAACTTCAAAATTGATTTTCGAAAGGAAGTGGAAAAGACCTACGCAATTCCAGCTCAGACCTAGACGCGTTCTACTCTCCGCCCATTTAAGCATCAGAGGTTTATCCCCTATGACGCGACAGATCAAGACAGCGCGCTCGGTGCGCCAAAAGCGTTTGTTGCGAAAAAAAGCGTCGGCTTCTGTGAGAAAAAGAAGTTTGGTAAGCCATTTAAACCTCAGCCAAAAAAAAAAATTTTTTTGGGCAAAAAGCCACTTGTGGATTTTGTATATGCGATGAGGGCTTGGCTTGGCTTCTTGCCCACCTCCTTTTTTTTTTTTCCTTTTTTCTTTTTTCGGGCGTACTCGGCACATCGTATTGCTAATACCGCACCCTGGTGGTCCGGTCCTATGGGTTGGGGGGGAAAGGGGGGCGTCGGAAAGAACGAAAGACTGCCGACAGAAGAAAAAAGAAAGAAAGAAAGTGCAGAAGAAAAGAAAAGACTCACTCGATGAACACGAAGATGAATAAATCCCCGGTCCAAACAAACCACACCACCTCGCGCGCCCAATGTCGAACCCGTTCTTTAGGATGCTGCACAGACAGCAATCCGCCTTATTGCATGGCTTGAGCTCGTTCTTGTGACCTGGGCCGATGTTACAGGCGCATTTTGTCCCGTGGAATCGCGTCTTGAATGTCCCGTCGCCTCGCGTGTTCCTGCATGCATAGATGGTGATGAGAGAGGTTAGTGGGTGTCTGATCATGCCCTACCTAGGCGGGGACTGGACCTAGATAAGGTAGATCGGTATCATGGGGCCTCTCACAAAGTCTGGGAAAACTGCAGTGCGCGCAACGATTCCGAGAGGTCATTGTCCGAAGCGAGGTATATCCGCAGGATTTCGGGCTTCTCGCCTGGGTGCAGCCAGTTGTCCATGAACTCTTCGGCGCCTATTATGTGACTAGACATTAGAAGTTCGGCTCACTACATGTACTCTGGGTTTGTGGAATAGGAGAGAGAGAGAAATACAAAACTTGTAGTCCAAACTGCTGGGATCCAGTCTCCTAATGGGCTATGTGCTCATGGTCAGACACTCTTTTTGCAGTGAGAAATTTCGGGGAGGAATACTAAGTCCATTGACTTTTTCTTCCCCTTGGATTGTGACGAACAGGTCGGATTTCCTGCGCCTCCCAATCTGGACCACAGCCCGAGGTTAAGTCTGCTAATCATGAATTCAACGCTTCTTAGAGAGGGGTGGCTGGTGGAGGGCTCTTGGACGGGCTTCTGTTCTTGCGAGACTTGTCCTTGCGAGACTCGCGCTTGGGCAAGACTTGTTTGGAGAGCATTTGATGCCATTTCCCTGGCAATAGCTGTGGTTGAACATAAATCCGAGGTGCGGAAGATGGGTGAGAGGTAGTCACAAAAAATGCCCGAAATCAGTGAGTGATTATGGAGAACCCGGATTTAAGATGTAGGGGTTGGTAGGTCCTCATGACAGGGTTTATCACCTGTTTTTTTTTCTTTTTTTTCTTTTCCGTGGTGGCGTTCATGTGGCTGGCCGAGTGTTTTGCCGCCTCCGGCCGAAAGTTACTCTGTTGATCATTTGACTTTGCTTTGGCTTTAGGGGCTGGATCACAGAAAGCCAATCGATTTGCTGATAAGAGTGGCTTATGGTTGTCTTTCTGTCTCTTCCGCCTCTTCCGTCGCATTTTGACCCGCCGATGTTCAGTGGAGCATTTGTGAGGCGAGGCAAGTCATCATCGCACACGTGTTAAACGGAAAAAGCAAGGGCCAACTGATAGTGCAATTGTGGTGTCTACCTTACCTTGGTATATCAACACCGTGAATATCGACCGTCTCGGTCAAGTCAATGAATCGCCGAGAGATGTGGTGAAGTCACCAATCGCCACAGCCAGCCCGGACAGTTTCGCCCCCGAGGAGTTGTGTTTTTCCTCGAGAAGGGAACGTATGTTTCCCCATCTATTTTCTCTGATTTAACCCTAAACCAGATTGGGTCTATGGATCTTGCCCACCTTGAATCCGGAAACCGTACTTAGCAACATCGGCCTTGAACATTGTCGGGAATACCGGTAGGCAACGTCAACGGCAGGAGTCCCTGAGCATCAGATTCCTTCCAGCGGTCCCGAGACATGGTTACAATGCTATGACTGAAATGAAGGCAACGATGGATTGACAGCCATGGCAAGTAGGAAATGTTCCGTAGGGCTCTCGGCAAGGGTCTTGGATCTAATCGCGCACCTCGTTAACAAACATGCACGCCAATTTAGGCTCTATCAACAAACACAACGAATCACGGTTCAGAATGAGCGGCTGAGGCTGCAAGATGTCGGACATGGGCGGGGCGTAAATAGACACTGTAAAAAGTAAAGGGATCCAAAGTTATTAGTGCGCTTCTGGCGAGTTTTGTTCTGGAAGATTTGAAGCCCTGCAATCTTTTCCGTGGCGTCGGGTGCAATCAGCCCTACCGTGGTACGTCGGTGGTCGGGATTAAAAGTCACCGGCGAACTGGTGACGAACCACAAAATGAAACATTCCGCTCGCTAAGTAAGGTAGGTAGCTATTAGGGTATATAGTACGGCCGTCCCGGTTTGAGATTGTGTCATTAGAATACCGGAACTTCCCGCGCGCCAGTACATGTAAGCAACCTTTCATGTAACATACACCATACGGCAGGGCAGGTGACCATTTATGTTGCAGGACCTTGGGCGTACCGGGTATGTTACATGTGCCACACAATCAGTTACACGAGCGATTGACAACATGAACCGTCTCTAACCATCAATTGACTAGTGACCAAAGATAGCAACGGGCTGCAATACTCTATGAGTTGAGGACCTGTGTTGTTTCCAATGGAGGCTTGTCTTCCGTTATGCTTCGATACATGTGTAAAAGAAAAGAAGACGGGCAGAGGATGTGTATATAAAGGACCATGTGCTCCATGGAAATGACTCCAATAGACACCGCATCAACATCATATCTGAGACCTCATCCGGCTCTACCTTCATACATTTTTACTCTTAGACACAAAATCAATCATGGGCATCAAGAAGCTCTCCGTCCTCGCCGTCCTCCTCATCAATGCCACCGGCGGTTCCGCAGGGGTCATCTCCCCTGCAAGCCTCCCTGCTGGCCTTCCTGACGGCCACTACACTGGAGATGGCACCATCGATCCCAAGACTGGCTACCTGAGCTACACCTACCTTGGCCCCATCGAAGACGGTGCTCAGGACAACTACGTGGCGACCTCGGCTGAGTCCAGCGCCAATCCCCTAGTCCGTCGCGTGGTTGTCAATTGCAATGCCCGCTCGGCCGGAGACTCGGTTGATCCTGTGCAGGCCGCCTTTGCGAGCTATTGGGGTGGCCAGAAGCTCAACAACTATTGGGTGAGGACGACGCAGGGCAGTTCCATGGCTTAGTAAGTCTCCTGTATCTCTGCTCTGTGCATAGTAGGTAGAGAATGCTAACTAGGTCAAGCATGTGCAACTACGACGGTCAAATGTTGACCATCAGCAAAGATTACCTGAGCCAAATGGGGTCGGTCGACTCGGTTTGTGGTAAAGGAAGGTCGGGCTGGTATGACAATGGGAATAATCGGTACACTCTAGGTCGGGACCACATCAATGCGGCGTTGTGCCCGTGAGCAGTCTTTGTATAGTTCTACTCTTCAAATTCCATAGGAGCTTGATCTCGCCGATATAGGCAGTCACCCACCCTACCTAGGTAGGTAGCTTAGCTGTGTGTGTGTGTGTGTGTGTCCATAAATACAGATACGTACATGTCTTCCCAGTTCCTGCCCTTGCATGTGCTGTGCTCGCCTCCGGCCCGCTTACAGATGGTACCTAGTGAGAATGTGGCGCGGTAATGTCAGCTTTCAGGGCTACATAAGCAACTTTAACTCCATTCTCTTTTAGCAAATAACACAAAGCTTTGTGGCGCAGCGGAAGCGCGCCGGGCTCATAACCCGGAGGTCACTCGATCGAAACGAGTCAAAGCTAGCAAACATATTTTTTGTCCCCTCTTGTTGGTGTGATATTGACACCTTGGGAACCGATATTGCACCTCCGGTAATCCTTGCGACGCGCATAGGCATTCCGTAGGGGGGCGTTGATGAATGAACCTTGGAGGCTGACTTTTTTGCCCTTTTTTTTCTTCGTTGCCCAGATGGGCGAGGTAGGGCGGCATCTTGTGCTTGGTCTCTACTCAAGGTTGTCAAGGATTGGCGTCTCGTTGTGGATGGGGACCGGCGTCAAAAGTGCACAAAGTGTAAGTTGCGCGGAGAGAAGATTAAGAAGGTTCAATCGACGTGTCATTTCTACCTACCTACCTAGTCAGGTAGGTGCCTAGGTATGTATCAAAAATTTATGCTCGAGTTGTGAGGTATGGCCCCGGCTGGGAGAGGTATGGTCTCGGCTGGGAGAGAAAAACAGACTCCATGTGTGAAAATGTTGGGTGCGGAAAAGAAAGGGATATCTGGACTATACTACAGTTCGAACCAAACACGAACCTCCACATGCAGACAATGGAGACATCCCTACATATAAACGTCCTCCAAATTATCGTAATAGCAACTCTTCAAAACCTCTTACGCCTCCTTGTCCTCCCCTAGCAAGAGATGCTTCTCAATCTCATGCAAACCCTGCACTTGTTCTTCCGCGTCCTGCATCTGCCCCATCTTGACCATGCTCTCCGGATATGAATCACGGCGGGATTTAATTCCCGAGTAATAATACCGTTCCTTCTCCCCCGAATTATACATGAAATTTTCATCCAGTATGATCCACGCGTTATCGTCCTCGTCAATCATAATGTGTTGCGGCTCTGGCCAAAACCAGTCCAACCCGGCAATGAGGAGCTGAGATTCGGCATGGCGGAGTTGTCGTATCCGTTTCTGTCGACTGGAAAGAGGGGGGAGCGTGGAAACCTTGACGCAGGCGTAGTCGAAACTACCGGGAATGATCTCATCTAGACGGTGATATTTGGCGGGAATATCCTTGAGTAGGTAGCCTATGATGGAGTCGTTATGTATGACGAAGCCTGACATTGATAGGGGAGAATGTTAGCCTCAGATGTGAGGGTTCGAAATCCTAGGTAGATGTAGGCATAGACACCTAGGCAAATAAAGCAGAGTAACGCATATCTTACCTTTCATAGGCACAACGTGGAAGTTGATACCCGTGTCGCGCTGCGAATTCCGAATCCTCGCCAGCGTGCGGAGCTGGAAGCACAGTCCTCAACACCCTATATGAGAGGCCGGAAACAAGACTGTCGTTGATGTGGTCACTGTTGCTGTTGTCATCGTCGTCGTCGTCGTCGTAATCATCACTGTACTTGTCGTTGTCGTCCTTGGTTTTGTTTCTGTTGTCGCAAGCCCAGCATTCCAAGCCACAACCAGAGTCGACATCGGAAAGTGGTTTTTCATCCTGGTCCCCCTCTTGTTCGCTTTCTGCGCATTGCTGGTCAATATCATCGAACCCTGGGCCCAAGGCAACGTCGAGTTGGGGATCGAATTCGATAATGTACGGTTTACGACAACCAGGCCGGAGCGACTTGGCGATCCAAGAACCCTCAATGGTGTTTTCTTGGTCATACCCGGGAGGCGGCTGGTTGGTGACGAGGACACAGACGCGGGTCCAGCCGCAGAAAGCCGTGACCATTATCCCATATGGTGGGGTATATCCGTATTCGTCGGCATCTGGTGGGCTAACGAAATGCGTTTCGATGTCGCCGCAGTAATAGCGGTAGAATTCGTTAAAGTCCATTGTCGGCATGATGAAAAATATCTATCTAGGTGGATATGTGGAGGCTGCTGGGGATAAAATTGTTCTGTAAGGTCAGTATTGAATGAAATTCGCTGACTGGTGAATTAGATTGTGATTGATATTATGAATGAGATTGTGAATGAGATTGAATAAGGTATGGTATGGTGATGGGGAGAGGCAAACTGGACAACAAAAGCGGCAAGACCGTCACTTTAAATACTTGTCTGAGAAGAGCGACCGACCCGGTGCCGGTCCTCTACATAAATCACCAACCATGACTCAATTATTGAACACAGCGTCAACAGGCGCGCGGCGATTCATTGCGCGGTAATGTTCTGTGCAAATTTTGTTCTTGGCGGTGTTGTTTGCTTGTTCACCGGCCGGCCAATGGCCGCTCCGCCACCTCCTCGCGCTTCGAGCTCGAGCTCACCGGCCCGCGAGAGCACCCGGAGGGAGGCAATCCAACGCTGATTCTTGTTCGTCCGCGTCCCGTCAATCCGGACTTGACTTCGGGGTGGCTCGGAGGGTCTAGTCGCTGTCAACAATACAATCCTGGCCTATTCAAAGCCGAAAACACAAAACAGCGGTCGGGCTGGTGACCGGGTGGCTTCCAAAATACGATGCAAACACCGGGTTCGATCCTCAGTCGGTGCGGTGTAATACTGCCTGGACCTCTTAACCGGCTCCCTCCCCCTCCTGTCTTCCAGAGAGAATCTCACAAACCGAGGGGATGAATGCCATCCACTCGCGCATAATCTATGTAACTGACTCAGGCCTCCATGAAATAACAACGCTGACAGGACGATGCAGTTCACATGCATCTCCTCCTTCTTCTTTTTTTTTTTTTTTTTTTTTTTTTGGTATCTGTTATGAACCAACCTTTTTATGTTTCGTGATTCTTGCCTTGTGAAATGTCGCTGCGTTAAACGTCAAGGCATACCTTGGTGCACATAGTCCATTCTGATGTTCTCGATGCAACATTGTCTTGAATTATGATTCACTAACGGAACAAAACAGATGGAATCCTGTCCATTGTCGTATGTTGATTAAGGGAGAGTCGAAGTTCAACAGTGGGGAGGCCGAGCTGGTTCACATTTCACTGTCACTGGGTTTTCATCAGTAGTCAAGACACGTCATATTGGGGGAAGGTGATGAAATCAATTGCAAAAAAATAAATTCAACTATCTACTGCGTAAACATTTCAAGCCAATAGGGGGTAGGGGGGTAGTATCCTTCAACGTGCGAAAAATCAACCTTCTTGCGCCGCCGCCTGATGATGATGATAGCAATCTAGTTCCGGCCTTGTCCAGTCTAGTCCAGCCCCTTGTACATGCAATGGTTTTGCCTCCCGCCAAAACACCTGAAAAAAACAAAACAAAAAAGAAAAAAGAAAAGGCAAACGTGACTCGTATCCCAGGGGGTATCAATCTTTCTAAAGTACGCAATGCAATGCATGAATGAATGCAACCTCTTGCGCCGCCTGGCCCTTTATCCACCAAACCAGTTTGTCTGTTTGTCGTCTGGGTACAAATTTTGTCATCCAAACGCGGTCCGGGGGAAAACGAAAAAGAAAAAGGCAAACAAATCCTCCACGCCCCAGTTATGACGATGATGTCAACACCTCTCCAGTACTTCCATTGCATGCATGTTGTAAAGTCCCCCCGTCTTCATCCAAGATGTTGGCCCTAAAAATGAAGCGAGCGAGGTTTTAGTTCCTCCACCTCACGCCGACGACGATTGTATACTGAAGACCACGATAGCTGCGACTGCTACTACTGCTGCGGCGGCTGCGGCTGCCGGAACGAAGAGGACGACGACGAGATTGCGCGCGTGCAGCATCGGCACACCAGCGACATAATTCGGTAGACCGGCGCGTCGGCCAGCTGGTCTCTCTACCATAAGCCTCTTGGATGTTGCAGTAGCCATACTTGAGGGCATCCGGGCATTGCCTTGCGACAGTGGTGTGCCGGGTTGTCTCGCGACCGCAGACACATACCGCCACTATGACGTGATACAGGCACATTGCCAAGTTTTGTGTTTTCTTTATTGTAGGAGAGAGGGAAAAGAAAAAGTCTCTGGTGGGGTTATTTGGAACAGCAGCACCGAGGACGGACAAAACAAGGGGGGGGGTGGGATTTGGGTAAGGTAGGTAAGGTAGATGGGTTTATAGGTACCTGTTATTTTCAATCTTCTCAGCTTCCACGGAGGGTGTGAAATGGGGATCGGAACGTGTTCAAACTTTTCCCCTTAATTATTACCCCGACTCGTGATCTTGGCTGGCTAGGTGATGTCTTGGGGGGGTTTGGAAGTTGTGTGATGGGTGATGAGATTGATCCTCGCGGTTTTGGATGGTAATGGTAGAGATGTTTTGTGAATGATGATGATGATGTTAATGTTGATAGTGATGATGGGAAAGAAAAAGTCCAAGGCTGAAAAAAGTTTCTTGATCTCTAGATTTAAATACACAGTGAAAAAGAGGGAGCCAGCAAACGTCAAAATGCCTACAATATTGCCTCGGTTTCATAGTCCAAGCAGCGCCTCATAGTAAAAGTATATCTTGTAGGCCGGACCAATGTTGTACGGCCTGTAGGCCTGTTGTTTGACCATTTTGGACGAACTAGAGGGCTCAAAATACTGGAAATAAAAAAAATACAGAGAGTAGAGTACGAGGGAGGCATTGTCGGTGAGTGTGGGAGGAACGGACATTGACATGTATGTGGAATGAAGTAGGAATTACTTTGTCACTATCTGGGGTTCTGGGGCTTTGGTGTTTCGAAGATGGCCAGCAATCAGCAAGCCCAGATTTTTTCGGCTTCTCTGAACCAGTTGTGTGAGGGTGAGTTTGCGACCTTACCGGTTTGGTTTTACTTTTGGCGGCGCGAAATCGCTTCCACCAACCACGGCGATGGAGCTGTCCCGAGGATTTGGTAACGAGCTTGGCCCCCCTGCCTTGCGCAGTCGCTGGGCAGGAGACTGCGAATGAAGAGTGTGTGTTGGAAGGTTCCCCGCTGTTCCGGGGCTGTGCAGTGCATGACTGCCTCGGTGGGCTTTCTCCCTCCCCATAACAAGCAAAAACATAAGAAGAGCGGGTGATTACCAGCAAATTCCTCTGGAATTCCTCTCTCCCTCTTTTGGTCCCCCCAGGACGGGCCACCAGTGACCCCCTCCCCCCGGTTTCGACCTCCGGACACAGCCCCACCCGCACCCCGTCCCCGTCCCCGCACTGAATGACTGATCATGATGGACAGTCGTCAATTCTGTCGCCATTTCGGCCCGGTGGTCGACTTTCATCTCGTTAGACCGCCGGGTGCTGATCGGTGGGGCCCTCCTCACGGCGTCATGGTGAAGGCATTCAATGGCTGGACGCGAGTCTTGGTCCTTGTGACCAATAAGCCACCCCCTGGCTATGACCAAGTGAACACAATCGAGGGTTCGTGGATCGCCAGTTACCTTGAAACCCGTGGGGGTACCCTGGGACAAATCGAGTTCGATCCGCGATACGATGTGGGCAAGATCGATCTGGATCCTAGTGTGGCATATGACCCCGTTCTGGACTACGATGGCTGGACGCGTCTCAAAAACCACCCGCCGGCCAGTCTGGCCCGGAGGATTCTGAGAGCCGCTCTTCCTACTATATTGGACATCACTCAGGCACCCGACGATGAGGATGGTCACCACCCTTATTTTGACTTGCCATCAGAGCTAGACTCACGCACTGCCTGCGAGTACTTTGTCGACACTCTCCGCTTACAGCTAGTTACTTTGCACGGGAGGCTTGAGGTAATCCAGGGGCATTATCTTGCCCCCAAGGACAGCGGACCGATTTCCCCAGCCGAAATGCGTGGCCTGGGATTTCACGATTTCGAGGATATCCCATCTTTCAAGGCCTCGGATGTCCGGTTCACAAAACCATACACAATGGACTACCCCGGGAACTGGCGCTCCGGGTGGTGGTTCAACGTAGATGCTCCAGGCCTGGACAACGCTGGGGCAATCTGTGTTATGGCGCAACCTGGGGATGACCCATTTCATTTCAGAAGTAGCCTTCGGGTATTGGCTTCCATCCGAGCTGCTAATCTGAATAGCGAGGCCCGTATTGTTCCACTTAGGGATAAGCAAACCTTGACCCCCCTCCTTTCCAACCAATATATACCTCTACATAAATAGGCGATTCCTCCTACTAACGATTGACCACAGGCTTTGTCATGTACAGGGATTCTGTCATTGGCTACCTGCTTGAGAATATCCGCGCCAAGATCCCCGATTTGACTCCGATAATGCCCGATTTTGACAGGACGGATTCCGACTTTTTAATGCCCCAAATCCCGCCTCTCGTGTTTCGCAAAAAGTGGATGGAGCAAATCCGCTATACTGTCTCCCAGATGCACGCCTGCGGGCTGAATTGGTCTCATGCCGAGCCCGAAAACATCATGATTGACATGAATGACAATGCTTGGATCATTCCGCACAGTAACTCATGGGACCCAGGTGATGATGATGATGATGATGACAAAGAAGAAAGCGAAAGCGAGGAAATACTGGCGGGGATCATGAAGCGAGCACAGGATGATGATCTAGTCCATCTCGCCGAGCTGGAGGAGCGCTTCTTGTCAGATCGATCTAGACTCGAGCTCGGTTGTCCCATGTGGGCCATGTACATGTATTCAGCATGTCGCGCGCGTCTAATACGAAGTAGTTCTAGATAGGGCAGTACCCACGCCTTCAAAAACATCAATAATAACAACGCCACAGAACCGGCCGCCAGTCCAACCCCAACCAAGGACCTCATCCAACAAAGTGCCAAAGAACCGATGACAACCCCTGCCGTCGTCTTTCTTGCCGTTGTCGCACTCGTGGGACTAACAACCGCAGGTTCCTCCTCTGTCAAGGTTGATGGCACCGATACAACCCGCGAAAGACTAGCCGTAGCCGTAGCTGTAGCCGTAGTTGTACATGTAGTCTCAGAGATGCCAGATATTACCTTACAGTCAGCAACCGCATGAGGGCCGGCCAGGTCGTGCTCAGTAGGTAGCTTGTCATTGCAGTTGGATTTTATCTGAGGGTCGTTTTTGTTAAAAAGGCATTTTGTTCCGAGCTGGCAGCGCCAGTTTTGTCCGCGGGGGACTGGACTGGATGGAACAGATAATTTGGCGGGGATTTCAGTAGGTTGAGGGTTTTTTTTTGTGTATGCGGATTCGATGAGGATAGTTGCTGTCCAGAAAAGTAAACAGGATGAACACCAGAGGGGAGGCGGGTATAAGTGCCCAGATACATGTATTGAGCCTAGATCGCCAGCTCGCTGTTGAAACTAGGCGGCAGATGAGGCACCCCTGTAAGACGTGCAAGGTCCGAGGAAAGTGTAATGGTGCTTGTGAACTATTCTATCTGCTCTGTCTTGAAAGGTCTGGCAGTAAGGATAGCAAGGGTGGCCGGCCGCCTCGCAATTCCAATATTCTCTCTATATGTGATCATAGAAGAACACAATCGACCCTACACTACCTACTACACTAGTGTGATCTCGCGTTCCGCCATAGGAAAACCGTACTTTATCAGCGCCTCCCAGGGAACCTCTTCGGATTCGGGAGCATTACAAGAGTAGAGGCCACGAGAATAATAAACTTGGATATACACAAGGCCAAGCCGCACAAAGAAGCCCGGTGAGCCTTCTTGTTCTTGAACGGCGAGCCCGTAAATCTTCCTCCATCCGCCCTTGAGTTTACCCATGCGCATCCCAAGAAAAAAGGCGCCACTTATGTCGTGAGGGATCTGGCTCGCTAACTCGGAGGTGTCGGCGTACCAGCTGTAGACCATTTCACCTTGAGGGGATCCGAGATTGACTGGTCTTCCATTGGTCGGACTAGTGCTAGTGCTGCTGCTACCATGGCTAGCCGAGGCGGACCAATATACCCCCCCGCCCTGGATATTTTAAGCAATAGTGCATCAACGTCCATAACCTGGTTGTTGAGATCGAATTCCCAGACGGGATCGAGAACTGTTATGGATGCGCGTCTAGTGGGTCCGAATGGGTTGGCCGTAGTTGGGACTCCAGTATAGGCATTACAGAGGGTGCAGATAGGGGTAGTATCCTCGGAGCGGCGGTGCTTGGGGCGGATGGGTCCAGGAACAGACGCCCACGACCACGTCGGGGCGTAGTCTTGGCCGAAGCGGTCTTGGGGCCTGTCAAAGTTGGAATCGACTTTCCACAGCAGGGTTGAGGGGAGCTCCGATTTCAATGGCCTGCAATATAAAGGTCTCCAGGCTCCCGCAGCCGCTGCGATAGCCGCGCTACCCGGCCATGGCAGGGAGTCTGTCGCTGACATAGGTGAGCTGGCGGTGCGTGAAGCCCTCGACATATTCCATCCACAAACCCGCACTCTCTCGGTCGCAGGTCCCATACTTGGATGGCCGGTTGGCCATGGCCACCTGGCATTCGCATGCCTGCTTCTCCGAGCACTACCACAAAAGCTCGCCCTGGGAGAAATGAGCAATGCGGCGGGAGAGGATCCATCCCTGAAAGGCCCAGCCGCGCGTTTGTAGAGGCTCTAGAGATGCCATCCTCGTCGTCTCCCAATCCACTCTAAGGGGTCAACCGAGTGGACAACAGCGGTTTTTTTTTTTGAATGATAATACTGCGGAAAGGGTTGTCGGCCGTAGTATCGAACAGGATTGGATGCTCCTCTCCCCTGCCCCCCTGGAAGGGAGAGGCGAGTAGAGCAATCCTTTCGTTGGGCGATGGGCTGGAACAGCCCCCCTCGTGAATCGGCAGCGGCATCGGCGGAAACAGTCAGCCATGCATTCTCATAGACGGCGGCCATCTTGGACGCTTCAACGGCCCAGTCATGAGGGTCATCCTGGATGATGCATAACGAGTCGACCCAAAGATAAGGAACCTCAAGGGCCATGCATAGCCAAACCGCATCAGCGAGTGTCGGAGGGAGACTATCCATGCTGATGAGCCGCTTCCGCTCCACAAGGTTGCTCTTTGTCGTCTTGGGCGGGTGATGTTCGGCTTGACCCCAACAGTAGCTGAGTGAAATGTAGCGACCTGTGTCCTTCTCTTTTCTCGTATCGTAGAGCTGTGGGTCTTGTCCACCGGCCCAGACCTTGATGAGTCGGGTTGGGAGCTCTGTGTCTCTGTCTCGGATTGTGCGACAGCCTGCATGCCGAAGCTCGCACTCACTTGCCCACAAGGCGATGAGAGCCGCGATACCAGCCGGCGAGAACTCGTTACCCTCGAACAAGGTCCGGGCGGGCTTCAAATTAATAATAGCCGGCCAGGGACTCGAAGCTGATCTCGGCGGCGCGGGTCCTCCCAGACTCGGGTATGGTACGTCCTGGTATATCTCATACGAGATCATCAACTCGACATATATCGACCTGGAATGGTCGAGGACAAGGAACCCGTCGTCATGCCGAAGTCGTATGCTGTTGTATGGATTTTCTGTCACCTTGCCCAAGAGTCCGAGGATCGCTCGACAAATACCACAACCATTTTGTCCTCCTCCAACTGGCTCAGGCTAAGCTCGTAGACATATAACCCGCCAGGCGTGCGCATCCAAGTTTTCGGGTTGAATGTAAGGTTGCTGCAGACTGGGCAGATCTCGCCGAGCGACGGGCCCAGCTGACTCAGAAGTCTGCGCCATCAATTCAATGCGGACCAGTGTTCGACCTGAATCCCGCACAAAAACGAAATGTGTGTTCAGCGACGTATGTAGGGAGCCCAATGTCGAATTCATTATATGCCCAACTGACACGTGACCATGTGTGTCTGGACGGATCACGAATCACCAATAGATATCGTTCCGTGGCAGAGCGCCACATATTTCCTCTAGAAACCTCTATTAATTTTACGTATCGAGTTTTTTTTTGGTAACCCACACCTGCCAATTATGGCGGAAAGGCTAAATTTCCAATACGAGGTAATTCCGATACCATTGTCAGGCTTAGCGCTAGTCAGCCATTTGATCGCGTAGTTGGATCAATCGCGCAGTTGGATTTAATAGCAGTTGGGTCAATCAAGTCTAAAAAGGGAAGCAAAAATAAGGCGGACAAAAAACATACAACACCAAGGATTCGCTGGTCGTCACCGACCCAACTACTAGTTTGGCCCTCACTGACTTATCTATGGGAGAGCGGACGGGATCCCGAGTTTTCCAGTGGGTATGGTCGTATGTGGCAGATTAAGAGCGAACGACAGTTAATAAAGTGGTGGTGGGGTTGGGGTGGTGATGATCCTGCTAGAAACCAACCGGATAGCTTGCGCCTAGGTACTTACCTTAAGGTAGTCACACCCCAAAAGTTTCAGGCGCAATTTTTTTTTTTTTTGCCATATGCACATCACCTACCCTAGGTACTTCAAGACGGACAGCAGCATCAATTTGGGTAGGTAGCTGAGGGCAATCTTAAAGTAAACATCACTCAATGTCCTAGAGGTGCATCTTAGAAACCTAGATTGATATTGAAGACGTACTGAAGGGCAAACTGCACTACCAACCAACAACTGAGCGCTCGCTCGCTTAACAGAAGAACAGAACAAAATCCCTTTAGCAAACTCCAGATAATGAGATTCTTCAATCTTTGACTCTGAACCAACACGTCGTTTCGTGCCGTGGTCGGGGCTTATCGCTATGTGTATGTGCTTACAGCACTGGCGGATTACCGGGGAGTTCCTTGAGCCCTACAAGTCCAACTGTTAGAGACCCACACCAAGAAGATTGAAGTGGAAAAACGTACAAAGCTTGGAGCTGACTTCCTCCTTGGCCTGCTGAGCTTTGGTGCAAGCAATCAGCGAAGGGCCAGACTGGATCTTCAGCGCAGGGCAAGTCTCGCTCCAGCAGTTGGTGCCGAGGGCATCCATGCCGCGTTGGAGAGAGTCGCCATCCCATCCGAACAGGTAGTCGCCGTGGGCTCCGTAGCCGGTCCTGATTCATGTTAATAACAACAACAAAAAAGGAGCCCATGACGCTAAACTGGTGATTATAATCTGGAGAGTAAGAACTCACGTATCGCCAAAGCTATAGACCAGAGGCTGCTTTCCGTTCTTGTAATAATCCGGGTTGGCATATGCCGACGTGTCGTACATGACCTCGTACATGACTTGGGGAATGCGGACAGGATGGGTGGCCGGACATTTATCACCAGCCAGGGCCTGGTTGCCGGGGGCATAGGCGACATGGGATTTGTGATCGGGGCTGTCGACGTTCTTGCCGTCCCAACACGAGGGGAAAATGACCGTCACGCGAATACCGCCCGGACAGGGCTTCGCGGGGAAGTTGGCAGTATCGGACCGATCACATGGTGCGCCATTGCCACCCATCGTGCGCTCCGACTTGGCCAGGCAGCGGTGGCAGTTGACGAGGGGACCGCTAGCCTTGGTGCGGAGGGTCGGGTCTCCAGTGAGCATGCGGAAGCCCTTGGTACAATTAGTACTGATACTTGGAGAGCTACTATTGACTCACCGGCTTGAAGACGGTAGTCTTCTTGTTGCTGCCACTAAATGGCCTCATGTAGTACACGGTAATACCACCCTCTTGCTCGAGAAGCGTTCCATTCAAGCGACCGTTGGCCATCTGGGGAACCCGCTGATATGTGCCATTTTCGGGAGATTTGAAGAAGAGCGAGGCGGTCCAGTAGTTGCTGAAATCCTCGCTCATCTTGCACGACGTGCACTTGGACAGCTTCGGGGGGTCCATGGTCTCGGGGTCCATCTGATTTTTAATTTAGTTTGCATCTTGTCAAGAAATGTAGGTCTCCACTGGGAAAGGAAAAGGTGAGATTCATACCGTCACGTTGAAGGAGCTTCCTCCCACAATCTGATGCAGATGTGGCGAGAACAGCATTCCCGGGTTGACAATTGGGTCGGTACGCTCAACGACGAGCTGCGAGCAGCCAAAGCGAATGAAATCGGATCCACGAGCACTTCCTGTCTGGGCGAGAACCTCTCGCGCCAAGAGAGCACCCGTGAGGGCCACTGATGTCCACACCATGGTTGAAAAATTAAAAAATTGGCAACAACTTTTTTTTTTGTTTGGCAGCACGGCTTTTGTGAGGATTGATTGCGAAGCAGAACCGAAAACCCACAACTCACGCCCCTCACCCCACAGCCGACGGGATGGAATGTTTATAGAACAAAACTCCAGTCCGTCCTCAGGGCAAGGTTAGGTCTCGACCCGGAAGCACAACCGACAAAAGGGTGCCAAGCTGCCCCACCCCGACCAGATATCTTCCAACACCTTCCGGGTAATAAGTAGAAATGAAATACCAGAAGATGATATAATTGCCCCAACACCAAGATTTGCCCCGGCACTTGTCAGCGTGTACAACCACTGGCCAGCTTTATTTCTGGTCCAAGCGAGCCTGACTCCATCCTTCCCTGTCATCAACCGGACCATTCTTGGTTCGCCATCGGCAAATGTTCCGAGATTCAAGTGCCGGTCCAACTAGCTACATGACGTTCCGAAGAGGGTGGTGGCGACAAATAACCACTACACTACATTACACTAGGTAGATAGTGCTCAGTCAGAAGCTTTGGTCGTCACGCTTATCAGATGCTTGGATTTGGCTTGGATATAAGGTTATTTTGGCGACGTGGCGAGGGTGGCTTGGCATGAGCATGAAGTCTTGGCAGCGAGTTGAGATGTTCCAGTCTCGTTTGGGGCAACAAGTCCAAAGTGGGAGTGATAGTGATGGCTCAATATAGTAGCACAACGAGGTTATAATTTGTTACCTCAACTCTGTGGATATAATAAGATAAAAAAAAAAACAATACAACTAACTCATAAAAAAAAAAATCAAAAAGACAAAACCGTCATACAGGTTTTCAAATAAATATCTAATCATCCCATAATCTTGAAGGAGGTCTCAATGTTCTTCTGCAGAACCTTTTGCACCGATTCAATCTCTGTCTGCACCGCTTTGTGCTGCACTTCAAGCCGTTTCATCTCCAGGTCTAGCTGTTTGTCAACCTTTTGGATTTCGCTAACCCGTCGGTCAATTTCGGATTGCTGACTTGGTGATCTGTTTTTTTGATGTCTGTTAGTACATGTGGAAAGCACGAGATTGAGAGAGAGAGAAAGAGAAACTCACGCAGATGCACGTGACGCTTGCAGCGCTGCCACCGCATTGGCGAGCTGCATTCGTCGCTGTGAAACAAACTGCATCTGCAGTTCGAGATCGCTCTTCCTCGCTGTGAGCATGAGAAGACGAGCCTGTGACGCTGCCATGCCGCGACTAGAGTAGAGGAAAGGTTTAATGTTAGTTCAATTTGGCTGCGGTATGTTGCATGTATATGTGCATGTAGAATAGCAGGTGAAGGGATGGGGGAGTAAGTGCATGTGGACAGACATACCGCTTCAGCCCTTGGAAGGGTGATGCACGCTTTTCGACTTCACGGGCTTCAATCACAGGAGCAGAGAGTTCATCATAAACCTCGGGAGCTCCTACAGAACGAGGATTGACAGCAGTCTCTGGGGCAGGGGCTGCAAGGAGCGGGGTGAAGATGCTGGAAGCCAGGAGCCATACGAGGCCGGCCTTGTGAAACATGAACATGTTGATGGAAGAAGTGGGGGAAGATTTAGATGGATTTGAAGCTGAGGATGGCGAGTGCCGAATGTTTGGATGTCTGAGTTGAGGGCTGATGTCTTATTCTTTGATGTTCAAAGAGGGGGGAGCTGGTCGGTGGTTTATATAAATGAATGGCCTGGCAGTAAACCAAGATTCCCTTTCACATCTCTGCCTGTACTTTTGATCAATCCTACTTTGTTAACCCTCAGCTGGTACTGACCTGCGTCCTCACCTCAGCGACAAAATGTTGATGCATTTTGACCCCTGCCATGGGGCCCCTTCATGGCGGACCCGGGTTTGGGAGGACTCGCTAAAAAACGTGGCGGCGGCTTGGCTGAAGGATCCGGGGCTCTGCGGCACAACAACACTAGTGATTCGCCGTTTGGGTTGTTCAGTGTGGATGTAATGTGGGATGCGTCGCACCGACCTCGCGCTTATTCAAGGCACCTGCGAATCGGCACCCCCAAGCCAAAACAACCCCAGGCATGTTGGCGGCAGTGACTGCATCCATCATCGAATGCCCCGACCACACCACCAGCTGAGTCCTTCCAAGCGCTCCCTTGTCTCGGCGATCCTTTGTGCAATTGCTTAGGTAGGTGTGTGCTGAAGTCAGCTCCGGTATCTCCCCATTCCCGCTCTTGTTGCAGCTCAATCTCGGCATCTCATCTCTTCGATTTGTCTCATCCATCATCATTCATGAACATGGAGCTTGGTTCCGAGAATTCAAAGAAGTCTCATCCAGATACACGATGGATAGACGGGCTTCGGGGCCTTGCGTCCGTTGCCGTGTGCATGTCGCACCTCTTGGGGGGGATACACCCCGATCTTTACTTCTCCTATGGCGATGGCATTTCAAGATCCAAGTCTTGGCTCAAGCTCCCCATCATTCGTCTCTTTCACAGCGGTGACGCTGCCGTCGCAATATTCTTTCTCATTTCCGGCTATGCCATCTCTTTTCGGCCCCTCCGTCGAGCACATTGCCAACAACGAAATGCATTGCTTTCCGAATTGGGCTCATCGGCATTTCGACGAGCGGGCCGACTTCTGCTCCCTACCCTGGCGGCATCATTCGCTACAATGTTGGCTGCCCAACTGGGCGCGTTTGAAAGCGAACAAAGTCCCGAACTGATGTTGTTCGTCATGGCACATCGTCGAAAGTCTATTGCAGAGCAGTTCAACACCTGGATCAGGGAAATTTTTTCTCTCTTCCATCGAAATACCAATGATCTGGAAACACCAGACTTGCTATACGGCACTCAACTCTGGACTATCCCAGTCGAGCTCAACGCTTCCCTGGTTGTTTACCTCTACGCCCTCGCACTAACGCCACTTCGGACTCTGCCACGACTGGTCATCACAGGTCTTTCGGCGTGTTACTTTTTAGCAGTCGCCCGCTGGGACTTGTTCCTCTTTCTATCCGGCATGTTTCTCGCCGACATCGCAGCTCGAAGAGAATCATCGCCGCCGCCGCAGGGATACCTTCCATTGACGGAAGGCTCGTCCAATTTTCCCCGCCATCAACATCGGCTTCGAACTGGACCGAGAGTCATGAGATATCTCGGCCTATTCGCTGCCTTGGGTGCTGGATTGGCACTGGCCAGTGAACCCACAATCAATGCTGCCGAAGCTCCCAGCTGGAAGCACCTTAACCGGCTTGTGCCACCATCCTACATGGAAGGCCAAATCGGACGATTCTGGGTCGCCATCGGGGCGTTTCTTGTCTTTTTCTCAGTGGAGCGGATAACACTTGCGCAAACCATTCTTTCCTTGCCCCTCGTTCTACATCTCGGAGACATTTCATTTGGCTTGTACCTTGTGCACAACGCCATCATGAGCAGCGTCGGGGCATGGATCATTTCCTTGATCTCGGGGCCAACAGAGAAGATGGGGATCGCCGGGACGCGAGACCGGGGCGAGAGTTGGGACATGGGTGCCTTGGTAGCCGTCGGGTTAGTCTTTGGCTTGTCGTGGGGCACAGCCGTTCTGTTCCATTGGTTTGTCGATCGGCCATCAGTTTGGGCCATGAAGAGATTGGAAGCACGGCTTCGAGACAGCTAAGTAGGCAGTGCAAAATCTTGTTCTTATTGCGCGTCAATTTATTTTGGTCTGATGATCTTGGTTCAAACATGCATGCTTCTGTTTTTACCTCGGTACCTTGCTGCTCCCTTTCTTGTCTTGATTCTCGGGAGTTTGGTGAACAGCCCCAACAAGTTTTCCGAGCACCACACTCAGGCAGCATGCAGGCCTGGGGTGCGGCCCCGATTCCACGGAGCAGCACCACTACGGCACAGTGGGTTACACTGGCCACTACTAGGTGCTGCGCCCCGCTACTTTCGAGTTAGCTTATTGAATCCTTTAGGCTACCAGTTTTCTTTCCATTCCACTTGTTCCGATGATAACCAAGAGGTTTTTTTGTTGTTCAGCCGCATCTCAGCATGAAACAAACCAAAGCTACCTAAAACTAGGACCCCCCGGCCATCTCACCCTCTAGACGTCCGAGAGATGGAAATCCTTAAGCGACATTACGCCTATTACCTGCCACCCGACCGACCGCCTGATCACCCTGTGTCACTTGGTCCTTTTTTTTTTTCTTCTCCAACAACCACACAATGTCGGCACTCGCACGGAGCGTCCTTTTGACAATAGCACTAGTGTACGGCACAGCATCTTCCCCCAGTTTTGCCAATCGGGGCCTCGACTCGCAATGTTATTTTCCCTCTGTTAAAAGTTCATTCTGGACAGGCGGATTGGTCAGCCAGATTTGTCCCATGCCCCTCAATGATCTGTTATGGCAGCCAGGGATTCTTACCCAGGGCCCGTGGACGCATCAGCCACTGTGTGCAGCCGACACTGCCGATCCAGGCCCAGACTCCAAGGTCTGTGTCTTCACTGACGCAACAGGCGGCTTACATGGTCTGAGCCTGATCACAACCCCCGAACAAGCCGCGCAAGCAGCCGCGGTATCCGTATTTCTCCCGTCAGCAGGGAAACCCGCAGCCGACAAGAAGTTTGAACCAGCACCTTATGAAGTTGTCGACATTCCTGGAAAAGGTAAAGGCGCGGTTGCTAAACGCCACATTGCCGCGCACGAGTCCATCATTGTTGATGATCCCGTCCTTTTGGTTGATAATATCCATGGGAAAGCAATCAGTCCAAGCCTCGCCGGGGAGATGAGGACGCGGGCGGTTGCACAACTTGCTCGACCTGAAGCTGTGCTTGGCCTCAGCGCGCTTGACAATAGCGATGATACTATTGTCAATAATATCTTTCGTGCGAATTCATTTGAGCTGGAGTTTGGGGAGGCAAAATATGGGGCTTTATATCCGGGGATCTCGGTGAGTTCAAGTTTCCCCTCACATGAAAGTTGACGTCAAATATGACTGGATTTGACACTAACTCGATTTGCATATAATCAGAGGATAAATCACGCCTGTAATGCAAAGTATGCTATGCTAAGATCTACCGCACCTATAGTTAGTTCAGTCAGGTGTTGACCGTTGCACAGCGCCTATACCTCCAAAATGCAGGACCTCTTTAGCGTCGAGGTTTTTGCTCTCCGGGACATCCAACCCGGGGAAGAGATTACCATTAGCTGTAAGCCTCGAACCTACCTACCTACCTATCTTACCTACCTAACTACTAGCGCCAAATTACTAACATGTTTTATTTTCTCTCCAAGACATCCCGCCTGGTCTCCCCAGCTCTGCTCGCCACACGCTTCTCCAACACTGGGGGTTTAGCTGCAGCTGTTCACTCTGCACTTCTTCGGCTTCTGCGATTGTCGAGTCGGATTCTCGACGGAACCGGATCCTTAGCCTTACAAATGAAGTTGATAGTCTCGTTGACATCGCCCAGCACGAGCATGAACATGAGCATGAGCATGAAAATGATGAACGGCAGCTGAGACAAATCATCGCGCTAAGCGAGGAGATTGTCGAATTACAGGCGCAGGAAGGGCTGCTTGTCCAGTTTGCCGCTGAGCAATACGATATATTAGCTCGTAGCTACCTTGCTTTGGGTGACGTCCCAAACGCCGCGAGGTATGCGGAATTAGTATTGCAGGATGCGTATGCTAATCCGGAGAGGAAGGAGGATATGCGAGTGCTAATAGATCAATGACATAGCTTGGGGATTGATGTACATGTTATAGTACCACGTAATTCCTTCGCAGACATTGACGCCGAGCGTCGGAGTAAAAGTTTTCTTGTTTTGGTTTTGCGAGGATCACCACCAATCCAGTCCCCAACCAACCGCACCACCACTTTATTAACTGTCGTTCGCTCTTGATCTATCACATACGACCATACCCATTGGAAAACTCGGGATCCCGTCCGCTCTCCCATAGATAAGCCAGTGAGGGCCAAACTAGTAGTTGGGTCGGTGACGACCAGCGAATCCTTGGTGTTGTATGTTTTTTTTTTCTCAAAAAATCTTATACGTACTTGATGTAAGTCGGCAGCGATCTGGTTTGATCATTAAGTTTTGCTCCGGACAGCTTTCTTTTTTTTCCAGCCAGAGTATTGATGAGAAGGCTATGGTCACACATGGAGATGGAGGCAAGTTTATAAAGAAAAAGACAAATAAGTAATAAACTCTTTTATCTAGGGGTTTACTGCCGCGGCCACCCCTATCGCTGCCGCGACCACAGCATCCCCTCAATAATACCGTCCTACCAGCTGCGTTGAAATTACTGCATTTCCCATACAAAAAAGCACTTGGCCGATGCAGGGCCTGGGAAACACCAATGCATTGAAGATGCGCACACACACAAGAGCGGCCACGATGACAAGGCAGTCAGGTGGTCAAAACAAGCAAAATAGACGTAAAACGTAGTAATTTTTTTTTTAAAGCTGCAAACCTACAAAATCATCGCGTTGCGGCTCCGGATCGCCCTCAACCTCTAAAAGTTAAAAAACGGATCCAAGCCGAATTCTTCTTCCTGAAACGCCCGCCTCGCCGCCTTACGGTTCCTCCAGGCGTTGTAAGCCATCACGAACATCTCAGAAAGCCGTCGGAGGCGGTGCGACCGGCGCGAGCGGTGATTTGGTAACATCCCTATGGCGGAAAATGGTACTAGTATAGAAGTCGTTATTTTTTTCCCTTAAAGTTGACCTTCACAACCTCTAGTCACCCCTACGCTAACCCCTCGCCACCTTGCTCAGGCGCTACTTAGAATAGGTATGATTAGGCAAACCACTAAATGTGGTTTAGACGAGAGGCGGTACTCTTCTGTAATACAGCGAATTTCTCTAGAAATTTAAATCTCACCACCTCAACAGCACACTTTGGGTTTGAGGCACGGCTGTCAGAAGCACTTGACGGCACCTTTGGAGCGAAGGCACAGTTTGTGAAGATAGTTGTATTGCTCCTGTTCTGCGTGATCTATGCCAAAAGGGCCTATTATTTGTAGATGCAACTGGGTGACCAAGTATACGCTGCTACAGTAGCCCAGTGGTGCTGTCCAGTCATACTCGGATACTGGCGGTGCCAAGCTGACTCCCTTTCACAGACCAGCATGTTCCAAAGTTCAATCTCTATATGATCCCTTCCTTTTTGACAGACCCCTGGTTAGGTACCTGTGAGGACGTGGTGCGAATCCTATAAAGAGAGAGGTCTTTGAAAGACAGAGGTTCCGGCTAAAAGCTAAAAGGGATAATAAGCGGGACACAAGCATACATTTGCAACACCACGAAATTCCACCGAATTTGGTGTGTGTAAAGGTTCGAAATTTCCAAAGTTTAGAAATCACTCACGTCACCAGCGTTGCTAGCACCATCCCAATCATCATCATACAGCCGGCTTTCCAGCAAGGTATGCTCCGCGGAAGTTGAGCCTATACCATGCTCTATATCGCGTATTAAGCTAGTGTTCGCAGGAGTATCTGCCGTTACCGTTTGCTCACCGAAAGAGGCCAAACTAGGAGACGGTAGCTTGACAGAGGAGGAAATAGGCGATATGGGGAGATGAAAGGACAACTGTGGGGTGGTGCTCGCAGTGGTGGCAGAGCGCAATGTCTCAAATTCGAAGACAGCATCGTAATTCCATGCCGAACGCCGCAGAGTTCGGCGGAAAACAAGACGCAAGCACCTAACTGGCCTTTTGCTAGGATCGGACAGGTAAATGTGAGAGCATCTAGATACCTGGGCGCTGTGCTTTCTGGATCCAACAAGATCTGCGAGAACCGAGGGAGTTGGGAACTTGTCAAGACCAAGTTCATCAATCTCAGGCCAGGATATGAACGAGTACCACGGAACGTAATATGCCGATGGTGTCAGATCAGAGTTGCCCGGCGGATCCTCGAGTCCGATGAGCAAAGCCTGCAAAGATGTACTCGGGTTCGACAACCGCCCGGTAGGAGTACCAAAATGGGGCACGGTCAGTCGTAGCTTGAAGATGGCGAGCAAAAAAGAAGGCTGGCTTGGCGTCAAGGGTTGTGCAGTTGGGTCATGGGAAAACCTCGCGATGGTCAAGCCTTTGTTCCATCTCCTGACATGGGTGTCGGTACGGAAGTACTTCACCGCAAGATCTTGGTCGTAGCGAGCCATCGAGTCGAACTTAAAGCACAAGTCCAGTCCATCTGACACGTCTTCAGGGACACCGAATCGAATTGGATAATGAAACTTAGAGAGCGGTGGATTCCGCGCCACGTAGATTGTGTGAATCTCGGGATCTTCCACCGGTATCTCCAGCAGCCGTCTTAGATGTGTCTTGTCAAGGCCGCGATCGCTGCCGCTGTAGGTCAAATCGACGCAAATTCTCCCGTTGGGTATTCTCCTTCCCAGGTTAGCCAGGGCGTCGGGGCGAGCGCGGATGAATTTTTGTTCGCCTTCAGCCAAACGCTGCAGTAGAATCAGATAAAACCTCTTGGCTGCGGATCTGCAACCGAGGAAAGCCCAGTACATGCTCGATGATTAATCCATGGGGACTCATGCCAGCTTGGCTTCCATCTGCAGACCTCGGTTGGTCATGTTGGTTGGGATGTTGGGCAAGACGGACCGCCACGAGTCGGACACAATGTTGCCGCCATCGGAGAAACAGGCCGGACTTGGCGCGAGAAGCCCGCTGAATGGCACGCTAGAATCTTCTAGCTCGAGGGTAATTCTCTTGTCTGGCAGTCTCCATGCAAATAGGGATTCGTCATCAGTCCTTTTGACGATTTCCTCCTGTAGCCTGATGAAGGCATTACGGCGGCCCTCGCCGTACAGCAGCGGCATGTGTATGTCGAACAGGTCCATCAGACAGTATGCCATGTCTTCTTGCCGGGTGGTCTGCCGCTTCGCCGCCCAAGACATGCGCTGGGCGACCGAGATCACGGTCAAGTCTTGCCCCTCCAGTATGGCGGTTGGAACGCCAGAACATTGAGTGAGGACGAAAAAAAAGTTCGGGCCGGAGGGAGCAGGGTCGGTGTCGGCAGAGAAAGGCCTGTGTGTTTTTGCTGCGGTACATTTAGATCCGAGGAACTGCCACGATCCGTCATAGAACTCCATTTTAGGTGGAGCAATCAACTCTTGCAGCGTCCAACCATGCCACGCGTAAACCAACGACTAGCCCTGAGCTGGCCCTCCCGGACCGGATAATCTGCCGAAGATGAAAACGATACGTCGTGCAAGAAGGCGTAGCAAATAGCTGTCTGCTGGTACCACCTAAACATGGAATTGATGGCTTCGGAAAGCTCTGCGCTGCTAGACTTATCTATGCAGCAAGTGTCGATCCAAATGTACTCAATGTCGTCCCGCTTGGCTAGCCCTGCGCACTCTTTGATCTTGGACCACCCCTTGAGGGTACAATAGTTGGGATTTCGACACATATCTTCAAAGGTGACTTCCATTTCCTGCCAGGTATGTGAGAGAATAGCGTACGGCGGAACGTTATCGTCGAACCGCTCCAACTTGAGCGTGTGGGAGTGGATCAGCCTCATGACTCTGAAATCGGATTTTCCCTCTGATTTGGCGGTATCGGTCGCAGATTGGCGCTAAAGGACAGGACTCGGGGGATTCCACAACATGAGGATCCGGCAAAGAAAGCCCCTCTCCAGGTGTACTGCTAAGTAATGAGTCCCTATTATTTTGGCAACCGGGAGTAGTTAGCGTAGTTTTACCACCTACTTTGGGAATTCCGCACACTGCGAATTCTCTTCTTCTTTTCTTTTTTCTCTTTAGCTTTCAATTAACGCTTTTGGGCTACGCTATCGCGTACAACATCGTGAATTACGTGCCTGCCGTCACAGGCAACAAGACCTCCCTCTGATCGTACGGTTCAAGGTCGTTGCCGAATGTGGAACGCCGCAGGCCCGATCGCAGGTCGGGCCGGATGCAGGTTGTGACCGGATGCGGAATGCCGGATCCGGAGCATTGTCGTACTTGACAGAATAGAAGCTGCCGGATCCGGAGCCTGTAATCTAGTATAAGAAGGCTGGTGGCCCCCCTCTGATCAGAGGGAGTCCACGTTCCAATTGATCCAATAACCCCTACCTAACCTTACACTGACCACCTTGACTGAGACCACTCTTCCACTCCCATACCCACAACGCCCTTGCGTTACATTAAATAATTCCGTTATATTTAAATTTTAAATTTTTTTTTTAAATAATAATTTGGTTTAGTAAAACTGAGGGCTTAGGTTCGGCTCGGTTCGGTTTGGTTTGGTTTAGTTTTGTTTCGAAAAGTTCGGTCCATTGCCAGCGCTGATGTCAACGGTCAAGAATGGTGGGGGATGTTGTGATTGGCTGGTTGTGGTGGGAGGGGGGCCACCCCCAAATCCCTGTCCAAGAGCTGAAACACAAGGGCCATCATCTTCAACCCCAACAACAAACTGGGCCTGACACTGACAGCTACTGAATGCGATCCCCCAAAACCGCAGCGCAAGGCTGGGTGACCTAGCCAATTGCACTCCCCAAGCCCGACGCCATGGCTTTAGCAACTCCCTACCAGCACACACCAATCGACCCAAAGAGCGGTGAGATCCGCTTCCTGGTCCTCCTCCCACCATCCACAGATGAAGACCCAAACGCCCCCATCAACTGTCGTATAGAAACCTCCTCCACCTCAAAAACCCCCGGGCACCCATACGACATCCTATCCCATACATGCGACCGTGACGCCACCGACCGGAAACAAGAAGACATCCTCATCAATGACTCGCCCTTCCGTATCCCCTCAGCCACTGCCATAGCACTCCGCCGCCTCCAGCACCATGGTACAACAAGGATATGGACCTCCGCAATCTGCATTAACCAAATACACCCCACCGAGAAAGCCCAGCATGTCATTCTCAAGCCGCGCATCTACGCCCAGGCCAACAGGGTGTGCATCTGGCTGTGCGAATCCGACTCTCAAGACTGGATGAGTGACCCATGGTGGAACAGCCTTGTAGGCGTATCCGAGGCCGCCCTCGCCAGACCCGAGAAACTAGTCGTTATGCTTGGCAGCGGCAAGGCAATGCCATGGGTCGTGGTTGAGAGGACGTTGCGGAAGAGGCCGAAGGCTGGAAAACCCTGCACGGCAGCAAGCAGAGCTTTTGACATTATCACCCGCTTGCAGCAACGGAAAGCAGCTGACGACCAAGGGGAACATCTCAACATCTGCGCTGTGCTCCATCAACTGCGATGTCTTGAATGTCCGAATCCTCGAGACCGCATCTATGCCTTGTACGGCCTGGCACCAAGGCTCTCCAACCGTCTCGGCGTATTTCCCAACTGCGACGACCCCTCCATTAAAACGGCACAGATCTATACTGATTCCGTCCGCAACCTGATCGAGGCAACCGGCAGTCTTAATATCCTCAACCTCGCGCGCGAATGGCGCCACGTCCAGGCCACCACGAAACCCGACTCGGAAGCCATCGACGGGCACTGCCATCTACCATCCTGGGTACCCAACCTGGCGGCGACCACTACCCGCGATCCGGCACCTCTGCTCGACTTGACCGACTTCACCAATAACCCTATCGGCTCCAACAGGTACGGCGCGGCGAGGCTACTAAAAGCCAGTCTCGTTGAGAAACGCCCCGGCTCAGACGAAGATGATGATGCCCAGCAACTGATCATCAGCGGCATCCGTTTCGACGAGGTTTCCGATCTTGGTATCCCGTACCATCCTCCGACAGGAACCGGTGCTGATGCAGCGCCAATATCACGAAAAGGGATCAAACCACTCGAGCAATGGGAGGACCTAGCCATGGGGCCACGCCACTTCTGCCCCTACTCCTCCTCCATCGCTGACGACGCCGAAGGTTCACTCAATCCTCGGAAAGAAGCCCTCCTGCGAACCTACATTGCCGACCACGCCCTCGCTGAAAGCCGCAGCTGCTTGCCGCGAGACCACCTCCTCACCTACATCGAGTCCTGGTGTGATCGCGTAGGCTGGACTTCCAGTCCAATCCCCTCCTCCTCCCATCTTTCCCCCTCCGACATGGAAGCATCCCTTCGCTCCAACCCAGAATGGGCCAAACACACCAAGACCCTCATGGCCCAGGCCCAAGAGCCAAACGCAAGGAATCCCATCCGTGCCGCGAAACAAAGCCTCACCCTCTGCCGCAGCGGGCCCTCGATATACTCGAGATACGCCCTCCGAATCCACACTGCGTGCGCCCACCGCCGACTGCTAGTCACAAAACGCGGATACATTGGTGTGGCACCGTGGAACGCCGAGGTGGGAGATGTCGTGGCCGTTCTACACGGCGGGGATACCCCTTTTCTTCTGCGTCCTGCGGGTAAACTAGGGGAATACGAGTTGGTGGGAGAGTGTTTCGTGTATGGAATTATGGGAGGAGAGGCGCTTGCTTGGGAGCACGCCGTTGCGGCGGTGAGGAATTTTAGGATTATTTAATGGGCTGTGTGAAACCCTATGAAAATAATATAGAAACGCTCGTTATGAAAAGGTTATAGGTATCGGGGTATTGACCCCACTAACTTTGATAAAGGCTTTCCGCGTTCATAGTGCTGTAAATATGTAGTATTCGCCCATAAGCAATGTTTTTCCCTCTTTGGTTTTCTAAATTATATACGGGGTACTAGCATTGGAAAGTATGGTGATTTAGTTGCCTTTCTCCGCATTGGCCGGAACAAGCCCGATGTAGTAGTCCCTCCCCGACACGCAACATAAGCCGCCTACCAAACGCCGTCAAGGCATTGTTGTACAAATACCTCGTGCGTGTGGCGCCCTCGAGGATGACGTAGCTTCAGAGATCCATACCCGATGCCCTGACTGATGATGGGAAGGAGTGCTCTGAGGAGAACAGTCAGCGTGCGAATCAATTTATTTCCTGTTCTTCTGCCCATTCTCGAAAATACTGCTGATGCGCGTTGTGGGCGAATTGAAGGGGGGG